>ENA-ORBV01001357-ORBV01001357.1-microbial-mat-metagenome-genome-assembly--contig:-NODE-1357-length-54614-cov-18.705521_pt1 | contig 54614 bp, 47 predicted proteins | sample MGYA00237777_ERZ505514 | MGnify/ENA primary metagenome ERZ505514 (study PRJEB26160, sample SAMN06269048) | microbial mat metagenome | isolation source: Oligotrophic lake microbial mat | place... | reverse complement strand
ATTTTTATAATTTTTGTGATAGACAAGATGCGCGTACCTCACTATCATCCTAAAAATCAAGCAAATCAAGGTTCAGAGCATTTAATTTCTCCGCTGGCGCTTCCCTGAGTTGCGCTGGGGACATCCCCGATGGAGTTGGGGGCAGCTCCAATGGCATCCATTCTATCCCCAATGGTGCTGGGGGCTTCCCCGATGGCGCTGGGGGCAGCTCCAATGGCATCCATGCTATCCCCAATGGTGCTGGGGGCTTCCCCGATAGCGTTGGAGGTGTCACGAAATGAGTTCGGGAACGCCAGCATTGAATGCAGGAAGCCACCAGATTCTTCAAAGCGTGTTTTGCGACCTTTTGCGTGTGAAAAGGAATCAAAAACGGCTGGCTTCCAACAAAAGAAACTAATCTCCCCATCTTTCCGTTTGCATTTAAAAAACGTATCTTGTCAAAAAAAATCATATGCAGGCTGTATCTTTAAATGAGCGGATTGTGACCGCGCCGGATGAAGCACCCCACATTGCCGGGCATCGTATTCGGGTGAAAGATGTGGTGGGTTGGTATGAGCATTTGGGCATGAGTGCAGATGAAATAGCCGCTATTTATGACTTGCAACTGGCAGACATCTTCGCGGCACTCGCTTACTATCATGCCAATATCGAAATCTTACAGCAGCAGTGGCGCGAGGAAGAAGGATTGGTAGAAGCACTAAAGCAGCAATATCCTTCCCGATTACTACAACGCTTGCGCAGCAATGACTAAGGTAAAATTTTATACGGATGAACACATTGCCAAAGCAGTCGTGAAAGGGCTTCGAGTGCGTGGTGTGGATGTTATTGGCTGCACAGAGGCAAAAATGCTGGGTGCAACAGATGAGGAACAACTCGCTTACGCTCGTCAAGAAGGGAGGGTGATAGTGACGTATGACAACGATTTTTTGAAACTCCACGCTAACGGTGCTTCACACGCTGGGATTGCTTTTGCAACAAATCCTTTATCCATTGGTGATATGGATTAGCATTTTATTATTGTTATACGAAGTGCTGGATTCAGAGGAGATGAGAGATAAAATTGAGTTTATTTAGAATAGAATGGTCAGCCGACTTCAAGTCGGCTGACCACTTTCATTTTAAACCTAAAACTAAAATAGAAACTTTTTCCTACTTCGCCGCCAACACATCCACCATTTCAATCACGGGGTCAGATGCCAACAACTCCGCCGCATTTGCCATCAACGCTGCTGCAATCGGTCCGTCCAAGTGCGCTTTGCGACCTGCTTCATGCGGGAAAGTATCAAAAATGCCAAACGTAGAAGGTCCGAGTTGAATGCCGTACCACGTGAGCGTATCGGGTTCGTCTTGCGCCATGGCCAAACCACTTTTCAAAAAGTTGGCTACTGCTTGTTCCTTGCCGGGCTTGGCTTCCAATCTTACTAAAAGGGCTACTTTAGACATTGTATTTGATTTAGGTTAGCAATTGGATTGTACCATTTTACATACGAGGGGAAGCATGGAAGTAGACTTTTTTGGAAACCGCAAAATATAAAATATTAAATTTAAAATGTAAAGCGGGAAATCCTCCCATCCTCCTATCTTCCCATCCTCTTTTTTTATATCTTTAAAACCTAAAAACACCTAAACCATGCCAATTCAAAAAAATCTTCTTTTGTTGCTTTGCTGGAGCAGTTTTGCAATGCTTGTAAACGCTCAAACGACCCATGATTTAAAACTTTGGTACGATAAACCCGCCGCCAAATGGGAAGAAGCACTGCCCGTCGGCAATGGACGATTAGCGGGCATGATTTTCGGCGTGCCGCAGCAAGAATTAATTCAACTCAACGAAGGAACCGTGTGGGCGGGTGGTCCGAATAATAACATCAACCCAGAGACGGGCAAAGCGATTCCTGAAATCCGAAAACTACTCGTGGAAGGCAAATATGAAGAAGCGCAAAAACTGGCGAACGATAAGGTGAAATCCACCAATAGCGGAATGCCCTTACAACCTGTCGGCGACTTGTTGATTCAATTTCCCAACCATGAAAATGCTACAAATTACTACCGCGATTTAGACCTTGCAAATGCAATAGCTTCCGTGCGTTATGATGTAAATGGCACCCAATTCAAACGGGAAATATTTTCGTCTTTCACTGACCAAGTTATTATCGTGCGGCTCACGGCGAACAAACCGGGCAGCATTTCTTGCAATTTATCTTTAAACAGTCCGCATCAAAAGCAAGCGATTAAAATTGCAGGAAAAAAATTAATCCTCACGGGCACGACCGGTGACCACGAGGGTCAAAAAGGGATGGTTCAATTTGAGATGCAAGTGCAGCCTATTCTAAAAAGTGGAACGATGACAGTTGATTCTAATCAATTGATGATCAAGAATGCAAACGAAGTGATTTTGTATCTTTCTATTGCAACTAATTTTAAAAATTATAAAGACATCAGTGCTAATCAAACCGAGCGTGCCACGACTTATTTACAAAATGCACTTAAAAAAGATTATGCGACTGCAATCAAATCACATCAAGTTTTCTATAAAAAATATTTCAATCGCGTACAACTTGATCTCGGCACGACCGAAGCCACAGAACTATCCACCGACAAACGCTTGGAGCAATTCGCTTCTTCTTTTGACCCACAGTTGGCGACGCTTTATTTTCAATTCGGACGCTATTTAATGATTTCTGGCTCGCAGCCGGGCGGTCAACCGATGACTTTGCAGGGCATTTGGAATCCGCATTTGCTGCCGCCGTGGGATAGTAAATATACCATCAACATTAATACGGAAATGAATTATTGGCCCGCCGAGTCCACCAATTTGAGCGAATTACATGATCCATTATTTAAGTTATTACAAGATATAGCACAAACTGGTAAAGAAAGCGCCACCAAAACCTACGGCGCACGCGGCTGGGTGACGCATCATAATACCGACATTTGGCGCGTGACCGACCCGGTGGATGGCGCGTATCTTTGGGGCTTGTGGCCCATGGGCGGTGCGTGGTTGAGTCAGCATTTGTGGCAACATTATTTGTACACCGGCGATAAAAAGTTTTTGCAAACCTATTATCCGGTGTTGAAAGGCGCGAGCGATTTTTTTGTAGATGTATTGCAAAAGGAAACGACGCATAACTGGCTCATCGTTTCCCCTTCGGTCTCGCCGGAAAATGCGTACTTTAAAAATCAGGAATTCGCTAAAAATATCGCCATCACTGCCGGCGCTACGATGGACAATCAATTGATTTTCGACTTATTTTCCAATACGATTCGCGCTGCTGGCATTTTGAAAGTAGATGCGGCTTACATCACTTTATTGCAACAAAAACGCAGTCAATTAGCGCCCATGCAAATCGGGCAGCACAGTCAATTGCAAGAGTGGCTCCAAGATTGGGATGACCCAGAAGACAAGCACCGCCACGTCTCGCATTTGTATGGTTTGTACCCATCCAATCAGATTTCGCCCTACCGAACGCCCGACTTATTTGAAGCGGCACGCACTTCTCTCCACTATCGAGGCGATGTGTCCACGGGCTGGAGCATGGGTTGGAAAGTGTGTTTGTGGGCGCGTTTTTTGGATGGGAATCATGCGTATAAATTATTGACTGACCAACTCTCACCTGCCGACCGCAGAAAAGACGGTAATATGTATGAGAATTCAGGCGGCACGTATTCTAATTTATTCGATGCGCATCCGCCATTTCAGATTGATGGCAATTTTGGATGTACGGCGGGCATCGCCGAGCTATTTGTGCAAAGTCACGACGGTGCAATTCACATTTTACCCGCTCTACCGGACGTTTGGAAAAAAGGGAAAATGAGTGGTTTGAAAGCGCGTGGCGGTTTTGAAGTGGACGTTGCATGGGAAAATGGAAAAATTACCAATTTGATTATAAAATCTAATTTAGGCGGCAATTGTCGGTTGCGTTTACCGAATGCCTTGAAAGCCAATGGAATAACTGTTACATCCGCTACGGGGGAGAATCCAAATTCTTTTTACAAAACACCGATTATAAAACAAGCCTTGCTTTCGCCGAAAGCGGAGTTGAAAGGTATTGATCTGAAAGAAACGCTACTGGTTGATTTCAGCACCACTGCCGGCAAAACGTATACATTTCGCCCGTGAAGGAATGTCATCACTTTGAGTGATGACATCCTTTTATAATTCAATGCAACTTTAGCGTATCGGCGACTGCCGGTGCACGGGTTGCATCACTTTGAAATACGCTACCTCTTGACTTTTATGACAATCATTACAAGTTTGCGTTAAATCTATAAATTGCCTATCAAAAACCATTACATCTTTTGCATCTAATGCTTTTTCCATTGCTGGTAAGGCGACCGTTAGATATTTTTGCGCAGGTTCGGCACGCTTCGGGCGGCGCACGAGGGCGTATTCGAGCGTGGATTTGAGTTTTTCGAGTTGGTAATGCGCGTAGTCCCAATTGGTATCTTGCACTGCCCAATAGAGTTCGGTGTAGCGATAGCCCGTTTCGACCATTGTCATATCCAAGCCGCGCAGTTGCCCGGAGACGGTTTCCAATTTTTCATTAGTTGTACCTTTGAGCCAGCCGTCGCGCCCGACGGGTTTGCTGGAGTGGCAAGCGCAAATCAAGGTTAGAATGGTGAGGGTGAGTAGGGTAGTGGTAGTAGTTTTATTCATACGAAAAGGAATTTGACATTTACGGGTGAAAATAAGAAGTTGTTATTGGATTATTTGCGAAAGCAAAAAATTAACCGCCGTTACAGCGATGAATGTTAGCCAATTGACGACATTCTTTCTGTTCTTCCACATTCCCAATTTTTATAATTTCAAAAATAATATTATCTTCGATTAAAGCCTATAAACCGGAACTATGTCACGCTATTTACTTATATTTTTTTTGAGTGTATCGTTGTTATCATCAAGTCCGTTGCACGAGACTCGACTTGGACCAGAAATATGCGACAACGCTTTGGACGACGATGGCGACGGAAAAATTGATTTGAATGACCCAGATTGTGATTGCCCCGAGGTCAAACCTATCTCCTTGATTCCCAATCCTTCGTTTGAAAAAATGAATTGCTGTCCGACTAACCGCAGCCAACTGAACTGCTCAGAAACGTGGATACAGGCTTCCGAGGCGACGACCGATTACTTGCACACTTGCGGTTGGATGGGTTGGGATCACATGCCGCCGCCCTTGCCGTTCCCGGATGGTATGGCTTGCGTAGGTTATCGCAATGGCAGGTTCAATAATGTTGTGCAGCCGGGCTGGAAGGAGTACACCGGCGCGTGTCTGGCATCGCCCTTGCGCACGGGCACTACGTATCGGTTTGAATTTTACATCGGCTTTACCCAAGCTATTTATTCTCCTCCGACGACGGTCGTATTTTTTGGTTCTACCGATTGTAAAAATCTTCCTTTTGGCGTGGGCAATGCGGGTTATGGCTGTCCGACAAACGGTGCTGGTTGGAAACAATTGGGCAGTACCCAGGTAAGCGGTGTGAATGAATGGAAAAAAGTCAACCTCACCGTCACGCCGACCGAAGATATTTATGCTATCGCTATTGGACCGGATTGTGTTGACTTGAATGCCTCTGGTGATATTTATTACTTTTTTGATAATTTAGTATTGGCTGACCAAAAAGCGTTTGAGTTTGAAATTGCTGCCGTTGAACATCCTTGTTCTGATAATTTTACGTTAGAAGTGCCAAGTTATGATACTTTACAATATCAATGGTATAAAAATGGCGTGGCATTAGTAAATGAAACGGATGCGATATTACAAGTAAAAACCGGCGACGGCAATTATGTGGTGCGGATTATCAGTGCTAATTCTTGTCGAGTCACGAAGGTTTATTCGCATCGCATTCCCAATTTTATGACGCAGGTAAACCAAGTTATTTGTAAAGACGCACGGTATGATTTTCATAATCAATTGATTACAAAAGGTGGCAATTATAAAACGACCCTTAAAACCGCTCAAAATTGTGATAGTCTTGTTGAATTGAATCTCCGTGTGGCGGATGAAGAATTTGATACCGTGTCTGCCAAAATCTTTGAAGGAGAATATTTTCATGTCGGACCGTATCGTTACAATCAAGCGGGCGAACGGAATGTGACATTGCAATCTATTTATGGTTGCGATAGTTTGGTACATCTCACGTTGCAATATTATCAAGTATTTATGCCCAGTGCATTTTCACCGAATGCGGATGGAAGTAATGATATATTTACTATTTTTGGTGGAAATGAATTAGTTTTAATTAAACATTTACAAGTGTATAATCGCTGGGGCAATCTCGTTTTTCAACGACAGGATTTCACGCCAAATGACGATTCGCAAGGTTGGGATGGAGCATTGAATGGCAATCTCGCGCCCAACGGCGTGTACGTGTACACCACGCGCTTGCTCATGGACGATGGAAAAGAGCGGCAGTTTTCGGGGTCATTTGTATTGGTAAGATAGGACACTGATTTTTATGATTTTTTAAGGGTAGTTTATGATTAATCCCTACACGCGCTTGCTACATTTTAGGAACGCGGATTGAGCGGATTTATACGGATTTTATTTCACTTATACTAAAATGAAATTAAAATGGCGTATTAAATTATTTTAAAACCATGTAAATCAATTACTTACTGACTGCCAACTGCGTACAGCCAACTGCATACTGGTATTACTCTAATGCTTACAGCGAAATGGATATTACACAATTTAGTAAGAATAACAAATATTTGATTTTTTACTCAAATTTACAAACTGACAGACACAACTATGTTTATGGAAGTAAAGGCACATTAAATTTAATTTATCTTGATGAGTCTAATAAGCAAGATACATTCCCTAAATCTTACACGAAGAACGCCGCTTTTAGTCAAGACGGAAAACTATTAGTTTTTTTATCCGATGATTCAAAAAAAGTCCATATTTGGAATTTACTGGATAAAAAAATAGAAAATGTTTATAGCTGTGAGAGCGGAATAGAACAATTTGCGCTTTCAAAAGATAACCGCTGGTTATTTATATTTACAAATGTTTTAAAAGTTATCGATTTAAGTCTTGTGCTACAAGAACAACGAAGTTATTACAATAAAATATTAAAGTTCACTACTGAAGAAAGAATTCATTACGGAATAGAAGAGTAAATGATGTCAAAAATTAATAATCTTCCAAACCTCCTCTCCAAAGCCGACCAACTAAAAACAGAGCTCGACCACCTTCGTCAAGAGCTGGATAACTCCACTATTTTGGAAGCGTTAAAAGTAGAATTTACGTATGAAAGTAACCGCATTGAAGGCAATACGCTTACGCTTCGGGAGACACAATTGGTTATCAATGAAGGTATTACCATTGGTGGAAAATCCTTACGGGAGCATCTGGAAGCCATCAATCATAAAGAAGCCATTCTTTTTATCGAAGATATTGTACAGCAGCAAGTTGCATTTTCTGAGCGTATTTTAAAACAAATCCACGCACTGGTGCTGCATAGTATTGACCGAGAAAATGCTGGAACGTATCGCCGAGTGCCAGTGCTAATTAGTGGTAGTCAACATATACCACCGCAACCTTATTTGTTACAACCGCTGATGGAGGAATATTTTGCTTTTTATGAATCTAATAAATCAGCATTGCATCCCATTCTTTTAGCGGCTGAATTGCATGAACGCTTGGTCACCATCCATCCATTTATAGATGGCAATGGGCGCACGGCTCGATTAATTATGAATCTTATTTTGCTACAGCATGGATATCCCTTAGCCATTATCGGCGGCAGTTCTGAAAATAGAATACTTTACTACGACGCGCTGGAAAAAGTGGAAACCGCACAGGACAAAACACCTTTTTTATCTTTTATCGCTACAACAGTTTTACAATCATTGGAACGATATTTAGCTATATTGGGTAAAGTTTAATTATAATTTATTTTTCCAAGAAATTATGGACTGCCAACTGCATACAGCCAACTGCCTACTGACTTACTTCATCAACAACACATCCCCTGTCATCGTCTGTTCCGTGCCGTCGTCGGCTTTGTAGCGCAATTGCCATACGTAAACTCCATTTGGCAATTCGGATCCATTCGCAGTGCCGTCCCAAAACGTCCAAGGTGTGATAGAGCTGAATACCTGTGCGCCCCAGCGATTGAAAACCCGCAATTCATAATGGGTATAATTGCATTCGGATGAGATTTCAAAACGGTCGTTGTTACCATCATTATTAGGAGAAAAAGCATTGGGGACGAACGTGCGACACGGACCGCAATACTCGGTTTGAATTTGAATCCAATACGTTTCATCTCCACACGTATTACCAACCGTTACAATATAAATACCCGATTCTTTCGCCGGATAAATCGCTTTCGTAGAGCCATCCTGCCAGCGGTAGAATGTAGCAGTTGGAGCAGTGGCATTCAAAGGGTAAACCGTGTTTTCACAAATGGTGGTATCGGTCACGAGATTTTCCACTTTCGGCACATCGTTGTAGCGAATTCGCATTTCGTCAGAGGCACTATTGCCACAATTATCACTTACTTTTATTTGATAAATACCGGGTTGTATAACGGTGTAAGTAGCGGTCGTTTTTCCATCTTGCCAAAGATAACTGCCTGCTGCTTTGCGCGTTGCATCTAACGTAAGCGTTTCACCAACGCATAAGGTGGTGTCACGAGAACCGATATTAATAGAATCAATTAATTGATAATAAGTGATTTGAATACTGTCACTAAATATATTATTACAATTATCAGAAACCGTAACTGCATAGATTCCATCTGTTTTAACTTCAAAATTCGGAGTCGTACTGCCATCTTGCCAACGATACGTGACGGCTGCCGCATCAAAAGCGTTTAAAATAATTTTCGTATTTGGACAAAGCGAGGTGTCTCGCCCTAAATTTACAGCTTGAATAACTCCATAATATTTAACTTCCATTACATCGCTTGCCGTATTGCCACAGCTATCCGTTACTTGCACTGTGTAAGTGCCTGGAGCTTTAACTAAAAAAGTAGAACTTGTGCTGCCGTCTTGCCAGCGATAGAATTTTGCAGCTTGATGGGTAGCGTTTAATGTAATGGTTTCATTTGGACAAAGCATTGTATCACTTCCTAATGTAATGGAGGTAATGATTTCATAATATCGAACTTGAATGGTATCACTTTTTACATTGCCACAATTATCTTGTAATGTGACGGTATAAATGCCTGAAGCGTTAACTGTAAAAGTTGGACGTGTACTGCCATCCTGCCAAGTGTATCGAATAGCGGCTGCGTCTTGCACATTCAAGGATAAAGTTTGTCCGGGACACAGCGTTGTATCTTTACCTATATTTAATGGTTTCAAAATTTTATAATAATCAATCTGAATGGAATCTCGAAAGCGATTGCCGCAAGCATCTTCTATAACAACTGTGTAAAGTCCTGCAGTTCTCACTGTGAAAGTAGCATTAACACTTCCATCCTGCCAGCGATAGCGAATGGCGGCGTTGGCGGTTGCTTTTAAAACCAAAGTTTCCCCTGCACAAAGCGTCGTGTCTTTTCCGAGATAAACTGGTTTTATTAATTTAAAATGTTGAATTATAATGGAATCTGTTTCGATATTATTACAATTATCGGTGCTTGTAACTGTGTAAATACTAGCCGTATCCGCCAAAAAAGTAGGTCGGGTGCTACCATCTTGCCATTGGTAGGAAATAGCCGCGCTATCACTTGCATTCAATAAAAGCGTGGCACCGGGACAAATGGTCGTATCCTTCCCTACATTCAATGTTTTTAATACTTTATAATATTTTATTTCAACGGTATCCGCCGTTTGAGTGCCACACACATCGGTTATTTTTGCAATGTAAATGCCAGCATTTTGAACGGTAAAAACAGGGTTTGTTGAACCATTCTGCCATTGATAAGAAGAAGCAGTTGGGAGCGAGGCGTTTAATGGCAAGGTTTCGCCGGGGCAAAGCGTCGTGTCTCGTCCTAAGTTGATTTGCGGAAGCGGAAAATATTTGACCTGAATTGTATCTTTGAAAATTTGATTGTCTATTTCAATTTGAACCGCGTACGTACCCGCTTTATTCACTAAAAAAGTAGCATTTGCAGAGCCGTTCTGCCATTCATAAGTTGCACAGTTATAAGCATTTCCAAGTAAAAGCGTGTCGCCCAAACAGAGCGTCGTGTCGTTGCCTAAAAAACGAGCCGTTGGAAGATTTAAAGTCGCTAACCCAAGGTGTACGCTGTCTTTGAGTTCAAAACAACCTTTATAATTCGCAGTTATATAATAAAATCCCGTGTCTTTAGGGAAAAGATTGTTTAAAATAATTGCTGGTTGTGAAGAAGTAAACCCGTTTGGACCTGTCCAATTATAAGTCATACCCGCTGCGCTATTTGCCGAAAGCAGCGCGGATTCGCCTTCACAAATTATTGTATCATTACTTACTTGCAACGAAAATGCGGGTTGCCAATTTGGTAGCGCGCTCAGGGTATCACAACTATTAAATTCTTCTGTCCAAATAGGCTGACCACCGCCATTGTACAGCTTTATCCAATCCATTTGCCCAGCACCTTTAAAACGCCCTCGCAATTGATGAATAAAAGTAATATCCCCTGTATAGCGCAGTTTATAAATCAATAAATTATTATAGTATAAATGAAAAATATTATTTTTGAATACATATTTTAATGTATACCAATTCGACAGGTCTTTTACCAATTCCGGTATATCTGATACGCCTGTGTTTCCTGCATAAATAGAGTTAAATTCCTGCGCCCAACTCGTGCCCATAAGCGTCACGCCTGCTTTTGTCGCACAGCCTTCCAAATAAATACCACTATCATAAGCAGGGATGCCGCCATTTGCACTGCCGTCGCGCAAGCGAACTTCCAACGTAAAATTATTATCCACCCAAAAGGTATCATTGAGTATAAATTTCGACCAATAATCGTATCCAACTGGCTGCGTTATTTGTAATATTCCATTTTGGATGGCATTACAAAACGGCACTTCCTCATCGGGTATACCGCCGCCTTCTATAAAAGCTTTCCAATTCTGTCCGAAAGCGGAGTTCGTCATGACCAGCGCTGCGAACACAAAAAGCATCAAATGCTTCATTTCCAATTTTTTAGAAATTGATAAACAGTAGAACGAAGGATGCTCTAAGAATGGGTATTCAAAGGAAGATAATTTTCCTTGAATAGGGCGGGAAAAGTGTTTAGTAGAAAGTTGGCGCAAGTTACACAACTTTATGGAAATGTGCAATGGAGTTGTGCAAAAGTGGTCAGACGATTTCCCCCCTTAATCCCCCGAAGGGGGAAATCGTCTGACCGCTTTATTTTTTGAAACCACCCAACACGCGTTGCACCAATCCATCCATTGCCTCCCGTTTGATCCAGCGAGCAACGACAACCAAGTCATTTTCCGCATCCACATAAACCATATTCGTACCATTCCCCAAGTGAAAAAACGAGGAAGCCGGAGCGCTGGGCAATTCTTTTTTATCGGTATTCAAAAACCAGTTCATAAAGCCGTAGTTCGTTTGCGCAGGCGTGGGCGTGAGTGCCATTTTCACCCAATTTTCAGAGAGCAATTGTTTACCATTCCATTTACCGCGATGTAATGTTAAATAACCGAATCGTGCCATATCTCGTGCATTGATAAAAAGTCCACCGCCCCAGTGTCCGCCGCCGCCTACTGCTTGCATCATCTGTCCATCTATCACGACCCAAGAATTATCATAGCCCATCCAACGCCAAGAAGGAGATGCACCAATCGGATCCATGATATATTCTTTCAAAACCTGCGGCAAAGGTCGCCGCCACACATTCAAAGCTGCCAATGCCAGTACGTTTACGCGCACGTCGTTATACTCGTACACGCTGCCAGGTTCGTTGCGGGCGCGGGTTGTCCAAGTATTCGGGTCTTTGTCGGGGCGGTCTGCCCATTCCGGTTTTCCCCAAAGCGTCCCTTCCCAATCGCTTACTTGTCGCAACAAATGATCCCAAGTGATTTTTCGATTATGCTCGGTTGCAAAAAGATCAATCGTTTGTGCTTCGCCAATCTGTGTCGCGCGAAATTCGCCGGACGTTGGTTCCATCGTCACAATCGGCGCCATGTAAGGATATACTTTATCATTTACATTTTGAATCAAACCTTTATCAACTGCCAGTCCAACCATGGTAGATAAAAAACTTTTGGTCACACTAAACGTCATATCCACTCGATGCGGGTCGCCCCACTCTGCGATGATGTAACCTTTGTGTAAAATCATACCTGCCGCTTCGCCTCGCTCTTTAAAAGGTCCGACGCCTTGCCCAAATGGTTCACGTCCAAAGCTTTGATAGTGAGATACTTCCAAGTTTTTGGGCGTGGTGCTTTCTTGTGCTTTCGCAAATTGAATGGCTTCCTCTATGCTCGAGGCGTTCATGCCTGCTTGCGCTGGGATGCGGCGTTCCCAAGCATCGCCGGGGGCGGGATAATAAATTGGAGCGGTTTTTTGAGCGAATAAAGTAATTGTAAAAAGGAGATATAAACAAAAGAGTAGAAGGTTTTTCATTATTGCTTTTTGAATTGGACAGTTTTAAAATAAAAGTTTTCCAAACGTTTGTCAATAAAAAAGGTCTGGCGACTTTGGAGTCATCAAACCTCTTTGCAATTTTAGATGAGTTTGCGTTTTAAAAAGTCACTTCCAACTCCACCATCTCCTCACCACGCTTCACTTTCACTTTTGTTTTTTCACCCGTTTTAAATTTGCTCAAACCCTCCATATACCCATAAATATCTTTCACTGGAATGTCACCCATTTGAATAATAATGTCCCCCTTTTGCAAACCCGCTTTCGCGCCCGGACGACCGTCCATCACGCCGTCCACGCGCATGCCTTCGCCCGTGTGTACGTAATCGGGCATCACGCCAAGTGTGACTTTGAAGCTCGCGGCGCGGCGACTTTCGTCTTCATCTTTTGTTTTTGTAAATGGCAGTTTGCCCTTATTGTCCAGTATTTCAATCAAAGCAATAATATAATTACTCACATCCAATAAACCTTCATAATTAATTTTTTCGGAATCGTCGCTCGGTTTATGATAATCGCTGTGACCGCCTGTATAAAAGTGCAAAACTGGTTTGTCTGCAAAATAAAACGACGTATGGTCGGACGGACCAACTCCAGAATCACTCGTCTTCGCTTTAATGCCGCCCACTTTGATATTCGCCAACGCGTCTTTCCAAACAGGAGTCGTGCCTGCACCATTCACCGCCAACACTTTCTCTGCATTCAGCCGACCGACCATGTCCATGTTGAGCATATAATTCACATTCGCCATATCAAACGTTGGATTGTTGACCCAAAATTTAGAGCCAATTAAGCCCAACTCCTCGCCGGAGAATGCCATAAATAGGTAATTATTTTGCTTCGCTTTGCCGGAGGTTTTCAAATAATTAGCACTATGTAATAAAGCCGCAATTCCACTTGCATTGTCATCCGCGCCATTGTGGATAGTGGTGTCATTTGCAGCCAAAGAACTCGCGCCGCCGTATCCCAAGTGGTCATAATGCGCGCCGATAATGACGGTCGTTTTTGCGCCATTATCCAAATAACCCAACACATTATTGCCCGTACGGTCTTCGCCATTGGTCACTGCGTGTGGATTGAAGTTATATTTCCAATTAAAACCTTGTAGCCAAGCGCCATCTTTTCCGGCAGGTTTCAGACCCATTTTTTCAAAGCGATTGGCGATGTATTCCGCTGCAAGTGCCTCCCCTTTGGTGCCGGTTTCGCGTCCTTCGAGCAAGTCAGAGGAGAGATAAACGACATCCACGCGGAGTTGCTGAAGATTTTTATTGCTTTGCGCAAAAAGGGAATTCAAACTTAGGAGTAGAAAAAAAAGAATAAAGCGATTCATTTTAATTAAATTATAGCTTATGAAATGATGTTACAAAGGTCTATTAGATTGTGCGATTCTACAAACGCTCCACCAATTTTTACAAATCAAATACATATCTTTACTCTTCATTTTTCAAAAATAAATGGATGAAAAGATTTTTGCTCTTGGTTGCTCTTTCAATATTAGTCAACTCCATGTACGCGCAACGCCTGACGGGTAAAGTGACCAACGCGGAGACGGGCGAGATTTTGCCTTACGTGAATATTGGGATTGTCGGCAGCCCTTACGGCACGGTTTCAGGTTTGCAGGGCGAATTTGAATTGTATTTGCCTGAAAATGAATTTGTAACAGATTCTATCCAATTCTCCAGTGTTGGTTTTGAAAGTCGAAAGTTAGCGAAGAATTCGACTGCTATTCCATTATTTTTAGAAATTAAATTACAACCGGTAGACACCAAGTTGGCAGAAGTAGTGGTAAAACCGAGTTTTAAAAATTACGAAACGCAAGGGAATGACAATATTAAAACGAAGAGTGCAACGAATCTTGCACTGAGTGACCGTCCCAATCAAAACTTGGGTTCTGCCATCGGACGCAAATTTCGGACGAAGCGCGCAGCTCAATTAGAAAAATTCCGATTTTTTATTGCCTACAATGATTTTGATACCGTCCATTTTCGCATCAACGTGTACGAACTCTCGGACGGCAAACCGGGCGCGTTTTTGAATCAAGAAAATATTTTGGTCGAACTTTTCAAACACAAGCAAGGCTGGGTGACGGTAGATTTATCAAAGTATCAAATCAAAGTGGATGACAATTTTGCGGTGTCGGCAGAGTGGGTGTACGCCAGCGGGAAAGGCAAGTTGCTCCGGTTGCCCATTACCATTCCCTCCATCGGTGCGACTCATTTTTATAAATATGGCAGTCAGAATAGTTGGAAGAAATTTCCGCAGATGTCTTCGTCTATGGAGGTAACGCTGGCTTGGTGAGTTAGTAGGCTCCCGATAGCTATCTGGATTCAACTGCTAACTTTAAACTGCCTACTTACTCACGCCACAGCATATTTAGTATACTCCCGTAAATCCGGCGGCAGAAAACCTGCTACGATGTCCGATTTGGGAACGCCCTGTTCTTCGAGCATTTCGCCTACTTCCCATTCGGTATTATTTTGTTGTACCCAGATTTTGCCGTCAATAATGTCGAAGTGCATGGGGCTGCTGTGCACGTAATTATCGCCGTCCCAACCAATGGTCATTACCTGATAGCGGTGATTTTCTTTGTCGGCAATTAAATAATTACCGCCAACGACATTGGCATATTTGAGTTTAGCGTACTCCTCCAAAATACTCAAAATAGCGACTTCATATTTTTTTATTGTATCCATCTTACAATTTTTTGCGTGTCTTGATTATAAATAACAATTTTAAAATGTTCTTCTTCCATTACTTTTTGTACGATTTCTTCTTTAAAAAATAGATTAAATGTACGCTCCGGCACAGCCAGAAAAAGGGTTCGTTCTGGTTCTCTTATTTTCAAAACGTTTCGATAAATAATGTATTTTCCAACTGCTTCGTACAATGCTGTGATAAAAGATAAATTTCCAAATGTTTTAATTTCAATTGCAATTTTATCCGTACCACGCTCTGCTGCGATTAGTTGCTCTGCACCTAAATCTATATGCACTTGTAATTCTCCTACTTTAAACAAAAGCGGGTCGTTCGTAATCGTCCAACCTTCCTTTTCTAAAGCAACGCGCACCTCCTGATGAAATTTGTCTCTCGCCATTCATTCTTTTAGGTTCAAATGTAAGAAATTATCCCATCATCGGCAAATTAGCGCATCCGCAAATCGGCAAATTGCTTACTTTTGCACTCAAATTTTTAACAACCAAATAACCAGCGAAAAATGTCAAAAGTTTTAATCATTGGCGCAGGCGGCGTCGGGCAAGTAGTGGCTTATAAATGCGCGCAAAATCCAACTGTATTTTCAGAAATTTTATTAGCAAGTCGTACCAAATCAAAGTGTGACGCGATAGCGCAAGCGATTCAAGAAGATTTAGGAAGAGATATTCAAACCGCAGCCGTAGATGCAGAAAACGTGCCAGAACTGGTCGCTTTGATTCGCTCATTTCAACCCAAAATGGTGATTCATGTGGCGTTGCCGTATCAGGATTTGACGATTATGGATGCTTGTCTGGAAGCGGGCGTGCATTATTTGGACACTGCTAATTATGAACCAAAAGATGTCGCAAAATTTGAATATAGCTGGCAATGGGCGTATCAGGAGCGTTTTGAAAAAGCAGGTTTAATGGCGGTTTTAGGTTGTGGATTTGACCCGGGCGTGACGAGTGTTTTCACGGCACACGCGGCGAAATACCATTTTGATGAAATGCAATATTTGGACATCGTGGATTGCAATGCAGGCGACCACGGCAAGGCGTTTGCTACGAATTTCAACCCAGAAATCAACATCCGCGAGGTGACGCAAAAAGGGAAATATTGGGAAAATGGAAAATGGGTAGAGACGGAACCACACGCCATCGGAAAAATGTTGACGTATCCGGGCATCGGTCCGAAAAAGTCATATGTGATTTATCACGAAGAGTTAGAATCGTTGGTCAAAAACTTCCCAACCTTGCAACGGGCGCGGTTTTGGATGACATTTGGCGATGAATATTTGACGCATTTGCGAGTGATTCAAAATATAGGTATGGCAGGAATTGAACCCGTGAAATTTAAAGGCATAGATATTATTCCGTTAGAGTTTTTGAAAGCGGTGCTGCCGAATCCGGGCGATTTGGGGGAGAATTATACCGGTGAAACTTCGATTGGTTGTCGCATTCGAGGATTGCAAAATGAAAAAGAAAAAACATATTACGTTTGGAATAATTGTAGCCATGAAGCTGCGTATAAAGAAACGAGGACGCAAGCGGTCTCTTACACAACGGGCGTTCCAGCCATGATTGGCGCGATGATGATGCTCACGGGCGAATGGACGGGCGCAGGTGTTTATAATGTTGAACAACTCAACCCTGACCCTTTCATGGAAAAACTAAATGAATGCGGACTGCCTTGGCACGAAGCGGAGAATATTGACCTTGAATTATAATGTCTGAACCATGATTCTTCTGATTTAATGATTAATTTGATTGGCTTATCCATAAAAAAAGGATAATCAAGCCAATCGTTAAATCCCGTGAATCAAGGTTCTGACAACTAAGCGACATGAACACATTAATACACAAACACATTAACACAATTGTATGAGCGAAGTAAAGGAATCATTAAATTTTATAGAAGAAATTATAGAAGAAGACATCAGCAATGGCAAACACGCTGCACGAGTGCACACGCGCTTCCCGCCGGAGCCCAATGGCTATTTGCATATTGGTCATGCAAAGGCAATTGTGTTGAATTTTGAAATTGCCAAGAAATATGGCGGCAGTACGAACCTGCGGATGGACGATACCAATCCAACGACAGAGAAAACCGACTATGTTGAGAATATTAAAAATGACATCCAATGGCTTGGTTATCAATGGGATGGCGAAGTATTATACGCATCAGATTATTTTCAACAATTATATGAGTTTGCTACAAAGTTGATACAAAGAGGCTTGGCATACGTAGATGATTCTACCCAAGAGGAAATTGCCGAACAGAAAGGAATGCCGACTGTGCCAGGCAAAGAGAGTCCATATCGCAATCGTTCGATAGAAGAGAATTTGAAGCTATTTGAAGGGATGAAAAATGGCGATTTTGTAGACGGCTCAAAGGTTTTACGCGCCAAAATTGATATGTCTTCACCGAATATGCACTTTCGAGACCCCGTATTATATCGCATTAAACATGAACATCATCATCGCACGGGCGATGCGTGGTGTATTTACCCGATGTACGATTTTGCGCATGGACAGAGCGATTCTATTGAAAATATTACGCATTCTTTATGTTCTTTAGAATTTATTCATCACCGTCCATTATACGATTGGTTTATTGAGCAGTTGGATATTTTTCCATCTCGGCAGATTGAATTCGCCCGGATGAACGTAGAATACATGATTACGAGCAAGCGGAAATTGTTGAAATTGGTAGAAGAAAATCACGTCACGGGCTGGGATGACCCGCGAATGCCCACCATTGCAGGGATGCGCAGGCGCGGTTATCCGGCGGCAGGTATTCGAGAATTTTGCAATCGCGTGGGCATTGCCAAACGAGAAAATCTGATTGAATTGGAATTGTTAGAATTTTGCGTTCGCGAAGAACTAAATAAAAGCACGCCGCGTGTAATGGCAGTTTTAGACCCGATAAAAGTTATTATTACCAATTATCCGCAAGGACGAGTAGAAGAAATGGAGGTTGAAAATAACCCAGAAGATGAAAGTGCTGGAATGCGTAAAATGCCGTTTTCCAACGAATTATACATTGAACAAGATGACTTTATGGAAAATCCGCCAAAAGGATATTTCCGACTCTCGCCGGGTGGAATGGTACGTTTGAAAGCAGCTTACATTATAAAATGTGAAGAAGTTGTAAAAGATTCAAATAATAATATCATAGAATTGCATTGCACCTACATCCCCGAAAGTCGCAGCGGCTCGGATACATCCGGCTTGAAAGTAAAAGGTACCATTCATTGGGTATCAGCGAATCACGCATTGAAAGCGGAAGTACGAATGTATGACAAACTCTTCACCGACTCGGAACCCACCAACCACGAAGACCGAGATTATCTCGAATTTTTCAATCCCGATTCTTTAAAAGTGATTGAAAAAGCCTACGTGGAGCCGAGTTTGAAAGATACCCAAGCAGGCACGCAAGTGCAGTTTATGCGTAAAGGCTACTTCACGGTTGACCGTGATTCGACACCAGAAAAATTGATATTTAATTTGACGGTAGATTTGAAAAGTAGCTATAAAAAGTGAGGAGTGAATGGTGAATCGTATAATGGTCACGATTCACCACTCATTATTCACCACTCCCTACCTTCTCCACCACGCTTCGATGCGGATAATGCGAGTTTCACCTTCTGGCAAAGTCACTTGCGCTTTGTTGTCGCAGTTATCGCCAAAGCCGTAGTCAATCGTAGTCGTGTTGCTGTTTCTGGTTATTTGGCGGATACCATTTTTAATCCACGGGCAGCCCGTCGCTTTCACGAGTGGCTCGATGATATTGGCGCTATACGATTTTCCGTTGCGGTTGGTGCCGGAGGAAGAACCAGTAATTTGAAACACATCATCGAAAATTCGGGGCGTGTTTGCACCGACGGTTTGTGCGTAGGTATGCTCCGCTTGCAAGTTGGCGACTTCGCCATTTGGGTACGTGATTTTCACGTTGAATTTGCGGCTGAAAGAAGCACTGCCATTGTTTACCAAGGTGGTTGTGCCTTCTACTTTCGCGCTATCCACATAATAATTTTCTAATATGATGGTACGAGTAGCGCCTTGTTGATTCAATGTATCGCTTTGTGTAATAATAATTTTACCACTTTTTAATCTGCCGCGTGGCGTGTTACAGCCTGCGCCGTAATCAAGCGTGATTGTTTTTGGGAAAATATTACCGGTTGGCGTGACTGTTTTGGTCGGACAATCATTTCGGATTTCTACCCCGCCATTCAATTGATTGTCAATCACTTCGTTCACTTCATCTTCTAAATCAAATACGACATCTTCGATAGAAGTCAAGTCCTCACTGGTCATTACGGATTCGTCGGTCGTTGTCGTTTCGTCATCCGTATCGTCATTACAAGCGGTAAATGTGAACATTAGAGTCAATAATAGAACTGTGAAAAATGCGAGCTTTTTCATAATAGATTGATCATTTTTGGTTATAAAATAATGGAAATAAAGTGGGGGTTGGAAAAACGTGCACATTCTAACAACCAAATAGGTAGAAATTTAACATTTCATTCGCCTATCGTTTTTAATTGTAGAGTAGACTTTGACAAAAGGAGAAGGTTTAATCAGGAGAAGAATTTTTTTTTGAAAGTGGAACTACTACACTGTAAAGTAAGTTTTTTGATATGCTTTTTGCATAAAAAAAATGTAAGGAGCATAAAAAAAGTCCGCTTAAATCCGCGTTCCAATTAATGCAATACGGGCTACAAAAAGTAACCTTATGTAAATAGTCTCTTGTTCTATTGTATTACATTCTATCTTGTAGAATTTTTAAACGAAACAAGTTTCGTTGTTACTCGCCCGCCTCTTCCAGTTCCAACTGCGCCACTTCCCACGTCTGCATCGCTTCTTGTAGCACTTTTTTCTTTTGGTCGAGCGTATTCATTATTTTTTTAGAATCAGGTTTATTATAAAAATCTACATCTGCCATTTGAGCTTCTATTTTTGCAATTTCTTCCTCGAGGCGTTCAATATTTTTTTCGGCATTGCTTACATTGCGTTGCAGGCGCTTGCGGTCGTCAAAATTCAATTCTTTCTTTTCAGCCCCATTTACACTTCCGTTCGACTTGCCATTTTTAGTGCTCAATTCTACGTCCCGCATATTATCCAGCGCACGCTTTTCGAGAAACGCATTTACATCTCCAATATAATCATATAATTGTCGGTCGCGGAATTCAAGCGTACGATTGGTCAACCCTGCTAAGAATTCTCGGTCGTGCGATACCACAATCATCGTCCCATCATAATCCAACAATGCTTGTTTTAGAATATCTTTAGAAATAATGTCCAAGTGATTCGTCGGTTCGTCCAGCACCAGCAGGTTGAAAGGCTTGAGCAACATACACGCCAGCGCCAGCCGCGCCCGTTCTCCACCAGAAAGCACCGTCACTTTTTTGTCTGCATCTTCGCCGCTGAACATGAACGCACCCAGGATATTGCGCAAGCGCGTACGCATTTCGGGTGGAGCCGCCGCTTCCATCGTTTGCAGCAAAGTCATGGTCGGGTCTAATACATCCGATTGATTTTGAGCATAATAGCCGATAGACACATTATGACCAAGCGTTATACTTCCATCCGTGAGCGATACTTGTTTGACAATCATTTTTGCCAAGGTCGTTTTGCCTTGTCCATTTTGCCCTACGAATGCGATGCGGTCGCCACGGTCCAGCTTGATGTCCACACCGTTCAAAATATTTTTTTCACCATAGGTTTTCACTACGTGTTTGCCTTCTACTACGACCTGCCCAGAGCGCGGTGCTTCTGGAAATCGCAAGTTCATCGCCGCCACGTCTTCCTCGTCTATCTCAATGCGCTCCATCTTATTCAACTGCTTTTGCATAGATTTTGCCATCGTGCTCTTGTTGGCTTTCGCCATAAATCGGTTAATGGTTTTTTCCTTTTGTGCAATGACGCGCTGCTGATTTTCGAAAGAAGACTGCAATTTTTCGCGGCGTTCGCGGCGCAATTCTACATATTTGCTATAAGACGTTTTATAATCAAACACTTTTCCTAATTCAATCTCCACCGTGCGATTGGTGATATTATCCAAAAATTGCTTATCGTGCGAGATGAGAATAATCGCTCCAGGATATTCTTTCAAAAAGCCTTCCAGCCAGATAATAGATTCAATATCAAGGTGATTCGTAGGTTCGTCCAATAGCAGATAATCAGGGCGTTGCAACAACATTTTCGTTAATTCTACCCGCATTTGCCAGCCACCACTGAATTCGCTGGTTTGCCGGTCAAAATCGGCCGCTTTAAAACCCAAACCCTTCAACACGCGCTCCGCACTCGCCTGCATATCCTCGCCACCGAGCAAGTGAAAACGGTCATTCAAATGCGAAAAATCTTCAAGCAATTTAAAATAAGAGTCACTTTCATAATCCGTGCGCCGCTCTATTTCTTTATGCACGTCTTCCAGTTGCTTTTCCAACTTTCGTAATTCGTCAAACGCCGTGAGCGTCTCTTCCATCACAGTTTTGCCTTTTGGCATATTCATTTCTTGGTGCAAAAAACTAAGCGTACTTCCCGAAGGACGAGTGATATTGCCTTCGTCAGACGTTTGCTCGCCTGCCAAGATTTTTAGAAACGTAGATTTTCCGGCACCGTTTCGCCCGACCAATCCCACGCGGTCGCGCGCGCCAATCACGACGTTGATGTGGTCAAACAGAATTCTGCCGCCGTATTGTACAAATATATTAGAAGCTGTTATCATTTGATTTAATCCTTCATTTTTTCAAGCCGCAAAGATAGAAAGATTTGCTGATTTGCCAATATGCTGGTGTGCTAATTGTAGGGCAAACGCACCAAAATTATGGATGATTTTGAAAAAGTTGAATGGGTATAGCATTGGCATATCGGCACATTAGCACATTAATTCTTCGCTTTCTCCAATGTAAATCCAAAAGTAGAGCCAATATTGGCGGTGCTACGTGCGTGAATAGTTTGTTGATGCGCTTCTACGATGTGTTTGACAATGGCTAACCCTAAGCCAGAGCCGCCTTGGTCGCGCGAGCGGTGTTTGTCCACCCGATAAAAGCGGTCAAAAATATGTTTGAGGTGTTCTTTTGCAATACCGATGCCGCTATCTGCTACTTCTACCAACAAATATTTATCCATATCATAGAATCCTACTTTCGTTCTACCATTTACATTGCCGTATTTAATAGAATTATTCACCAGATTTGCCAGCACTTGGCGGATGCTCTCCCGGTCTGCCCGCACTTTATAATTTTGTCCAGCACCATCTTTAAATTCTAAGCGGATATTGCGTTCTGCGGCTTTCATTTCATGATCATCAAAGACTTCTTCCGCCAGTTTTTTAATATCAAAAGCCTGCATTTCCAAAATCAACTCTTCTGATTCCAATCTTGCAATAGATTCCAAATCTTCTACAATAGTATTTAAACGCTCTACGTTTTTTGCTGCTTTTTGTAAATAAGTAACGTTGATATATTCATCATCCAATCCACCATCTAATAAAGTATGTAAGTAACCTTGAATATTGAAAATGGGCGTTTTTAATTCATGTGAAATATCGCCAAGAAACTCCCGCCGATACTCTGCCCATGCTTTGTATTTATCCAATTCTTTTCTCTGATTATCAGCCCATTCGGTTACTTCTCGTTCCACATCTTCTATGATGTTGGAAGTCATATTAATCGTTTTCTCTTGTGGCGAAAGCTTTTCTTCTCGAATCGTTTTGTAAATAACTTTAATCTTTCGATAAATATATCGTTCAATATAAAATAAAGTAATTATAAAAGAGACCGCAAAAATCAGCATCGCCCAAAAGAAATAAAATAAAATGGGAAAAGCAGCTTTATAAATAGAGAGCAGCAGAAGGAGAAAAAGGACCGAAAACACAGCAATGAAGAGGGAAATGAACAACGCAATCTGTCGAGGCGTAGGATTTTTTAACATTTAAAACTCAAATTTGTAACCAATTCCTTTAATCGTTTTAATATAATCATCTCCGATTTTCTCGCGCAGCTTGCGCACATGCACGTCAATCGTGCGATTGCCAACAATAACATCCGTGCCCCACACTTTGTTAAAAATCTCTTCGCGCGAAAAAACTTTTCCTGGTTTGGACACCAACAAATGTAATAATTCAAATTCTTTTTTTGCCAACTCAATAATTTCTTCTCCCCGCTGTACCGTCACCCGCTCGCGGTCAATCGCCAAATCCGCAATTTTAATAACCGAAGAACGCTCGTCTGCAACTTCATCTCGGTCGCTGCGGCGCAAAAGGGCTTTGATACGACTGATAAAAACTCGGGGTCGAATGGGCTTGGTAATATAATCGTCGCCACCTACATCCAAAGCAGCAATCTGAGAATAATCCTCTTCTCGAGCCGTGAGAAAAGCGATAAGCGTTTTGTCAAATTCCGTTTTACTGCGCAAATAACGACACACCTCTACCCCATCCATTTTGGGCATCATAATATCCAGAATGACCAACGTAGGATGTTCGCGCTCCGCAATTTTGATGCCTTCTTCCCCGTCCGATGCTGCAAACACCGTGTATCCTTCTTTATTCAAATTGTAACTCAAGAACTCCAAAATATCCGGCTCGTCATCCACAATGAGTATTTTTACAGAATCCATTGGCTATCAATTAGTTTTAAAATCCGCACAAATGTAAACCTTTCGATACACCTACTCTTCCGCGCTGCATTAAATAATTGTTAAGTCTGTTAACACGTGATTCACAACCCTATCGAGCCGCCTTTTCCTGCGTTTCTATTTCTTTTAATACGTCTTTATAAAGCGCGTCCATTTTTTCTGGGTCTTTTTTGTAATATACCAAGGTTCGATTAAAATCTGATTCTGGCACTTTATGTAATTCAAATATTTTGTTGTAATATTTCTTGCCTATGCTATCCCGTTGCATGGAAGCCATTTCTTGCATCGCCGCCTCTGCCAGATGAATGTCTACCAAAATTTTAATGAATTTGTCTTTTCCAATCGGCGGTTTTTCTTCTTTATTACAACCGAGTAAAATCAACATCGAAAATGTAAATAACCAGTAAATGCGCATTAGATAAAATGTTGTTTTGGATAATAAAAGGCAGTCAATCGAGCATTTTTAACGCCAAAGTCTTGCCAATGCTGCACTTCATCTTCTACTTTTGCAATACCACAAGTCGGGATGTTGTCAATGACGCGCCCGGCAAATTGATTTACCAAATCAGTAAACGTCGGATTGTGTCCAAAAATAAAAATCGTATTCCAATCCTCCCGAAGCTGGCGAATGATAGCAAGGATAGTAGCAGGACTTGATTCGTAAATCTGGTTTACTACTTTTATTTCCGTTTCTTTCAAATCAAAAGCTGCTGCAAAATAAGTGGCAGTCGTGTAGGCGCGATTCGCCGGACTCGACACAATTCCATCTAAGAGAATGCCTTTACTTTTCAATAAATTTGCCATAAACGGCGCATCTCTCAAGCCGCGCTCATTGAGCGGACGGTCCATATCTCGTAGCGAATCACTGTCCCAACTGGACTTGGCATGGCGTATAAAATAGACGACTTTCATAAGTATTTTTGGCTAAGTGGTATGAATATACTACTTTTCGCTTGTTTTAACAAACAGAAGATAGTCAAACCGATTTTTATCCTACAAAGTAAATGGATAAGTAATGAATTTCAAAGATAAAGTAATTTGGATTACGGGCGGCTCGTCCGGCATCGGAGAGCACCTCGCCTACGCGCTGGCGGAGCAAGGCGCAAAACTCATCCTGTCCAGTCGAAACGAAAAAGAATTGCAACGGGTAAAAAACAATTGCCATAAAAATACAGAAGTATTACTTATTCCATTAGATGTAACGGATTTTGATACGATTCCGGCTGCTGTTGAAAAAGCGGTGGCGTATTTTAACAAAATTGATATTCTTGTGAATAACGCCGGCATTTCTCAACGTTCGCTTATTATAGAAACGACTTTGGAAGTAGACCAGCGCATTATGACCGTTAATTATTTTGGCGCTATTGCAATCACAAAAGCAATTCTACCTATCTTTTTACAACAAGGTTCTGGTCAAATTGTAGTCATCAGCAGTGTGATGGGTAAAATTGGCGTGCCGTATCGCTCAGCGTATGCTGCTTCTAAGCACGCTTTGCATGGTTTTTTTGACTCCTTGCGAACAGAGTTTGGGCGACAAAACATTGATGTAACGATTATTTTACCCGGCTACGTACGTACCAACGTGACGGTAAACGCACTGACCGGCGACGGCTCTCCCATGAATGCAATGGCGGCAGAAACTGAAAAAGGGATGGATCCTACTTATTTTGCAAACCGAGCCATCCGCGCCATTGACCGTAAAAAAGAAGAAGTGATGATTGGAAAACGCGAAGTGTATTCCGTCTATGTAAAACGTTTTTGGCCCGCATTTTTTTCCTACTTCACCAAACGAATGGATTTCAAACCCGAACAAAGATGATCCCGCTTTACGGGACAAGTTGTGCTGATATGCCACTGTGCTGATATGCTAATAACGCTCGTATAATCGGCACATTAACAAATCCGCATAACTTGTCCCGTAAAGCGGGATTAGCACATTACTTCTTATTCATTTCTATAATCCGGTCCATTACTTCCTCCAATTGCTCGGCAGCGATACGCTTAGAGAGGATTTTTTTATTCTCATCCAAAATGTAAATCTGAGGCGTTGATTTGATATGATATACATTCGTAAAACCATAGGGATCGGAGGCGTGAATCCAGTCTTGCGTGCCATTCTCGTCCACATATTTCCAGCATTCTGGAACGTCTTTGCCAAACTTACGACACACGGCTACTAATTTCACCCCTTTATCTTTATATTTTTTGTGAAATTCATTCATTGTTGGTGTTGATTTTTTACAAAAACTGCAATCGTACGCCCAGAAGTATAATACCGTATAATTTGATTTGATATCGCTTAATTTAAACTTCGTGCCATCGCGACGATCCAATTGCACATCTGGCGCGGTTTTACCGATGAGCGTTGATTTTAATTCACTGGCATTTTGAACGATATTTTTTAATTGTGTAGAATCTGTCCACGGTGCTAATCCACTTGCATAATATTTGTCCACCAAATGCACGTAGACCGCATCCATGCCTACAATGTTGGATTTGGCATAAAAATTCAGGAAATGAATTAGATAATATTTGAATGTTTCTTCCGCTGGTCGCATTTTTTGCAATACAAATTCTACCGATTTCGACAGGGAATCAGGATGTTGAATATTTAATTTTTGAATATAATAATCCACTCTTTCAAATAGGAATGGTGTGCGTATCATGCGCGGGTCGGTCAAATCAATGTTATCGAAAAAGTGTAATAAAGAGTATCGCCATTTCAAAGAATCTTGTACTTGCGGCGTACCGGTATAGGTCGGAATATCCAGCATCAAATTGGCTTTTATGATAGCTGCTGTAAGCGTTTTGGGATGTTTGGCAACCAAGTCTTTTTGATACACCAATACCTCGTCATTCAATTTTTCTAACTCTTTATTAATCCGTGCTATTTCCGGCTGATTGTCTTTGGAACGCTCCAATTGCGCCCGCAAGGTATCAGCCAACGGACGACGGGTAGACAGGAAATTCAAATATTCGTATAATAATTTATTATCCGGTGAGCCTTCGACTTTCATGCCATTTACTGGGTCTTTCGGATTCGTGGTTACACTGAAATTTTGTTCCCCCTTACTCACCAAAATCTGAAAGTATTCATTATTAGGCTGCATGACCACCAAATATACGCCACCAGGCAATTCTTTCTCGCCTTCAAATACAAAATAACCATTGGCATCTACTTGCGCGGTATCTGTCAAATATTGTTTATCAGCTAAATGATAACCCAAAAACAGTTGCTTTTCTGTGTAACCATTTAGTTTTACTTTAATAGAATACGCACTTTTCGCAAATAAAACCGCTGAACACACCAGCAGTGCGCTTAATAAAATAATCCTTTTCATTTCACCGAACGTTAATTTTGGTTTTGGTATCAATCTTATTTTTAACGAGCTTTATAACGCAAACCTATGGAAAATATTGGAATGTTGGAAAATGGAATGTTGGAATACCCGTCCGCTTTTAGAAGATAGAGGATTGGAATGATATGTGTCCAAATACCAAATACCCAGTACCAAATACCTCTTATGTCTCATCCAAATACTCATGCACAAATTTAATCGCCATCGCACCTTCGCCCACCGCCGACGCAATCCGATTCATAGCGCCTGCCCGCACATCGCCCGCAGCAAACACGCCCGGCGCGCAAGTTTCCAACAAAAAAGGCTCTCGCTCCAGCTTCCACGTTTTTTTAAAATCAGTCGTCAAAACCAAATCTCGTCCTGTGATAATATATTCTCTCTTGTCTCGAATGATTTTACCGCCCAGCCATTCCGTAATTGGCTTTGCCCCAATAAAAATAAACAAGGCATCTGCATCTACGGAATAGCGCAACTGATCTTCCACATTTTCAATCACTAATCGCTGTAGATGCCCGTCGCCACAAGCTTCTATGACTTCTCGTTTGCCCTGCACCTCGATATTTTCAATGCTATTAATCTGGTCAATTAAATACGAAGACATCGTAGACGTTAAGTCTTCTTTTCGAATTAAAATATTTACTTTTTTAGCGAATTTAGATAGATAAACCGCACCTTGCCCAGCAGAATTACCTCCTCCTACCACATATACCTCCCGATCTTTGCAGCTGTTGGCTTCCGTCATCGCCGCTCCATAGTACACGCCTGCGCCTGTGAAATTGTCCACGCCACTTGCCGGCAATTTTCGATAATCTACGCCAGTAGTGATAATAATACTTTTGGTGTTGATTGTAGAGCCATCACTCAAGCAAACTACTTTGTAAAGACCATCATTTTGAATGCCGATTACTTCTTGTGGTACCAGAAATTCTACCTCAAACCGCTTTGTCTGTGTAATGGCTCGATGTGAAAGTTCTGCCCCACTCAAGCCCGTCGGGAAACCCAAATAATTTTCAATTCTGGAACTGGTACCCGCTTGTCCGCCTGGCGCACGCTTATCAATCAATAATGTTTTCAGACCTTCCGAACCGCCGTACACTGCTGCTGCCAAACCTGCCGGACCTGCGCCAATAATGACCACGTCGTATAAATCTGATTTTGCATTTGGACTCAATCCAATTCGTTCTGCTAATTCACGCGTCTCGGGCTGTTTTAAATAAGTGCTGTCTTCAAAAAATACGACTGGTAAATCTTTACTTTCCAATTGAAATAAATCCATCAATTCCTTTGCTTTCGGATTGATGTCTACATCCAACCATTGGTACGGACAAAGATTGCCAGCTAAAAAATCCTTGATTTCGTGTGATTTGGGCGCGTATTGATAGCCGATGACTCGGATGCCCCAAAACTCAGGCTTATGGGTTTCTTCCCATTCATTTAGTAAAATATTTAAAACAGGGTATAATTTCTCGGTCGGAGGCTCCCATGGTTTTACTAGATAATAATCCAAATGCACTTCATTGATCGCTTTGATCGCTGCGTCGGTATCCGAATAGGCAGTGAGCAATACGCGCTTCGCCTCTGGGTAGATTTTCTTCGCTTGTTCTAAAAACGCTACGCCTTCCATCTCCGGCATTCGCTGGTCAGAAAGCAAAAGGGCAACGGTTTCGCCTTTTTTTTTCAATTCCGGCAAACTGCTTAGTGCTTCTTTAGCAGACTGAGTGCTGATGATGCGATAATCTTCTTTAAATTCTTGTCGAAGGTCATTTTTGAGCGAACGCAACACCTGTGCGTCGTCATCCACTGAGAGTATGATTGGGTTTTTTTTATCAGTTGCCATAATTGTAAGGGTGTTTTCGTTGGTTTTTTAAATTACGTTTCCGCTTTGTTGAGGTATTGGCAAGCAAATGGTAAACGTCGTTTCACCGGGTTTTGATTTTACTTTGATATCTCCTTTTTGTCGGTCTATGATTTTTTTTACAATATCCAAACCCATTCCAGTGCCTTGTCCCATCGCTTTTGTAGTGAAAAACGGATCAAATAATTGGCTCATATTCTCTTCTGAAATACCGCTTCCACTATCGGTAATCTCTACACGAACGAAACGATTATCGGCGCGCGTCTCAATAGAAAGTGTACCATTATGCTCCATCGCATCCAGTGCATTGTCAATAATATTTGTCCAGACTTGATTCAATTCTCCAGGATTCGCCATTATTCTTGGAATATTCACATCCAAATCTTTTTGCATTTGAATATCCTTTTCCTTGAATTTGTGTTTCAACATAATAATGGTACTCTTTATGCCCTCGTGTACGTCCGTCGGCACCATCGCGCTGCCTCGGTCCATGTGCGAATATGACTTTACTGCTTGAACGAGCGAAGCAATACGCGTGGCAGATTCTTTAATTTCAACCACCAATTTTTCCACCGTCAGATATCCCTCCATCCACCAAAGGATAGGTTCGAGATGTTTGCCGTCTACAATTTCCGAAACTTTCTCTACGTCTTCTAACTCAAAACCAAACTCTACCAGTGTATCTGCAATATCGTCTCCGTTGTCAATATCGTGGTCGCTCAACCAGTCACAAATATCATCTTTTCGGGATTCTCGTTCCAACATAGGCAATTCGACTCCTTTCAAATTCTCTACTTTTGAAAACAGAATTTCGTTGACTTGGTCGGTCTGCTCCGCTGTGATGCGCACGGTGAGTACGGCTTTGAAACGCTCCGGTGTCTGATGTTGGCTACGATGCAGTTCATCGGCATTGCGTACCATTGCAGAAGCTGGATTATTCAATTCATGCGCCAATCCTGCCGATAATTTTCCAAGCGCGATTAATTTTTCATTTTGTGAACGCAGTTGCGTAAAATCGCGTACCCGATCTGTCATCACCGCTACTAAGGCTTGTGTCAGTTCAAAGCTTTGATTGACCATTTCCACAAAATGGTCACGGTGCAATTCCAGTACCTGACAAGGCTCTTGCACGCGTCCGTAAGCCTTTGTTTCCCGCATTCGAGAGAAAGGTAGCACACCTGTCACATCACCTGTCTCCCACGTACCTGCCATCTGCATCTCGCCTTGTTGCTCAAATTCTATCGAGCAACTCCCTTGCACCAGAATAAGCATATAGTCAGACGGCGTTCCAGGACGAAACAGCAATTCATCTACATTATACGAACAATAGCGACAACGCTCTATGAGCCATTGCAAATCGGTAGATTCTATATTGTGAAAGACCTCAAAGCTTTGTAAACGGTTGAGCAGGTCTGGTGTTTTGTCGAGTAGCGTCATTGGAAATGTAAAAATGATTCCATAGAAATACAATCAAAAAGAACAAAGGGTTTAAAAATATAAGGTGACACTTACTCAAAAGTGTCACCTTGTTTATAGTGTTTAGAATATGTCACCTAACGCAGGATTAAACCACATCTTCTGCTTTATTCAACAACACAAATTCATCTGCTACTATCTCTGGGATAGAGCGAGTCACGCCGTCTTTATCTGCATAACTCCGATACGTCAATTTTCCGTGTATGATTACTTCTTTGCCTTTTTTAAGAAAGGTATTCATGGTTTCAGCGGTTTTGCCCCATGCCACAATGGTATGCCATTGCGTAGAAGTCACCTTATCACCTTTCTGATTTTTGTAGGTTTCATTCGTTGCCAGTGAAAAACGAGCGACGGAGCGACCACTTTGTAATTGCTTGATTTCTGGGTCTTTACCCAAATTGCCGATGAGCGTAATGCTGTTTTTGATACTATTCATGATTTTTTTGTTAGATGCCAGATGCCGGATTTGTAGATGCCAGACTACCTAGCGCGTTGTTTGATAATAAATTTGTTTTTCCATTATAACCCCAACGGAAGAGGGCGACCAACCCGATTAATTTAATAGCATAAATTCATTCACAACAATCTCCGACAGATACCTTGTATTTCCTTCCTTGTCTTCAAAACTACGGTGCGTGAGCTTGCCCTCTACAGCTACTTCTTTTCCCTTTCTGAACATTACTTGCATCATCTCCGCCAGCTTGCCCCAGCCAATGAGGTAGTGCCACTGCACATCCACGACTTTCTCGCCTTTCTGGTTTTGATACACTTCTTTGGTTGCAATGGACACCCGTGCAATGGTGCTGCCATTCTCCAATTGTTTGACTTCTACATCCTTGCCCAAGTGCCCGATGAGTTGCACTCTGTTTCTAAGGTTATTCATGACACAATTTACTTTTGGTTAACGAATTAAAATTTCTGATGGGACAAAGATGTAGGCAAGTCAACCCAAGAGTCGTTTAATAAACATTTAGTGTCGTTTGTAGCCGTTTACAGCCGATTGTAATCGAATAAATTAGGCTACTACCCCAATGTTTGTTGCAAAAATGTTGAAAATGGGATGACCTATTATTTTTCGGCGATTTTTATAAAAATTCAAAATGGCAACTCTTTTTATATATTTTTCGAATTTAACTTTCAACAAAATTAATAGTAAATTCTGAATGAGTAAATTTTTAATATAAAAAAGTAGTTTTATAAAATTTAGTATGAATATAAATTAATTGCTTCTACGTATTAAATACATTGTAAAGTAAGTTTACTTGTTTAAAGACCACAATGGCAAGCAGTTGTACCCGCGCTAAAGCACGGGGCAACTAAAAATGGCTACAAACGATTTCCAAACAAGGATATCCAAAGAAAATAGCCTCCTTTTATGGAGTACACATTAAATAAAAATGTCAACTTTAAAAAACTTCAATTAACGAATTAACACGAGGTTATTAGCACGACTTGTCCCGCACAGCGGAATTGACAAATCAGCAAAACTTGTCCCGTAAAACGGGATCAGCACATTAACTTATTGAATCAGGATTTTAACCACTTTACTGGTTTCATTGCCTGTTATTTCTAACAAATACAAGCCTCGGAGTCCATTTTCCAAAGTGAGTCTTTCGGTATAATTTCCCGCTTGGAGCGTACCTAATGGAATCACTTGGAGCGTCCGACCCGTCAAATCGCGCAGCGATAATTGCACTTTGTTTTCCTCGTACAGACTAAATTCCACGGCTATATAATCCCTTGCCGGCATCGGATAAGTCTTGATATTGAAATCTTCCGGCAATAAAGTAGTGGCTTTTTGTGACAACATTGTAGCAGGTAAATCATGTTGATGATTGTCGGTAGATGAGCCATTATTCAAAGTAGGCGTTTCTGATACCGCCTCTTCCATCGCATCCGTTAGTTCTTCTCCTGGTGTAATATTGCCAGTAGAACTCAAGGTACGGAACGTTTTAGAAGCTGACCAGCTTGTCCATCCAGTCGTACAATTCACCCGCACTTGAAAAGTATAATTGGTATTAGCTCGAAGTCCCGTAATGTCAACGAAAGAAGTGGTAGTCGCGTTCAAATCCGTCCAAGCACTTGTGTTAGAGCGACGATATCGCCAGTCGTAACTACTAAATCCGCTTGCCGCATGATTCAATCTTGCCGTAGTAGCTGTGATGTTGATAGCAGAAATCTGTTGGGAAGTAGGCATTGCACAAGCAACCGCAGCACTCGTGGTGAAGGTTTTAGAAACCGACCAAATACTCCATACGCCGTTCGTACATTGCACTTTTACTTGAAATTCATACGCGGTGGAAGCGGTCAAACCGGAAATATCTATAAAAGCAGCCGTGCCTTGCGCCAAGTCTGTCCAAGTCGTTGTTCCCGTTCTTCGATATTGCCAGTCATATTGCGAAACACCTGTCAAAGACGAGTTCAAACGAGCGGCGGCGGCTGTAATATTTATAGCTGAAATTTGCGCATCCGTCGGGGCAGCGCATGTAGCCATCGCCGCACTTGTCGTGAATGTTTTTGACACTGACCACGCACTCCACACGCCATTCGTACATTGCACTTTTACTTGAAATTCATAGGCAGTGGAAGCCGTCAAACCGGAAATATCTATAAAAGCAGCCGTGCCTTGCGCCAAGTCCGTCCAAGTCGTTATTCCCGTTCTTCGATATTGCCAGTCATATTGAGAAACACCTGTTAGTGAGGAATTCAAACGAGCGGCGGTGATTGTGATATTGGTAGCGGATAATTGTGCATCAGTCGGAGCAGTACACGTAGTACCGGCGGTCAAACAAGTTGCTTGATTCACCACTTGCCGAATTTTATCGCCGGGCAGCGGTCCAAATCCATTTGCAAAATTCGTACCCGGATTGTCCGTTGAACAGCTCGTAGTACGCAAATGACAATAACTCATAATCGTGCCGCCGCTTGCCGCAGGTTCGGGTCCTGCCGTACAAGGTCCACTGTCCACGCAAGAGCAGTTGTCAATCGGTCCGCCCGTCCAACCGCACCAGTGCGTGTGCCGCGAACCCAGATTGTGTCCCATCTCGTGCGTGACCGCTCCCACCGTCCAAGAGTAAGTCGGATACGTACTGTAAGTACTGCCAATATTGGAATAGGCAAACGCATAATTTCGGTTGCACAGGGCTTCTATCCAAGCGATGCCGCCTAAGTTGTTTGCGTTTCTGGACAAGAGATGCGCCAAATCTCCATTAAAACCATTCGCTTTCATACGGTCACCAAAAGCCGTCAACGCATCGCTCGAACTGGTCGTGGGGTAAGGGTCTTGACTCGTCCAAACTTTTATTTCTGATATTTGCGTAGCAATAGATTCGTTGCTATATAATGTTGCCACTACATTAAATAAACCAGTGACAAATTCATTCACTGTATTTACATTATTACCTTTTTCTTGATACATCTTATAATCACATTCAAAATAAACACGCACTGTACCGCTGGCTGCAGTGAGCGATTTTTCGCCTTGTCCTTTGTCATCGCCCTTAGGCGCATCTTCTTCGGTGTGGCATTCTATCGGTTCCTGCCGCTCTAAGTCAGATTCTTTGTAAAAAATATAAAGTGTTTCGTCTTCGGATTGCCCTTTTTCAATCGGTCCCAGCACATAATTGCCGTCTTCCTGCGCCAGTACGCCCATCACGAAATTGCGAAAGATAGACACTGCCGCCATGGATTTGCCGCCGTTGGCAATTTTCCCTTTGAAATGCAATCCACGTTCTACTTGGTAAGTGGTACTCAATGCACCTGCGATTGTTACTTTAAAATCATCCGCGAAAATGTCGTTTTTTTCTAAATTCAATCGCACTGGTTTCCAGTTTGGAATCGGAATATCAATCTGTACTTGTGTTGGTTTTTCTGACCAAATTTTTTGCAGCGTTTCTTGATTTAACTTCAATAAAACGCCTTTTTTCAATTCCGCATCGCGGTGGTAAACATTACTTGCCAGCTCGAATAGCGGGCGATTTTCACTTTGACTCAAGAGCGTCGTCGTGTAGAGAAGCGTACACACAAAAAGTGTAAATTTTAAAAGCGCGTGTTTCATAATTAAAATTTGTTATACAAAAATAAATGAAGTAGAGGGGATTAAGCAAGTTCTATTCCTTTGCTATATTTTGTTTAACGGGTAGAAATTGAAAAAGATACATGGTGTATATCAAAAGAAAAGCGGAACTGGAAGCTAAAAGCGGTGTTTAAGGAAACGAGCTTACAAAGCGTTATTGCAGTTTTGTGATACCTGTGGGCTTATCTGGGAGGCCTTGAAAAGCCAAATAAAGGTAGGAACTTTTGACAGGTGGTAGGTGTGATTATTAAAATATGTCGGGCGGATTACTTTTCATCAGCGTGACAGACGTGACAGGTTTTCAAAAACCTGTCACGTCTAACGTCTGACTAAAATAAAAAAGGGAGTCCGGGACAAATTGTGCTTTCTTCAACTAAAAAACTCCAGACTCCGCAACTATGAAGTTTAGTCCTTTTGCGCCGTTCAAGTGTAGTGACTTAATTTTAAGTAGCCATTATCAGCCATACAAATCCAACTAATTTGATTTTTTGAGGTGTTTAATTTTATTTAGTGGGTTATTTGCGATATATAAAATGCAACTTTTTGCTAAATAGCGCAACGTTGTGAACACATTTTTTCAGTGTACACCCATTTTCTGTTGTAAATCACATAGATTGTTCTATGTTTTATATATCTTCGCACCCGTATATATGCTGTTTTTCATATACCCATTCTTTCCCCGCATAAGATTACCATTTATTTGGCATCTGAACCAAAGACCAAAAATACCCTAATTCTAAAAAAATCTTCCCAAAACTGATGTAAAAATTTGATAATCAAGCGATTGTAAAAATCCATACAACAGGATTTTTCTTAAAATCAGTATATAAACTCAGGGTATGAAAACACCGGACACGATTCATGACAATAAGCTCGTTACGTATTTCAAGTTAGTACACCCTGATCAGTACAAGGATTTCGGGAAATTCATAAAATATCGCTTACCAAAAAACAAGGAGGTACTTGTCCTTTTTGAATACTACGGTAAGCAGCTTCCGCATTTCGACTCCATTATGTTCACCAAAGAACGCCTCGCCAGAATTTTGAATGACCCTTCCAGCAAAAAACTGGAGACCGCTATACGCGCGCTGCCAGAAATTATACAAAATTATTTGGCGCATCAAATGCTGGACCAGCAGCCCTTGGAAAAAACCAAGCTTATAGCAAGTGCTTTAGCCGAGCGAGGCGATTATAATACCTTTGAAAAGTATGTGCAGCAAGAAACGACCGACATAGAGGAGCGCATTCAAAAAGCAGGAAACCCGGTGGATACTGCCGATTTTTTGGCACTCTATACGTTGAATGAAACGCTTTTCTTCCATTCAGATACGGAAAAAATGAAGCCAGTCGTGGATTCTTTAAATAAGGCAGAAGAGAATTTAGACAAGTTTTACGTACTGGAAAAACTCAGAATTGTAAGTGATTTATTGATTCGTCAAAAATTTCTTTCCAATCAAGCAGATATTCAAACTGATTATCTTTTAAAACTTGCTAGCAATTACACAGAGCCGGTTTTTAAATTATATGTGCAACTGATTCAATCACTTCGACAATATGAAGACATCTTATTCGTGAAGCTTTTATCTAATTTTAAAGCACATATGCAATTGTTAACCCATGCTGATAAGGCTGTTTTTGTTGAAAAATTAATTTACCAGGCAAATAAGATTTATGAAACAGGCAGAATAGATTATCCCCAATATCTTTTTGAACTCTTTCAAATAGCTGATCTACAGAATATAATTAAGCATAATAATAAAGTTGACCATTTTTTATTTATTAATGCAGTTTCGGTGGCAGCTTCGGTAAGGCAATTCGATTGGACTTGGAAATTTATGCTAAAGTGTACACCTTATTTAAATCCTGATATTCGTGAAGAGACCGTAAATTTAGCTGAAAGTTATTGTTATTTTTTCAATAAAGAATATCAAAAAGCACTTGATAAAATTGAAGGATTAGATTATTGGCACTTAATCACGCGCCTATCAGCTGAAACTCTCTTTTTAAGAATTTATTATGAGTTAATCATCATGCAGAAAGATGCAGATAGTTATGATCACTTTAAAAAGCATTCTCAAAATCTTATGCGTTATCTACAAAAAGATAGAGAAAAAAAATTGCTAGATGAAAAGCATCAGGCTATTAAAAATTTTATTGCTATTTTAGAAAAATTTATAAAATATTTTTATGATCCAAATCATAAAAATAAAAATAGTGATGAATTAAAAGTAGAATTATTAGCAATGAAGTCAATTATCGCAAAGGCGTGGTTAGTAAAGAAACTAGATCAATTAATAGATTTAACTAAATGAGTTGGATGACAGTAACTGCCCTCCAACTGTTCGTACCACTTACGGTTGGTAAGGGAAAATAACATTATCCGAACCAACAAATTTCGTAACTTCTGTGCGAATTTCTTTTTGATTGTTCGTCATAATTGTAATATTTTAAAGTGAAATAACATTCGACAATATATATAAAATATTAAATTCTGTGTGCAACTTGACCAATTTTTTTAGAAGTTTTTGCAATTAAATTAGATTCGGAGGGTACAATGTACCCTCCGAGTTTTTTGCAATAGTTACGGTTGATATGGAAAAATAATGTCTCCACTACCCGTAAACTTCGTAACGTCCGTGCGGACTTGTGCTAATAACTGATTGATAGCCACGATATTGACGATTTAAATAGGTGAAGAAATGAATCCTGATGTAAAAGCAGAGATGGAGCGCGGCAATAGAAAGCCACCCGACACACAAGCGTGTATCGGCGCAGTGCCGCGTCCTTCTCGGCGGTTACGGATATGCTTTCCCCATGCGTTCGTCCATGGCTGAACACGCAGGTTATCACAATAGACTGCCTGCTACCTTGAAGCTTCAGCGCCAGATAGCATACAGCGGTATACCCGAAATCTTATATAATTGAATTTTTTATTTACTATTTTCATCTCGCGTTTCACTGCTCACCTCTCACATTTCCCCATTCACCTTCATTATTATCACAAAGAAACAGGTATTACATTAAAACTGCAATTATTTCAATACTATTTCCTATTTCCATATCATTTTCAAAAATTACTTACTTTTTTAAGAAATTTATTTAGTAAACTGGTAAAATTTCAACAGTTTCAGGAAATTTCAAGAAATAAGATTCTTTTGGTGAAATTATTTCCCCTTTTTGGAACGATTGCTGGCTTTATTTCCATTATAATAAAAAATGACCTCGCTATGGACTATCAACGTGCCTACTACGCTGCCGCCAAACTCTTGAAGCAAAGAGGTTTTACACAAAAAACCATCTCCAGGCGGCTACGAGAAATGGAGATAAATGGCTACTCAGAAGGTAACTTGAGCCGCGCAAAGCCGCAGTACGACTACAAAAAGAAGAAATGGCGACGTGGCGCTCTATCTGACGGACAGCTTCGGGAATTGATGAAAGGCATGGTCAAACTCTTGTCGGAGAAAGGCGTGGCTATGAAAGTAGAAGCCGAAGAACCCATATTTTATGATGTAAATACGGAGGAAAAATATGATATGCCACCTTTACAATATGAAGAAGACGTGGCTGCAAATCTTACAACCCCCGCAACGGAAGCACCTGCGGAAGAAAAATTAATAGAACAGCTCAAAGCAGCCAAGCAAATTCAGTTATTACAAGCGGCACTTCTTACGGAAGGCCCCTTAGCAGAGGCATTGGCAAAGTATATAGAAAATGGCGGTCAAATTGAGATTGTGTTGATTAATCTGAATGGAAATGGGAAGTGAGTAGGCAGTTCACAGTGTGCAGTTCACAGTAGGCAGTTTGCAGTAGGCAGTTCACAGTAGGCAGTTTACAGTGGGCAGTCACTCAACTCTTTGACAATCAGTAATTTAATTTTCATTATTTTATAAAGATAGTAACTTAATTTTTTGTTTATCAACGTATTATGAGTAACCTACTGAACACTGCCTACTGCCTACTGCCTACTGTAAACTGCCTCAACCTATCACCACATTAATCATTCTACCCGGCACCACGATGACTTTTTTCACCGTCTGCCCTTCTACCCATTTTTGGATGGCTTCTAATTCTAAAGCTGCTTTTTCCAACTGTTCTTTGGTGGCAGAAGCTGGGAATTTCACAGTGGTGCGCATTTTTCCGTTGATACTGATTGGATAGTTTATTTCATCTTCTACCAAATATACTTCATTATGTAATGGATATTGTCCTTCTTTGTGAATGCTGCCCAAATTGCCTAAAAGATGCCAAAGTTCCTCCGCAATATGTGGCGCAAAAGGCGCAATCAATATCACAATCGGCTCCAATACAGCCCGTTTATTACATTTTAATTCTTTTAGATCATTCGTCGCTACCATAAAAGCACTTACGCAAGTATTGAACGAAAACCGCTCCACATCTTCATTTACTTTTTTAATAGCCGTGTGTAATACTTTCAATTCTTGTTTCGTCGGCTCGTCATCACTTACCTGAAAACTATCATTTTTACCAAAAAACAAAGCCCAAAACTTACGCAAGAAACGACTCACACCATCAATACCGCTGGTATTCCAAGGCTTCGCGACTTCGATAGGTCCTAAAAACATCTCATACATTCGGAAGCAATCGGCACCGTATTTGTCAACAATGTGATCAGGATTAACAACATTGAATTTAGACTTGGACATTTTTTCTACTTCAAAACTGCACCCAAAAATGCCATCTGTATTCAGTTTGAAATTCGCTTTTTCAAATTGGGTTCGTCCATTTGCTTTATTTAAATCTAAAATATCATTTTCTACAATATTTACATCTACGTGTAACTTTGTGAAACATTCGGCAGGATATTTATGTGTCAAATTGTATGAAATGAATAGTTGTTCAAAAATCGGTGCTGTCTCGGATGCTATGTATGCCTCCGTACTTTCGATGCCTTTGCGAATCTTCTCCGCAACGGCTTGTGGATTATTAATATCTATAATGAGTTCTTCATTGGTCAACATTAACAAGCGTTTCCCATCTGATTTTGCAATGCCTTTTTTGAAATCAATTTTGTCCAAATTTTTTACAGACACCACTTCAATTGCCAAGTCATTCGATTCGAAACAAAAATCATACGTTACCGTTTCTTGCAAACTGGAATGCGCCATGTGCTTCGGTCGGGCATCCGCGAAGAACGGCTCCAACACTTTAATCCACAAAAATGCTTCAAAAAACTGCTCTCTGGCTCGAAACACAAAGTTGGAACGCCCTTGAATCATGCCTTGATTAATCAACTTCTTCGCGTATTCGCGCTCTGGCACTAAACCTAAATCGTACATAAATTGATTCCAAAAACGACTGTATAATAAATGCCCCACGGCGTGCTCCGGTCCGCCTACATATAAATCTATCTGCTGCCAATAGTTAGCAGCTTCTGGACTACAAAACGCATCGTCATTCTGCGGATCCATATACCGATAAAAATACCACGACGAACCCGCCCAACCGGGCATCGTACTCAATTCATATTGATACTGGTTCTTATATTTCCAATCTTCTGCTCGTCCCAATGGAGGCTCGCCCGTCTCCGTCGGCAGATATTTATCAACTTTTGGTAATACTAATGGCAATTCCGATTCGTCAATCAAATATGGCACTTCATCTTTCCAGTAAGCAGGCACTGGCTCGCCCCAGTAACGCTGGCGGCTAAATACCGAATTTCGAATACGATATTGAATTTTTCCTTTACCCAAGCCCCGTTCTTCCAGCCATTGTATCAAAACCGGCGTCGCTTCTGCATAGGTCATGCCATTTATAATACCAGAATTGATGTAACGCCCTTCTTTGGTGGCATCTGCCGCTTCGTCTACATTTTTTTGCGCATCTAAAATCGGGATAATAGATAGATTGAAATGCTTCGCAAAATTCCAGTCCCGCTGGTCACCCGAGGGAACCGCCATGACAGCACCTGTGCCGTAACCAGCTAATACATAATCTGCAATCCAAATTTGTACCTTCTCTTTATTAAATGGATTAATCGCGTAACTACCTGTAAATGAGCCTGTAATTTGCTTTTCCGCTTGCCGTGCTACTTCCGAGCGGGAAGCCGCCCATTTTTTATACTGCTCAATTTCTGCTCGCTGTGCGTCCGTTGTCAGTTGCGCCACTAATTCATGTTCGGGCGCCAGCACCATAAATGTCACCCCATAAATGGTATCTACGCGAGTTGTAAAAACTTCTATTTTGACACCTTCATGTGCCTCAACATCAAATTTTATGGAAGCACCCTGTGAGCGCCCAATCCAATTTGTCTGCTGGTCTTTAATAGATTCGGGCCAATCTACGGTTTTTAAACCTTCCAACAATCGGTCGGCATACGCCGTGATGCGCATCGCCCACTGTTTCATCAGCTTGCGCTCTACTGGATAGCCGCCGCGCTCGCTCACACCATCTTTCACTTCATCATTCGACAAAACCGTGCCCAAAGCTGGACACCAATTCACAAAAGATTCCTCTGGAAACGTCAGGCGATATTTTAATAGTAAAATTTGTTGCTCTTTTTCGCTCATTGCATTCCACTCCTCCGCTGAAAATTTTGGGGTATCTTCGTCACAAACGGCGTTTATATTTTTATTTCCTTCTGTTTTGAAATTTTTTATTAAATCATTGATTGGCAATGCTTTATCAGCAATTTTATCATAATAATGATTGAACAATTGCATAAAAATCCACTGTGTCCACTTGTAAAATGTTGGGTCAGAAGTACGCACTTCGCGGCTCCAATCGTAACTAAAACCCAGATTTTCTAACTGTCTACGAAAGGTGTTAATATTATCTTCTGTTGTAGTAGCAGGATGTTGTCCCGTGCTGATGGCGTATTGCTCGGCGGGTAATCCAAAGGAATCATAGCCCATCGGATGCAGCACATTAAAGCCTTTCAGCCGTTTGTAACGCGAAAAAATATCGGTAGCGATGTAGCCGAGTGGATGCCCCACGTGCAAGCCTGCGCCTGACGGGTACGGGAACATATCCAGCACATAATATTTGGGTTTGTCACTTTCATTTTGTACTTTGTACACGTCGTTGGTGTCCCAATATTGTTTCCATTTTTGCTCGAGGGCGCGGGGATTGTATTCCATACTACTTTTACCGATTGTCGAAATTCGTGTTTCAAATAATTACTACCTTTAACAGTGGAAAGTTCCCGTTTTCAAAGGAAGTGGCGAAATTAGAGAAATTCTGGCAAAAAATGGTACACTGATTTTTATGATTTGCTTATGATTTAAGAACTTCAAATAAAATCATAATTTACCTTAATAAATAATAGCAATCAGTGTCCTAATAAGTAATTTATTCAAATAAAAAATAAAATCATGAAGCCGTTGCTTATATTTCTACTTACATTCAACGCATGGACGAGCATCGCCCAGCAACCCTTTGACCCAGAGCAAAACCTACGCACGCTCGCCAATTTATCCCCATATAGCGTTGGCGCTCAAGGTTTTGACAATCGGTATGAAGGTATTCGTGGAAATCCACTATTATTTGATAATTGGCAGGAAGGCAATATTCAGTTTGCGAAACAGGACACCATGAGTATGCTTGTAAAATTCAATGTGGATTTGGTTAAACAAGTCGTGATTGTGCAACTCCGCGACGGCTCCATCGGACAAATAGGTGCTACTACCATCAAAGCATTTCAGCGCAAAGAAGAACGTAAGCCATCACGCCGCTGGGTCGTTTTTTCTGAAAAAGAAGTGGAAAAGATTAATAGCGTCCGATTGAAATTTTATGAAGTATTACACGAAGGTAAGTATCAATTATTAAAATCAACAGAAAAGCAGTTAAAAAAAGCAAGTTATGAAGGTGCTTATAATAACGGGGAGCGATATGATGAATTTACGACGGAAGTATCTTATTGGTTACGAGGAGATGGCATCAATTACAAAAAAATAAAAATAAAACGCAAAGAAATTGAATCAGTGCTGTCTGAATCGGCACTTCAAATCGCAAAATCGCAAAAACTCGACTTAAATAATGAAAGTGACGTTATTCAGTTATTATCAGAATTAGAAAATACAGGGAATTAGTAAGCAGTTTGCAGTAGACAGTCTCATAATATTTTGACAATTAAAATTTAACCAAAAACATGTCAAGCATTTATTGGAATTTTTAGCCGTATCTTAGCGTTATAAACACAGCCGATTTTGGTGAATTCAAATGTTGTTTTATTAAATTTAAAAACCGTTTATAATGTGGACGTTAATCAAATTGGGCTTAATGTTGCTTGTTGGTATTTTGATCTACAATTACTTTTTTGGTAGTGTAGAAGAAAAAGACACTTCCAAAAAAATCTTTACGGAAGTGCGCGACCTCGGTAAAGCGACTTGGGGCTTGCTTCGCTCAGAAAAACAAAAATTTAACGAGGGCAAATACGATGAAGCAGTGGATAAAGTTGATGGTCTGTTGGATCGCCTGCGCGGTCATGCCAAAACGATTGATGATAATAAAGACTTGCTTACCCGTCTCGACCGCCTTGACCGCGAACGCAATGAATTAGAAGAAAAAATTGACCGTCCATCCGATTATGAAGGCACGGAAAAACAGCGCCAAGCAGAAGTCCGACGCGAATGGGAAGCCCTCATGGCGGAGACCGAAGACCTGATGCAAGACATGGAACGACGTAAGTAATATGCTGATTTGCTGATGTGTCAATCTGCTAATTATTTAGCACTATATCAGTATATTAGCATAATTTATCCCGCAAAACGGGATCAGCACATTAGCACATGGGTAAATTTGGCGTTATTGACTTAGGCACGAACACGTTTCACCTGCTCCTGGTAGAAGCGAATGGCGACGGCACGTTTCGAGAAATTTATCGCAAGCAGCATTTTGTAAAACTCGCGGAAGAAGGCATTCACACCATCGGCGCAGCACCTTTTGCACGTGGGCTGAATGTGATGCAACAATTCAAACAAACTCTTGACGAACAGCAAGTTACGAGCCTATATGCGTTTGGCACGGCTGCGCTGCGCACTGCCAGCAATGGACAAGAATTTATAGAAAAAGTGAAAGCGCAAACGGGCATTACCGTTGAACTCATTAGCGGCGAGCGCGAGGCAGCGTTGATTCATAAAGGCGTACTCCAAGCAGTTCCTTTTGGTGTTGAACGGATGCTTATCATGGATATTGGCGGCGGTAGCGTAGAATTTATTATTGCTAATAAAAATCAAGTTTATTGGGCACAGAGTTTTCCGATTGGCGTAGCTGTATTATTTCATAAATTTCATCATAACGACCCGATTGCTATCACCGAAATTGAGGCGACGCAGCAGTTTTTACAGCAACAGTTACAACCGCTACAAGTCGCTCTCAATCAGCATCCTACGCACACGCTTGTGGGTGCTTCCGGCACTTTTGATGTCTTAGAAAATATTTTGGTGAAAGAGAAACCATATCCACATCACTCTTATTTAAGTGCTGATGCTTTTCCTGATTTTTATAATAAAGTGGTGAATGCTACCTTGCAAGAACGCCTTCAAATGAAAGGAATGCCCGCTATTCGAGTAGATATGATTGTGGTGGCACTTATTTTAGTGAATGTTGTAATAGAAATTGCTGCTGTTGACCAAATTATTATATCTGAACATGCTATGAAAGAAGGGATGTTGCAGGAGATGCTGCATCAAAAAACGTAGTTTACTCTTTCAAAGCCTGCGGCAACATTTCTAAAAACGGCAGACATTTATCATAATCTAATTCATAATAATTTACACCTAAATTAATGTTTTGGTAATATGCTGAAAGATGTTCCTTATAATATTTCTCCGATTGTAAATACCACGCCCGACTATTTATTTTTGTAGATAGAAACCACTTTTCTAACAACCGCGCTGCTCTTCCATTTCCATCCCAAAATGGATGAATATGCGCCAGCTTTAAATGAATAAGCGAAGTATGATAGAAAATTGCTGTTAAGCTTAAGTTTTGTTGTAATAAATCTTGAATATCTTTAAATAATTCCTTCATCGTACTGGCAACATTCTCCGACTCAATAGCCAAATAAACCAAGCCTGTGTTGTCAAAAACACCCATCCGATCCGTGCGATACTTGCCACGTTTGTCTTTTATCAGAATAGTCTGGCTCAATATTTTGTGCGCTTTTAGTAGATTTTTTTCGGTTAATTCATTTTCTTTTGCAAACTCATACGCTTTTACCAAATCTTCAATTTCTTGCAATTCTTTACGCGGTTTAAAATTTTCTTTGGCAATAATAGAATTCATATAGCTATTTATATCAATCGTATTGCCTTCAATATTAGAGGAGTATACTGCCGAAGCTTGAATGCGATAACCCAAATCTATTTGTTGGCTCGAAAAATCAAAAGCCGCAAACCAGTCAGGCAAATGCTTACCAACCGATTCCGAAAACATTTGCAAATATTTTTGTTCTATGAAGCGCATCTTTTTTATTTGTTATGCTTCGCAATATTGCTCAAAATTTTGTCCAAAACAAAAAGAATTTATTTTTAGACTTCCCAAAAAATTATTTTTTAATCCTAAAAAAATCATCTATCTTTGGACTTGAAAAAGCAGAAAACATGAATTTGATAGATATTTTACAACAAGAATGGGCAGTTCGCGCCTTAATTGCTTCGATGTTGGTGGGTTTGATGTGTGGTGTGTTGGGTTGTTTTATAGTGTTGCGCAATATGTCGCTCATCGGCGATGCACTGGCGCACGCGATTTTGCCGGGCGTGGTGTTTGCATTTTTAATTGTACAAGCTTACAATACGATTGCGTTTTTCACAGGTTCTGTTATTGCGGGATTATTAGCAGCGGTGGGAATTACCTGGATTCAACAAAATGTAAAGACCAAGAATGACGCGGCGATTGGCATTGTGTTCACGTCTATGTTTTCCGTCGGTATCATGGGCATCTCCTGGATTAGTAAAAACGAAGGCGTTCATTTAGATTTAAAAGATTTCCTTTTTGGCAATGTACTCGGCGTAGCCAATACCGATTTGTATCTCACGGCTGGCGTTACGGTTTACGTTTTATTAAGTATTATTGTATTTTATCGTTATTTGTTTATTACTACTTTTCAACCAATTGTGGCGCAGACGATGGGTATTTCCGTCCAATTTGTACATTATTTTTTAATGTTGCTACTGGCATTTGCAGTAGTGGCAAGTTTACAAACGGTAGGTGTAATTTTGGTCGTAGCAATGTTGATTACGCCAGCTTCGACAGCTTTATTACTATCCAATCAATTGCAAAAAGTGCTGGTCATTTCCGCCATTATCGGGATGATTTCTGCATTTCTGGGTTTAATTGTAGCGATTCAATTTGAAACAACGCCCGGTCCGGCAATGGCAATTGTGGCGACCATCATTTACCTACTTGCCGTTTTCTTTGCACCTCAGAAAGGGCTGGTATTCAAGCTGATAGACAAACGATTTTTACAACGGCGCATCCGGCTGGAAGATACCTTGAAACAGATTTTCCGCTTGCGTGAAGTGGCGCAACTCACGCCCGAAACGCTACAACATCAACTCGGTATCAGTCCTTCCTTTTTGCAACAAAACCTAACGAAACTGCGCTCGAAAGGTTGGTTGGAAAAGCATGATCTACACCTCACGGAAACCGGTACACAAGAAGCGGAACGCCTCGTACGCGCGCACCGACTGTGGGAAACCTTTTTGGCAGACAAAATGGGATTGGATGCGGAGCAAGTCCACGAAGAAGCCGAAAAATACGAACATTTTCTGTCCGAAGATATGTTGGCAGAAGTAGATAAATCCCTCGGCTTTCCCGACCACGACCCGCACGGCGAGCCGATTCCAGCGAAAATCTTCACGCCTGAATTTCCTTTGATTCGATTGGAGGTTGCCCAAAAAGCCCGCATCGCTGCCCGTCAAATGAGTGAGCGTATCACCGCCAAACTCTGGCAATTAGAATTACTTCCCGAAACGGATTTCACCTTGCGGCAGAAAAAAGAAGACATGGTAGAACTCGCTATGAATGGAAAATCGGTGACCGTTCCAATTGAACTAGCAAGACAAATAAATATTCACCAATAGAGTCGTTTTGGAGACGATGAATTAAATTTAGAAATGATTTTTACGTTGCTCTTTTTGAAAACGAGTCGTGCGTGAAGGATAGCAGCGGTTCCGTCCCGCAGGGCGGAAAGAGGGGATAGCCTGACCCCGCCATATTGAAGCTCTTGTAGGCGCAGCCCGATTACTATTTTGAAAGGCGGGGGCACGCCCAAATATTTATTTTATAATATATCAATTGTAATATCAGCACATCGGCAAATTAGCATATCAGCAAATTATTTTTCTTCTTGTTCCTCGCCTCCCATCTGATTATTTTCGTATAATTTATCAAACAAGGAGCTCACCCGATACATCTCATCTATCGTATCATCCTGAAACAACTGAATATCCGGGATGCGACGAATGTGCTTGCGGATGCGCGCAGCCAGCGACTGCTTGAGGCGCGACAACTCGTTTTCTAACTCCAGCATCGTCTCCTGCTTGTTTTCCGTATTGAAAATGCTGAGGTAAATCTTGGCGAGGTTAAAATCCGGCGTGAGCTTTACGCTCGTGACCGTCACCAGCACACTGGCACCATAAATGTAAGTCCCTTCCGATTGCAACACGAGGCCAAAATTGCGTTTGATGAGTTCGGCGGCCTGTTTCTGTCGTACAGTTTCCATGTTTGTCAAAGTTCTTGCGGTCAAATTGCGTAAAATTATTGGATAAAACAAACCGTGCGATTATTAGTTCCTTTTTTGAAATATTTTTCAACACAAAAGGTTATTTTTGTAAAACAAATGGTTTTAATTGTGTTCAGGTGCGATGTGTTCAGATGTTCTTGTCCGCTCGTTACTTGAACACCCGAATACAAGAACACAAAATGTCAACGAAACACGCGACATGAACACACGAACACTTGAACACAAAATGTCAACGACATACGTGAAAGAACACAAAATGAACCAAGCGCAAAATACCCTTCAAACACCCATCAGCTACCTCAAAGGCGTAGGACCACAAAAAGCCGAGTTGTTAAAAACCGAACTCAGCGTCTTCACCATCGGTGATTTGCTGCTGCAATATCCCTACCGTTACATTGATAAAACGACGTTTTATCAAATCGGCGAATTGAGCGAGGAGAGCGGACAAGTGCTGCTGCGCGGCGTGTTGCGGCAACTCGTCATGGCAGGCGAAGGCAAGAAAAAACGTTTGGTTGGAAAATTACGGGATGATTCGGGTGTAATAGAATTGGTGTGGTTTACAGGCTTGCCGTGGTTGCAAAAAGAACTCGTTATCGGTCGGGAATATGTGATATTTGGAAAAATCAATGCCTTTGGTAATAATCTGAATATCGCGCACCCCGAAATGGAATACGTCTCGCCTGATGCGACGCAGACCGCACAAACCTTTGCCCCCGTTTATTCCAGCACCGATAAATTGAACAATCGCGGTTTGGATGTAAAAACCCGTCGCCGCTTGATTCAAACTATTTTTGAAAAATTATTACCAACCGACCTTCCTGAAAATATGCCGGATTATGTAATGCAAAAATTACGTTTTCCCGCTCGCTATGATGCGCTCAAGCAAATCCATTTACCCAAAGACCAGCAAGAATTAGAATCTGCCCGCAATCGCTTAAAATTTGAAGAATTATTCTTTTTACAACTCCGCTTATTACAAATCAAGCGCCGCCGACATGATACGGTAAAAGGTTTTATATTTGACAAAATTGGTGATTATTTCAATCGCTTTTATAATGAAAAATTGCCGTTTGAACTCACCAATGCCCAAAAGCGCGTCATCAAAGAAATCCGCCAGGATTTACGTGCGGGCAAACAAATGAACCGCCTCGTGCAGGGCGACGTAGGCAGTGGCAAAACGATGGTCGCCTTCCTGTGTATGCTCATCGCTTTGGATAATAATTTCCAAACTTGCCTCATGGCTCCAACTGAAATTTTAGCACAACAACATTACATTTCTATCAGTGAATATTGCAACGATTTAGACATTCAAGTCGCGTTTCTATCGGGCTCGATAAAAGGTAAAAAGCGCGAGCAACTCCTCCAATTATTGAAAGAAGGGGAAATTCATATTGTAATTGGCACGCATGCGTTGATTGAAGATTGGGTTGAATTCAAAAACCTCGGTCTCGCCGTCATTGACGAGCAGCACCGCTTCGGCGTGGCACAGCGCGCTCAGCTTTGGAAAAAGAGCCTCCCGCACCCGCCGCACGTGCTGGTGATGACCGCCACGCCCATTCCGCGCACCCTCGCCATGACGCTCTACGGCGACCTCGACGTATCCGTTATTGACGAGCTACCGCCCGGACGCAAGCCGATTACCACCTTACACAAAACCGAAAATCACCGCGACCAGGTCGTACAATTCCTTCGCACCGAAATTGCTAAAGGTCGTCAAATCTACGTCGTGTATCCCCTCATCGAGGAGTCAGAAAAGCTGGATTTGTTGGCACTTGGAGCCGGTTACGAAGCGCTGCTGCGCGACTTCCCCATGCCCGATTACCAAATCAGCGTGGTACACGGCAAGATGAAAGCCGCCGATAAAGAATTTGAAATGCAGCGTTTTGTGCGCGGCGAGACGCATCTCATGGTTGCCACCACCGTCATCGAAGTGGGCGTAAACGTCCCCAACGCCTCCGTGATGGTCATCGAAAACACGGAGCGTTTTGGCTTGTCGCAATTGCACCAGTTGCGCGGGCGCGTGGGGCGCGGTGCCGAACAATCCTATTGCATCCTTATCTCCAGCTTCAAACTCAGTGCCGACGGGCGCGAACGCATCCAAACGATGGTGCGCACCACCAATGGCTTTGACATCGCCGAAGCCGACCTCAAGCTCCGCGGACCCGGCAACATCGAAGGTACCCAGCAAAGCGGCGTCCTCAACCTGCGCCTCGCCGACCTTGCCAAAGACGGACGCATCCTCCAAGCCGCCCGCGAAGTCGCCACCCGCATCCTCGACGACGACCCCGCCCTGCAACGCCCGGAACACCAGCCGCTGAAACGCTACCTAGAAGAGAATAAGAAGGAGGCGAAGGTATGGAGTAGGATAAGTTGAAAATTGACTTCTAATTTTAAAAAAAATACGCCAAAAGAAACCCAAATGCTTATTTTTGAGGTTATGTAATAAATGCTTATGACATGGCAATTGTAATTTCTGACCAAATTATTCATCAAACCAATTTAAGCGAAGACGAATTCCGTATTCGGCTGGCGCTGTTGCTATTTGAAAAAAACATCCTCACCTTTGGGCAGGCGCGGCGTTTTTCGGGCTTGAACGTATTGGCTTTCCAGGAATTATTGGCGAAGTACCAAGTTGCCATGCACTACGATTGGGAAGATTATCAAAATGACCTGAAAACATTGGAATCGCTCCATCCATTATGATTGTTGTATCGGATACTACCGCTATCAGCAGCTTATATCGCATCGGCAAGTTGGATTTGTTGCAACTGCTATTCCATGAAATCATTCTGCCAAATGCAGTTTTTGAGGAACTAACCGCACTGGAAACTTTTGGTTATGATATTGCCGTCATTAAAAATGCCGACTGGATTCAGGTGAAGCACGCGACGAATCAGGCATTGATTTTCGACCTTGCCAAAACCCTCGACCGGGGAGAAAGCGAGGCGATTGCGCTGGCGCAAGAAATACAAGCGGATTTGCTACTCATTGACGAAAAACGCGGTCGCCTCAAAGCGAATGAGTTAGGTATTGCCACCACCGGATTGATTGGTGTGATTACTCAATTGAAAAAAGCAGGATATATTGAAGCGATCAAGCCTTTATTAGATGAATTGAGAAACAGTGGTTTTTGGATACACAACAATTTTTATCAAAAAATATTGGCATCCGAAGGCGAGTAATATACTATTCGCCGACCTCGCAGCAGCCGGACGCATCCTCCAAGCCGCCACCCAACTTTTACATTTTACATTTAAAATCTTGCGGTTTTGCGGTTCCTACACCTCGATAAGTTCCTCAATCTTTTCCACAAATAGTTGTGCATTTTGCAACAATTCCACGACCGTCGCTTCCTCGAATTCCACAAAATCATCGTAGTCACCCGTTTGCCGCTTATCATACAAATCGGTATAGAATCTGCCTAAATCTCTGGATATTTGATTGGTTTGAATAAAGTGAAGTCCTAACATTTGGCGCACCCCGCTGTGAGTTTGTGCTTTGATATTTTCTTGCAGCAGCAAAGCGCTCACCGCATAAAAACAAGCGTAATACAAGCGATTCACCGCCGTATTCCAAAATGACAATGCTACCAACGCATCCACTTCCTGCAAGGTTTCCTTCGCACGTTCGATGCGGTAGCGTATCAAATCCTCCCGGCTGTGGCTTTTCATAAAGCAATGCCCTCCCGCTCAATATTTTCATACAAAGGTGTGACCGAATGCCGCTGCTCCCAATCTTCCTCCGTCACCACCAAAGGACTAATAATCTGCCCCGTTTCAAACTCCAAATCATACAGTGGATACTTGATGCGTTTTTCTTCCTCCTGCGTGAGCGTCGGCTTATCCACCACAATCAGCACATCAATATCCGAATCGCTGCGCTGCTCCCCGCGTGCATACGAGCCATACACAATGACTCGTGCCGTGGGCGCTGTCGCCGCTACGATGGTTTTAATTTGGGAGAAGATGGCTGGTTGTGCATTCATACTTACAAAAGTACGCTTTTTACATCATTTTTGAAATAGGAATACTAAAGCACCTCGCCGCAGCCGGACGCATCCTCCAAGCCGCCCGCGAAGTCGCCACCCGCATCCTCGACCTGGGAAGGAACACTAGCCGCTGAAAAACTATTTGGAAGAAAATAAAAAAGAGGCGAAGCGGTGGAGTAGGATTAGTTAGTACCGACGAGCTTTAGTCCCAATATAAAAGGCACTGGATGCAATCCAGCGCCAGCTTCGGCACTCAAGATATACAATCCCTGATTACCCCGACTGCGCGGACTCACCCCCTTAACTTTCTTACCATCCAGACTGATCAATTGCCCTTGCACACTTTCCAGCAAGGCTGCCCCATCTGCCTGCAAACACCGCCCCAATTCACCAGGGTCTAACACTTGCAGTACCCGATTGAACGTATCGTGCGAGGGAATCCCTCCCCGCAATTCCAGTACCTGGCGTAGCCAAGCTTCTCGCTGCTTTCCAAATTCCACCATATCTTCAAAATCTTCTCCATTGCTTAACAACGTGCAAAATGCTATAAACACGATGTCCATCAGTTTGTGGGTACAACGATTGACTACTCGGCTATCCTTAATTGTGCTAAATATAAGTGCTGCTCTTTTTTCCATCGGGCAACTTTTTGACCTCAAGTTCCCTTTTTTATTTTGATGCGTTTGCCCTAGGGTTTAATACTAAATCTATCCCAAGTATAAAGGTTATTTCATCTATTTTAATATCTTGGTAAAATGTTCTAACAGGTGGCATTCCCTTACGTATATCTAAATAAGGTCTTGTAAGTTTTATTTCTTGACCTTGAAGCGACTCAAGGGGATATTCTTTTTTAACATATTTCCACCATGGTCTATCATAAAATCGATAGGATCTCATTCTCGTAGAATCAAAAGGGGTATATACTGGATAACGAAGCATAACCTCGTCTGAGTTGGTATGACACGCTAAAAATATTAAACAGGCAACTACATTAGTTGCCTTTTCGGAATTTATGCTCAATAATTGATTTAAATAACTACTATCGAAAGCGGAATTGGCTCCAATGCTATCATGGAGACTAATAATTCTATCCAAAACTGAAACTGCTCTACCGTATAGGGGTTTTGAAGATTGACTCTCTAACTTTAACTTTCGAAGAATGGTATCTGTTGTCAAAATTTCACCACGATTTAACATCCATGTTGTTCCTGGAGCGTAATCTGTTCCTTTGAAAGAATACGGACTCCCTCCTCTTGCATAGTTGGGGTCTTGGGTAACAAATTCTCGTACTAAACTCTCATCTGTTGATGTTTTGTTCAACGCAGACATTAGAGAGTCTACTTTCTTTCGAAATTCAGAACCTTCTTTCAAAAATGGGAAAACAGTTAAAAAATCAGGATTACTTGGTCCAGCATAATCCCACAAATACATCTGTTTATAATCTTCTTCTAATTGTTTTGCATTTAAGCTTATCTGTACTATATTATCTTCTAAAGAATTTTTGCTAAAAATTTGCCAAATAAGTAAACCAGATAATAGCAGGCAAGTTAATCCAAGCCCTATAAACCCGTACTTTTGCCTTTTACTGGTATCAATAATCCTCGACTTTTCAAGTTTTTTATCTAATTCTTCTTTAAATTTACCAATATCACCACAGGCTTTTTTCCTATTATTATTAAGATTTTTAGAAAGAAAATTTCTTAATTTTCGAGTGCAACTCAATTTTTTTACAATAAAATCCCACCCCTTGTTGTCATCAATTTGTTCAATTATTTTGTTAGTAGCCAGTTTTTGCTTTTTGATTGAATAAACCAACATGGCGCATAGTGAATAGATATCGCCTTTTTGAGCAAGCTGTAGCCTATCTTCTGCTTTAGAATCTCTCCACCTTCTATGATCAGTAAGCCATTTCGCAGAATAAGGTTCTTCCAGAAATTTAGTTATCTGTGTTTCATTATAAGGTTGCTCTGCGACATATACACTATCAAAGTTTGTGAGATATACTTCTCCCCGATCATTCAAATAAACGCTACTGGGTCTTATCCCTCTGTGTGCACTATTGTTAAAGTGAATGCATTTTACAGCATTACATAGTTGGCCAAAGATATCTCTTATATTATTCGATAAATAATGTTTGTCAAATTTCTGTTTTTGCACATAATCGAATAGAGTCATTCCTCCTTCCATATATTGCAAAACAGCAAATACTATTTTATTTTTATCGTCAGTTAATGGACCATCAATTACTTTTAAAATATTGGAACTATTTGGAAGTGAAGTTAGTTTCTGCTGAAATATAATGCCGTTGACGAAGATATCTTTTATACTTTGGTCGTCATAGAATTGCGGTCTTAAAATCCTAATAAGAACTTTATTTGTTTTATTCTGAGTTTGCGTTTGCTGTTCTGCTTCAAAAATGACACTATATTTTTCCTGCTTGATAGCTCCCCTTTTGATTACATAGTTGGTTTCACCTACTTTAATAGTTCCATGTATTTGTTCACTATTAAGGTTTTCTTTTAATAAATTAATAGCTTCACTAACTGAAGCTCTATTTTGGTCAGTATTAGGTAAACCATCTAATTTGCCAATAGCTTCGTCAAGAGAGCCTTGAGCTGGGTCTTTGTTGTAAGATTCTGCAAACTCCGATGCATCAGCAGGTACTTTTTGGGAACGTTCTACATAAGAAATAAGTTGAAGTAAATAATGTATAACTTCATTTCTATCCTCAATATTTCCAAAGCCTCCAATTTGGGCTTCTTGATATCCATTATATCGTTGTGCAATACCTAGTATCTGATTGTGGAAATTAGTTTGCCTTAACTTTTTTAATAAAAAATCAATGGCGTCTTCAATTATGTTTCCAGCTATCCATAGTCTTAGCTGCGCAATTTCTTCTGGAGTCAGAATAATCTGAGGGTTCATCAATTTAAAGAATTTTAGGTATTATAAAAATTGGTTTTTCTTAATAAGGTGTATTTACACTAAGCTTTGTTACAAGGATAGTATAGGCAAAAAATGTATGAAACCATTGATTTTTTTTGGTTTTGAATGGATAAGCTCGACAATTGCTGATAAAGCAAATGTAATATTTGTTTTTATAATTTAATAGCGAAAATATTATTTTTTGTTTGCCGTAAGACGAATTGTCTCCCCACTCGCGCTGGTCTGTTTAACTATGACAAAGCTCAATAACCACCACATCGTCTTTTTCTTCTCGAGTGGTAAAAATGATTTTGTACGACCATCTCCTTCGGAACTTGCCCGCCATCTAAAACTGTTGTACCTT
>ENA-ORBV01001355-ORBV01001355.1-microbial-mat-metagenome-genome-assembly--contig:-NODE-1355-length-54699-cov-14.650727_pt1 | contig 54699 bp, 41 predicted proteins | sample MGYA00237777_ERZ505514 | MGnify/ENA primary metagenome ERZ505514 (study PRJEB26160, sample SAMN06269048) | microbial mat metagenome | isolation source: Oligotrophic lake microbial mat | place... | reverse complement strand
ATTGTCAAATACCTGTTTCTAGACCACTCATATTTATAAATGCACTATTTTGTTATTTTGTCAATGCGTAAGTCCTAAAGTCATTAGTTATTAGTTATTAGTTATTAGGTAATTGCTCAACCCCCTTGACAAGAAGACGAGATAGACATTAGATAAAGGAATGGAAAAACTCCCCGACTTAAAACAACTATCAAACGAGGCAAAAGAAGTCTTGATAGTAGAGCTATGGGAGGAAAACCAAAAACTCACGGCAGCTTCTTCAGGCACAGACCAAGCAAAACTAGGCCTATCTCCCAAAAAAACTAGCAAAAATTCCGTAACTGCTCAATAAGTGCTGATAAGCAGGCTAAGCCAAACTAACTCAGATCAGGCATCAAGCCTCAAGCTGAGAATTCCGGCACAAGAGTAATTCATGAATTGGTTACTGACCCAAAAATTAAGGGCGATTTATGTAGGTGAGCGAGCCCGAGTTCTAATCACATCCGGGAGAGCTGGAATTATTTCATCTTGCTGGAAACGTCCAAGCAAATACTGCCAGAAAGAAATACCGAGTTTCCGACAAGTCTTTTTTAAACCCGTAAATGTATCCCGCGCTTGACGCCCATTTTCATTACGAGTCCCCCCACTAATTTTTCGTCGTGTGACATACTCTCGAATATCAGTTTCTGCCGCATTCGTATGTAAAGGGACTAAAGGTGCATCTAACACTCGCAGCAATTCTGTTTTATGAAGACAAAATTGCTTCATCGCCAAGTTCAGACGCCAAGTGATGGGGGTAACGCCTCCCAAAAATCTCATCAAAACGCTGCTGCAATTGTGCAGATTTTTCCGGCGTTGGCTGTTGTTGATAATCTTTTAATTCACGGTAATAGACCCACAAATCATCCAGCACTTGGTCTATCTCAGTACGCTGTTGTGTTGTGACTCCCTGGAGTCGGCGAATCCCTCGTTCCATATGAATCCAACATAAAGCATGAGACAAAAGCGCAAATTGTTTGGCTCCATCGCTGAGAATAATTAGGTTTGGGGGTAGACCGTGTTCTATAGCACTGCCCAGTAGTGCCGCCTCAGTTAGCGTTTTCACCGCCTGTTTACTGGTGATGCCTAAGTTCTGAAGATAGTTGCTCCAATTATCGTCCCCATGACATATCGTGGCACTATTAAAGTCAAGTTTTGATAAGTGGCAAGCTGCTAGTTCTTGTCCAATCAGGTAACTGTGAGAATATTGATTCAGTATAAAATCGGTGTAGGGTCCTCTGAGAATTCGCAGATAGTTTTGCCGACTTTTGCTATCGGTTGTAGTAAAGTGGGCAAATAAGTCGTTTCCCATGACTGTACAATAGCCATTCTGTCCTTGATGTCGGGCTCCGGTATCATCGGTATGAATATATTCGGCTGTCTGCAACCCAGCTTGTAAGACTTGATTCTGTTCCTGATGAAAGGCTTCTTTTTCTTCTATTAAGAGTCGATTAATTTGACCAGGGGAAATATCAATGCCTAGTTCTCTTAACTGTTCCCCGATTAAGTTCTGTGGCACTCGGCATTGATGGTGTTGGTACAAGATAAATGATTTCAACGTTGGCCCATAGTGTCCCTGATATTCTTGAGGCAACTTCCCGACTATTGTCTTGCCTTCGGTGGTAATGTATTCTGCCAGTAAAAATCGAATACTATGCCTTTTGATCATCACATCCTGCACGTCATATTCTCTATACCCATTGAACCGGGCTCCCTCTGGGAGTTCGAGAGGCTCAATCACTCTTTCTTCATCTACTAAATCCTGGGTTTTTTTACTCCGCTTACCAGAACCAGGTCGCTGTTCAAGGTCAATGGTTTTTTTTTCTTTTTGATTAAGGGTGCTGGGTTGAATTTTGGGTTTTCCCTTAAGTTTTTTAGCTGCTAAGAGTTGCTCTTTAAGGCTTTGGGCTTCTGCCTGTAGTTTGGTCACATCTTGTTCTAGCTTCGCTATTGTCTCCTGTTGACTCTCAATCATTTTTTGCTGCCGAGCTATTATGTTCAGCAGCGAGCTAACTAAGGGAGTGATTTCTCCTTCTGGAATGTCAATAGCTCGCATCAGGAATTTGCATATTTTCATTAAACCATATTTGAAGCCAAATTGCTAAGGAGAGCAAATAAGTTTACTGGCTCTTTGTGGGACTACTTAGCTTATATACCCCAATCAGCGGTTATTGAGCAGTTACTTCTGAGTAACCAATAATAGAGGTGAGGGGAGTTTTTAATTCGTGAGCTAAGTGAGATAAGTTCTCTTGATTGGCGCGAACTAAGCGAGTCAGTTCTTGATTTGTAAGTTGCAATTGGTTTTGCAAATCCTGTAGTTCTTGGAATCTTTCCTGGGTAAAGGTTTGGAAACATTTAGCAATTACTTCGTCGAGGGCCGTGTCAATTAAGCGGTAAGCTCGGCTCACTTCAGCGGCTGAGCCTTTTAGCAATTCTGGCTCTAAAGCGTCGAAAATTACCCTCCGCAGCAAGCGGTATTCCCGCGCAATTTCTTCGGCATCGTAGCCTTGTTTTGCCCTGAGAGTTCCGTGTTCTAAACTTTTTTCTACGAGTGTGAGAATGTCGCTCTCTTGGGATTGGGAAAGCATGGTTACGATCGCTTGCAGTACCATTGGAATGCTGTCGCGCACGGAAGTGTAGGTGAGTTGCTTGGCGGTTTCTATTTGCTCGTCGGCGCGAACAGCTTCGATCCAGTTGTGGGTAATTATGTCAATTTTATCTTGTAACGCTTGACTAAAATCTCTCATGGCTGTTATACGTCAAGTGAGCGATCGTATTTTATCTCTCTAGGTTAGTTTAATAATTAACTTTTTGAATTTTCTCTCAACTTTTGAGCTTTGCCGATCGCCAATAGCTACTCCTAAAAAAATATTGACAAAATGAAATGCTCGTGATACGTTGTGTTAAATTGGCTTAAAAAGTCAAGCCTAATCCAGCACTGCGCGATAAAACCAAGCGTGTGGCTGGAGCGGAGGAACCAATTTTCGGGGCGAATCTCTACAGAATTAAAAAGCAAAGTTAAAAATTGCCAAATTTGAGTGTAGTTTTTGATTTTGAAATCTAAGGAGAAGGACATCTCTCAGTCCTAGCCCGTCAGCTAACTTCGCAGGCATTGAGAAGAGACTGAAAAGCCAAATGTTCTGAACAAGATAATTTGGCTTCGTCAGTGTCTCAGGTTGGTATTGTTCAAGATTCTTGTACCTGCCCTGACTCTGAAGGAGATTGAAATGTTCATACAGCTTAATTTATCTGCGATCGCAGTTGCAGGAGTTGCAACGTGGAAGCGTGTAAAACCCGTTGTCATCCGAGATGCTGTTTTATTACCTGCTGCGGGTTTTTTGGGAATTCTTGGCCTGTGGTGGATTGTTGCCAGCTTCAAAAGCGATTTGATTCCCACTCCCTATCAGGCGTTAATAGCTAATTTAGATTACATATTGCATCCATTTTACCAGCGCGGGCCTGGAGATTTAGGCATTGGCTGGCTGCTGCTAGCGAGTTTGCGGCGGGTGTTGGTGGGATTTTTCCTGGGTGCAGCAGTTGCGATTCCCGTGGGATTTCTGATCGGGATGTCGAAACCGGCAATGATGGCGCTAAATCCGCTGATTCAAATCTTCAAACCGGTATCGCCGCTAGCGTGGCTGCCCATAGCTTTATCGATTTTTAATTTAGCAGAACCATCGGCAATTTTTGTCATATTCATCACGTCTTTGTGGCCGACAATTATCAACACAGCTTTGGGAGTTGCTAGCGTTTCCAAGGATTATCTGGATGTGGCGCGAGTGTTGGAAATGCCGCGCTGGAGGCGGATTACCAAGATAATTTGGCCGGCGAGTTTGCCCTACATTTTTACAGGTTTACGGATTAGTTTAGGGATTGCTTGGCTGGTGATTGTGGCAGTGGAAATGCTGACAGGCGGTGTGGGAATTGGCTTTTTTGTCTGGGATGAGTGGAGCCGTTTGAATCTGAGTTCGGTATTTTTAGCGGTGTTTGTAATTGGCTTAACTGGATTATTGCTCGACGCTGCCGTTGACAAAGTTCAGGAATTAGTAACGCATCGATCTGTCATTAATCATTAGTCATTAATCATTAGTCATTAGTCATTAGTCATTAGTCATTAGCTAGCTAAAAGCTTAGGGCTTTTGATGGCGGACATTTAGCTATTAGGGATCGAGAATTAAATATGAGTGACAAGTTTTCCACTGAATGGAACCGCCGAGAGTTTTTGCAAGGAATCGGATCGGTGGCGGCGGGAATGGCTTTATCTGGGTGTGGAATTAGCGCGGATCGATCGGCAAAAGGACTGACTGAAGAAGCCTCAGCCGTAAAGCCGGTGGTCGATTCCCGAACCTTAGAAAAACCAAATTTAACCGTAGGATACGTGCCGGTTAACGATTGTGCACCATTTGCGATCGCCTGGAAAAAAGGCTTTTTCCGCAAATACGGTTTAAACGTCCAACTCAACCGCGAAGCAAGCTGGGCAACCTCCCGCGACGGCGTAATCTTCGGCCGCCTCGACGCCTCCCCAGTCGTATCCGGCGCGGTCACAAACGCCCGAATTGGCGCCGAAGGAGCGCGCCACGCACCCCTGTGCGCGGCAATGACAATTCACCGCCACGGCAACGCCATGACGATGAACAAAGCTATGTGGGATTTCGGTTTACGCCCGTGGCACGAATATAACGGCAATTTGGAAGAATTTGGTAAACAATTTCGAGCCTTTTTTGACAGTCAGCCGTCGGAAAACAGGGTTTGGGCAGTGGTTCTGAGTTCTTCGATTTACGAATACTTTATCCGCTACATATCGGCGGCTGCGGGTGTCGATCCGTTCAAAGAATTTCGGGTAATTATTGTGCCGCCGCCGCAGATGGTAACTAATATCAGGATTGGCGCGATGCAGGCTTACATGGTGGCCGAACCTTGGAATACGCGGGCAATTCAAGGCAATTTGGGAGTGGGTTTTACCTTCGTGCAAGGCAAGGAAGTTTGGCTGGGACATCCCGATCGCCTTTTGGGAGTAATGCAATCTTTCATTGATGAAAATCCGAAGACTTATTACTCGCTGGTTAAGGCAATGGTGGAAGCTTGTCAGTATTGCAGCAAGCCGGAAAATCGCAATGAAATATCGGCGCTGCTGACTGAGCGATCGTTTACGGGGGCGAAACCGAAAAAAGGGGCGATCGACAAATTTACGCGACCGGCAATAGTTGGCGACTACAACTATGGAGGGTTTGACGAAAAAGACCGCACCATACAATCGGAAGATGCAACTATTTTCTATGACATTCCTAAGAATTTGCCTCAAATACCCGGAAATCATTCAACATTTATGTGGCAGTCTCAGAGTATTTGGTTGATGACTCAAGCCGCTCGCTGGGGACAGATTAAAGAAGTTCCAAAAAATGCTGAGGAATTAGCTAAAACAGCTTGGAAAACCGACCTTTACCGCAAGATTGTTGCCGAAATGGCGATCGATTGTCCCCAGGAGGATTACCAAGTGGAACCTGTAGAACTTTTCATTGATAAAAAGGCATTTGATCCTAGCGATCCGGTGGGTTATTTGAATAGTTTTGAAATTCGAGCCAACCGCCCTCAGTCTTTTTTTCAGTCTTAATGTTTGAGATGTTGCGCTTTTCCTAATGTCCCGCCAGGGACTTAAGTCCCTGGCTAATAGCTAAAGTCGGTTGAAACCGACTGGGAGCATCTCATATTTGTCAAAACACTTCTTCTGCCTCCTGCCTCCTGTGTCCCAACTCCAATTTCTAGCTTGGCTGCTTTCATTGAGATGCTCCCAACCGACAGCCCAATTTTAGGATTTAGGCAATAGCCAGAAAAGTCAATTAACACTTTACTACTTTTTAGGAGAATACCGTGAGTCAATACACTTCTACTTCTACCAGTACCAAAAATTCCGTCAAGAGCGATCGTCTCTTTCTGGAAATCGACAATTTGTTCAAGTCTTACAAAAATGGTGACGGTACAGAATTTAGCGTCTTGGAAAATATCAATTTAAGTATTGGAGAAAACGAATTTATTTCGGTAATCGGTCACTCTGGCTGTGGCAAATCAACGCTGCTAAAAATAGTTGCGGGTTTGGAAAAACAGAGCGGGGGAATGGTGACACTGGAAGGAAAAGAAATTCGCAAACCGGGAGCCGATCGCATGATGGTATTCCAGCACTACGGATTGCTGCCTTGGCTGACGGTGCGGGAAAATATTCGGCTGGCAGTTGATGAAGTTTTGCAAAGTCTTAGCCGTTCCGAGAAGATTAGTCTTGTCAACGAACACCTAGCAATGGTAAACTTAACATCGGCAGCCGATAAATATCCAGACGAGATTTCAGGGGGAATGAAACAGCGGGTTGGGATTGCGCGAGCTTTGGCGATTCGACCGAAAATGTTATTAATGGACGAACCGTTTGGAGCGCTGGATGCTCTAACACGCGGCAAGTTGCAGAAACAGGTGCTGGATATCTGGGAAAATCACAGACAAGCTGCAATGATGATTACTCACGATGTGGATGAAGCTATCTATATGTCTGATCGCATTGTGCTGATGACAAACGGCCCGGCGGCGACAATAGGGGAGATTTTGTCAGTGCCGTTTGCACACCCGCGCGATCGCCAGGAGTTGCGGGAATCGAAGGATTATTACGAACTCCGCAACTATGCTTTGAATTTTCTAGATCGCTACTTTACCCAAGACGAATAACGCCCGACGGACAGACCAAACAATTCACTTAAGAGAGGTCAAGCCTGTGAAGCTCAAAACAATGTTAGCGCGTTTTGAAAGTGCATTAGGATACCAAAATTTAGCAGAAGAAATGGTGTTGCTGCCGGAGCCGACATTACCAGTTTCTAAGAAATCAAAATCGCCTAAACAGGCAAAAACAATCAATTTTATTGTCGGTTACAACAGTTCTCCCCAAAGTCAAATAGCTCTGGATATTACCCTTTGGATGGCGCATCAAACTCGTTTAGTAACAACTAAAGAAGTCACGGTTCAAGTCGTCTACGTGATCGACGAATCGCCCAAAAGTTACCGCGAAGATACTGGCAATTTTGCTGTGGGAAATTCCTTGGCCGCACAGCAGAAAGTGTCTGATTTAGAGGAAACATTCGCCCTTAATTGTGCAGCGCCTGGGCTCGCTTTACCAACCGAAATCCCATCGGTATCCCAGCAAAAAACTTGGATCGATCCGCATCATTTCCAAGCAATTTATGGTCAAAATAATGAGTACGAGGTAGCAGATAAGTTGCTGTGGCAAGCGCGCTGTTTGGCTGAGGAGTGGCGCGGTTTATTCAAAGCTCATTTACGCATTGGGCGGGTTGCTACAGAACTGAGAAATGTGGTTGAATTAGAATCAGCAAATTTACTGTTCTTGGGCTGTGGTTCTGGCAACCATCCGCTCGTTAGGGAACTAGGCAATAATTTTCCGTGCTGCGTGCTCGGGATTCCTGCGGCACTCAGCTATCAGATGGATGTTCAGCCTGAAGAAAGTTTGAGCAAGTTACAGTTGGCTACAACTATGTCTGCACATTAAACTTGTTCAGCACTTACGCAAAACTATATGTAAGGTTCGCAGTGCAAACCCTACCGCTATAAATTCGCGCGCTAAACCTTTTTTTGCGTAAGTTCTATGCCGATAAAAAATTAACAATAGTTTTCTCGCTCGAAGTCCCAACTACCAGACAATTGGGACTTTTTTTGATTATTGAGATGTTTAAAATTACTCTTAAGGAAAAATGTCGTCACTTACCTGATCATAGACAATTCGTTAACTAATTTGATCTTTCCTCGGCACACAGAGCGCAGGAGCCGATCGATCGAGCGTTTATCTTCCTCAGTTAAAGTTTCGTCAAAAATAGCCGCCATCAAACCGTATCTATCAGCTAAAGTAATGTAGCCTGTATGATTCACTTCGGCAAACAGCTCGCCCAAAGCAGATGGAATCAGGTTGACAGGAGTTTGCATAGAGATTGAGTCTCAACTTGACGATCGCGCGATCGATCGTTTCTGCGGTAACAGAATGCGATCGCACTTTCATAGTTTGTACGTATACTCCATTAAAAGATGTGACAGCCAACAGCAAAAACTTGTGATACTAAACAGCCAAATCTGTGAACTAAATCACATTCAATATTTGCGAATCATGCCTAAATCTGTAGGGTGCGTCGCCATAAAAAATCCCTGACTTGCATATCTACAATCTTACAGCGACGCACCTGCACTACAGCAACAGTGTAAACAAACCCAATACTTTCTTGGTAGTATTAATTTGTACTAAAGATTGTAAATCGGCACTGCTTCCACAGGTTCAGCCAACTCAAACTTAAACACCTGGGAATAGAAATAGAATTCACCATCAAGAGTTCTTTTGATATTTTCAGCGCGCCGAAAACCATGCTGTTCCCCTTCATAAGCAACGTAAGCAACCGGCAAACCTTTAGCCTTCAATATCTCTACCATCATCTCCGCTTGATTCGGCGGCACGACTTTATCTTCCAATCCTTGAAAGAAGATCACAGGACAAGATAAACGTTCAGCAGAATGAATGGGAGAACGAGCTACATACAAATCTTTGCGTTCAGGATAAGGCCCAATCAATCCATCCAGATAGCGCGCCTCAAACTTGTGAGTATCCCTTGCCAAAGCTTCCAAATCGCTAACTCCATAATAGCTCGCACCGGCCTTAAAAACATCGCGGAAAGTAAGAGCGCACAGAGTAGTGTACCCCCCTGCACTGCCTCCGGCGATCGCCATTCTGTCACCGTCAACCAAACCCTTTTGAGCTAAATATTTAGCACCATTAGCACAGTCATCAACATCGACAATTCCCCAACTATCTTGCAGTCTTTTTCTGTATTCTCGGCCGTAACCAGTGCTACCGCCGTAGTTGACATCAAGCACAGCAAAACCGCGACTCGTCCAATATTGAATTTGAAAATTCATGCTGCTAGAAGTAGCAGCAGTGGGGCCGCCGTGGGTTTTGACGACAAGTGGCGGTTTTTCACCCGCAGGTGCAGCAAAATCTTGATTTTTCGGGGGATAGAAGAAACCGAAAGCAGTCAAATTGTTTTCCGTGGGAAATTCCAGCGGTTCCGGTACGGAAAGATAACCAGAATCGATGCTTAAATCGCTCGATTTTCGCAAAATTTCCCGTTGACTTGTGGCTAAGTTGAGTTGTACAATTGCAGTAGGTGCAGTCGGCGAACCTGCCAGAAAAACAACCGTTTCTCCCCGCGCTTTCACCGAGGAAATATCAGTGTAACCTGTCTCGATCGTTGTCAACTGCTTCGTCGCTAAATCGAGACTCGCTAAATGCCACTTACCTTGCTGAGTGTAAGTGCAAATAATTTTGCTTTCCGAGACAAAAGCGTAGGTAGACATTCCAAAAACCCACTGAGGGAGGCCAAATTCAGCGGCCATTTCGCACAAAGGTTCGATTTCTTGTTGTTGCTGCAAGCTGGGATTGACGGTTCTATATAAATTCCACCAGTTCGACTTGTCAGAAACAAAATACAAAACTCCATCGGGCGACCATTCCGGCTGAAAAATCGACTCATCAACCCCGCCAGCAACTAAGTTTTTATTACCTAAAGAACCATCAGCATTAATTTCTGCTACCCACAATTCTGTCCCATCCCACGGCATATTGGGATGGTTCCAACAAATCCAGGAAAGTTGAGAACCGTCAGGACTCAAACGAGGCGAAGCATAAAAATTGTTGCCTTGAGCTAAGATTTTAATATCGGCGCCGTCATCTAAATTAATGCTAACAATTGTATTGACAGCTTCGCCCTCACCTGCATGGTCTTCGCGCACGCAAATCAGGCGATTTTTTGGGTTGTCAACAATCACATCTGCGTAGCGAGAATTAGCAGCAGGTGTCAGGGGTACTGGTTGAGAATCTAATGCTTGACAATAAATTCGTTGGTCGGCAAAATGAGAAAAATAGACAACACCGCCAGCAACTGCAAAAGCAGCGCCGCCGTATTCGTTAACGCGAGTGCGAACATTAAAAGGAGGGGGTGTCACGTCGCTGATGTTACCATCAGGAGTGCGCCGCACGAGGACGCTTCGCCCCGCTTCCGAAGGCCTTCCTTCAACCCAATAAATATCATCGCCGTCAATAGTAATTTGTCCGAGTCCGATAGTTCCAGAAACAATTAAATCGGAAGAAATAGGTGATTTCCAAGAGCCGTAAGGTGATACTGTATTCATATAGTTGAGGCAGTTGTGATTCTCGAACAAAAAAATTAATATTTGTAGTTTACAGTAATTCAGTCACCGGGAAGCAAAATGTCCAAAAAACTCGTACTAATGGATCACGACGGTGCAGTTGACGACTATCTCTCAGTCGTGTTGCTGATGACTATGGAGGAAGTGGAAACTCTGGGAGTAATTGTCACTCCGGCTGACTGCTACATTCAACCAGCGGTGAGTGCAACGCGCAAAATCCTCGATTTGATGGGGCGTTCAGAAGTTCCGGTGGCGGCGAGTACGGTGCGGGGACTCAACCCATTTCCGGTGTTATTTCGGCGAGATTCCTTTGCAGTCGATCGACTTCCCATTCTAAATGAAAAAGGAACCATTGACACGCCTTTAATATCAGAACCCGGACAAAACTTTATGGTGCGAGTTTTGCGAGATGCAGCCGCACCCGTCACATTAATGGTAACGGGGCCGTTAACAACAGTAGCGCAAGCTTTAGATATCGCGCCAGAAATTGAAAGCAAAATTCAAGAAATTGTCTGGATGGGAGGCGCCCTCAATGTTATGGGCAATGTTAGCAAAGATATGGAACCCGGACAAGATATGTCGGCGGAATGGAATGCTTACTGGGACCCGATAGCAATCGAGAGAATTTGGCAAACCCAAATTCCCGTTGTCATGTGTCCTTTAGATATCACGAATAATGTACCGCTGACTGTAGAATTTTCCAATCTCCTAGCAAGACAGCGCAAATATCCAATTTCCGACTTAGCAGGACAGTGTTATGCCCTAGCAATATCTCAAGATTACTATTTTTGGGACATTTTGGCAACCGCTTATTTAGCGCATCCCGAATTTTACCAACTGCGAGAATGGGAAACAGAAATTGTGACCAAAGGCATCAGCCAAGGACGCACCCAAGTTAAAATAGGAGGGCGAAAAATTCAAGCAATGGATAAAGTAGACACAGCCAAATTTTACAATTACATATTAGAACAGTGGGCGAGGTAAAAATCACAATATCTGCTAGGGACGAGTGCGCCAAATATCAGTACAAAACCAGCCCTGACACGAAGATTTACCTCCTCTTCTCTGCCCTCTCTTTCTCTGCGCCCTCTGCGCCCTCTGCGGTAAAAAAAAACTCATCTCAAAAATGCAAAATATAAAAAAATGCTGCCAATTTTATCAATTATCCCCTTAGCCCAAACCCCTCCCGCACCTCAAGAAATCGTCCAAATCCAAGAAGTGCGACCTCTCCCCGGACAGTTAGACAACATACCAGTATTTAACAGCAACAGTCCCGAATTAGTGCTGCAAGAAGGAATTTTGCTTTCGACATTTCCCCCAGATGGTAAAAGATTTCCGGCGGCACATTTAAACTTTCCATTTCAAGGACGTTTCGACATATTTGCCCACCACATCGCCCGCGCACCTTCGCCGGAAGATTTGCGAACCTTGTATCAAGGAGTAATTGTTTATAATCCTGGCAATAAACCAGTGAAATTAGATATATTACAAGCTGCGAGTTATCTCAGTCAACCAGATGCACCTTTTATTGAATTGCCGCCGCAAGTCGATAATTCAAACAGTAATATTTACGCGGGGCCGGGAAGCCGCGCTGTGAATGATATTCTCAGAGGAAGGAGACAGTCTGATTTTCCTGGGCAGTTAATTATTCCCCCTGGAAAAAGCCAACTGTTGATGAATCATCCGATACCGGTGCGGGGATTGGTACCGCCGCTAAACGGTCGATCGACCTTGATGCGGTTACGCAGCGATGGTATAGTCTATGTTGCCAGTCTGGCGATGTTTGCCCGAGTTGACGCACAGGGAAACGGACAGGGAAACGGACAGGGAAACGAGCGATCGCCCAATTTGACAGAATGGCAAAACTTATTAGACAATGGTAATATAGCCGAGCCGCGCGATCGAACACCCACACCGCCCGAAATCACCGAAGGTCAAATAATTTACGGCCGAGTTGCCGGTGTAGCATTAGGTTCAGAATGGCGAGCACTTCTCTCAGACAACCCCGCCACATCAAACCTAGCAATTCCCCAACCCGGAACAGCATTTTCCTATCCATTAAGCAGCCTCCCGCGCGGAATGCTGGGAACAAATCAAGTGCAAAGTGCGAGAATGCTAGTCCGCTACCCAGATACAGCATACCGCGCCCACGGCAATTACGGAATTCAATACAATCTCAGCTTGCCGCTGTACAATTCTACCCGCAACAACCAAACTGTAACTGTCGCAATTCAAACTCCAATTAAGACAGATAAATTAACTTCAGGAGGACTTAGTTTTTTAGAACCTCCGGCACCTCAAACTTTTTTTAGGGGGACGGTCAGAGTGCGCTATACTGATGACAATAAAGTGCCTCAAACTCGCTACGTGCATTTAGTGCAGCGGCGGGGACAGCAGGGGGAACCTTTGGTAAAATTAGAGATGAAATCGGGAGAAAAGCGGCTGGTAGAAGTGGATTTTATTTATCCGCCCGATGCGTCACCGCCGCAAGTTTTGACAGTGAAAACTCAGGAAAATTGAACATTAAAAATTAGTCGGTTTTTTGAAAGACTTAGGTTTTTATAGGAGATGTTAAAAACTGCGCGTTTTTCCTCAGCCCGGCAGGGGTTTAAACCCCCGCCTCAGAGCTGCAAGTCGGTTAAAACTGAGATGTTGCACCATTGTCAAGAACAGGCAAGATGCCTGTTCCACAAGAGATAAATTTTCTTGTGGAACAGGCAAGATGCCTGTTCCTAAACAAGTAATTGAGAATGGTGCAAGATGTCAGTTAAAACCGACTCAAGAGTTCGACAGAGAGAAGTGATTTTTAAGAAGATGAAACCATCACGCAAACTGTGGATTATCGCCTGTGTTTTGTACGTTTTAATTCTTCTCAGTATCATGCTTTTAGCAGATACGGGGAAATTAGTCAACTTTCCTCTCGCTCATCCGCCTTATGACAAACTCGGCCACTTCATTTTGTACGGAATAGCATCTTTTTTGTGCCATAGAGCAACTGGCAAACAAAAGATGAATTTGTTTAATTATTCAATTCCTTTCGGACCCGCAATTTTTACTATGTTCACTGCGGCGGAAGAAATGCTGCAAGCCATTTTACCAAATCGCAGTGCTAGTATTGAAGATTTTTTATATAGTTTTTGCGGGATTGCAGTTTTTTATTGGATTGGAGAAGTTTGGGATAGAACAAAGGGGCATTGATGATAGAGAAGGAAGAAGGAAGAAGGAAGAAGGAAGAAGGAAGAAGGAAGAAGGAAGAAGGAAGAAGAAGGAAGTTTCTAGAGTGCACAATGCACATCGGTTGACGAGTGTCAGCAACTTTTTTTACCAGAAAGAATTGGTTTAAAGCCTCTCCCTTGTAGGGAGAAATTAAAAGAAGACTATTCATTACTCCAATCCTCTTCCTTCCAGGTAGAGGTCGCTATCAACTGTCAACTGTCAACTGTCAAATGTCAACTGAAAGTCCGCCAATAGCCGATCGTAATATCTTCGTAATAAACATCGACTTGAGCCGGATGGTGTTCAGTAGCTTCAGCTTTAACGTGATTGCGTGGAGTTTTAAAAGTCTTGAGAGTTTGCACTGGTTCTGTGGCCCAACAGTCTGCCGAAGCATCGAAGTTCCAAGTCTCGGAAGCATCTAAGACGGGAAGTTTTTTGATGAATGCTTGCAAATCGGCCAACTGCTTTTCAATGAATAGCAAATAGCTGACGGGTACTTGGCTCAACAGCACGTTTCCGTCTACAGTTACGTCAGCGCGGGCGCTGCAATTTGTCCAATCTTTGGTTGCGGTTACGTCGAAGAGTTTGGTAAAAACTTCAGTCGTTTTGCGGATAATCTCTTCGGCTTTAACTTCTACTTTTTTGGACTCGGGCGGCAGTTGTTCGCCTTCTTCGTCTTTGGGGCGGTAAGTGCGGGAGATTCCAGAAAGCAAAGCTGGTTTCTGGAGGGCTTTTTGGGCTTCTGCTAGTTCTTGGACGGATCGGCTTTTGATGCCTTTTTCGATCGCAATAATCTGATTTAAGCGTGCCATTGTTCGATGTTATTATTGACGCTGAACTCACATCAAGTCCGGTTGATTTTGATAATCAAATTGTTTGTCCTGTGGCTTTTAGGGCTTTGAGAATCCTCCGTCCTCAGTACAAACTTCACATCGTTTTTTAACCAGACTTGTTCAGCTTGTAGTATTACATAATTCAAAATAAATTACAAGCTTTTTTTTGTAGGCACGGTGTCAAGAGAACCCGCCGCTACCCTACTCAGTAATTTATCTCTCAAAAAACCGGCAAAATCTCTAGCGTCGCTACCAAAGTGTAGCAAATATCACTCTTTGTTAGGGCTGTGACTACCTCTTAAGATAGATGCGGAAATACCTCCCAGGGCGCGTTGTCATATCGGGAAATATTTCTTAACATATAGATAACAAAGGGAATCCGAGGAGACACCAAAAATCCTTAAGCCCTTGGGGTGCCCCGGTTAATCAGACTTTTCGCAAACAAGGGCTAAATCAGTCAGTAACCCCGGTCTAAAGACACGGGGCTTGCAAGAGAAATCTGGCAAGCCGTACTGACCAGACTAAGGCTTAATTGCCTACGTTTTGAGAGTCACGACACCCTGTGGATGCGTAGCTAGTCCCCCTGCTCTGTCATCTGCAATTAAACAGTTCTAAGGTCACTGGAACAGTGTTGCAGGTCTAACAAGCTCTCGAAACATTGTCGAAGCTAACATTACCCCAGAAATGGGAGGCTCAATTGAGCAAAATACTATGCGTACAGGATTGGAAGATTGGAAGCGGTAATTGTCCCGTTGAAAGTGCAATACAAAAGTACACTCCCGTTAACCAATCCCAAGGCGATAGTAAATCAAAAATATAAAGCCGTGCTAGAAGCACGGGGTTTCTACCCATTTTTTCTGATGAACAAGCAGCAAAACTCCGAAGTTTCAGCATTTTTGCCCATGCTCCAAAAAGGCATTTGGCTGTTTGGGATTCTCTCTTGGATATTCGGGCTGACAGATAGAACTATTGCACTATTATCTGACGGATATTTGTCGGCTGTTGATATTGTCCAGCTATTTACAGCATCCTTTTTCTTCATTAGCTGGCTGTTGTTAAGCCCGTTTTTGGGTCTTAACTCCCAGACTCAGCCGAAGGAAGAAGCATCTCCCTAGTTTTTAATTTGTAATGTTAGTTTCTCCATCGCTCTTTGTTTCTTCTGGGGCAAAGCGGGCCGGCCAAATGCGATCGCAAAAAAACAAAGTCCCCGCCGTCACGCACAGCGGAATGGCCAACAGATTCAACAGCGGAATGCTCACCAAACCCAAACACACTAAACCAAAACTCCCGCTGGCCGGCAAACTCGCCCGAATTAGCTCAAACTTCTCCTGAAAAGGCAGCTTCCGCCGCTCCAAAGGTGCATTTAAAAAGTCCAAACAGACAATAGTCGCGCCTAAAGCAACGCCACCCAAACTGCTCAGAATAGATCCTGCGCCAGGGATAAAATTCAGCAGCAGCAGCGGTATACCGATGCTGAACAAAATTTGTAGTTTTCGCAGTTCAAAGCCCATCGCCATTTGAATATCCCCCCAAATACTCGCCAAATTCATCGGTACTTCTGCGGGTAATTGACCGTTTCGCAGCAGTTCCAATTGTTCGGAAAGTTTGCCGTACCAGGGCGAACCTAAAATCACGCCAAACTGCACTAACAAAAATCCAATTATCAGCAAAAGTCCTGACACTAGGAGTACGCGCAGCAGCCAGCCGAAAGCAATTGTTAACACGCCCAGAAAGCTCAGCCAAGCTGGCAAATTCGCAATTAAATCATTAAATCGGAGGGATAAATCGGCTACTAAAACGTCTATGCCTGCCAAACTGGGAAATAGCAAGCTTAAATAAAGACCGATACCAATTAGAAAATTTAGCACGACGGGAACTAATACATAAGTCCACAGCTTGGGAGTTTGCCAAATCAGCGTGAAAGCTCGAAAAGGATAGGTGAAACCTGCGAGGAGTCGAATTGGTGCGGTGATGGCGGCGCGGGCGGGATTTGAATTGAGCTGTTTAGACATATTTTCGGCTTTTGAGGACTTGACTCTATTTTCTATTATCCACTTTCCATTATTATTAATGATGAGGATTTATCGCAGGTTGCCCAAAAGTGAAGCTTTTTATTTACCATACCCCGGAACTTACGCCAGCCGACAAAATGCCGGCTTGCGCGATCGCAGTTGACGTGCTGCGGGCGACTACGACAATGGCGACGGCCCTGAATAATGGGGCGGAAGCTGTCCAAGTTTTCAGCGACTTAGATAAGCTGATGGCAGAGAGCGAAAAATGGCCTGCAGACAAGCGGATTCGGGCTGGAGAGCGCGGCGGAGGCAAAGTTGACGGTTTTGACATGGGGAATTCTCCCCTGGACTGCACGCCAGAAAAGGTGACTGGGAAGCGCATTTTTATAAGCACAACTAACGGTACTCGGGCTTTGGAGCGAGTGCAAGCTGCTGCAACTGTGCTGACGGCGGCTTTGGTTAACCGCAAATCTGTGGTGCAGTTTTTGTTAAATAAACAGCCGGAAACTATTTGGATTGTGGGTTCGGGTTGGGAAGGAAGTTATTCGTTGGAAGATACGGTTTGTGCTGGTGCGATCGCCCAAAGTCTCCTAGCAGAAAGCGGTATTCCTGCGAGCGATTTTGCTGGTAACGATGAAGTATTTGGGGCTATTGCTCTTTATTTGCACTGGCAAGATCGGTTGCACGAATTGTTGGAAAGAGCCAGCCACGGTCAGCGCCTCCTCGGTTTAGGTGTTATTGAAGATTTAAAATATTGCGCGCAAACGGATACTTTAGATGTGCTGCCGATGCAGCGAGAACCAGGTGTTTTGGTTAAGTCGGATTTTAAAATTCCTCAAGCTAATTTCTGGGTTCCATCATCAGAAAAAACGGCGAATTGAAATTTTCTGCGAATGCAGTATTAGTAAGGTGCGCCTAAGCGCACCCTACGGAAATTAGTAGGTAGTTAGTGAACAATATTTTTTTTAAGCCACTAGAATTAAACATACTCGGTAGGGACAAAACATTGTTTTGCTCCTAGTCTATTGCAGGCAATTGAGAATTGCTGCATTCACCGCCGAACCGCTGAATTAAACACTCGGCAATTCTGGCTGCTGCGCCGCTTTCTCCCATGCGCCGCCAGCCATTTTCTGCGATTAGCTGCAACCTGTCGGGGTCGCGGAGCAAAGACTGCACGGCGCCGGCAACTTCGGCGGGATGTTTGACTAAAATTAATGACGGGCCTAACAGGCGACTTTGAGCTTCTGCAAAGGCGGGAGTAAATTGCGGGCCGTTTCCGGGAATGGCGATCGCCGGTTTTCCTAAACCTACAAATTGTTCTGTAGCAGTTCCTGCCATTGCTATTGCTAAATCGGCTTCGTACAAACAATCGTTAAAACTTTGCTGAGTCAAAATCATCGTGGCGTTTCTCTGCACAAATGTCAGGGGCAATAGCAAATTAGGAGATTCTTGCTGAATTTCTTGAGCGCTAGAAACAGGAGGCCGCAAAATACTTCCTTCTCGTCGCTGCGTTCTAGTTTCCCCGTCTTGTCGCCAGCCGAAAAATTCTAAACTAGGTCGCAAAGCTTCTAAGTTTAACTCTGGAGAAATGGCTCCGAAAAATAACAATTTGCGATCGGCAAACAGCGACAAAATTCCGGCTACAGCCTCTACTATTAGCAGCCAATTAGCGTAGGCTTCCGGCGCTCTAGAACCGGGGAGTAAGGTGATGACGAGCGATCGCGACCTTTCCCGAAACTCTGCGTCATGGCCGTAAAAACCAGCGGGATTTTCCGGTTCGAGTCCGTCCATCATCGGGTTTCCGAGATTGTAAACCGGAATTCCCAGCTTTTGTAAAGTCTCGGCGGTTAGCGCGTCCCTGGCAAAAACGGCCCGACAGCGCGATCGAGTCATCAACCAGCGCTCCCAAGGCAAATAAACCGATCGCGACCAACTCCACCCACCAAAGACCCTGGATTTGCGAGCCAGAGGCCCGTCCTCGTCCCGCAAATAATACTCGGACTTGGCAGTACCGACAAAGGCATAGGGCGCGCCGCCCAGCCAAGCAAACAGCAGCGGTACAATATCCCCGCAGGCTAAAATAACGCCGTCTTGATTCCCTGACTGTTGTTGCGATCGTACCCAAGCGCGGATCGCTTTAAACTGAGCGATGGTCAACTGAAGCAGGCCGCCTTTGACATCGCGCAAAAATTCCCTCCCGTCCATGTAAATAAAGCCGCCCGAAGGCATTCGCTGCACCGGGCCGATGATGCGGGCGTTTTCTAGTTGAGCGAAAGCTTGCCCTTCACCCACTAGCGGAAACACGGCTAATTCTGGCGGATGCGGGTGCTGTTGCAGTTCCTGCAAGATGCGAAGGGCGATCGCGTCTTCTCCGTGGCCGTTACTGAGGCAAAGTAATTTCAATCCCAACTCTCTCAAAAACTCTATTATCAAAAAATAGCCTGAAAACCCTGCGACTTCGGTCTAGGGATGAAAGGCAACTTTACACTTTAGTTTACCAGAAAAATCTTGTTTGAAATAGTACAAAACACGGTAATGGGGAGCCACAGGAGGCGCTGCTCAAAATCTATACTGTACCCAAAGATATCTGGCATTTAACAGCAGTTGCTCGGACTCTGGGAGACAACTTCTGAAGCGGCAAAATAACTTGTTTAATGTTGGGAGTTACGGCCGCATGCACTGACAATTGCGCGATAGACAATTGCCAGATATCCGGCTAAATAACGCGGCGGTAAGTTGCTGCACCTCTAAATTATCTGTATGCAGCCAAGCTCTCAACTATGAGAGTCATACTATTTTCCATCGATATATTGTTTTAAAATCTGCCGAATTTGTTTGAGCTGAAATCCCTTAGCAAGTTGGCGCAGCTTCGAGACAAACGGCACTAAATTAGGTTCTAAACTCTCCAGCTTAGCACTCTCCTCAAAAATTTCTTCAATGTCGCCCATAGCTGCGAGTTTCAAAATTTTTGCTACTGACTCAGAAGCCGCAGGTAACAGAGAAGAATAAGCAGGAAAATCAGAGGCGGGTGACAAACTGGGAGTTTTGCGCTTTTTGTTTTCCGAAGATTCTCCATAAATCCATTCTAGTCCCAAATGCACGCGCAACTGTTCCAAAAAGTGATTTGCTTCGATCGGTTTGGGAAGAAAATCATCGTACCCTGCGAGCATGCTATCTTGCTGCGTAGCCTCGAAAACGCTAGCTGACATAGCGATTAACACAACATCTTTTACTGCAGGCAACTGCCGCAGTTTTCTTGCAGTTTCTAAGCCATCCATTACAGGCATCCGCAAGTCCATTAAAATCACATCCGGTTGAAATTCAACTGTTTGGCAGAGGCATTCTTGCCCGTTTTGGGTCTCTGCAACCTCAAATCCCAAATGCTGCAGCAGCCTGCACAACAAATCGCGATCCAGTTGATTGTCATCCACGATTAGCACTTTCCGCTTATTGCCGATAAAACCCACAACCCAGCGTTTTTCCTGCAAAGGAGATACCTCCAAGTACCGTTTGGCTGCTGGCAATTCTAAATCTACCCAAAAAGTGCTGCCTTTTCCCAAATTGCTGTGGACGCGAATTTCGCTGCCCATCAGTTTCGCTAATTTTTGGCTAATCGAGAGTCCTAGACCTGTACCTTCAACAAACGTATTGCCTCCTACTTGGTGGAAAGGCAAAAATATTTCTTCTAACTTGCTTTGCTCTATTCCTGTGCCGGTATCCTCGACTTGAAAACGGATTTTTAAAGCGTGTTTGGCTGCGATCGGATTGTGGGCGAAGCGCATATAATTTTCTTTCAGTTCCGAACTCAAAGTCGAGAACTCATAATTTTCTCCTTGCCCTCGACTCCAGGCCCCTGTGCCGACATAGCCGACTTTGAAAGTCACACCGCCGCTGTTAGTAAATTTAACGGCATTGCTGAGTAAATTTATGAGAATTTGGCGCAATCTTTTTGGATCGACACGAACGCAGCTAGGTAGGGGAGAGACTTGTTCGTAATGGAATAAAATTTCTTTTTGAGAGGCCCGCATCTGAAACAGATCAGCAATGTTTTTCGTGAAATCTAGAAAATTCAACTCTTCCGGGTAGAGTTCCATTTTTCTAGCTTCAATTTTGGAAAGATCTAAAACATCGTCGATTAACATCAGCAGGTGTTGACCGCACTGTTGAATATTGCTGAGACTTTCTTGGTGATCTGAGTTTAAGTCTTTGTCGGTTTTGAGGATTTGAGCGTAACCTAAAACGCCGTTTAAAGGCGTGCGTAGTTCGTGGCTCATGTTGGCAAGAAATTCGCTTTTGGCGCGGTTGGCGCTTTCTGCGACTTCTTTGGCTTGTTGGAGGGCAGATTCTGCAAGTTTGCGATCGGCAATTTCCGTTTGTGCTTGTTGAAATAGCGTCGATTGCTGGATCGCGATCGCCAATTGCACGCACAATTGCCGGAGGGATTCTATTTCTGAGGAATCCCAGGGACGGGGGCCGCTGCAATCCTGGGTGATTAGCAGTCCCCAGAGCTGATTTTCTGCAGTCTGTTCGGTCTGGGAAATGCTTTCTTGTGCTTTTAAAATCGGCACTACTAAGTTAGCTTTCACTTCAAATTCTTCGAGAAATCTCAGGTGGCATTCCGTCAGATTTTCCCGGTAAATATCTTCCATAGCTCGAATACAGCCTTGCTGGTAAATCTCAACAAATCTCTCTCTAAAACAGCCGTCAAGATTGTTAAAGTCTCGCAGCGAAATTCGATTGTGTGCCACGGATTCCACAACTACAACGCCGCTCCAGTCGGGATTAAAGCGGTAAATAACTGTGCGGTCTGTTTGCAAAAATTGCCGCACTTGTTCGACAGCAGCGGTGAGGATTTCTTCTAAATTGAGGGAGGAGCGAATGCGATCGAGCATGGCAACTACCAGCCGTTCTCGCCTTAATTGCTGCAACAGCGCTATCTCGGCTTGTTTGCGTTCGGTGATGTCGGTAATTACTCCCACTAACCCGATTAAATGACCAGTTTCATCTTTAATGCCGTCGGCGCGAAATAAAGTTGTTACCAGTTCGTTGCTTTTAGTGTTAATTTTGAGTTCGCCTTGCCAAGATTTGCCTTTACGGATCGTTTTAAACATTTCTCGCAGCATTTTAGTTTGGGGGTAAATTGCTGTTAATCCGCCTGCTGTGTTTAGTTCTTCTGGTGTGTAGCCGTAGAGTTGAACAAAGGCTTGATTATGGTAGATCGATCGCCCTTTCAAGTCAGCAATGCCGATCGCATCGCTGGTGCTTTCAACCGCTTGAGTAACTCGCAGCAAATCTAATTCTGCTTGTTTGCGATCGCTAATATCAGTAATAGTGCCGATATAGCCTTTAATCTCCTGCTTGTCTCCGATTTCTGCGATCGCCTGACCGATTACCCAGATTACCCGACCATCTGGACGCTGAAAGCGGTATTCTGATTTAAAAGGGATTTTCTCAATAATTGCTCGATGCCATTCATTTTTCACCCGCTCCGCATCATCGGGATGTATGGCATTCATCCAGCCAATTTCTGCTGCTAATCCTGCGTTTAATCCGGTAATTTCGCTCCACCGTTTATTCACATAAAGGCAATTTCCCAAGGTGTCAGTATGGAATATGCAAACTGGCGATGCTTCTGCTAAAGTTTGGTAGCGGCGCTGGCTCGATCGCAGGGCTGATTCTACCTGTTTTCTATTAGTTATATCGCGGACTATAGAAATAATTTCGCCACCGACAAGCATTGTCAGCGACAATTCTTGAGGGAACTTAGTACCGTCCCGGCGCTGACCGATAGCTTCTATATTGCAGTACCCTTTTTGCAGGAGCATCGGCATTATTTGTAGTTCAAAAAATAGATTTTCTGCTTTGCTGTAGAGCATTTTCCATTTCTTCCCATACAGTTCGCTAGGGCTAGCCAAGCCATACATTTTGAGATAAGCGTCGTTTGAATAAATACATTCCTTACGGTCGTTAAAAATGGCGATGCCGTCATAAGCAGCGGCCATTGCTACTGCTTGCCGCTGGAGTTTGGACTCTGCTTGTTTGCGAGAGGTAATGTCGTGACCGACTGAGTAGATTAAACCTTCTTCGCTAAATGGCGATGCCGTCCACAGCAGGCATTTGTAAGAACCGTCTTTGCAGAGATAGCGGTTTTCAAAGGAGATACTGGAAGTACCGGCTATTAGTTTTGCCCCTTCGGCTGCGGTGGCTTTTCGATCGTCTGGATGCACAAAATCGAGCATCGGCTTAGCAAAAAGTTCAGCGCTGCTGTAGCCCAGGGCATTTGACCAAGCAGGGTTTAATCGTTTAAAATAGCCGTCGAAACCGACAATGCAAAGCAAGTCTAAGGAGATGGTAAAAAAACGATCGCGCTCTGTTTGTGCCTGCTTTAATTCAGTAATATCCATTACTAAACCGTCCCAGAGAATATCCCCTTCGCTGCCAGATTGGCTCTCATTATTGAGCCTTTCTGGTCTGGCAGCTCCTTGCAGCCACTTAACTTTTCCAGATGGCAAAGTCTGTCGCCACTGCTGCTGCCAAGGTTCCAGCGTAGTGGCTGAAATTGCGATCGATGCTTTTAAATCTAAGAGATCGTCTGCGTGAATTCCGCTGAAAATCAGTTCCGCATTTTGCTCGATCGCTTCTGCTTCTAATTCGTACAGTTGGCGACTGCCTGAAGAGATGTAGGGGAAAGACATTTTTTCAGTTGCTGACATTCGTAATTGATAAATTGTTCCCGGCAGGTTAGCTGCCAATTTTTGAAAGCGAGCTTCGCTTTGTTCCAGGGCTTTTTGTTGCTGTCTATATTCGGTAAAATCTCTAATTGTACCCACTATTACTTTACTACCGTCTGCTATTTTGAAGACGCTTTTTTTTGTAGAAATGATGTGTTCTCTCCCGGCAGAGTCTGTGAATTTTTCTTCGGTTTCCAAGCAGACACCCGTTGTCAATACTTCTTCATCTTTTGTCCAAAAAACAGCAGCTTCTGATTGGGGGAAAAAGTCATAATCTGATTTGCCGATCAGTTCTTGCCGCGATTTGCCGACCAACTGACAAAAAGCATCATTTAATATCATCCAGCGGTGTTGCTCGTCTTTGACAAAAATTGGGTCTGGCGTAGCATTTATGGTGTGGTTTAAAAATTCTTCTGACGCTTTCAGTTTGGCTTCGTAGCGGTAGCGATCGCTCACGTCCAACACTACTTCGATTATCCGGTCGATAGACCCGTCCAGGCGGCGGATGCAGCGCAGGGAAACTCGCGTGTGAACTATTTCGCCATTTTTTCTGAGCCACCTTTTGTCTGAGATGTAACCGTCGAGCCTACCTGCTAACATCTGAGAAAAATTTTCACAATTAGCCTCCAAATCCTCTGGATGAGTCAACTCTAGCCAATTCTTTTGCACGAGTTCATAGCGCTCATAGCCCAGCAAATTGCACAGGGCATCGTTAACTTCTATCCAGTGGCAATTGAGAGGAATTTCGCTGTCAATAATTGGAGCGATGATTGCAATGCCGATCAGGGAATTTTCCACCACCGAGCGATATTTTTCTTCACTTTTTCGCAAAGCATCTTGACTGTTCTGGCGTTCTATGGCGTAACGGAGCGATCGAATTAACAGTTCGCTGTCGATTTTTCTTTTTACCAAATAATCCTGTACGCCGACCGAAATCAACCGCAGGGCAAGTTCTTCGTCGTTTTGGGCGGTCAGAACTACGATCGGCACATTTACCCCGTACTCTTGTACGCGAGCCACCGTCTCGATTCCCAGACTATCTGGCAGTGAAAGGTCTAATAAAATTATGTCAAAAGTTTCTTGATTCAATCGCTGCTGCGCTTCGCTGAGGCGCTCTACTTTCGTCAGCACTATACGCTGCGCGCCGCCAATTTCTGACAGCAAATCTTCAATCAGCTCAGCTTCATGAGGGTTGTCTTCTACTAACAGAACTTTAAAGCAGATAGGAGGCAAAGCTAAGTTAAAAACTTCTTTCATAATATTTATTAATCAAAAAAATATTAAACTAACTTGAATTTTACCTTTTATTTTTAGGGCAGTCATTCAATTGATCGTACACATATATAGACCGTAAGATTGGGGGGTGAGAAACTACCACAAAAATTGTGTTTACTTATTATATCACGCACTAAGTAGACTGTCAACGGAAAATATTTTTTATTCTAAATTGCAATTTATGCCAGTTAAAAAAAGAATCCTATTGTAGCCCAAATTCCAAGCGCAATAGTCACAGTTATCACCAATTATTCACTTACTTTATTTGCTCTATAAATAATGTTAAATTGTAGTTTGTACTTTATATTTTCTGACTTAAAATATAGTAATGAATTCAGTTTACCTACCTTATAGCTTATACCTTTTGACAAAAGGATGCCTCGACTAAGCGAGAGTAAAGTAAAAAGTTGAACCTTGCTCCGGTTCCGATTCCACCCAAATAGAGCCGCCGTGAAGTTCCACAATTTTTTGACAAATTGCTAAACCAATACCTGTCCCAGAATATTCTCTTTGAGTGTGCAAGCGCTGGAAAATTTGAAAGATCCGTTTTTGATGCTGCGGAGCAATCCCAATTCCATTATCTGAGACAGAAATTAACCACTTTTTCTCCTGTTTGCAAGCAGTAATATGAACCACAGGCGGTGCATCGTGGCGATATTTAATCGCATTGCTGACTAAATTTTGAAATAGCTGCACGAGTTGAGAAATATCCCCGGTTACCGTTGGTAATTCGCTGTAAGTGACAACGGCTTTATTCTCGCGGATCGCCCCTTGCAGGTTCGCGAGTGCTTGCTCGACTGCGTGATTGCAATCTGTCATTTCAAAAGGTTTCCGACTCCGGCCAACGCGCGAATATTCGAGTAAATCGTCAATTAAATTTTGCATTCTCGTGCAGCCATGAACGATATTACCGATAAACTTACTACCTTGGCTGTCGAGTTGGTCTTTGTAGCGTTTTTCTAAAAGTTGAGCGTAACTGGCAATGGTTGCTAAAGGCGCTTGCAAGTCGTGAGAAGCCACATAAGCAAATTGTTCTAGTTCCGCATTTGAACGCGCCAATTCTTGGTTAGATTTTAATAGAGCCGACTCTGCGCGCTGGCGGTTCAATATCTCTTGTTGGAGTACCAAATTTTGCTCTTGCAGGGCTTTTTCAACCGCGCGACGGGTGCGGATTTCTTGTTGCAGGATTTGGTTTTTTTCCTGAAGTGTTTTTTCTACAGCTAAGCGGCTGGTGATTTCTTCTTGCAGCAGCATATTTTGTTCTTTTAGCTGCTTTTGTAAATTCCGCAGGCTGAGGTGACTTTCGATGCGGGCGAGCACTTCTTCAAACTGAAATGGCTTGCTGATATAGTCAACAGCTCCCACAGCAAATGCGTTTACCTTGTCGAATACTTCATCTTTAGCGCTGATAAAAATTACCGGAATTTCGCGTGTTTTCGCTTCGGATTTCAGGTGCTGACAGACTTCATAGCCGTTCATTTCTGGCATCATTATGTCGAGCAAAATCAAATCCGGCGGATTAGAATTGCAGGCTCTTAGAGCCATTTTCCCGTTAATTACGCAGCGGGGGGTGTACCCCCGATGAGTCAACATCGTAGACAACAGACGCAGGTTTTCTGGTGTATCGTCTACTACTAAAATGTTTCCTAACGGCGTCCCTGGTTGGTGATTGTTCATTGATTATTTCCCAGTTCCTGTTTTCTTCGCAAAAAATGTTTGCAGCTATTTTATTTAGAACTTACGGAAAACACCCGGTTTCTAGTAGGAATATTGGCGAAATAAAACGAGGAATCCGCTCATAAACCGGGTGTTTAGCCGTTTGTGCACAAGCAAGTCCTGTTATTGTTCGTTTACCAATCCTCAAATCCCCAGCAGCAGAGTCAGAACATTATTGTCCCAAGCCAATCCTTTGTCTAAAACCTTAAATCCCGCGACTTTGCACATAGCTTCTAAAGCAGTAGCTGTAGGTAGCCACCAGCACGCCGCAAAATTGTTCATGTCAAAAACGGCTTTTTCAGTTATCCCTATAAGTGGGCTGTTGTTGATGTATAGCTGCCAATAAGCTGTTAAAATAGCTCGTTCGGCGTCGTCCAAAGCGGGAATAAACATTACTCCAGAAGCGGGAATTTGATAGCGTCCTAACTCATTTTCTATCACTTCTTGGGTAATAGCTGAAGTGAAAACTAAATGCTCGCGAGTTATCTGACGCAAAGCAACTAAAATCTGCAACGGATGGGGGTGATGGTACAAAACTCCTGCACAGTGAACTACATCGTAAGGCTCGCCAATGTCTGCAAGCTGAATCTGAGTGATATCTCGATTGATACAGTGATAATTAGCAATATTTAAACTTGTCATGCGATCGCGAAAATCTTGCCACCAGTGCATGGATGCCGGCATGGCATCAATCATTGTCAGAGAAACTGCACCGTATTTGCTAGCTACAGATACTTTTTCGCTGACAGTTCCCCACAAGCCGCCGACTTCTGCAAAAGTCTTGCCTTTGGCGACTCGGGCAATGTAACGATCGCGAATATCCTTAGCTTCTAACTCTAATAATAGAGTAGATTCCCCTGTTTGACGCTGTTTTTCTAAAATCTCCTCTAATTTTTGGGATATTTCTGGATCTTTTGGTCTAATTTCTAATGCCATCAAGTACAACATTATGGCTTCGTTACGCCGATCGCTCTCAGCAAACTTTTGGGCTATTTCGCAGTAAAATTCAGGAGCGTGCAGCGGCTGCATTTGGTGGTGATAGTAGCTAGTTGCTACATCTGAATCTACCGGAGTTCTTTTAATGAGAGCCTTACCTAACTTCATGTAAATTCCCGGTAGAGACGGCTCGATTTGAAGCGCACAAAGGTAGGCGGAAACAACATCATTCCATTCGTGACTTTCACTCAAAGCATCACCTAAATTGTAATAAGACCAAGAAATACGGGGATTAAGTTCAATAGCACGTTGATAAGCCGTAGCGGCAGCTTTCCACTGTTGAGTTTTTAACAGCGCTTCTCCTAAATTGTGGTAAGTCCAAGAGAATTCTGGATTGAGTGCGATCGCCCGCCGATAAGCGAGTGTTGCTGGGGAAATTTTTTGAAGTTTAACTAAAGTCAAAGCTAAGTTATAATGAGACCAAAATAAATCTGCATTTAGGGCGATCGCCTGTTCGTATGCAGCCTCAGCTTCCGACCATTTTTCTAGTTTAACAAGAGCATCCCCTAACTGGTGAAAAGCTGAGAAAAAATTCGGATCTAATTCAGTAGCGCGCTGGTAAGCTGCGGCGGATTCTGACCATTGTTCTAATCGATCGCAAGCTGCACCAATGCTGTAGTAAGCTCCAGAAAAATTCGGATTTATTTCAACACTTGTGCGATAACATCTCGCGGCTTCTTGCCATTTTTCTAACTTGAGCATAACGCTGCCTAAGTTGTAGTATGACCAAAAAGAATTGGGATTTAACTCAATACTTTCCCGGTAGGCTGCCTCCGCTTCGCGCCAGAGTTCCTTGGCTTGCAAAACATTGCCTAATTTGTAATGAAACTCCGAAATGTCCGGCTGGAGTTGAATAGCTTTGCGGTAGTGAACAATAGCTTCGTCCCACTGTTTCAGAGCGCTAGCAGCTTCTGCTATTTTGCAATAAGCTTCGCAACAACTCGGGTTTAAAAAAATGGTGCGGTGGTAACAAACTAGCGCTTTTTCTGGCTTATTTTGGGCAAGCAATGTATTACCCAAATCTAGATATTCTTCCGCTATTTCTATTGGTTCGACGATGAGTGCTTGATACCAACAGTCTGCCGCTTCCTCAGCTTGACCGACTTGGGTAAATATCCGGCTCAAATTACGGTAAAATCCTGCAAAGTTTGGTTGCAGGGAGATGGCTTTTTGGTAACAGGCGATCGCCTCTTGCCACTGTTCCAATGTAGCGCAGAGAGTGCCGAGGTTAGCAAAAGCTTCGGCAAAATCGGGTTGCAGGGCGATCGCAACTTTATACCAATACCTTGCGTCTTGTAGTTTACCCTGAGCTTGCAGCGCCTTTCCTAGGGTTTTGCAAGTCTCTGCAGAATTGGGTTCAGATGCCAAAACTTGTTGGCAAAGTGCGATCGCCCGATCGAAGTTCCCTGTAGCCAAATAAATTTCTGCCTGCTGCTGAAAATTCACTTGCACTGTTTCTGAATTCATTTTTTATTTTCCTTTTGAGTAATCATTCCATGTAAGATTATATGCTACAATTTGCCAAAATTCAAGTTTCTGTAAGTAGAGCTAGCGATCACAGAATAGTGCTGAATGTCCGCGAGATTAATATAAACTAGACAGTAATAGGTTAACAGCGAGCTAAATAATGTCAACAGTCAATCCAACACCGGTAATCAGCGTAATTATACCTGTATATAATGGCGATCGCTACATCGTGCAAGCGGTAGAAAGCGCCCTAGGTCAAACTTTTACTAATTTGGAAATTATAGTTGTAGACGATGGTTCGACCGATCGCACGCAGCAAGTATTGCAGCCTTATTTTGATAGAATTCGCTACATATATCAGGAAAATCAAGGAGTAGCAGCCGCCAGAAATCTTGCTTGCCAACTAGCCCAAGGCGAGTTTTTGGCATTTCTAGATGCCGATGACTATTTCCTACCATCCAAGCTAGAGAAACAACTAGCTTGCTTTAACGCTGACCCCGGATTAGATATGGTGCAAACAGGTTGGCTCATGGTCGATGAAACCGGGCGAGAGATTTCTGCTGTCAAGCCTTGGCAGCAAGCGCCTAAATTAGATTTAGAAAGCTTTATTCTATATAAATGCGTGCGACCTAGTGCAATGATGCTGCGCCGAAAGTGGTGGGAAAAATTGGGCGGTTTCGATTCTCAGTTTCCACTAGCAGAAGATTTAGACTTTGCCTTGCGTTTAGCTTTCAAGGGGTGCAAAACAGTTTGGTTAGAAGAAACACTTATCTGTTATCGCCAGCACAATTCTAATCTCATGTCAATCGGTTTTCGCGTAATGAAGAATATAGAAATAGTGATGAAAAAATTCTTCGCTCGACCCGATTTGCCTCAGTCAATCCGGCAGTTAAAAAACCCGGAACGCTATCAATGCTTAAAGTGGCTGGCATGGCGGATGTATCGCGACGGTCATCTAGCAGAGATGGCACAGTGTTTAGAAGAGTCATTACAATATACGCCTTTTTCGCCCACAAAAACAGTTTTGAATTGGCTAGAAAGTTTTCAGATGGCTTCGGAAGAATATGGGGAAATTTTTGACGCTTATTCGCTGAGTAAGTTAGCGGAATGGCAAGAGATAATTCTGATGGTGATGACTAATCCACCCCAATCTCAACAGAGTTCTATTCCCACACCTTCCAAAGCGCATGAAGCGAAGCTATCCCGTAGGGAAACGCACATTCTACTCTACAACACGGACGATCCGGGCGTGGGAGGATTAGCGCAGTACAATCATGCCATTCTCTGTAAGTTAGCCCTATTAGGCTATCGAGTAACTTGCGTGCAAACCAAACATTCTAGCCCCTTGGTTGAGCGAGAACGAGAGTTAGGTATAGAGCATTTGTGGGTGGATTTTAGCGGCCATAAAGATTTACAGCGGGTGTTAAGAAATACTCAGGATGCACGAGAGCTTTTTGCTAGTAATCAACCGGATCTGATTATTTTTAGCGATGGTTGGCCATTTTCCAATTTTGCAGCTAAACAGGTAGTTATTCAAATGGGAATACCATACATGATGGTGATCGGGTTAGTTATGCCAGAACACGCAACTTTTGCCTGCGGGGATGTAGTGCCTTATGTAGAAGGAGCGCTCTACCACTGCCTGCAAGCTAGAGCCGTGATTGTTGGCGCTTACGAACATTTAAATTTATTGTGCAAACATTTCAAGTTGCCAAAAGAGCGAGGACAAGTGATTTACTTGGGGCGTTCTCCTGAATATTTTGCACCTCCTAATGCTGCGGCTCGTCAACGCCTGCGACAAGAAATAGAAATTCCTGAAGATGCGATTGTCTGTTTCACATCTGCTCGATTGGCATCGATTAAAGGGCATCGATATCAGATCGAAGCAATCAAGCAGTTGCAGCAGTCTCCTGTGTGGTCTAAACTGTATTTTGTGTGGGCAGGAAGTGGTGAGGGAAGCGCTGACAATGTAGAAATAGAATTGAGGGAAACTATTAAAGAGTTAGGGGTGAGCGATCGCGTGAAGTCGATCGGACAGCGCTGGGATATCCTAGATTGGCTGGATGCTAGCGACATATTCATTTTGACTTCTGTGGCAGATGCCGCGCCTTCTCTGGCAGTCATGGAAGCGATGGCTAAGGGATTGCCGGTAGTTGCAACGGCTGTGGGCGGCATTCCTGAAGGGCTTGGTGATGCTGGGAAATTGTTGCCCGATCCGAATACCGATCCAGAGGGAACCGCGAGGGAATTGGCGAAAACTGTAGAAGCTTGGGCGATGAATCCAGAATTACGACATCAAATTGGTCAAGCTTGCAAGCAGCGGGCCGAAAAACTATTCAAAGAGGAACGGATGTTGGCAGAGTCGATGGAGGCGATCGAAAAAGCTTTAGTTTGCGATGATCGCCAAACAGATTCATTTGTTACTCAAAAAAAGGTGCAGAGGTCAATGGCGAAAATAGAAAGCCTGGTCAACTACAGCTCTTTAGTATGGAATGCTTGGCAGGCTTACTGTCAAGAAGATCTAAGCAGAATGCAGAAGTCGCTTCAAGAATCTTTGAAGTACACACCTTTTTTGACTACAGAAACGCTATTAAACTGGGTAGAATATTTTGGTCATTTTTCCTCAACCAAAGGGCATAATTTAGATACATATTCTCTAATTAATTTAGTAGAATGGCAACAATTAGTCGAAGAAGTACAGGGTATTGAATCTGTATTTTCTGCACGATAAAGTAACAGATTGACATTTTAAATTGGGATTGCTGTCAGGAGTAAAATTGCATCTTCCTTCTTCCTTCTTCCTTCTTCCTTCTTCCTTCTTCCTTCTTCCTTCTTCCTTCTTCCTTCTTCCTTCGTTATCACCGAGAAAACTCATGTCAATGGCAAATTCGACACCGCGAGTAAGTGTAATTATTCCAGCATATAATGGCGATCGCTACATCGCGCAAGCGGTAGAAAGCGTCATCAGCCAAACCTATAAAAAGTGGGAAATTATCGTCGTAGACGACGGATCAACCGACGACACCCGCCAAGCATTGCAGCCTTATTTTGACAAAATTCGCTATGTTTATCAGGAAAACCAAGGAGTAGCGGCCGCCCGCAACCGAGGAATTCAGGAATCCCGAGGTGAATTAATTGCTTTTTTAGATCAAGATGACTTTTTCTTGTCCGATAAGTTAGCGGGACAAGTTGCGTTATTTGACGCTCAGCCATCACTAGGAATTGTTAATAGTGGCTGGCGAATGGTTAAAGAGCAAGGCGAAAGTATTTTCGATGTCACACCCTGGGAATACTTGCCTCAGCTAGACTTAAAAACCTGGATTGTTTATATGCCCGTACTTCCCAGCGCCATGATGTTTTCGCGGCAGTGGCTGGAACGAGTCGGTGGCTTTGATTCTCAGTATGATTCAGTAGATGATGCCGACTTAATCTTGCGTTTAGCACTATCTGGCTGCGAAGCTGCTTGGTTGCCTCAAGTGACAGTATGCTACCGCCAGCACGGGCAAAATGTCTCCATCCAGAGAGCGCTAAAACAGGCAAACCTTTGTATTAAATTAAAGCAAAATTTCTTCAGTAGAGCCGACTTGCCAGAGGACATCCGCCAATTAGAAAAGCAGGCTTTTTATGAAGCTCTGACATGGATGGCGTGGCAACTTTACTACAGTGGCTATCCGGCAGAAATGACTGAGTATTTGCAAAAATCTTTGGATTACACCCCATCCTCGCTGACACTAACTATAATAGATTGGGTAAAGCGCCTTATCGGAATTTCTAACACCTACGGATGCCCAATTGATGGCAGTGATCTCAGAAAATTACCAGAATGGAAACAGTTAATGGCTAGTATCATTCCTCCCAAAAAAGTGCGCGTCAGTGTCATCATCCCGACTTACAACTGCGAGCGCTACATTGTCAAATCTGTAGAGAGTGTTCTCAGCCAGACTTATCAAAACTGGGAAATTATCGTCGTAGACGACGGTTCAACTGACAACACTCGCCAAGTTTTAGCACCTTACCTCGATTTAATTCAATACATCTATCAAGATAACCAAGGAGCAGCAATTGCTCGAAATCATGCTTGCAAATTAGCAAAAGGGGAATTTTTAGCTTTTCTGGATAGCGACGACTCCTTCCTACCAGAAAAACTAGAAAAACAAGTAGCCTGCTTTGACGCTGACCCCACATTAGATATGGTGCAAACAGGTTGGGTTATTGTTGACAAAAACGATAAAGGCATCTATGGAGTAAAGCCTTGGGAAGAAGCACCAAAATTAGATTTAGAAACTTTTGTTTTGTACAAATCAGTGCGTCCCAGCGCCATGATGCTGCGGCGAGAGTGGTGGGAACGCTTGGGGGGTTTCGATCATCGCTTGCCGCCAACCGAAGATTTAGATTTTGTGCTACGTTTAGCTTTAAAAGGCTGCAAGTCAGTTTGGTTAAAAGAGATATTAACCTGCTATCGTCAGCACGATACCAATCTTATGTCCAACGGCTCCAAATTAATGAAAAATACGGAAATTTTGATGGAGCAATTTTTTGCGCGGCCAGATTTGCCTCAGCACATCCGCGACTTGAAATGCGCGGAACGTTACAAGTGTTTCGTATGGATAGCATGGCGGATGTACCGCGACGGATTTTTGCCAGAAATGGTCGAAAGTCTAGAAAAATCTCTGCATTATACTAATCTGACAGGGACTGAAACTGTTTTTAATTGGTTGGAAACTTTTAAGGGGGTTTCGGAACAGTACGACTACAACTTTGATGCCTATGCCTTAACCAATTTACAGGAATGGCAAGACATAGTGGCGATCGCCGCAAACAATCCTTATCAGTTTCAATCGGCTCCCAGTTTGACTTCTCGGCAGCCAACAAAGCACGTACTCCTGTACACAGAAGACTCAGGAGTCGGCGGTTTGGCTCAGTTTAACCACTCGCTGATGTGTAAATTAGCGGAGGATGGCTACCGAGTTACCAGCGTTCAAAGTCAAGCTTCTAATCCTTTAATTACCGAACAAAAACAGCTAGGTATCGAACATATTTGGCTAGAGTTCGACACGATGAAAGAGTTTTTGCGAATAGCTTACAATTTGGAAGATGCTCAAAAGATTTACGCCCAGGCTCGACCTGATTTAATTATATTTAGTGACGGCTGGCCGATGGCTAACTTTGCAGCCAAACAAGTTGCGATCGAGCAAAATATACCATACATAATCAGTCTGGGTTATATCAATCGCAATTATGAAACCTTCGATCGCGGCGATCAAATTCCCTATTTCGATGCAGTTGCCTACCAGTACATGGTAGCCAAAGCAGCAGTAGCAGTTTCCCACGAGAATTTAAACTTGTTCCAAAGTCTATTTAAAGCGCGTCTAGAACGAGGAAAAGTAATCTATTATGGCAGACCAAATAGTTATTTTGAGCCGCCGAATCTTTCAACTCGCCAACGCCTGCGTCAAGAACAAGGAATCCCCGAAAATGCTGTTGTTTGTTTCACGGCGGCGAGATTGACTCCAATTAAAGGATATCAGTATCAATTGCAGGCGATCGCCCAATTGAAAAATCGTCCAATTTGGCCCCAAATTTACTTTGTTTGGGCCGGGCCTGGGTCTACTACTCACGACAATCTGGAACCTGAATTAAGAGCAACTGTGAGCAAATTGGGAGTAGAAGAACAGGTTAAATTCTTAGGACAGCGTTGGGATATTGCCGATTGGCTCGACGCCAGCGACATCTTTATTTTATCTTCGGAAGCAGAGGGAATGCCACTAGCAATTATGGAAGCAATGGCGAAAGAACTGCCCGTAATTGCCACAGCAGTCAGCGGGATTCCCGAAGAATTGGGAGACACGGGAAAGTTGCTTCCCGATCCTACAATCGACCCAGAAGGAACAGTAAAAGAGTTAGTAGAAACGGTGGAAATATGGGCAGAAAATCCCGAAGCGCGCAGGCTTGCAGGACAAGCGTGCAAAGCGCGAGCCCAAGAACTATTCAAAGAAGAACGGATGCTTGGGGAATATGGAGAAATAATTGAACAGGCATTTGTAAGTGATGATGAGAGCGACAGTTTATCTATTAGTCCGAAACTCAAAAAGCAGGTACAGCAAGTGGATCGCCTGCTGAAATACTATTATTTAGTATGGAAAGCTTGGGAGGCTTACAATAACGGAGATATGTCCCAGATGGTGAATAATTTGCAATCGGCTTGGGCCTGCACACCTTATTTTACTACAGAAACTATCTTTGATTGGGTGAAAAATTTTGGTACTTTCGCTGCGGAAAAAGGAGTTAATTTCGATACCAATGAGCTGATCAAGTCCCGCTCATGGCAACAAGTGATAGAATCAATACAGGGTTTTGAAGTGTTGTCATCCGTTCGTTAAAACTGATCTCTTGCAGCATTCTTAGAAACGGGCAAGATGCCCATTCCACAAAACATCAACCAAAGAAAAGAGATGCAATTTACATTCAAGTTCCCACGTATTAATAAACTGCTGCCAATTGGTTTAGCTATTGTCACTGTTTTGTTAATAGCCTATTTTGGACAGCCAAGAGCGATCGCCCAACTTCGATCGAACGTTACAGTAGATTTTGGACAGCCAGCCACCGGTACAATTTCCATGAGTGGCATCTTGCACGGAATCGACACTGCCAAACCGCCGGATAGCTCTATCAAACCCTTGCAGCCCAAACTTTGGCGGGCCGGGAGACTCGATATTTACGATCGAGTAATCGCCAGCGGAGCCGAGTTTCAGTTAGTAGTCAGCGACTTGTGGGGCTACGGTAGCAATCCCAACGGCTGGCCCTATCAAAACTACCCCGCCTGGGAAGCATTCATCCGACAGTTAGCCCAGCAAAATAAAGGCAAGAAAATTATTTGGGATGTATGGAATGAACCAGATTTAAAAAATCCGTTTTGGAATGGAAGCAGAGAACAATTCTTTGAAACCTACAAAAGAGCTTACAAAATTTTGCGAGAAGAATTGGGGCCGTCAGCAATGATTGGCGGGCCGAGCATTACCAACTACAACAAAGGATATCTCGCCGCTTTTTTGGATTACTGCAAAGCGAACAAACTGGAAGTAAATTTCCTAGCTTGGCACGAACTCAACGATACCATGATCTTATTTATTGACGACCATGTAATTGATGCTAAACGCAATTTTCAGCAAAGTCCCTCTTACAAGGAACTGAAATTGCAAAAAATTTACGTCAACGAAATTGTCGGGAACTTAGCGCAGTACCAGCCGGGGGAAATTTTAGGTTATTTGTATAACTTAGAGTATGCAAAAGCTGACGGTGCTTGCAGAGCTTGTTGGGAGAGTAAAGGGCCAAATAAAGTTAGCAATTGCTTCAACAATACGCTGAGTGGGATGGTCACGCCTAATACTTTTGAGCCAAGAGCCGCTTGGTGGACATACAAAGCTTATGCTGACGGAGTTAATTCGAGGGTGCGGAGTTGGTCAAATAACAATCGCCTTGTCGCTTTAGGCAGCAAGTCAAATCCTGAAGGTAAAGCACAGATACTTTTAGGTTATTTCGATCCCAATTATTCCTCAGCAACAACGGTAACATTAAGCCTCGGAAATTTGGAGCAGCTAGGTATTCAAAGGGGTCAGAAAATCACTCTAAAATTAGAAAAAATTCCCAACAATCAAGAAGGAGCCGTGCCACAGCTTGTCACCGTTAAAGAAGAAAGTTTTTCGGTGGGTAGTGGCAGCTTGGCTTATGTTATCCCTAATTTCAATGTCCACGAAGGCTACTTATTGACGGTTAGCAAGTGATATCGTTTTCGGTTGCATCGGAATTATATAGAGGACACGGCAGTGCCGTGTCCCTACAAATATATAGATTTTAGCTGGGAGTATTCAAAGATTTTTGCACCGATTCCAACCACTCTCGGACTGTTTTATTTTCGGATTGTGGGTCGTAGTAACACCCTAATTCATCGAGGATGAATGCTTCTAAATCGGCTGGGGCGATCGGCATTTCTAGCAGTTTGCTGAGTTCTTGCGATGCAGCTTCAACACTTGCGGGCGGTTCGCTGCTGCGGTAGTTGTTCACTACATCGCTGGGAGTGTCAGCTTCTAATGGCCAGTCTTGGTGAAAGTAGGAACTGAAAAATTGGGTTAAATGAGGAAATTGATTGATCATTGGGGATAGGCTGTGAGAATAAAGTATCCGGGAGGTAATTTGGCGCTGCGCTGGAGGACGATTCTCAGGCGAGTTGCCGAAGTTGCTTTGGATGCGCGGCGACGCAGAGTAATGCCAATGATTCTGTTGGCATTGTAGTCGATCGTATAACGATTACCTCGACTTTTCACCCAGGAGTCGATCGCACTTTGATTTCTGTTCATTGCTTCTGCAATAGCCGCTTCGGCGACGGAACGGTCAGTAAAAGAAGATGCTGCAGAAATTCTCGTTTCGCTTGCGAGTCGCTGTGCTAGTTGTGCTTCTGTTTTACCAACGTGTCTCTCTAAAGTGTGTCCTCCTGCGGATTCGTGAAAATCTAATCCACCGCCCGCTATGTTGGGCACAAAAGCTATGGTGGTTTGTGGTATGGTTGAGCCTTCCGGTGCAACAACCGTGGCGTAAACACCAGGTATTGCCGATTGGAATAATATAATTATTGAGGCGATCGCACAGAGGATACCTAAAAACTTTTTTAGGCGATCGAGTTGATTTTTCATTGCTGTTGAATCTCTTTCTTATATTTAGTATAGGTGTTGGCTTTTTGTGTCTATTTCCTAATCTACCATTCGTAAGTTATAAATTACGCGTAGCATTTAAATATACGGTGTGCAGTGCGCGCCCTACTGTTAGTTAGAAATTGCGCGCAATATTTAAATACATAGTTCTCCGCGCGCACCCTAGGATTATTCATAAATAGAGGTAAATAGAGGGTGCTGGCCGCCCACCCTACGATTATTGAGAATAGTTCGTGATTTCTGTGGTTTACAAAGCTTCACTCAGTATGAGAAAAAGTTAATAATTCTTTGAATAAATCACTGATGATTGATGATAAATTAATTGATCATCTTTAAAAAATTAAAAAAATGCAAGTAGTTATCCTAGCAGGTGGTCTCGGTACTCGTCTCAGAGAAGAAACAGAATTTCGCCCCAAACCTTTAGTTGATGTCGGCGGCCGTCCGATTATTTGGCACATCATGAAGATCTATGCACACTTCGGCTTCCAAAACTTTATTGTGTGCTTGGGCTATCGCGGCAACATGATTAAAGAATATTTCCTTAATTATGAAGCCATGAACAATGACTTTACTATCTGTCTGGGACGCAAAAATTGCATTACTTATCACGAGGAACATCGCGAGCAAGATTTTAATGTGACACTGGCTGAAACTGGCGCGGAAAGCATGACAGGAGGGCGGGTAAAACGGATCGAAAAATATATCGATCGCGAGAATTTCATGGTGACATACGGCGATGGAGTTGCTGATGTTGATATTGAGGCACTTGTGGATTTCCATAAGTCTCACGGAAAGCTGGCAACTGTCACCACATTCCGTCCGATTTCTCGCTTTGGAATTTTGGATGTAGACAGCGATAGCCGCGTAGTACAATTTACTGAGAAACCTCAAATCGACGGCTGGATTAGTGTTGGATATATGATATTTAACCGCCGGATATTTGAGTATTTGGGGGGAGATGATTGTATTTTAGAACAAGAGCCGATGCAGCGTTTGGCCGCAGACGGACAGTTGATGGCTTACCGTCATGAAGGCTTCTTCTTTGCGATGGATACTTTTCGAGAATACAAGTATTTAAACGAGCTTTGGGATGAAGGGAAGGCTCCTTGGAAAGTGTGGTAATAAGTTATGGTAGGGCGGGTTTTTATGCCCGCATTGCAAAAGATAAGACGGCGGTTGAAACCGCGCCTACACAAACGAAGTCTGCCTCCGCAGACTGAAGAGAATAAAGATCAGACGGCGGTTGAAACCGCCCAGTCTGAACAAGTCGCATTGTCTTCAACCCACGGAGGTGGGTTTTGTTTTTCTAGACGCGGTTTCAACCGCCGATTTTTCTATAAAATCATCATAAAAAATGGATTTCACAAATATTCTTAACAGCACAGAAAATTACCTACAAAAGTGCGTTTCACCCCACGCGGAAATTATCGACAGCAACTCGGAAGCCCTGAAAATAGCAGTTGCGAGATTGGAAGATCGATCGCTCTTAGCGTTGAGAGTTCCCCAAAAATGGGGCGGCGCGGAGATTCCCCCGGAGTTTTTTTACGAATATCAGGAATTGACGGCTCGATATTCTGGCGCTTTGGCTTTCCTGCAAACTCAACACCACAGCGCAACTGCGATGCTTGCCAACAGCGACAATGAAATGCTAAAAAGCAGATACTTGCCCGCGATCGCCCAAAAAGAGTTACGCTTGGGTATTGGGTTTTCGCATTTGAGGCGATCGGGCAATCCTGCCGTCACCGCAACTCCCACAAAAGCTGGCTATTTACTGTCAGGAAAAGTTCCTTGGGTAACAGGTTTTCGCTTGTTTCAAAAGTTTATTGTAGCTGCGGTACTTCCTGACAAACGCGCTGTTTTCGGTTTAGTACCTTTTGCCAATATTGAACGCGAATCTGGTAAAATAGCTTGTAGCGAAATCATGCAGTTAATCGCCATGAACTCGACTAATACTGTGACAGCCACTCTCGATAATTGGTTGCTGCAGGAATCGGAAATAATTTCAGTTAAACCTGTCGGCTGGATTTCGGAAAACGACAGCAAAAATATACTGAATTTTGTCCCCGGTACTATTGGCTGTATTCGAGCGGGATTAGATGTAATTGCTGCAGCGGCGGCTGCTAAGAATTCACCTTTTATAGTGGCGGCTTGCCAAAAACCAGAGCAAAAGCTCGATCGGCTAAAACAGAATTTCCAACAATCTCAACATAGCTCGAAAGCAGAACAATTAGCGCTGCGAGCTCAAGCCATTGATTTAGCGGTGCGTTGCGGGCACGCTGCTGTTGCAGTTTCTAGCGGTGCTGCTAACAGTATGGTGAACCCGGCCGGGAGAGTTTATAGAGAAGCTTTGGTGTATACTGTTTCCGGGCAAACAAAGGATGTGATGGAAGCAACGCTCGATCGACTAAGCGAATTTTAGATGGAGAGCACAGAAAGTCAAAAAATTAACTATGTTTAATAAATAATAAATCTAGTTTATCTAGTGATATCAAATCCATTCGTATCCGAATCATCCATTCCTCTCTTCTCGGACTCTGCGCCCTCTGTGCCCTCTGCGGTTAAATACTTCAAAAACAATCGCAAACGATGACAAACCAATTCAACTCAAATAATCTCAAAACGATCGCCTACAGCCAAATTATAGACTTAACCCATCCAATTCATCCCAACATTCCCATCTGGCCCGGAGATCCACCCACAGAAATTGCCACAGTCTCTCAAATAGAAACAGACGGGTATTTCCTGCGAAAATTCTCAATGGGCGAACACAGCGGCACTCACATCAACGCACCCAACAGCTTTTATGCAGCAGGCGCCAGCATTGATAGTTATTCCCCGCAGTCGCTAGTTTCCCCCGCAATTACGATCGACCTCCGAGAGCAAAGTCTTGCCAATCCCGACTACACTTTAACAATTGATGATATATTGACTTGGGAACGGCAGCACAAACTTATAGAACCGGGAAATCTAGTTTTATTGTATACTGGCTGGCAAGAAAAATGGGATGACGAGCGCGCATTTTTTAACCGAGACGATCGCGGAATTTGCCACTTTCCCGGATTTGGCAAAGCAGCAACTCAATTTTTGCTAGAACAACGCTCTATCGCAGGAATTGGAACCGACACCCACGGAGTCGATACCGGGCAAGATGAAAGTTTTGTGGTTAATAAATTGGTATTGAAAACGCAGCGAATAGTGCTGGAAAATCTTGCCAATCTCGACTTGTTACCTGCGGCTGACATCACTTTAGTTATCGGAATCTTGCGCCTTTTGGGAGGTTCCGGCTCGCCTGTGTCAGTGTTAGCTTTTGTTGCTTAATGCGGTAAAACTTACATCTTGCACCATGCTCAAGAACAGGCAAGATGCCTGTTCCACAAAGAGTGAATTTTCTTGTGGAACGGGCCGGAGAGCCCGTTCCTAAATAGGTAATTGAGAATGGTGCAATATCTCAGGTACAATTAGATTGAGAGAAGTCGAGTAAAAACAATTAGATTAATGACAGAACTGCCCAAGGATCTCAACGAGGCGATCGCCCAATCCCGCATTGCCACCGCCGCTGCCCTCTCGGACGGCAAAACTCTACTGCAAGTCGAATTAGTATTTCCAGAAATCGCCCTGCAAGCACAGTCTATCGCCCTACAATTTCTCCCAGAATTTGAGGAAATCTACCCCGGAGTAAAAGTCTTTTTTCCCGACACTGGTGCGGCAGCCCTCGCGCGCCGCGACTGGGGAGAAACACCGTTTAAAGTCACTGATTTGGGTAGCAGTCGCACCCCTGTTGAAGATAAAATAGCACCGGAAGATCAACTTTTCCTCCTGATCAATCCAGCCGCCGTAGAAGTGGCCCAAGTCGAAAAAATTTACATAGCTGCGGCCGGTCGCCCAGTAATTCTACTCAACCCGCGCCTGGAAGATGTTGCCACCATAGGTATAGGCTATGCGGGCCGCCAATTGCGCGATCGATTCCTCAGCAAAATTGAATCCTGCTACTATATCAGACCCCTAGACAGTGCGGCTTTATTCCGCTGCTACCCCCAATCCTGGCAAGTGTGGCTGGAAACAAACGACGAATACGAACTAATTTCTGAAACCGCCCAAAAACCTGTCGGAGACGATTTAGAGCGGATTTTAGCCGCTTCTTTCCCAAGCGCCAATCCTGACTCCACCACACCTGCAAAACCCTTAAAAAAGAAAGGTTTTTTGGCAGAACTCCAGACATTCCTCAAAGCTTTGACTCAGTGACAATCGTTAAGGCTCGATCGTATTTTAGGGTATGTCAGCTAGGATTATTTTCGACTTAATCGGTCGGCTAATCGCTGATGCACCCTACAGCTTTGACTCAGTAACAGCAGTTGCAGAACCACAATTAACAGCTTGCCTGTGTTTCTATCAGTAGCTACGCAAACAGAGACTGGCGAGCTTTACACGACATTTATACAAAGCAGTATAATGGGTGACACCCCTCCACCGTAAAAGAGGGGAGGCAAATAGCAGCAAAATCAGATGCTATAAGCTAGAGATTGGGGTTTTGAGTCAGGGAAGCGGATAAACACAATGGAGCACCGGCGCATTGTTATCGGGGACGTACACGGGCATTACGACGGCTTAATGACCCTGCTAGAGGCACTTGCCCCCAGCTCGAACGATCGCGTCTATTTTTTAGGAGACTTAATCGATCGTGGCCCCAAAAGCGCTCAGGTATTAGATTTTGTGCAGCAAAGCCCCTACCAAACTCTGTTGGGCAACCACGAACAACTGATGCTGGAGGCTTTGTCGGGGACGCCGATGGATATGCGAGCGTGGCAATCTTGGCTCTACAGTGGCGGCGATGCGACAGTAGCGAGCTACAGAGATACAGGGATGATGCCGTACAAACACTTAGAGTGGCTGCGATCACTCCCCACGTACCGGGACTTAGGGGACATCTGGCTGGTTCACGCCGGCGTTGACCCCCATCTGTCGATCAATGAACAGTCGATCGAACAACTGTGCTGGATTCGCAGGGAATTTCACACCATGTCGAAACCCTATTTTCCCAATAAATTAATTATCACCGGTCACACGATCACCTTTACCTTTCATGGGGTCAGACCGGGTGAATTAGTCAGGGGCGAAGGGTGGTTGGATATTGACACGGGTGCTTATCATCCCAAAAGCGGCTGGCTGACAGGATTTGACCTAAGCTACCGCAGAGTTTATCAAGTAAATGTATTTAACAATCAAGTCCGAATTTTGCCGTTTGACGAAGTTGTCAGACAATTGAAGCCGCGGCAGATTGCACCCCCGGAACCTGCGATCGATTCTGTTGTTCAACAGCAGTGTTAAATCAAGTTTTAGTTGTAGGGTGCGTCAGTTTAAGTCCGATCTCTTAAATCGAAATTAACTTGCTCCTGACTTACCCTAGTAACTGGATTTGTTTTTTAACGAACCGCGAAGACGCGAAGATCGCGAAGTAAGAAAAGAAAAGAGAAGAGAAGAGAAGACAAGAAAAGAGAAGATAAGACAAGAGAGTGCCGGACTGATTTACGTTTGCTACGAACCTAAAAGTCTGCGGATTTCTAGCCTGTAATCCTCATTATTCAAACCTTCACCGCTAGCAAGATCCGGATCTATAGCCTGTGAAATAGCCGCAATACGATCGCCAGTTGCCGGGTGAGTGCTCAAAATGCTAGGAGGAGAAGGCTTGTTGAGCAACTTTTTCATAAAATCAACCATCCCAGATTGAGCGTAGCCTGCTCGCCCCATAGTTTGCAATCCCAACTGATCGGCTTCATACTCAGCTTGGCGACTGTGGGGGCGCCGCAAAGCCAATTCCACTCCAATCTGAACCGCCTGAGATCGATCGAGCCCAGTTGCCGAAGCTACACCTGAAGCTATGGCCATTTGACGCATTTGTTGAATCGCGTGGCGAGCATTAATGTGAGCGATTTCGTGGGCGATCACACTGGCCAATTCTGCCTCATTGTCCGCCGCTGCCATCAAGCCTTTATTCACATAAACAAAACCGCCCATAGTTGCAAAAGCATTAATCGTGTCGTCGTCAATCACTTGAAAAGTATAAGGAATATTTGGGCGAGTGCTTTCTTGAGCGAGTCGTTGACCGATGCGGTTGATATATAATGTAGTGTCGCGATCGCGGTCAATCTTAAACTCGCCGTTTGTTAACTGCTGATTAATTTGTCGGCCAATAGTCACCTCTTGGCGATCGGACATATTCGACAATTGAATAACTTGAATGCCTCGAAAAATCAGTTCAGGCAACGAAAATGCTTGAGTCGGTTCCGGGGAAACCACCCAGATACCTGCAGCCACAATCAGGGACAGAAACAGATAAATCCCCCGGCCACAAGTACGCCGGCAAGTCAACCAAAAACTTTTTAACATGAGTGATAGGTGCCAGAAGTTAGATAAAATTGTAGGAAAAACTCGAAAAGTCACTAAATAGGCAGACGTAATTTGAGGCTGCTTAGTTGCTATTCTAGCTTTTTGTCAATTTTTAACGGCGCCACCAGCTTCTGGGCGAGCCGCCTGTCGGCAAACCAACCGCCGTCAACTGCCTTCTGGGTTAAGTGCCCCAGTCATGCGGATTTTGGGCGATCGTTGTGGTAATATCTTTTAGCTTCAGGACTTACGCATCAATAAAGTATGTCATTGCCAGCGGTAGCTCAGCAATAGCCGCATCTGTTTTTCATCGATGTCTGCGTAAGTCCTGAGCTTGTAAACATACTCCTGTCGCTATCAGTATAATAGGCGATTTATGAAAATTTTGGATTCTCAAGGCCGGCTGTTCGGCAAACTCAGCATCCTAGACGTAGCTGCTGCTCTAATCGTACTGCTAGTTGCAGTCGGAATCTTCTTCTTTCCCGGCACTTCTGGCGGTTCCGTCGCCCAAGTCGGCACCAGTGTCAAACCTGTAGAAATTGATGCAATTGCGATCGGTCTCAAAGGAACAAATGTTCAAGATTTGTTCAAACCAGGTGATAAAATCAATGTGGTGATCCGCAATCAACCCTCCGGTCAGATTACCATCAAATCTGTCAAAACTCTCACCAGAACCCTAGCAGTTCCTCAGCCCAACGGCACTGTGAAAGCTCTCCCCGATCCCAGAGAAGAAGAAGCCTTCAGCAAAAATATGATGTTTACCTTAGAGGGAAAAGGTCAACTTACTGAAAATGGCCCGGTTTTAGGTAATACGAAAGTCAAAATTGGCACTACGCTAGAGCTTGAAGGCAAAAGGTACATTTTCAACGCCAGCGTCATCGACGTGCGAGTCAAAGAATAGTCATTAGTCAGTTGTCAGTTGTCAGTTGACAGTTGTCAGTTGATAGTTGTGATTGGTAATTGAGCATTGGTAATCGGTAATCGGGAATTGGGAATTAATCTTCCTTCTTCCCTCTGACTTTTGACTTCTGACTTCAAGATCAATCCGTTAAATTCGTTAAAAAATCCGTTGCCGAACCTGCATCCGTTACATCCGCTACAGAATCCGCTGCCGAACTTCTTTACCCTTCCGAAAGCAACCTTAAATATTGTCGAATTAAACCAATAGTCACAGCGGGAATTTCCAACTGCGGAGTCAAACCTACGTTTTCCAGAGGTTGAAAAACTTTGATTGCTTCGGGGTTGAGGTTGGCCAACCGCTGGCCGATATCGGGCCCGGTAAACTGCGATTTTTCTCCCCAAATAATCGCTGTCGGCGTGGTTAGCTGAGTGATGTACAGCGACAAATCAAAGCACAAATCTCCCCGCACAAAAGACAGGGCGGCATATTCTGCATTTGGTTCCAAAGCAGATGCGAGGTAAGCATCAACAATTTCTTGGTAAACGCGACGCGAATCGGCAAATTGGCGTTGTTCTAGGAAGCTACGGATGCCACCGTCTGTGGCGATTCCGGTACTGTAGAGCAAGCGGTCTAAAATCGGCGTGTTGACTAGCTTAGCGAAGAAACTGCTGCCGTAATCTTGTCCGAAGTCGGACAAACCGCTGGGTATGGTCAAAATTAGGGATTTGAAGAGATCCGGCCGTGCGATCGCAGCTCGAATCGCGATCGCCCCTGTTAGGGAAGAAGCAATCACCTCTGTCGGACTGCCACAAGTTTTTTCTAGAAATTCGATCAAAGTTGTGATATAATCTTCAACCTGATAATTTCTTGCCGGATGTTCCGATCGCCCCCAACCGATTAAATCCGGTGCTAAAATTCGATATTCTGCCGCAAAAGCCGGATAAACTTTCGACCATTCGTAGGCACTCGACCCGCCACCAAAACCGTGAAAAAATACTAAGTTTGGTTGATTTTCCGAAGTTGAGGTCGGCAACCCCATCCAAGGCATTTTTTCAGCAGTGTAGTAAACCATTCTGCCGAGAGAAGTAACTATTGATCGCTGACCGAAGCCGAGGGGTACAAGCATAAACTAACCTCAATCGCTGTTATATTTTAGATTCTTTTGCGCCGCCCCGTCTTTGTTTAAAAAACCTGCAAATCTGGTGGCGTTTTTGTAAAGATTGAGTAATGATTTAAATCTATTTTAGTACAGGTGAAGCGTGAAACTACAGACAGCAAGTAAGTTTTGCGATTTGGGCAATTCGGCTGTGTAGTTATCCTTACCCTTGCAAACTACCGCCGATCGGAGATAATAGCAAAATGATGGGTAAGACCCCTCACCAAAATAGAGTCTGTTCGCCAACCCGGATAGCAGGCGCTCGGAAAGCAGGAGTATTAGAACTCGCTTTCAGGCAGGCGGCAGGTTGGCCGACGCTCGCCAATCACGAATCATTAATCACGATATTTTGCGGAGCAGTGGCTTTTGAGGTCGAAAGTCTTTGTTGGAGGGCGGGCAATGGGGTTTCGATTCCTAATTGCAGGTTTGGCAATCACGGGCGCCGCCGTTATCAATTCCCAAACACAAGAAACAACTAATCTCAGGGAGGTCTACTAAAATGCAACTGCTCAGGAAACGGGATCGCGAGGGTTTTATGGTTGATGCGAAAAGTCTTCAATCTGACGGGTTTGCAGAATTTGATACAGCCTGTCGAAGCATGGATTTAAACGGCAAAAAGTCTTTTGTTGCCATTCCAGAACGCTCAGGCGCAGGGTCAGAGGTCCGATCGCGCGCCAGCGTACCTGCGATCGTCCGCGTAGCTTTAGAAGACTTGAAATGCTTTGAAGTAGTAGAACACCAGTTTGCACATTGGGGGGTGACTTTTAGCAATGCCGTCGCCATTCAACCTTCAAACCCAGCCTTTTTCACGGGTTCTGGGGCAACAGTGTTAATGGGGGCCCCCAAAAGCGGACTGATAGAAGTAACTTTTAAGTATCCAGTTCGCTGGGTGTCAGGACTTGTCACCAGTTCGCGGCGAACTGTTTTATCTGCTTGTGACATTGACGGCAACCCAATTGTTCAGGATGAAATGCCGGCGCCCAATCTGGTCGGGTCTAATTCTCCGATCGCCTCTAGGGCTCCCCTGCGCGTAAAAGCTCGGAATATTCATAAAATTACTTTTTACGCTTTTGACGGTCAGCTAATAGTCGATGACTTGATGTTTGGATTTTAAAGCCATGCCATAAGTAGCATCCCAAGTCTGCAAACCTTCGAGAAGGGCATTGCGGACTAAAGCTTCTGGTTCCCGACTCAGCATCAGGCGAAAGCACTCGGCAGCGTGGGAACGGGCGATCCTCTTCGTTGGCGTAGCCCCCGTAGGGGCGGGCTTCGCTAACGAACTTTTGACAGAGCTCACAGGGCCAAACCCACCCTGATTCACCAAATCGGTCATTTGCCGCACTGCAATCAAACGCTTCACGGGGTCAGCATCAGTCAAATCCGCCAAGATGCGATCGAGCGCCACTTCATCTTTTGCGGCTCCCAGACTCAACCCTTGCCGCAGCAACAGCCCTGCAATCGCGATCATGCCCAAATTCTGCAAAATCAGGTTCAAAGCCATCCAGTGGCTCTCGGAGTCAGCCCAAATCCCCAAACTCATGTAAGCGCCCAAGGTAGCAATCCCGCCCGTACCCACGGCTAAAACGAACCGGCGGTTCGGGCCCTCCCAAAATTGCTCGCTTTTCGATCGCAGCAATTGCCAGTCCCACGACTGCCCTCGGTAAACCAGCATCATCGCTGCTATCCCCAAGCCTGTGGAAAACAGTAACTCACTGTTCCACCACCCCCAAACTGCTGCCAGGGTGACAACTGCCAGCCAACCTTTCGATCGAGTCAAACTCTCTAGCAGCCACTTGAGAAACGCAGTAGAAACCACAGGCGATCGGGCCCAGGAGGTCTTACCATCTGCCCTCCGGCGCATTGTTTCGGCAGTCCGGCCTGTGGCTGTTGGGGTTCCCGGCGGGCGATCGTCCGAACTAAATTCCCTCAAAGCTTGGCCATCAGTTATTTCTAAAGACAATTCGCTCAAGGGGAGATTACCGAGTTGCAAAGTGCGATCGGACATTTTCACAGGCGATCTATTCAGCTTGGTTGTAGTTTTTTTAACTTGATTCATACTGACTTTTTTGAAAAATAACTTAAAGTTATCCAGGCTTTTTTAGCTCGACAGACGGGAATCCCCACACGAAGGCCGATCGAAGGTTAGTGTGGGATGTTCATGCTTGCTGAAGTTGAGGATTCCACACGCTTACAACCTCCCACGCCGTAAGCGTTGAGCCGTGAGCGTGTGGATGACGACATCAAAGCACAATAAGTTGTCTTTTTGTCGATGCAGAGCGATCCTAGCTTGTTTTCAAAAGAATCCCCCACTATAAGTAAATATAATGAGGGAATTCTTTTTTGAACTAATTTGAGTTCAACTCCTTTCGGAGTGGTGTTCTTTGCCAATGTTGCTCCAGGTTTGATGCTAATCACACTTGGACGCTGACCGTAGAAATGTTTAATGATTAACCGCAGTGTTTGGGACTAGAACGCGGCTGCCAAACCTATATCCCAAAGTGCCTATATATTCTGGAGTAACGTAGTAATCCTGGCTTAACGAATTACTGAGGCTATTGACACGCTCCTTAATTTCTTAAGAAGCCCACACGCTCGACGGTATTCCGTTCAGTGGGTGGAGTTGTCACATTCTCGGCCAACAAGAGTCTAAGACTCTATGATACCCTAAATTCAAACTCGTGACGAGTACCGCAACTGCGCCGAATTCCGAGAAATCATTACCAAAAATATAGCAATCCTCGCATCATTTGTGAATTTCTTACTCCCTCCCCGAACTCGCGGGGAGGGTTGGGGTGGGTAAAAGATTTACGACTCCTGCAAGGATTGCTATAGAGCTATTGAAGATATTTAAGAAAAGCACGACAGGTTAACAGCGAATATTTTTGCATCACTCTTGAGACAGAAAGTCGATCGGAGTTGGCATGATGGCAAAACATCGAAATTTTTTAATTTCCGAAAATAGGGGAATTTTGAGTGATTCAATTCGTCCGCCAAGAAATGCACGACGAAAATTTAGCCTTTTGCCTCCAGGCCCGGGCTCTCGCTGCTACCCCGGTGTCAGATGAGGCTGGGTTCAGCTTGACCGCTAAGCGGGACGAACCGCAGCCTCTGGGCCGGCCCAGAATCCAGACAGTATTGGTTGATAATTAATAGCAGAAGCCTTCTTAAACTGCTAAGATTTTTGAATTAATGGGAGTTGAGTTAATTAAACCGGGTTCTGGTAAAAAGGAGTCCCGGATGCTCATGGGCAGGGGTTAAATGGCGGGAGCATCTCAAGTCTGGTAAACTAACCGTCATTCTTGTAGAGGCGCGTTCACGCCCGATCGGCAATATCAGCCAGATATCGGCGCAAAACAGCCCCGACACCTGCATATTATGGTCGATCGACCGGACTAGATAGCAGGAAGGTCATCATCCAGGTTCCAACCCGTAAAGCAGCAAGGCAAGCAACCGACCGCGCGATCATGTTCGGCAAGTGCGGAGGCTGGAAAAACAGCGGCTTTTGATCAAACTCATACAGAACTGCAGCCCCAAAGTGTGTCTGCGGAGGTTAGGCTAGTGAAGAAAAGAAAAGAATAGTTACGATCGAGACTTGATTAGTCTACCTTGTAATTTATTACTCAGTTGTCAAGCCCAACAGTTTTGCATTCTCGCGATGAGCGAGACTCTTGGCACTTCCAACAAGTGGGGAACTCGACCGTCAAAGAACTTGGGTTTGATCGCACAAGCCCTTAGTAATATGTAAACACCTTACCGATAACTCGCCGGAACAATCTTGCAAGAAAACCCATGTCTAGTATGCAAAACCAATTCACGGTTCACTTCTGGGGCGTTAGAGGTAGCATAGCGTCTCCCGGGGCAGAAACAGTACGTTACGGGGGCAACACGCCCTGTGTAGAAATGCGAGTGGGTGACAGTCGCCTAATTTTCGATGGCGGTACTGGATTGCGGGTTTTGGGACAAACTCTCCTGTCCCAGATGCCCGTAAAAGCTCATATGTTTTTTACTCACTCTCACTGGGATCACATTCAAGGATTCCCATTTTTTGTCCCAGCTTTTATTCCTGGGAACTGTTTTCACATCTATGGGGCTATTGCTCCTAATAAGGCTACTATCCAGCAGCGCCTCCACGACCAGATGTTGCACCCCAATTTTCCGGTGCCCCTGCAAATTATGGGGGCAGACCTGAAATTTAACGATATAGAAGTGGGAAAACCGCTGGAACTCGGAGAGATTAAGGTGGAAACTGCTTTGTTGAACCATCCCGGGGAAGCTATAGGCTACCGCGTCAACTGGCGGGGGTATTCGGCTGCTTACGTGACTGATACCGAACATTTTCCCGATCGTTTAGACGAAAATGTGCTGTATTTGGCTCAGGATGCTGAGGTGCTGATCTACGACGCTACTTATACCGATGAGGAGTATTATGCCGAGAAGAGCAGCAAGGTCGGCTGGGGACATTCGACTTGGCAGGAAGCGGTGAAGGTGGCAAAGGCTGCTAATGTCAAAAAGTTGGTGATTTTTCACCACGACCCGCTGCACAATGATGAGTTTTTAGACAGGGTGGGAGAACAAGTGGCTCAAAGGTTCCCGAATAGTTTGATGGCGCGGGAAGGTTTGTCGTTACAATTGCTGCCTCCTGATAACGATTTGTCTGAAGCGTCGGTGCAAGCGCCTCAAGTGCCTGTCTGATGGTTCTGAAATCTTGAGCTCGGAAATCTCAAATTTAAGTTAGGGCTGACCTCAAAGATGGATACAAGCCCCCGACTGCTGTCGTGGAAAACCAAAAAGTTTAGACCAAAGTTCAAGCTTCCAGATTTATCTGTGGAGTCAATTCTAAAATCTAAAATCTAAAATCTAACATCGACTGGCGATCGCAATCTGGCTAAGTATGTCAAAATTTTAAGCGTGTGGGTAACTTCTTCTTGTACCGCTGCTCTGACTCCAACTTCTGTTGCCTTGGGAAACTTTGATGGTTTGCACCTAGGGCATCGACAAGTCGTGCAGCCAATTTTAAATCGATCGCCTGGATCAAATTCTGCGACGGTTTTTGCGTCGGGGCAAAACACGCGCTCAAACGTTGGCACAGATCAAAATTTGCAAAGGGAACATCCGGCGACCTGCGAAAATGACTCAGCAGCACCGCCCGATCGAGCCGGCAGCAGCCATAATTTCGAGGGTTTGATAGGCGGCCCCAGGGCAGAGGGCAACAGCCTCTCTGGTCGCGATTCTGAGGGGGTCGATCGACTTTACAGCACTGTGGTGACATTCGATCCGCACCCGCAAGAATTCTTTACGGGTCAACCGAAAAAGCTGCTAACACCTCTGGCAGAAAAGGTAGAATTGCTCGCAGCAATGGGCGTCGAGCAACTTGTGCTGCTGCCGTTCGATCGAGAATTGGCGGCCTTGACTGCTTGTGAGTTTGTCGAGGAAATTTTGGTGCGACAACTGCAAGCGAGTCGAATTAGTGTGGGGGTTGATTTTCGGTTTGGACGGGGACGCGTTGGGACGGCTGTGGATTTGCAGTCGATCGCGTCGGGTTACGGTATTGATGTTGCTCTTGCACCCCTGCACAATTGCGGTGAGGGCGATCGGATCAGCAGTTCTGCAATCCGCGAAGGTCTAGCCTCCGGCGACCTCACAAGAGCGAATCAGTTGCTGGGGCGACCTTACAGTTTAGTCGGGACTGTGGTTGGCGGACAGAGGCTGGGGAGGACGATCGGATTTCCTACTGCCAATATCGAACTGCCGCCGGAAAAATTTTTGCCACGTTTTGGCGTGTATGCGGTGCGAGTCTCGCTGAAGCATGGATGGGAAAAGATGAAAGAGGAAAGTTCTTGCTATCAGCGGGAAAATCCCAAATCTCTAATTCCCGGCGCAGCATCAAATTTATCTTTTGTCAATGGGGTGATGAATGTTGGCTGCCGCCCGACAGTAGACGGCCTACAACCCACTGTGGAAGTTCACCTGTTAGATTGGTCTGGGGATTTGTACGGTCAAACCTTGATCGCGAGTTTAGTAGAGTTTTTGCGACCCGAACAAAAATTCGCTTCTCTGGATGCTCTCAAAACTCAAATTCAGGCAGATTGCGATATTGCTAGAAGCCTCTTAACTGCTAAAGTCTAATAATTATGTGATCTAGAACGGGCGATCGGTTTTAAAAATGGTGCAAGATGAGTCAGACTAAATTCTAGTTGTACAAATCCGAAGTCCGCAAGGCAAAGACTCAAGATTTTGACAATCTTGATATCTTTTCCACAATTAGCAATTAACAATTAGAAATCAGGGATATGAGACAACATATTGAACGGCTAAAACAAAATCTAGGCAAGACTATTGTTGGTAAAGCCGATGCTATTCGCTTGGTATTAGTAGCCGTGCTTTCGGGCGGACACGCGCTGCTGGAAGACGTGCCGGGTGTGGGAAAAACGCTGCTGGCGAAGTCTTTGGCGCGATCGATCGATGGGAAGTTTCAACGGATTCAGTGCACTCCTGATTTGTTACCGACGGATATCACGGGTACTAATATTTGGAATCCGCGCAGCGGAGAGTTTGAGTTTTTGCCCGGGCCAGTTTTTGCTAATGTTTTGCTTGCCGATGAAATCAATCGAGCGACGCCGCGAACTCAGTCAGCTTTGCTGGAAGTGATGGAAGAAAAGCAGGTGACAGTAGACGGAATTTCTCGGACTGTTCCGACGCCGTTTTTTGTGATTGCGACTCAGAACCCGATCGAATATCAAGGCACTTTTCCGCTACCGGAAGCGCAAATGGATCGGTTTACTTTGTCTTTGACTTTGGGCTATCCCGCTGCCTTGGAAGAGTTGCAAATGTTGGAACGGCTTTCTGATAGTTTTGCGGTTGAAGATTTGCAGCCTTGTATTTCTTTGGAAGAAGTGCAGGAATTGCGCCGTTTGTGCGCTGCTGTGAAGGTGGAAGGCTCTTTGAAACAGTATATTGTAGATTTGGTGCGATCGACCCGCGAGGATGAAGAGATTACTCTGGGCGTGAGTCCCCGTGGTGCGGTGGCTTTGCACCGGGCATCTCAGGCTTTGGCGTTTATTTCCGGGCGGGATTATGTTACCCCGGATGATGTGAAGGAATTAGCACCGCACGTACTTTCTCATCGGTTGATTCCGGCGGGAGGAAGGAGGGCGAAGACGATTGTTGACAAGTTATTGCGATCAGTTCCTATTCCTTAAAAAGATAAGACGGCGGTTTAAACCGCGTCTACACAAACAAAGTCCGCCTCCGCGGACTAAAGAGAAGATGGCGGTTTTAACCGCCCGGTCTTCTTATCTTATGATGATTGTTCAATAGATCCTTGAAACAGCGCCACTAATTTTTTTGCCTCTAAATCAACATTATGTTGTTGAGCAACCCTTTCTGCTCCTGTTTTCCCCATTTGTTCTAGTTTTTCTAAAGGTGCTTCCAATACCGCGCGCATTGCTACGGCTAATGCTTCTGGGGAACCGGGAGGAACTAACCAACCGCAAACACCGGGTTCTACGAGTTCCGGGATGCCAGCAACATAAGTGCTAATTACGGGGCGATTGAGAGCGAGGGCTTCCATAATTACGACGGGCAAACCTTCAGCAAAACTCGGCAATACCATTGCGCGGGAAGCTAAAATCTCTTGCTGAACTCGATCGCCACTGGCCCAGCCGGTAATTTCTATATGGTTTTGCAGGCCGAGTTGCAGAATCTGCTTTTCAATATCCGATCGCAGCGGCCCGTCTCCTACGAGTACCAACTTAAACTGCAAGCCTTCAACTGCTAGCAAGTTTGCAGCTTCTAGCAATAACAAATGACCTTTTTGTTCGCTGAGCCGGCCAATGCAAGCTAAGCGGGGTGCTGCGGGTATGGGGACGTAGGGTGCAGCTAAAAATGCAGCATCTACGCCGCAGTGTATGACGTGAATTTTTGACCAAAAAGTGCGATCGCACCACCGAAAAAGCTGACTTTTACCGAAGGAACTAACTGCTGCTACAAAGGTCGATCGTTTAATTTTTTCGTCTAACGAAAGAAGTGTCGCTTTATCAAATTCTTCAGGGCCGTGAACGGTGAAACTGTAAGTCGGGCCGCCAAGCACGCGGCACAGCATTGCGACTGTTGTCGAATTTGTCCCGAAGTGAGCGTGAACGTGTGCTGTACTCGATTCTGCAAACCAATTTAAAAGAATGCAAGCTTCTGCTAAATAAGCTAGATGCAGCAAAATCCCCCGTTCCGAGTGCCAGCCAACTTTGAACATTAACTGCACAGCTTCGATGAATCGAATGGGCCTAGTTGCGGCAACGCGAAGCAAACCCCACGCTAACCCCTGTACACCAACTCCTAAGATTACTTTAGTCAATTCTTGCTCTAGTTTGTCGGCCTCATCAACGAGTTCTGACTCGCAGGATCGGATCGAATAACGTGCGACTTTCATGCCGCAATTTTCAACGGCTAGCACTTCTCTGCGGACAAAGCTGTGGCTGACTTTGGGATATTGGTTGACTAAATAAGCGATGTTCATGAACGGGGAGAAAATTTTATGGTAAAACTTAGATTAGTTTAGCCTTTGGCTGCATTCACTGGACAACAAATTTAGCTGATTTGTTGAGCTTATTGGAGCATGGGTCGAGGGCGATCGCTTTTGGTGGGATGGGGGAAGTGACAGGGGGGCGATGGCTATTCCGGGGAGAGGAAATCAATCCACACATTTTACATTTTTAATACAATAGTCAGGACTGTTTTTAGGTCAATACGGTTTACTTAAGGCTTGGGAGGCTTTAAGATAATAAAAACAGGAGGATTCATTTTTATTCCAGTACCTCTGTGTTTAACTTTTTTAGATTTAAATTTTGAAACAGGTTTTTTGACAACTCTTGGGTTGTTTCTCTGAACTCTTGGCGGTAAAATTGTATCAAGTATCTCTAAATTCAACCAAGTTAAAAAAAGGGGATTTCTTTTGGTTCTAATCGCTGAAATTTTGGGACAGCACGACGAATAACTCGTAATGTACCCGTGAAAGAAAGACTTAATGGGGAAATTTCTGCACTATGCGCTGTTTGACA
>ENA-ORBV01001352-ORBV01001352.1-microbial-mat-metagenome-genome-assembly--contig:-NODE-1352-length-54774-cov-7.254438_pt1 | contig 54774 bp, 55 predicted proteins | sample MGYA00237777_ERZ505514 | MGnify/ENA primary metagenome ERZ505514 (study PRJEB26160, sample SAMN06269048) | microbial mat metagenome | isolation source: Oligotrophic lake microbial mat | place... | reverse complement strand
GTGTCCCCGCGAGCACAGCTCTCGCGCGATCGCCGGCGAGAGCATCTCGTCGAGTAGGAGCCTCACCGCTTCAGGGCCGCTTGCCCGGCAAGCCGCCACCGTGCGACTCGGCGGCCTCCTGCTCGTTGAGCGCCACCCACTCGTCGATCTCGCGCGGGTAGGCGCCGCAGTAGGTCACGGCGGCCTGCACGAGGCCGTCGTTGTCTCGGACGACGGCCTCGTCCTCCCAGATGTCCTTTCCGGTCCCAACCAAGCGGGCACGCCGGCCAACCGGCCCGTCGACAAACCGAACCAGCGGATGCTGGCGGCCGCCCTGACGGTCTGACCCGCCCGACCCGAACAGGAATTCCATTTGCGAAGGACGAGGACATTTCCACTTCGCGTTGACATTCTCGTGTAGCCGCCCCCCAGCCAACCCCCGCGAGGTGCCCGAGGTGCCCGAACTACAGGTGGCAGAGGCGCCCGCGTCTATCTCAAAATCTGCTGCCGCGTAGCGGCTTCGTCCAACGCAGCTTATGTTTCCGACCCACCGTCAGTCTGCGTGGACGCGCACGCGATGCTCGGCCTTCAGCCACGTGGTGCGCTTCGCGACGCGCAGATCGTAGTCGACCTGGAGGTTCAGCCACAGTTCCGGCGCAACGCCGAAGTACTTGCCGAGGCGCAGCGCGGTGTCCGCGGTGATCGAACGCTTGCCATTGACGATGTCACTGATGCGGTTGGGCGGTACGGCGATCTCGCGCGCGAGCGCGTTGATACTCACGCCCATTGGCTTCATGAATTCCTCGCGGAGAATTTCACCAGGGGGAATCGGATCGAGCAGTTTGGCGGCCATGATTTCTCCTGTCAGTGATAGTCGACGATCTCGACGTCATATGCGTGTCCTTCAACCCAGCGAAAGCAGATCCGCCACTGGTCGTTGACGCGGATACTGTGCTGGCCCTTGCGGTCGCCCTTGAGAGCTTCGAGCATGTTGCCAGGCGGCACCAGCAGGTCGCGGAAGGTGCGCGCCTGGCTCAGGTAAAGCAGCTTGCGTCGCGCTGGCCGTTCGATCGCCCGGAAGCGGGCAATCAGCCGGTCGTTGAACAGAGCTTCCGTATCTGCCGAGCGGAAGGACTTGATCACCCGGGAACCGTATTATGCGACACGTAATACGTCAAGCGACGGGGTCCAGAAAAGTATTCAGGACGGCGCGCCGAGACACGGCAGCGATGAGTGACGTCGACCCCAGTATCGTGTAGCCGAGTGCTGCCGCGGACTCGTGAGGGCGCCTGATTCACCCGCAAACATTCACCACCGGATCGCGCAGCTTGACGAGGTTGTCCTCGACGAACGAGAACGGGCGCTTGTAGTCGTCCGTTTGCGTTCGGCCTCGGCCTCGCGATGGCGGTAGGAATCGCCTTCGATCGCGATGATGTCGGAGTGGTGGATGAGGCGGTCGATGAGGGCGATAGCAGAGCCGGCGTTGGGGAAGATGGTCGGCCACTGGGAGAAGCTGAGATTGGTGGTCAAGATGAGGCTCTTTCTTTCGTAGCGGCGGTTGACGACTTGGTAGAGGAGATCGGCGTTGCGCGGGTCGTAGGAGAGGTAGCCGATCTCATCAAGCACCAGTAGCGAGGTACGGCTCGAGTAGTGGCGCAGCCGGCGTTCGAGGCCGCGGGCTGAATCCTGGCCAGCGAGATCGAGCAGGAGCTGAGCGGCGGTGAGGAAGAGTACGGAGTGGCCGGCGAGCACGGCCTGGTGGGCGATGTTTTGGGCGATCATGGATTTTCCGAGTCCTTGATTGCCGACCAGGATGACGTTGCGAGCGCCGTCGAGGAATTCCAGGCGAAGAGCGGCGTCGACGGCCTGGCGGTCGATGCGTTTGGGCCAGGCCCAGTCGAAGTCGGCGATGGGCTTGAAGCGACCGAGGCGACTTCTCTTGACGCGTCCCTCCAGGGAGCGAGCGGCGCGGGCGAGCTGCTCTTGCTCGACGATGTACTCGAGGAGGTCGGCGGGGCCGAGCCTGCGTTTGATGGCGAGTGCCAGGATGTCGTCGAGGTGACGAGCGGCGTGGCGCAGGCCGAGCTTGTCGAGCTGATCAGCAAGAGGGGTCATTCGCTTTTCTCCGGGGTGTCGTCGGCAGAGCCGGCGAGTGCGTCGTAGGGGAGGAGCGAGTGCGGCAGGGTGTGGCGGCCGCGCGCGCGGGGATCGTCGGGCAGGAACGGATCGATGGCGGGCGGCAAGCCCTGGCGGCGAGCGCGCTGGTCGAGGATGTGCGCGACGGAGGCAGCGCCGACGGCGCCGCGCTCGAGCGCCTCGGCGATGGCGGAGTCGAGTTCGCGGGGTCCGTGGCGATCGAGCAGGCGTGCGAGGCGCTGGGTGTGGCCGGAGATCGGCTCACCACGCAGGGCGAGGGCTTCGATCAGGCGATCGGCATGGGGGCAGGCGTGGCGCAGCAGATCGCGGCCGCGCAGCTCGCGGGCGGCACGCTTCTGGCGGGCCAGCGCGGCGATGTGAGCCGGGTCCTCGATGGTCTTGCGGCGGTCGTAGGAGCGGGCGTGGCGTGCGACCTCGCGGGCAGCGTCGAGGATACGGACGAGATCCTCGGAGGCGACCAGGGTGAGCGGCTTTCGCACGAGCTCGTGCGGGATCGAGTAGTCGTTGGCGTCGAAGCGGACGTAGGGGGTCTTGCCCGACGCCACCGCGCGCAGCAGGTCGGACTCCAAGGGGTGCTCGGGGAGCGGCAGCAGGTGGGGACGCTCGTCGTCGAGGGCACAGCGGATGGTGCGGCCGTCGGGGAGCTTACGAGCGAGTGCTACTTCGTCGATCCAGCGGGCGAGCTGGCGATTGAGGTCGGCGACGTCGCGGAAGGTGCGCGCAGCGAAGAAGGAGTAGCGTAAGTAATGAATTTGCCGTTCGACCTTTCCCTTCTCATTGCCGCGGTAGGGCGCGCAGGGCTTGGGTGCGAAGTGGTAATGGGCGGCGAGCTCGAGGATGCGGGGGTGGAAGCGGATGTGCTCGCCGATGCGTTCGAGGACGACACTCTTGAGATTGTCGTAGAGCAGGGCACGGGGAAGGCCACCGATGGCGGAAAACGCGTGGAGGTGCCCGCGCAGGAAGCTTTCGAGCGTCTGATCGAGGGCGAAGCGGGCGAACAGCGCGCGCGAGTGCGACAGCACCAGGACAAAGCAGGAGAGCGTGCGCTCGGCCGCACCGACGCGGATCTTGCCGAAGCTACCCCAGTCGACCTGGCCCTGCTCGCCTGGGAGCGTCTCCAGGCGCAGGTAGGCCTCGGCGCGCGGTCGCGGCCGCACGATGCGCAGATAGCGACGCAGGACGACGACCGAGCCGGGATAGCCGCGGCTGCGCAGCATCTCGTAGAGGCGCGTGGCACGCAGGCGTGGGTGCTGCTCGAGGAGGTCGGCGATCAACGCCTTGTAGGGGTCGACGATGGAAGGCCGGAGCTGAAGGGCCGTGCGTACGAAGCGATCGGCCTCGATGGTCCGTTTGACGGCATCGGGATGGACACCGAGCTCGGAGGCGATGGTGCCGACCCTCCAGTGCTCGGCGAAGAAGAGCCTGCGAATGCGGGCGAACAGCTCGGGCGAGATCAACGCGCCACCGCGGCGCGTAGCAGCCGGCGCAGGTCCTCGAAGTCGCCGAGGCCGTCATGCTCATCGTACTCGCCCGGGGTCACGGGATTGGCGACGAAGGCGATCTCGAAGAGCGCGGAGTCGGTGAGCTGATCGAAGGTCTCGAGCCAGCCAGGTGTGGCGCAGAAAGCGCCCGGGCCGTCGACAGCGAGCGCAGCACGGAGCGGCCGGCCGCACCACAGCGCCAGCGCCTCGCACAGCGTCGCCAACGCCCGGGGATGGCGCGGCGAGTGCGGCAGCCGTGCCTTGAGCAGGCTCAGCCCCGAGCCATCGGTCACCAGCACCCGCGTCGCCTCCGGGTCCGGCACGATTCCCATCCAAAGCTTGTTCATGGTCGCCCTCGTTTGCATCTGGCTCGGTGATGGTCGCTGTGACCGTCACGGCCTGCGCGTAGGAGACCATGGCGAACGCGCCCGGAGCGGCGGTAGGGTGATGCGTCACTCTTTCGCGCCGGCGCGAAAGGCGCTCGCGGTAGCGATGCTGGCGGGTAGCGTGACGGTGCCGGCCGATGCGACTTCGCTGGTAGCGCTCCCCGGCGGCACGCAGCGTCGTGCGTCGCGCCGTCCCGGAGCACTCGCCCGAGCAGTAGCGATCACCGCGATCGCAGAACCGACACAGGAAGAAGACCTGCGCGCAGGCGGGCCGTGCGCACACGACGAAGCGAAGCGATTCCAGGCGTCCCTCGTGCGGGGACGCCACTGGAGTGGACGCCGCTCAGGACGCGTGCGATAGGCCAGATCAGCGCCGCATCGCGTCCCTTGTGATCGGCCCGAGGGTCCGGAGGTCTCACTCCGGGCCCTCATCCTCCGCGGCTCCCCAGGTCGTCGCTCTACTGAATCGCCGAGCCCTCCGGAAGCGACGCTCGCCCGAGCCCCATCGCCCCATCTACCAGCCCGGTCGAGATTCCTACGGATTCAGAAGATCATCGACACGGCGATGATGGTGAGCTTCATGGTCGCGCTCGTCGTGGGCACGGTCACCGGCGTCGGCATGGGCCTCGCGCAGTGACCCGACGCATTCGGCGCGCAGGGCCGGTGCTCCGTCGCGTCAATCACCCGTCGCGGCGGTAGTACGGGCGTCCGGCGGCGAGCCACTCGCTGTAGAGCGGTACGAAGTCGGCGCCCATGGGATCCTTGCCACGGATCGGCAGCGACGCGCGCCGGATCGTGAAGTCCATGGGCGCGAGCTCCTCCGCACGCACGAAGTGGCGCTCCGCGGCGTCGCCGCGTCCGGACTTGTGGAGCTGCCAGGCGAGAGCGAACTCGACGCGCGCGAGCTCTTCCTCGGGGCTGGGCACGATCTGGCGCTCGCGCGTCTCCTCCACCCCGTGCGGCAGGCGGTCCTCCTTCACCCACGCGCGCAGCGCCGCCAGGAAGGGTCCGGACTCGACACCGTGGATCTCGCGTAGCTGGTCGTTCGGGAACGCGACGTCAGGTGGACGCACGATGCGTCCGTTCTCGTCGATCCACACCGCGGTCGGCACGTTGGTCATGCGGTAGAGGCTGGCGAGGATGTGCTCGGGGTCGATCAGGGTCGGGTGGGTCGCGAGTGCTGCCTCGACCCACTGGCGCGCGTCGTCGGCGCTGCGGTCGAGCGCGACCGAGATCAGCGTGAAGCCGTGCGGCTCGAGCTCGGCGTGCAGCTCCTGCCACGCGGGCAGGTCGTGCCGGCAGCCGCACCAGGACGCGTAGGCGAGCAGCATCACCTTGCGGCCGCGGTACGCGGACAGCGCGTGCGTTCGTCCCGACAGATCGTCAAGAGTGAAGTCGGGCGCCTCGAGCGAGCGCAGCAGCGCCGTGCGGTCGGCGGAGCAAGGGCCGAGCGCGACGACGCGCTCCTCGAGATCGATCGCGCACGCGCGATCCTGCAGTGCCGCGAAGCGCGCGAGGTCGATGCCGTCGCCGCTGACGAGACCCGCGTGCGCGGCGGTCGGAAGGCACTGGCCGTTCTTGCAGAGGCCCTGCGGCTCGAGCTTCCAGCCGAGCTCTCCGGCTGCCACCCGCAGCACACCGCCAACCACCGACGCCGCGATCTCGCGCGCGCCGCCTTCCTCGACCAGGGTGAAGCTCATCTGGTGCAACCCCTGGCGATTCTCAGTACGCGAACGGCAACGTGCGGCGCGGCAGCGAGCCGGGGATCGCCTGGTGGACGACGGCGAACGGCGGCTCGACACCGGGCTGCAGGTCGCTCTCGAAGCGGCCGTTGCCGGCGACGTACTTCAGAAAGAACGGCAGCGCGTAGTACAGCGTCAAGTCGTGCCCCTGCTCGACGGTCAAGGTGCCGGGCTCGCAGCCGGTGCCGCAGAACGCCTCGGCGCAGAGCAGCGCGAACGCACAGTGCCCGGTGTTGAGCAGCTCGACCAGATAGCGTGGTCCGGCGAGTGCCGCGTACGAGCGCGCGACGGCCGTATCGAAGGGGGTGAGCGAGTCGAGCTCGGAGCCGATGATCATGGTCGGCGTGCGCACGGTGATGCCGGTCGGTGCCGCCGGCGCGAGCGCGACCGCACCGTCGATGCGCGGGTCCGCGGCGGCGACGCGCAACGTGGTCTGGCCGCCGAACGAGTGTCCGCTCATGCCGATGCGACGCGGATCGACGCGGCGATAGAAGGGCGAATCGGCATCGGTCGACGCGGCGATGAGCTGATCGAGCACGAAGCGGATGTCGGCGACGCGGTTCGCGTACGAGTCCTCGACCTGTGACGGGCCCTGCCCGGTGCAGCCGGGATCGATGGTCTGATTGCCGGGGTGCGGCGGTGCGGCGACGATGAAGCCCCAGCTCGCGAGCGTCTCGACGTAGAACGGCGACTGCGCCGGTAGCCCGCACGAGCCGTGCGAGAACAGGATGATCGGCCAGCGCACCGCCGCGACCGTCGCGTCTTCCGTCACGGTATTGGGCGCACCGCTGCCGGCGGCGGCGGGGTACCAGATGATGGTCTCGAGCCGGCGCGGCTCGCCGGTCGTCTCGGACGCCTTGGTGAAGGGCACGATCATCCGGCCGACGTCGAGCGGACCACGCTGGGTGAAATCGGGACCCGCCGCCGCGAGCGCGGGCGCGAGCAGCAGCGGCAACATCGACAACGGCAGCGTGCGTCGCATCGTGGCTGGCTACCACCGTCGCGATGCGGTAGGCAAACGGCTCTTCGTCGCTGGAGGGAGTCGTGAGGACGACCGGGAATCTCGTCGCGCCCGCGGGCGCCACGCAATACTTGACGTGCAGCCGCGCGTGCTCTGCCGGGGCCGCGGACCGGTGAAGGTGACGCGCCGCGCCCGCAGCGTGAAGCGGGCCAGTGGGAGCCGTCCGGCGTCGAGTCGGGTGACGGTTCGCCTCGCGCGCGACGGTGCCGTAGCGACCATCACGCTAGACCGGCCGGACAAGCTGAACGCGCTGTCGCCACACGAGCACCTGAGCCTGCAGCGTATCCTCGCCGAGCTGCGCGCCGACTTCGAGGTTCGCGTCGTGATCCTGACCGGCGCGGGCCGCGCGTTCTCGGCCGGCGCCGACCTGTCGAGCACGCGCGAGGAGGGCACGCCGCAGAACGACCTCGAGCGCCGCCACCGGGCGCGCATCGGCGATCGCACCGTGGCCGCGATCGAGGCGCTCGACCAGATCACGATCGCGGCGATCAACGGCCTGTGCATCGGCGGCGGTGCCGTGCTGGCACTCGCGTGCGACATGCGCGTCATGGCGCGCGACGCCTGGATCTCCATTCCGGAGGTCGCGATCGGCATGCCGCTCACCTGGGGAGCCCTGCCCTTGCTGCTGCGCGAGATCGGTCCGGCGCGCACGCTCGAGCTGGTCACGACCTGCGATCGGGTGGGCTCCGCCGACGCGCTCGCCTACCGGCTGGTGAATCACGTCGTCGCCGGCGACCCGGTCGTGAAGGCGCGCGCGATCGCGGCGAAGATCGTCGCCCAGCCGGCCCTGCCGGTAGCCATGACGAAGACCACCGTGCGCGCGCTGCGCAGCACGCTCGCGCGCGGCGACGTGACCGCGGCCGACGGCGATCTTTACTGGCTCGCGATCAAGCTCGGCGGCCTCGGGGTCGACGGTCCGCCGCGCAAGGCAAAGACACCGGCCCCGCACGCCCCGCGAGGCATGCGGTGACTCAGGCCGCGAGCAGCCGGAGTATGGTCCGCGCGGCGAAAGCCAGGCCACGTGCCGGCCGCGCGCGCTGGTCCGCGCTGCTCGCGCTCGCGGTCGTGGCCACGCTCGTCGGCGGGTGCGGCTCGTCGTCGCGCAAGGGTGGCTGGTCGTCGTTCGGGTTCGGGGGGTCGAGCACACCGTCGGGCCCGCCCCAACCCGGCGATCTGGTCGACCTCGCGACCATCGATCCATCGATCGTGGTCGAGATGCGCTACGCGACCACCAACAACTTCACCGGTGTCGCGGTCTATCCGGTCGGCCGCTGCGTCCTGCGGCGCGACATCGCCGAGCGCCTGCAGCGCGTACAGAGCGGGCTCCAGGCGCGCGGCTTCGGTCTCAAGGTCTGGGACTGCTACCGCCCGATCTCCGTACAACAGAAGTTCTGGGCGCTGGTGCCGGACGCGCGCTACGTGGCGCAGCCGGTGGTGCACGACGGCAAGCCCATCGACGGCTCGAAGCACAACCGCGGCGCCGCGGTCGATCTGACCCTGGTCGATGCTTCGGGCAACGACGTGCCGATGCCGACCGACTACGACGACTTCAGTGATCGCGCGAGCCGCACCATCCTGCGCGGCGACGGACCGTCGGTGCGCAACATGCGCATCCTCGAGGTGGCGATGGTGCGCGAGGGCTTCGAGCCGCTGCCGACGGAGTGGTGGCACTTCGACGGCCCGGGCTGGGAGAAGTACGAGCTGTCCGACCTACCTCTTGATTGAGCGAGGGGGCACGCGCCCCCTCACTCCCCGCGCTCGCTCGCGCTCGGCCGCGCGCTACGCGCGTGGAGTTTCTGGGCGCGAGTCGCCGACGCGTCGGGTGGTGGAACGGTGTCGCCGAGCGCACCGAGCGCCACGATCGGCGTCACCAGGGCCGCCAGCGCCGCCGCGAACAGCGCCTTGAACGCGACGAAGCGCCACACCCCGAGGTCGTTGACCTCGAGCGCGACCAGCGCCCACACCGCGATCGGCGCGATCGCGATCAGGCAGGCGAGCCCGAGCACCAGCGCGCGCGGCAAGGTGCTTGCCGGCAGGCGGCCGAGTGCTGCGTGCGTGTCGCGCCGCCAGCGGACCGGCGGCAGCTTGCCGCTCGCGACCTGGCCGTGCGCCATGCGGGTCACGAACAGGCACGTGAAGAACGGCAGCATGAAGGTCGTGCCGATGGTGTCGCCGGCGATGCTCACGTCGGTGCCCCACAGCGGAACCGCTTCGAGCGAGCGCGTCATGACCCACGCGATCACGCCGTTGAGCAGCAGGTTGAAGACCGCGGACACGATCCCCTGCTCGATCAAGAGGTAGCGGCGGTGCGCCAGGTCGAGCGCCGCGGCGCCCGATCCGGACGATGGGATCTGGGACGGTGCCGCGCTCACCGCTGGATCGCCTTCAAAGGCGCTCGGCCGCGAGCATCGCGCGCAGCTCGCTGAACTTGCGCTCGTAGTCGAGCTGCGTCTTGCGGATGACCTCGTAGGCCTCCTCGCGTCCGTAGACGTGCGTGATCTCGACGCGCACCTTGCCGGGTCCGGGAACCTGCTTGTAGGTGAGGAAGTAGTGCCGCAGGCGCTCGACCAGTGCGGCAGGACTCTCCTCGATCTCGAGCCAGTTGCCGTACACCGCGTCCCCCTCGAGCACGGCGATGATCTTGTCGTCCGCCTCGTTGCCGTCGAGCATGCGCAGGCCGCCGATGGGGATCGCCTGCACGAGGATGTCGCCGTGCGAGATGTCGCGCTCGGACAGCACGCAGATGTCGAGCGGGTCGCCGTCGCCGCGGATCGCCGGCCGGCCCGTACGCTCGGAGCAGTAGGCACCGGTCTCGTCACCGCAGTAGGTCTGCGGGATAAAGCCGTAGAGGCTCGGATAGACGTTGGAGAACTTCTGCGGCCGGTCGATCTTCAAGTACCCGGTGGTCTTGTCGAGCTCGTACTTGACGGTGTCGGTGGGCACGATCTCGATGAACGCGGTGACCTTACGCGGCGCGTCGGCGCCGATCGCCACGCCGTGCCAGGGATGCCGCCTGTAGAGGAACGGCAGCGCGTCCTCGAGCCGGAAGGGCTTGCTCTCCGCCATGTCCGCGCCTTACCACAGATCCCGGAACCGAACGATGATCACCATCTTCTTCGTCTTCGCCATCGTCGCCGCGGTGGTCGCCGTCGGCCTGAAGCGGCTGCGCAAGGCGCGCGCCCGGCGCGACGTCCAGCAGGGTCCCGGCAGCTCGCCCGAGCAGGCCATCCCGATCCGCTCGTTCGAGGAGATGGACGCGCTGCTGCGGCGCCGGCGCTGCGCCTGCGGCTCCTTCCTGAGCCTGGCTGGCGAGGGCACCCGGGAGACAGGCCATCGGCGGCTGCGCGTCGCGCGCCTCACCTGCGACGAGTGCGAGGAGGCGCGCGAGGTGTTCTTCGACACCACCTCGTTGCTGCAGTGATCCGATCGTCTGCGGCGCGAGCCCGCGCGGTGTCAGTCCTTGCGGATCTCGCCGCGGCGCATGATCTCGAGGATCGACTTCTCGTCGGAGAGCTTCTCGTGCGTCGGCGACAGCGTGCCGGTGCGGACGAAGATCGAGGTGAAGCCGACCACCGTGCCCGGATCGTTCAGGATCTGGCGGTCGTTGCTGAAGCGGATCAGGCGCAGTGTCCCGTCGCGCTGCACGCCGGGCTGGTCGTTCTGCTCGACCGGCGGAGCGACCGCCCACTGGCTGCGCGACTCGTCGAAATCGTCCGCCGCGGCGGGCCCGGTCGAGACCGCCAGCGCGGCCATCGTCAAGAGCAGCATCGCCGTCGCAAGACGGCACCCGCGGAACGCTCGGTCCTTCATCTCGACTCCTTTGCTTTGCGGCTTCCGATTCATCAGGGGAATCGGCGCCCGCGCCGGAGAGCATGAATGCGAGGTGAGTCCGCAGGCGCGAGGCCTACCGCACCTCCGAGGCTACTCTCCGCGTGGCGCTAGAGGAACGTGCGGCGCTCGCCGCAGCACACTTTCCGCGGCCGCCGACAATCACTAGTGTTCCGTCTCCCCGGCCGGGCGACACGCTGGCGGCGGGCATGAAGGAGCGCACATGAGCTACGCGGAGATCCTCTACCAGGTGGCCGATGGGGTGGCCGAGGTCACCCTGAACCGGCCCGACAAGCTGAACGCGTGGACGCTTTCGATGGGTGCCGAGGTCGAGCACGCGCTGCGTAGCGCGGACGCCGATCCCGCCGCACGCGTGATGATCGTCACCGGCGCGGGCAAGGGCTACTGCGCCGGCGCCGACATGAACATGCTGGTCGGCTTGCAGCAGGGGGATTCGAGCACGACCTCGATCGGCGCCGACACGAGCGCGCTCCCCCCGCTACCTGACAGCCTGCCCGCGGCGCTGCGCGGCCCGTACAGCTATCCGCTCGCGCTCGCGAAGCCCGTCATCGCCGCGGTGAACGGCGTCGCTGCCGGGCTCGGGCTCTCGTACATGCTGTTCTACGACATGCGCTTCGCGTCCGAGCGGGCGCGCTTCGGCACCGTGTTCTCGCGCCGCGGCCTGGTCGCCGAGCACGGCAGCGCCTGGCTGCTGCCGCGCCTGATCGGCATGCACAACGCCTGCGACCTGCTGTACTCGGGCCGCCTGATCGACGCGCAGGAAGCGCTGCAGATGGGGCTGGTGAACCGCGTCATCCCGCACGGTCGCCTGCTCACCGAGGTACGCGAGTACGCGCACGAGCTCGCGACGCGCTGCTCGCCGCGCTCGCTGAAGCTCATGAAGCGCCAGCTCTACGGCGATCTCTTCACCGACCTCGGCGCGTCGATCCGGCTCGCCGACGACGAGATGGTGCGCTCGTTCGGCACCGAGGACTTCAAGGAGGGCGTCGCATCGTTCCTCGAGCGCAGGCCGCCGCGCTTCACCGGACGGTGAGCACCGCGCGCCGGGAGAGCACCCGATGATCACCCTCTACCAGTTCGAGATCTCGCCGTTCTGCGACAAGGTGCGACGCATCTTGAACCTGAAGCGCGTGCCGTACCGCATCGAGGAGGTGCCACCCTCGAAGACGCTGTCGGTGGTGCGCAAGCTGAACCCCGCCGGAAAGCTGCCCTTCCTGGTCGAGGACGGCCGTGTGGTCGCCGACTCGACCGACATCGCCTGGTACCTCGACGAGCGCCATCCGGAGCCGCGCTTGATTCCCGAGGATCCGTACCAGCGGGCGCTCTGCCACGTGCTCGAGGACTGGGCCGACGAGAGCCTCTACTTCTACGAGATGCGGCTGCGCTTCACCCTGCCGCACAACGCGCGGCGCTTCATCCCCGAGCTCGTCAAGTACGAGCGGCCGCTGGTGCAGAAGATCGCTCCGCTGGCGATGCCGATCGTCCTGCGGCGCACGGTCGCGAGCCAGGGCATCGGCAAGAAGCCGCTCGAGGTCGTGCTGCGCGACATCGAGCGCCACCTCGAGGCGATCCAGGGCTTGCTCGCGGGCGGCAACGACTGGCTGCTCGGCGACCACATCACGCTCGCCGACATCTCCGTCTTCGCCCAGCTCTTCTGCATCCGGGCGAGCGACGAGGGCAGCCGCATGGTCGCGGCGCGACCGGTCGTCGCGGACTGGATGGCGCGCGTCGAGGGCAGCACGGGACCACGGTCCGACGACCACAGCCCGGGCCAGGCCGCGGCGATGAGCCGACGATGAAGCTCCCCGCCCAGGGCCGCTCGACCGCGGCGATCCTCGACCAGATCGACGCCTTCCAGGCAGACGACGTCGACTGGAAGTCCGGCCGCGCGTTCAGCCTCGCCTACTACGCCGGGCCCGACGTCCTGGCACTCGCGACCGAGGCCAGCGCGCGCTTCCAGTCCGCCAACGCGCTCAACACCGACGCCTTTCCGAGCCTGCGCCGCATGCAGGCGGACGTGGTCGCGATGACCAGCGACCTGCTGCACGGCGGACCCGAGGCCGCGGGCTTCATGACCTCGGGCGGCACGGAGAGCATCCTGCTCGCCGTCAAGGCGGCGCGCGGACGGGGCCGCGAGCGCGGCGTCGAAGCGCCCGAGATGGTGCTGCCGACCAGCGCGCACGCCGCCTTCGAGAAGGCCGCGAGCTACTTCGGCGTGCGCTCGGTGCGCGTCCCGGTGCGTGGCGACTACCGCGCCGATCCGCGTGCGATGGCGGACGCGATCACCGCGAATACCGTGCTGCTGGTCGGCTCGGCGCCGCAGTACCCGCAGGGCGTGATCGACCCGATCGGCGAGATCGCGGCGCTGGCCGCGGAGCGCGGCATCGGCTGCCACGTCGATGCCTGCATGGGCGGCGTCACGTGTCCGATGCTCGAGCGCCTCGGCTACCCGATCCCGCCGTTCGACTTCCGCGTGCCGGGCGTCACCTCGATGTCGGTGGACCTGCACAAGTACGGCTACACGGCGAAGGGCGCGTCGGTGATCCTGTACCGCAGCAAGGCGCTCCGGAAGCACCAGACCTTCGTCACCGACAACTGGCTCGGCGGCATGTACGGCAGCTCGGGCGTTCTCGGCACGAAGAGCGGCGGTCCGATCGCAGCGGCGTGGGCGGTGATGACCCACCTCGGCGAGGACGGCTACCTGCGCTTGACCAAGGCCGCGCGAACGGCGACCGAGGCGCTGCTGGCGGGGCTGCACGCGATCCCCGGCATCCGCGTGCTCGCCGAGCCCGACGCGACCCTGCTGGCGTTCACGTTCGCCGACGCCGACACGTTTGCGATAGGCGACGCGCTCGGCAAGCGCGGCTGGGTGCTCGACCAGCAGAAGCCACCGCCGAGCCTGCACTGCACCGTGAACGCGGTGCACGGGAAGGTGATTCCCGAGCTGCTCGCCGATCTGCGTACGGTGCTCGGCGACGTCCGGAGCAAGGACGGCTCGTCCGAGCAGAAGGCGTACGGCACGATCGACTGAGATCGGCGCTCACCCGTCGCGACGGAAGGTGACAACCGGGTACGGACCGAACATTGCCGGACCAGATGTCATCAGATATTTTGCTCCCATGAAGAGGCTCTCGGTAACCGAGGTGGCGCGCAACTTCCTGCCGGTGCTCGACTCCGTCGAGCACCGGCAGGAGGAAATCGTGCTCGTGCGCAACCGCAAGCAGGTGGCGCGCCTCGTTCCGGAGGCGGCATGCCAGACGGCGCTCGAAGTCTTCGGTGACCTCTACCGAACGCTCGACGATCGCACGGCAGATGCCCTGTGCGCCGCGATCAACACCGGCCGGAAGGGGAAGCGCGGGCGGCTATCAGAGCTTCGGAACCCGTGGGCTGGCTGATCGACACCAGCATCCCTCGCTTGAACCTGGCGGCGATTCGGCTCGCGTGACGTGGTCCGATCGCATCGCTCAACCCAGGCGGTTCTGAGCGCTCGCACGCGCGTCGAGCAGCGCTCGCGCCAGCGCCGCGGTGCTCGGCGTGCGCGGGCAGTCGACGTCGCGCCAGTCCTCGAAGGGATCGACCAGCACGCCGTGCACGCCCGCGGCGCGTGCGCCGAGCACGTCGACCGCGTGCAGGTCGCCGAGATGCACCGTGCGCTCCGGCGCGCTGCGCACGACCTCGAGCGCACGTGTGAAGATGCGCGGGTCGGGCTTCTCGTAGCCAACCCTGGCCGAGTCGAAGACCGCGTCCAGATGATCGCGCAGGCCGCTGGCGATCATGCCCTCCTCTATCGTGCCGTCGGAGTTGCTGACCACGGCGAGCTTCACACCGGCCGCGTGCAGCGCGGCCAGAGCCTCGGGGACCCCCGGCAGCACCCGTGACCACAGCCGGCGCGTGCCGGCGTCCTTGAGCTCGTGCGCGACCGCGCGCGCGACCGCGTCGAGTTCCGCACCGGCAGGACGCTCATGGACGGCGTCGCCGTCGAGCGCCGTGATGGTGTTGCGCACGTGGAAGACGAAGGTGTCGCGCGCCTCGCTCGAGCGCCCACCCGCGAGCAGCCGCGACAGCGCGGGACGCGCGCCCGCCTCCGCCCGCTCGACCGCTTGCGGCGTGGCGACGATGCCGTGCGCGGCGAGGCGCTCACAGACCAAGTCCAGGTTCATGCCGACCAGGGTGTTGCCGGCATCGAGGAAGATCGTGTCGATCTCGGCGAGCGGGAGCGTGTGCACCCGTCCGGTGTGCCACGCGCCTGCCCGACCTGCCAGCCGTAGCCGCGGGACGCGCGCGAGGATCACGCGGCATCCGGGTCCCTCTCGACGGGGTCCCGCGCGCAGCGCGGCTGACCGGAGGGAGCGCGGGGATCGGGGCCCGCGCGCAGCGCGGCCGACCGGAGAGAGCGCGGGGAGTGGGGCCCCGTGCGCAGCGCGGCCGACCGGAGGGAGCGCGGGGAGTGGGGCCCCGTGCGGCTTGGCCGCACGGGGCGAGGGGGCGCGTGCCCCCTCGTTGCGATCAGTTCAGCGCCGGCACGTTGAGGGTCACGAACGGCTTCTGCGCGTTGGACAGGGCCACGTACGCCTCGTCGCCGGTCGTCGGGAACGACAGGTTGCCGTTGCACTTTCCGGCCGTCACCAGTGCCGGGGTCGAGTTGTTCGCGCAGTAGCTGGCGTCGGCGATGCTCAACGCGCGCACCTGCTGCATGAGGCCGGTGTAGGTGTCGGTCACGCTATTGGTCACCTCGCTCACGCGGTAGGTGACGAACTGCGACTCGTTCGCCGTTGCGTAGAGGAAGATGTCGCAGGTGGCCTGCTTCGCACCGTCCTTCCAGAACGAGAGCTTGACGCTGGAACCGGTCTGGCCCGGGATCGCAATGGTGCGGCCGCAGACCTTGGCGTGGTCCCAGCCGGGTCCCCAGCCGACGCGAAACTGCGTGTAGGGATCGAACGGGTCCTTGTTATCGAGCAAGGACGATCCGCCGACGTTGATGACCAGCCCCGATCCGCGGCCGCCGAAGTTGCCGTAGCGGTCGTCGATCGAGAACGAGTACGCACCCGGCGCGCTGATCTCGTAGTGCACGAAGCGCGCGAACGGGTTCACGTTGAAGACGCTGCCGTACGGCGCCCAGTAGAGCAGGAACTTGTCGCCTTGGTAGAGCGGCTCGCCCGAGCCGGGAATCCCCCACGGGACGCTTCTCTGCACGGCCTGGACGCTGCCGTTCAGCCGGCCCTCCTCCATCGACTTGAAACCGAGGATCGCCGCCGCCATGCACTGGTCCTTCTGCGCGCCCGACGGCGCGGCGCAGGTCGGTGCGGTCGAGAAGCTGTCCCAGACGAAGCGCACCGTGCGACGGAAATTGCGGCAGAAGGCGAGCTTGTCGAAGGCAACATCGTCGCTCGGCCAGGGGCCGATCGCGTTGAGGTCGCTGCACGGATTGTTGGGGGCGAGCCACTGCGTCCAGCGCGCGGTGAGCGACGTCAGCGACGTGTTCGAGAACACGCCATTTTGCTTGACGACGTTGTCGATCATGTACGCCTGCTGGTTGCAGCAGCCGAGGAAGTCGCCGCTGTCGTTCGGACAGCAGTTGCCGACGAGCCCCGAGCAGGCCGGCGTCGCGGAGCACTCACGAGGGGAGACGCCGTCCCAGGTCGGCTTGTACAGAGAGGAAGTGCCCCCGGTGAGGGTCTCCTGCACCAGGATCTGGCCGGACGGGATGCGGCTGGTCTGCGCGACCAGCGTGTGGAACAGGTTGTTCGGGTAGTTCACGTCGGTGAACGCCGCGTACTGCGACCAGTTCACCCGTCCTTTCGCCTTGACGAGGTAGCGCTGCAGCCCGGCGGTGAAATCGGTGAACGTGTCGATCGTGCCCATGTACTCGGTCGCACCTCCGTCACGGAGCTGCATCGCCACCGGGAGGTACGCGTCGTCGACGTAGGACACGTCGAAATCGATGAACGGGATGCCGTTCGGGTTGTTCGCGTCGGGGAAGGCGGCGCCGGTCGCCGGATCCTGCGAGATGATCGTGTACTCGAGGAGCTGGGTCGGGGCGTCGCGGCCGTAGTCGGCGTCGCCGTAGCCCGACCAGCAGGCGTCGGGCGCGCCGTCGCACAGCTGTGGCGTCCAGACGATGCCGTCGGGAATGGTCCGGATGTTCAAGTTCTCCGGCAACAGCGCCTCGAACTGCTCGACGTTCGCCGTGAAGATGAAGAGCCGGGCCGCGTTGTACCAGCACGGCACCCCCTTCGGGATGCGGAGCTTGACGGTGCCACCCGGGGGGATGCCTGCGCCCTTCGTGCCCGCATTGACGAAGATGCGCCGGCTCTGATGCGGGCCCTTGCAGTTCGCGTTCTCGGGCGCCTGGAGCACGGGATAGATCGGAATCGCCAGCTCGTTCTTGAAGGTGAAGTTACGCTGGAAGGGATCATCGGCCGCGAAGGCCACCCCGGATGCGACCACGAGCGCGACGAGGGCGCTGGCGATCGAGCAGACATACTGTCGCGTGGGACGGTGCGGCTTCATTCGTTCATCTCCGGGCTGGCCGGCCTTTCGTCGGGAATCGACCTGGCTCCGAGCTTCCTATTCATCGGTGAGAAGGCGCAATCCATGAACGGGCGCACGAGTGAATGCAGCTAGGCGCGTCAGCGCAGCGCGCTCGCCGTGCCGATCAGCGCGATCGTGCCGTCCGCCTTCTCGCACCACGCGTCGACCACGACCCGCTTGCGCGAGCCTTCGGGAACGACCTCGCGCACACGGCCCCTGGTCGTGAGGACGTCGTTCACCCAGACGACGTTCACCAGGCGAATGTCGAGCTTGCCGCCGTGCTGCCAGCCGGTGCCGAAGTTCGCGTCCAGCGTGTCGGTCATGCCGCAGATGGCCATCATCCCCTGCACGACGATGTCCGGGAAGCCGAGCGCCTGCGCCATCTCACGGTCGTTGTGGTAGTTGCGGTGCGGTCCCGAGAACGCCTTGCACATCTCGATCGTGACCGTGCGCTCGCCGGGCTTGATCTCCTCGCCCTCGGCCGGCAGCTCGAAGCGGCGGTCCGAGCGCTTCTCGCGCGCCTTGTCGACCACCATCTCGCCGCTCGGGTCGTCGGCGAGGAAGCTCTGGTGCGTACGGCTGCGCTGCAGCCAGCGTCCGTCCTCGGTCGTCCACAGCACCTCGGCGACCACGTAGAGCCGGTCGCGCTTGCGGTAGCGCTCGACCACGGTGACGCGCGAGCGCACCTTCGCACCGACGCGCAGCGGACTGAAGATCTCCCACTCCTGGCGCGCGTGCAGGTTGCCGATGATGTTCGGCAGGTACCACGACAGGTCGCGGTAGACCTCGGAGTGGTAGAGCAGCGCGGGCGAGACCTCCTCCCTCGCCTTCGCGACCAGGCCCGTGCCGGCCGCGTAATGCGCGATCTCCTCGCGCGTCACGGTCGCCTCGCGACCGCCGAGATCCTGCCCGACGTGCACCTCGCCCTGGGGGAAGAGTCCGGAGTCGCTCATTGCCGCGGATGGTGCGGGGGCGGTGGCGACGTGTCAAGGATCGGGCCGGCGTCAGCGGCCCGCGCGCACCGCTGCCAGCGCCGCCACCGCCGTCAGGTTGCAGACGAAGAACGCCGTGAACACGACGGCGTAGCTGCCGGTCGCGTCGAAGAACCAGCCCGCGAGCACCGGCCCGAGGATGCCGCCGGGAATCAGCGCGAGCAGCAGCAGGCCGTAGATGCGCGCCAGGTGACGTGCGCCGAAGCGCTTGCCGACCACCAGCGGGATCACCACGTCCTCGGCGGCCGTGGCAACCCCGTGCAGCAGCAGGAACAGCGGGATCACGAGCGGCACCTCCGGCGCGAGCAGCAGCCCAGACGCGACCGCGATCACGATGAAGTTGCCGATCGCGGCCGAGCGCGGCCCGATGCGGTCGGCGAGCGAGCCCGCGCCGAGCTTGCCGGCGATGCCGGCGGCGATCGTCAAGCCAAAGCCCATGGCCGCCTCGCCGCGCGCGTAGCCGAGGTCCGAGAGGAACGCGACAAGATGCGTGTTGACGCCGAGGCGGTAGAGGTAGAACGCCAGCAGCACCCAGAACAGGAGCCAGAAGTCGCGCTGGCGGAGGATCGTGGCGACGTCCGTGGCGACGTCCGTGGCGACGTCGCCGTCCGCCTCCGGCATCGCGGCACCCGGAGCTGCGCCCGCAGCGCCCTGCCCGCCCGCCGCTTCGGGCACGGCGTCCCCGACGGGCCGCCGCGGCAAGCCGACCAGCAACGCGAACGGCAGCAGCAGGATCCACAACGTGCTGCCGATGCCCGACAGCGCGCCGCGCCACGAGCCGGACGCGAGCAGCGCACCGCCCACCGCGACGCCGAGCGCGCCGCCGATGTTCGATCCGATGTAGACCATGCCGAGCGCGAGGCCGCGCCGCGCGGAGAAGCGCCCGGTGATCGCAGTCGCCGTCGGCAGGTCGCCGAGGCACGCCACCGCGACGCCGATGCCGATCGCGACCAGATAGAACTGCCAGACGTCCTGCATCAGCGACGCGGAGAACAGCGTCCCGCTCATGAGCAGGCTCCCGGCGACCAGCACCACGCGCGGCCCGCGACGCTCGGAGAGCCAACCGACCAGCGGGCCGACCAGCGCCACGCAGGTGCTCATGATCGGGTTCGCCGCGGCATAGTCGGTGCGCGACCAGCCGAGGTCGTCGGCGACCGGCTTCAGGAACACGGGAAAGAGGTAGCCACCGACGCCCATGCCGATCTGGCAGACCAGGCACGCGACGACCACCAGCCAGTCGCGCCAGCTCGCGCGCTCGGCGCTCACGGCATGCCCATGTCCTGGCGCAGCGCGCGGAACCCGGGCGTCCAGTGGCCGTCCGCGTCGCGCACCGTCAAGGGCGCGAGCAGCAGGTCGTCCGGAGCGGCGCCGGACGAAGCCTCGCCGACCCGTTGCATCGCGTACACACCGAGCAGCGGCGGCTTGCCCACGCGCGGCACCACGTCGCGGCTGCGGACGACGCGCAGCCCCGCGGCCTGCGCCGCGGAGACGACGCGCGGCCGCTGCCTACCACCCGCACACGCGACGAACCAACCACCCGGCGCGAGCAGGCGCGCCGCGGCTGCGCAGTAGTCCTCGATCCCGCCGCGATGCTCGATGCGGCACGGCGCGCACTGCACGCGCGGCGACTCGCACCCGGTTCGCGGCGGCAGATACGGCGGCGTACCGGTGACCAGATCGAACACCGCGCCCTCGGGCACGGCCGCCGGATCGCGCAGATCGTCGAGGCGCACCTTGCAGCGCGCGACCGCACCGTTGCCGGCGATCGAGCGTCGCGCGAGTTCGAAGCTGACCTTCTGCGCCTCGACGCCGATCACCTGCACGTCCGGGAAACGCCACGCGACCAGCAGCAGGACGGACCCGATGCCACAGCCGATGTCGGCGTAGCGCCGCGGCGCATTCGCGGCCACGGTCTCCGCGGCGAACCACGCGGTGACCAGATCGTCGAGCGACCAGCGGTGGCCGTCGAGGCGCTGCAGGATGCGCCAGTCGCCGGCGAGCCAGCACAGGTCCTCGCCCGCGCCCGGGGCGAGCTCTGGATCCTCCCAGCCGGACGGCGACGGTCCCGGCGCGGTCCAGCCGGGCGGCCGGCGCGGCGCGCGGACGATGCCGCCGGACGGCGTCAGCTCAACGCGCACCAGCCCTCTTCGCGCGCGGCGCACGGATCGGAACGTCGCTACCGCACATCTCCGCGATCTCGTCGCGATACGCTTCCGCGACGCTCGGATGCCCCGGCAGCTCGCGCCGCGGCGCGACACAGCCGATCTTCAGCGCGTGCGGCTGCAGCGTGATGCGCACGTCGGCGCCGTCGCGCTCGAGCATCACCGGCCAGTGCCGGCATGCGGCGGGTTTGAAATCGGGCACCGAGCGCTCGGTCGCGAGGGCCAGCGAGTGGATCGAGCACAGCGCGTGCTTGCGCGTGCGGTAGAGAAACGGGCACGCGCCGTCGTCGTCCGGCTCGATCAGCAGGTCCGGCGGCTCCTCGTCGATGAAGACGTTCGCGTAACCGTCGGCCTCGCGCAGCGTCGGCACGATGCGCGCGAGCTCGTCCATCAGCGAGTCGATGGCGCGCACCTCGCGCTTCGAGACCTCGACCGCCAGCCCGACGCAGCAGGTGCGGTCACGCGGGCAGCCGTCGGGGTGACAGCGGTAGGCGTAGCTGTCGAGCTTGGGATCGAGGATGAAGCGCGTGCGCGGCGCGGCCCTGGACGTGCGGGACTTCACGGCCGCCCCTTTACCCCGACGCAAGCGGGACGGCGAACGCCGGCAAACCACCAGGGTCCGCCCACACCCGTCGCACGAACACAGGGAGTTTGACGGCGCCCGCCCGATCCGCTTCCCTGCCACGACATGATCGAATGGTCCGAACAGCACCTCATGCTCCGCGACGCCATCCGCAGCTTCGTCGAGAAGGAAATCAAGCCCAACCTCGAGGAGCTCGAGCACGGCGACACGCCGCCCTACGACGTCCTGCGCAAGATGATGCGCACCTTCGGCATCGACCAGATGGCGAAGCAGCGCTTCGAGCGCCAGATGAAGCGCGACAAGGCGGCCGTCGAGGCGAAGGCGAGCGGCAAGGCCGAGCCCGCCGAGGAGCGCTTCGAGGAGGCCGGCTCCACCGACGGTGCCGCGATGCAGCTCATCCCGATCATCGAGCTGTGTCGCTACTGCCCGGGCATGGTGACCGCGATGGGCGTCAGCATCGGGCTCACCGCCGGGGCGATCATGTCGAAGGGCACGATCCGGCAGAAGGAGCGCTGGGCGGCGCCGCTGCTCACCATGGAGAAGATCGGCTCGTGGGCGATCACCGAGCCGGGCTCGGGCTCGGACGCGTTCGGCAGCATGGTCTCCACCGCCAAGCGCAAGGGCGACGGCTACGTGCTGAACGGCAGCAAGACCTTCATCACCAACGGCCCGTACGCCGACACCATCGTCTTCATCTGCAAGCTCGACGAGGGTAACGAGCCGCGCGAGCGCAAAGTGGTGAGCTTCATCCTCGACAAGGGGATGGAGGGCCTCACGCAGTCGAAGCCGCTGCGCAAGATGGGCAATCACTCCTCGCCGACCGGACAGCTCTTCCTCGAGGACGTGCACGTCGAGAAGGACCGGCTCATCGGTGAGTCCGAGGAAGCGGCCGGCGGACGCTCGGGCGCCAAGGCGACCTTCGGCGTCGAGCGCACCGGTGTCGCGGCGATGGCGCTCGGCATCGTCGAGCAGTGCCTCATGCTGTGCATCGACTACGCGAAGACGCGCGTGCAGTTCGGGCGCCCCATCGGCGAATTCCAGCTCATCCAGCTGAAGCTCGCCAAGATGGAGGTGGCGCGCATGAACCTGCAGAACATCGTCTTCCGCCAGATCGAGATGTCGGCGCAGAAGAAGCCGATGACCTTCGCGGAAGCGTCGGCGTGCAAGCTCTACGCGGCGCAGGCGGCGATGGAGGTCACGCTGGAGGCCGTGCAGCTCTTCGGCGGCAACGGCTACATGGCCGAGTACCAGGTCGAGCAGCTCTGCCGCGACTCGAAGGTCCTGCAGATCTACGCGGGCACCGACGAGATCCAGGTGTCGCAGATCGCGCGCTCGCTGCTCGCGAGCTGAAGGTCGGCAACGACGGTGGGCGTGCGTCGCGAATTTGCCTCGCGACGCATCGCCCTGTCCGTGCAGTGGTGGTAGCGTTCGGGCCATGCGAGCAGTCCCGCAGGCGTCCGACCCCCTCCTCAGACGCATGACCCTCGACGAGTGGGCCCGTCTTCCGGAAGACGAAGACGGCGAGATCGTCGATGGCTGGCTGGTGGAGGAGGAGGTGCCGGACTTTCTGCACGAGCTCATCGTCGGCTGGTTGCTGCAGAACCTCGTCCCATGGGTACGCCAGCACGGGGGCGTCGCCGGTGGGTCGGACGCGAAGTTCGCGGTCGCGAGCAACCGCGGACGCAAGCCGGACGTCACCGTGTTCCTGCCGGCGAGCGGCAAGCTGCCGCCGCCACGTGGACTGGTGCGCGTGCCGCCGACGATTGCGGTCGAGATCATCTCGTCACGACCGCGGGACAGGCGCCGTGACCGCGTCGAGAAGAGCGCCGACTACGCCGCGTTCGGCATCACGTGGTACTGGATCGTCGACCCTGAGCCACTGCGCCTCGAGATCCACCACCTGCGCGACGACGGCACGTACGCAGAAGCCCTCGCGGCAAGCACCGGCATTCAGCGTGACCTCCCGGGCTGCCCCGGCCTCGTCCTCGACCTCGACGAGTTGCGCGCCGACATCGCGCGCCTGCCGCACGACGACGACGAGCCGCGCTGACCGCTCGGGCCTCAGAGTCTGTGCACTCTCAGTCGTCGAACAGGTAGCGCGTCACCATGTCGGTCGCCGCATCGACCGCGGCGCCGTGCGCGACGCCGGCCTCGCCGAGCACCAGGCGCGACGCGATCCACTCGACCGACACGTGCACGACGAACGCGGCCGCGTGCGCGTCCACCGCCCGCAAGCGGCCCTTCGCGGCGAGGGCCGCGAACAGCGCCTCGAGTGCCGCGCGCACCCGGCCCTCGATCGCCATGTTCGCGTCGCGAAACTCCGGGTCCTTCAGGTGGCGCTCCCAGAGGATGCGCTGGATGCCGGGGCTGATCAGACGCGACCCGACGACCGCCTCGATCGCGAAGCGTACGTGCTGGCGCGGCTCGCCGGTGCGCCAGCGCTCGGGCGCGAGCGCCTCGACCACCATGTCGGACATCGTGCGCACGGTGCCGTCGAGCACCTCGAGCATCAGCTTCCGCTTGTCCGGGAAGTACGCGTACAGCGTGCCGACGCCGATGCCGGCCCGCTGCGCGATCGCCGCGGTCGTGGTGTCGTCGTAGCCCTGCTCCTCGAAGCCCGCGATCGCCGCGGCGACGATGCGGTCGCGGGTCTGTCGGCTGCGCTCCTGCTGCGGGGTCCGGACCACCCGCCGCACGGGTTTCAGCCGCGGTGCGCTCGCTCGGGGCATGCGGGTGGAACTACCATCGATGAAATACGAAATCGACGTCGGATTCGCCTTGACTCACGAAACCGGGGCGGATACGCGGAATCGGTGGGTTCGAGAAGCCAGCCCACTGGAGGGAAGCGCAGATGAACACCGTCGCAGAAGCCGCCCGCGCCGCCGACCAGACCGACCGCGAGCTCGAGACCATCCTCGCGTCTTTCGACACCAACTACGTCTGGAACTACGGCAACCTGAAGGACGGCCTGCGCGACCTCTACGAGAAGGCGAAGCGCGACCAGTGGAACGGCACCACGCAGCTCGCCTGGAGCACCGACGTCGACCCCGAGCGCGACATCCTGCCCGATGCGATGAACCCGCTGCAGGACTTCGCGCCCTACCAGAAGCTGGACGAGAAGGAGAAGCGGCGGCTCCGCCACGGCCAGGTTGCGCTGCAGCTCTCGCAGTTCCTGCACGGCGAGCAGGGCGCGCTGATCGTCGCCTCGCAGCTCGTCGGCGGCGTGCCGTGGATGGACGCCAAGTTCTACGCCGGCTCGCAGACCATGGACGAGGCGCGCCACGTCGAGGTCTTCGCCCGCTACCTGAACGAGAAGATGCAGTGGCAGTGGCCGGTGAACGCGAGCCTGAAGGAGCTGCTCGACGCGACCATCAAGGACAGCCGCTGGGACTTCAAGTACCTCGGCATGCAGATCATCATCGAAGGCCTCGCGATGGCGGCGTTCGGCAACCTCTACCAGGTCGCGCAGGAGCCGCTGCTCAAGGACCTGCTCAAGTACGTGATGAAGGACGAGTCGCGCCACGTCGCGTTCGGCGTGCTGTCGCTGCGCGGTTACTACAAGGACATGGGCGGCGGCGAGCGCCGCGACCGCGAGGACTTCATCATCTATGCCTGCGAGCTGATGCGCGACCGGCTGATCGGCAGCGACATCGCGGACCTGATGGGCTGGGATCCGAACGAGGTGCGCAAGCACGTGCTCGAGTCGCCGCCGCTGCAGATGTTCCGCCGCATGCTGTTCACGCGCATCGTGCCCAATCTGAAGAAGCTCGACCTGCTGACCCCGCGCGTGCGCGAGGCCTTCGACCGGCTCGGCATCCTGCAGTTCGAGGACTTCGACGCCGACGCGATGGACAAGCAGCTCGGCTTCGCCTGACCGCTACGGGCCGCATGCCGGCGAATCTCGAAACCGCGCGCCGCGGCGTGAACGACACGCGCTACGTGCCGGGGCAGCGTACGGGCCACTACGAGAGCTTCTTCGTCCGCGCCAACAACCCGACGCGCGCGCAGGCGTTCTGGATTCGCTACACGATCTTCGCGCCGCAAGGCCGCCCCGAGGACGCGCGCGGTGAGCTGTGGGCGGTCTTCTTCGACGGCAAGAGCGGCCAGCACACGGCAGCGAAGACCGAGGTGCCGATCGCCTCTTGCGACTTCCGCCGCGATGGGCTCGGCGCGTACGTCGCGGATGCGCGCCTCGAGCCCGGACGCGTGCTGGGTGCAGCGGCGAGCGGCGGACACACCATCGCCTGGGACCTGAGCTTCGACGGCGACGCGCCGCCCTTGTTCGCGCTGCCGCCCGCGCTGTACACCGCCAAGCTACCGCGCGCGAAGACGCTGGTGCCGCTGCCGCTGGCGCGCTTCCGCGGCACGATCGGCGTCGACGGACACCCCTACCCGATCTTCGACTGGGTCGGCAGCCAGAACCACAACTGGGGCTCGCGCCACACCGATCACTACGCGTGGGGTCAGGTGGCCGGCTTCGACGACGCCCCGGAGAGCTTCCTCGAGGTCGCGACCGCGCGCCTGCGGCTGGGACCGCTGTGGACGCCGTTCATGACCCTGCTCGTGCTACGCCACGACGGCCGCGAGATCGCGCTCAACTCGCTGCTGCAATCGCTGCGCGCGCGCGGCCGCTTCTCGTACTTCGAGTGGACCTTCCGCTCCGAGAACGCGCAGTACCTGATCGAGGGCCGGATCGCGGCGCCGCGCGCAGCGTTCGTCGGGCTGCGCTACGACAACCCTCCGGGTGGCGTCAAGCATTGCCTGAACAGCAAGCTCGCCGGCTGCGTGCTGACGATCGCCGACAAGCGTCGCGGCACCTCGGTGCTGCTCGAGACCGGCAACCGCGCCGCGTTCGAGATCCTCACCGACGACCACGCCCACGGCGTGCCGGTGGTCGCCTAAGCAGTGACGGGTGACGGTCCGGGCAGCGCGAAGCGCAGCACCTTGCCGATCGTGGTGCCGAACTGCCGGCGGAGCGACCCGGTGTTGTACGGCAGCCCGTAACGCGCCGCGATCTCCTGCACGCGCGGCGCGATCTCGGGGTAGCGGTGGCTCGGCAGGTCCGGGAACAGGTGGTGCTCGATCTGGTGGCTCAGGTGGCCGGTCATGATGTGGAACAGCTTGCCGCCAGCGATGTTGCACGAGCCGAGGAGCTGGCGGGCGTACCAGTAGCCGCGCGTCTCGCGACGGATGTCGCGCTTGCTGAAGTGGTGCACGCCGTCGGGGAAGTGGCCGCAGAAGATGATCGTGAACGTCCACAGGTTGCGCATGATGTTGGCGAGCGCGTTGGCGGCCAGGATCCAGAAGAAGAACGGGCCGGCGAGCGCGGGCCAGAGCACGTAGTCCTTCAGGACCTGACGCCCGACCTTCCAGCCGACGCGCTTCAGCATCGGCCGCGCTTCCGGCCAGCTCCGCTTGCCCGCCAGGATACGGCTGATCTCGAGGTCGTGCACGGCGATGAACCACTCGAAGAAGGTCGCCATCACCACGAACGACAGCGGCTGCATGGCGTAGAAGGCGCTCCAGCGCTGGCGCGATGTGACGCGCAGCATGCCGTAGCCGACGTCGCGGTCCTTGCCCATCACGTTGGTCCACATGTGGTGGACGACGTTGTGCGAATGCCGCCACTGGTCCGCGGGGCAGACCAGGTCCCACTCCCAGGTGTTCGACTGGATCTCGGGATCGCGCATCCAGTCCCACTGCGCGTGCAGGATGTTGTGCCCGAGCTCCATGTTTTCGAGGATCTTCGCCAGGCCGAGTCCGACCGTGCCCAGCAGGAGGACCGACAGGAACGCGGGCCAGCTCGCCCAGGCGAAGCCGAACCAGGGGTGGAAGGCGAGGCTCGCGTACATGACCAGGCGTGCAGCGAAGGCAAGCGTTCGCTGCACGCGGATGACCCGCAGGATATAGCGCCGGTCACGCTCGCCGCGATCGTCGAGGATCTCGTCGCGGATCACGTCGAGCTCGCGGCCGAACTCCTCGAGCGCGGCAGGGTCCAGTCCGGCCAGTGGCTTGTTGCGGGTCATCATCGCTCCTACTCCCGTAGCAGACCCGTGGTCTCGTGGCTCACAGCTCGAGCTCGCAGTTGCCGGCGGCGGCGGACACGCAGATCTGCACCCTCGTGCCGGGATCGCTGGTGAGGCGGTTGTCGCGAACGTCGCGCACGCAGCCCGCCACCAGGGTGGCGGTGCACGAGTGGCAGATCCCCATGCGGCAGCCGTGCGCCGGGTTGAGGCCGCTCGCCTCGGCGACGCGCAGCAGGCAGGTGGCGCCGTCGGCATCGACCTCGATCCCGCTCGCGGCGAAGCGCACCCGGCCGCCGGTGGCGTCCGGGGGAGCGTCGGCAAGCGCCGCCTGGAAGCGTTCGACCAGCAACCGCCGCGCGAGGCCGTTGCCGGACCAGTGCTCCTCGAGGGCAGCGAGCAGCCCGCGCGGTCCGCAGGCGTAGCCGTCGCGTCCCTGCCAGTCGGGGCACAGCGCGTCGAGCTCCTGGGGCGAGAAGTGATGGCTCGGCGACTGCTCGCCGCCTGCACCGCGGGTGTACACGAGGTGCAGGCGGTAGCGCGGATGATCCTGCGCCAGCCGCGCGAGCTCGTCCGCGAAGATGACGTCCCGGGCGCTCGGCGCGTAGTGGATGTGCACGATGTCCGGCAACGCGCCGCGTGCCGCGAGGCTGCGCAGCATGCCCATCACCGGCGTCACGCCGCTGCCCGCCGTGATGAACAGCGGACGCACCGGACGAGATTCCGGCAGCACGAACTCGCCCTGCGCCACGCCGAGGGTGACGTAGGCTCCCGGCACGAGATCGCGCGCCAGATGATTCGACACCCGGCCACCCGGCACGGCCTTGACCGTGATCGCGATGCACTCGCTCGTCCTGTCGTGCTCGGGTGCGGAGCTGATCGAGTAGGTGCGGACGTGGCGGGTACCGTCGATGGGGACGGTCACGGCCACGAACTGGCCGGCGCGATGACCACGCCAGCCGCGCCCGGGACGCAAGATCAAGGTGCGCGCGTCGTGCGTCTCGTCACACACCCGCTCGACGCGTGCGCGCAGCAGGTGCGACGACCACAGCGGATTGACCAGCTCGAGGTAGTGCGAGACCCGCAGCGGCCATGCAAACAGATCCGCAACGCCGGCGAGCCGCGTCCGCAACGTGCGCGCGGTACCGTCAGGCGGCGCGCTCGCGCGCTCCGTCGCGGCCATCGTTTGAGCGGTCTCCCTTGCCATGAGCCTTTCCGGCGGGCCGACGGGGGCTGGGTTCCCGACGCTGCCGTACCTTACCGTTGCGTAAGTTACGCTAGCGTAATATCGCTGTCAAGGTGGCCAGCGCGCGAGCTCCGTCCGGACGTCTACCCGCTGCGGCACGGCGCGCGCAATTGATCGACGTCGGGCGCGGGGTGTTCGCCGAGCGCGGCTACGAGGCGGCCTCGGTCGAGGAGATCGCCGAGCGTGCCGGGGTGTCGAAGCCGATCGTCTACGGGCACTTCGGGGGCAAGGAAGGCCTCTATGCGGTGATCGTCGACCGCGAGGTCGAGCACGTGCTCGCGCGGATCGTGGCAGCCGTGGGCACGGGCTCGGCGCGGGCGCGGCTCGAGCAAGCGGCGCTCGCCTTTCTCACCTACGTGCAGGAGCGCCCGGACGGCTTCACCGTGCTGCTGCGCGACGCACCGCCGTCGCAGCGCGGCGGCGAGATGCCCGCCCTCATGTTCGCCCTCGCCGATCGCGTGAGCGTCATCTTCAGCGAGCAGTTCCGCGCGGCCGGCTACGACGCCAAGGCCGCGCCGATCTACGCCCACGCCCTGGTCGGCATGGTCGCCTTCGTCGGCCAGTGGTGGACCGACACCAGCAAGGCCCCACCGGCCGAAGCGGTCGCGAGCCACATCGCAGCACTCGCCTGGATGGGTCTGCGCCACCTGCCGAAGCGCCCGACCCGTCTGGTCAAGGGGACGGAGCACTCGTGATCGGCACCGGCGCCAGGACGAACGCGTAGCTCGCGCCCGTTTCACGGAGCTCGTCGACTTCCGCCGCAACGTCCGCCGGCGGCGAGCGGAAGACCAGCACCGCAACCTGCACCGACCGGGCCGCACCCGCGCCATCCGCGAGCTCGACGGTCACCGGCGCCAGCATGCTCGGACCGTCGTTCGACGCCGCGACCTCGAGCGGACCACCCACGCTCCAGCGTCCGTCCGGCAACAGGCGGCTGGCGATCCGGATCTCGGCGTCCGGCGGCACGCCCTCGGCCTCGACCCCGACCGTGACGCTGCATGCCGCGACGTCACCGGCCCCGCCGCAGTCGACGAAGTCCGCGCGCTCGACGTTCGCGCTGACCCGGACGTCGCTGGGGCTGGGCACCCCACCGGCCTGATTCGGGACCGTCGCCCCGGACGGACAGATCGTCAAGGCGCCGTCGCCAAGCACGCAGCGCTGCTCGTCGATCGCCTGCTCGATGAGCACGCTCTCCGAGAAGCTCGGGTCGAAGCCGCTCGAGCCGCTGCCGCCGCAGCCGCAGCCGACGAGGATCGCAAGCAGGATCGAGAACAGGACATGGCGTTGCACCGGCATCGTTCGCCTCATCACAGCACCGTCGCCGTCACCAGGACGTTCAAGAAGCTGGTCTCGGCGGAGGCGTCGGCCGCGTACTCCTCCGCCAGCTTGCGCAGCTCGGCATCGAGGCGGCGCTGGAACTCGTCGAGGCGCGCGCGCTCGATGTTGAGGTAGTGGTTGCGCATGTAGGTCCCGGTCGGCTGATCGCCGAGCGCGAGCTTGTCGAGCAGGCCCTTTGCGAACAGCGTGCAGAACTCGAGCGCCAGCGCCTGTCGCTCGCCGGTCTCGACCGCCATGAAGTGCCGCCCCAGGCGGCGTGCCTTGCCGCGCTCGATCGCGACCAGGCCACGTTGCACGAGGAGCTGCTCGATCTGCGCGAGCAGCTTCGCATCGACCTCGCCCTTGGCACTCGCCTTCACGTCGCGGCGCCAGCGTGCGAGCGTCACCGCGCTTTCGTCGTCCGGCAGCGCCGCGATCGCCCGGGTCGCGAGCACCGCGAGCTCGATGTCGTCGACGTGCACCAGGGCTGTTGGCGCCTGCAGCACGCGGCGCAGCTCCTTGCCGAAGGCGTGCAGCATGCGATCGCGCCACAGGATCGCCAGCAGCTCGCGCGCGTCCTGGTTCTTGAACCTGGCCAGGCGCCGCACCAGGGTCTCGCTCGGGAAGCGCTTCCCCTTCTCGATGTAACCGAGCATCACCGGGTCGAGGCTGCCGCCGAGCACCTCCTCGGCGAAGCGTTTCAGCGTGAATTCACGCCCGGCGAGGACCCGGGCCTCGTAGAACACGTCTCCGATCCCCTTGCGGGTGGAGCTGGTGGCGGCGGCCGGCATGGCCAGACATCTAACAAAACTCTTTCCGCTTGCCAACCTAACAACTCTTGTTTATAGAGTGACACCGAGGGAGGAACGAACGATGCTGAGGCTCGTCTCAAGAAGGGGAACGATCGGCTTGGTCCTGACGCTGCTCGCCGCGTGCGGCGGCGGAGGGGGTGGTGGCAACGGCGGACCCGGCGCACCGGCCGCGAGCGTGCAGGGATTGATCGTCGCACACCAGGACGTGGCGGCGCGTGATCCGGCGGCGGTCGGTGCTCCGCCGGCAGAATGGATCGGGGGTGACCGCTCGATCGCCGGCAAGGCGGCGCTGGCGCACGCCGACTGGTCGCTCGGTGGCACGGACAGGAGCGGCGTGACTGCCGGCGACGGCAGCTTCGCGATCGACGGGCTGGCGCCGGGGCGCTACGTGCTCGAGCTGTCGCGCACCCTCGCCGGCGACCTGGTCGCGACCTCGCTCACCTTCGGCGTCGGCGACGGCGGCGGCGCCACGGTGCTGGGCGAGATCTCCTGGGGCAGCGCGCGCGCGACCTCGACCTTCACCCGCGACGGGCACGACGTGCAGGAGATCTTCGTGCCGTCCGACGTGCACGTCGTGCTCGAGGACGGCAAGCTGATCGAGCTCGGCGACGGCATCCGTGTCTGGCAAGACGTCGATCGCGACGGCGACTTCGACACCTGCACCGTGATCCGCGAGGCGGCGACCTGCGTGGTCGCGCAGATCGGAGCGATCCTGACGCAGCTCCCGGAGTCGCTGCGCGTCGGGCAGAGTACGGCCGCGCAGGCCGTGCTGACACTCGACGACGGCAGCGCGCTCGACGTGACGTCGCTGGTCGCGTGGCAGAGCTCGGCTGCGTCCGTGGCCACGGTCGATGCCTTCGGGCGCATCACGGCGCTGGCGCCGGGCAGCACCGAGATCCAGGCGCAGCTCGGCGACCTCGGCAGCCTGCTCACCACGGTCACGGTGGCGGAGCGCGCCGCCCTGGTGCGCCTGCACGTCCAGAACGCGTCCTGCTATTACCCGTACGGCGTCGACGACCGCGGCGAGCCGCCGCACCCGACGCCGATGGAGCCGCCCACGGACAGCGGCATCTGGGCACCGACCTGCCGTCAGGTGGTCGAGATCGGCGGCAGCATCTACTTCATCGCGCTCGGCGAGTTCGCCGACGGTGACGTCCAGGACCTGACCGGCGAGGTCGCGTGGTCGGTGGATCCTGGCGCGCTCGGCGAGGTGATCGACGGCGTCTTCACCGGCCGCGAGGCGGGCGCGGGCCAGCTCACGGCGCGCCTCGACGCCGTGCAGAGCGACCCGACCGAAATCAGGGTGGTGACCGAGCCGACCCTGGTATCAATCGCGATCTACGCCGAGGACGGCGGCATCGGGCTACCCGTCCCCGCCGACGGCGACGAGCCGGCGACCCCGGCGAGCGACGTCGTGCCCTGCCCCGGCTGCGGTGGCTTCGCGCTCACGGTGCTGCGCGGCGACGAGACCCCGCTGCGTGCGAACGGCGAGTACGACACCGGCATCTGGCGCGACCTGACGCTCGACGCCACCTGGAGCAGCGCCGACGTCGCGGTGGCGACGGTCGGCGCGGACGGCAAGCTGGTCGCGCGGGCGGCCGGCGAGGCCACCATCACCGCGAGCCTGGACGCGATCCGCAGCGAGCCGGCGCAGATCAGCGTCGTCGACCAGGCAACGCTCGAGTACCTGTGGATCTACCAGGTGGGCGAGCGCGTGGTGGCGCGCGGCGACCAGCGCTTCTTCACCGCCACCGGCAGCTACGACCTCGGCTTCTCCCGCGACGTCACGGACGCGGCCACCTGGCGCAGCAGCGACGCCAGCATCGCGCGCTTCGACGAGGCCGGCGTCCTGACCGGCGTCGCCGCGGGCGACGTCGAGGTCTGGGCGGACGTCGACGGGGTCGCGAGCGAGCGCGTGCGCCTCGAGGTCTTCGCGACCAGCGAGCTCGACTACTGCGATCCGGCGAGCGTCAACCGCGGCACCTGGACCGATGGCTTCAACCGCGTGCTGCTCGAGTCGGATTGTGCGGCCTACACGCAGCCAGACGTCGCGGCGCTGCGCTTCACCGTCACCGAGAAGACCTCGCCGGGCGGGATCTTCGATCCCTGCCTCGACCTGTATGTCTTCCAGGGCGACACGCCGGTGCGGACGATCCGCGAGGAGGGCTGCGGCGACCCCTTCCTGCCGAGCAGCTCGGCCGGCCTCGAGGACGAGATCCTCAAGTACCAGGTGCGGGCGTTCTGGGATCTGAAGGACGACGGCGGCCAGCCGGTGCCGGCCGGAACCTACCAGATCCACGGGCGCTTCTACCTCTACTACGACCCGGTCGTGAGCTTGACGGTCACCATCGAGTAGCGACGTCCAGACCGGGGCGGGCGTGCTGTCCCGCCCGCCCCGGTCTTGCCTACTGCGGCAGGTTGAGCAGCCAGCCGTTGGGCTTCTGCTCCCAGGTATTGGTGGTCTCGAACGGGTCGGCACCGACGGTGAAGCGCACCGTCATGGCCGCGAGCGTGGTCTTGCTCTCGAGCCCCGCGTCGAAGGCCTGGATGTCGATCTTGAACACGTTCGGCATGCCATCGCGCTTCGACAGCTTGATGAAGGCGATGCCGCCCGTCGTGCGCGCATCGTTGTTGCGGTAGGTGAACGACCCCGCCCCTTGCTGGATGAAGCTCCCCGGTGGCAGGACGAAGCTGAAGATCGGGTCGAAGAGCGCGTTGCTCAGCGACAGGGTGAAGGGCTGGGTGGTCGGCGAGATCGGTGGGGTGAGCGTGATCAGGCCGTGGAACTCGAAGAAGTCCGGCGTCGCCATGTCGCCGCGGTAGATGATGCGGGCCGGGCAGGCGTGCGGGCAGCCGATCACGGTTGTACGGGGTGCAAACACCAAGGTCGTGCAGCCCGTTGCATCGCACTCGGAGCACACGCTCGGCGTGCTGCTCGAGCACGCGCGCAGCCCTGCCGGGTCGGACATGCCCTTCAGACAAAGCTGCGTGAGGCCCTCGGCGTCGAGCACTTCGATGCGGATCGTCGCCACGTCGACGCTGCCGTTCGCCGGCAAGGTGATGCCCGCCGGTTTGAGCGACACCACGACCGAGTCTGTTCCCGAGGCGGCGCAAGTGGTTACGTTCGCATCCTTGTCGACGCAGCCGCTGCCGCCGACCGGAACGAACTTGAGCTTCCCGGGCACGTGATCCATGCACTCCGGTCCGCCGAGCGCCAGGAACACCGTGATGTCGCCGGACAGATTGGCGGGCACGGGCGTGACGCCGTCGGGAAAGTCCGAGGCCGGCGTGTCGCTGCTGGTGTTGTTGACCGTGACGACGACGTCGATCACGTCACCCGTCTGGAGCCGTCCCCAATCGGTCGGGTAGAGCGAGATGGAACCACCCGTCTGGACCGCGTGCGCGGCGGGTGCTGCGAGGAACGAGAGAAGAAGGAAAGAAGGAAGAAGGAATGAACCTCGTAGGTTCCTGAACATGGGAACTCTCCTTTCGCACTCCATGCACACCATCCGCGGCGAGCGCGGCATTCGCGCTCGGCTGGTGCGTGCGCACGACAAGATTTCCTGGCTTTCGCGGATCTGAATCGAGGAGAGAAACTTCCGTCGCGCTACCTGCCCCGCACCTCACCTCCCTTCGCGACGTGTCGATCACGCGCGCAGAAACGGCCGACGAGGCGGGATCTCGTCGCACGGAAACCGTGTCGCCCCCGCGACACGGCAAGCTGCTTGACGACAACCCCGCTGCCGTGTGGCGGGCTCTATCACAAAAACGAAACGGGACGCACTAGCCATTCGCGAAAAACTGCGACTTGTTAGTAGGAAGAAGTACGGGGAGGAGTCGTCGTGCCGTCGCACACCTGGGAGAGCTGGTCGGGGCGAGTCCGCTGCACGCCGTCGGCATTCGTCGAGCCACGCAGCGAGCAGGAGATCGCCGACGGCGTGCGCGCCGCGGTGGCCGCGGGTCGCGCGGTGCGCGTCGCGGGCAGCGGTCACTCCTTCACGCCGTTGGTCGCGACCGACGGCGTCCTGCTGTCGCTCGATGCGTGGCAGGGAATCGAATCGGTCGATCCGGCGGCATGTCAGGCGACGATCCGCGCCGGCGCGAAGATCCTCTCACTGGGCGAGAGCTTGCGGGCACACGGGATGGCGCTCGCGAACCAGGGCGACGTCGACGTGCAGGTGCTCGCCGGCGCGCTCGCGACCGGCACGCACGGCACCGGGGCTGCGCTCGGCAGCATCTCGTCGCAGATCCGCGGGCTCCGGCTCGTGACCAGCACCGGTGACACGCTCGGCTGCGACGCCGACGATGAGCCCGATCTCCTCGAAGCAGCTCGGGTTTCGCTCGGCGCGCTGGGTGTGATCACGGCCGCGTGCCTGCAGCTCGTGCCGGCCTTCAGACTGCACGAGCGTGAGTGGCGGATCGGCATCGAGGACTGTCTCGCCGGGCTCGACGGCCACGTCGCAGCGCACCGCCACTTCGAGTTCTTCTGGTACCCGCACAAGGACTACGCCGAGATGAAGAGCCTCGACCCGACCGATGCGGCTCCCGACCCGCTGGCCGGCGTCAAGGGCGAGCGTATCGACTGGAGCAACCGTATCTTCCCGTCCGTACGCGACTTTCGCTTCAACGAGATGGAGTACGCGGTGCCTGTGGCGAGCGGACCGGCGTGCTTCTCGGCCGTAAGGCAACGCATGAAGAGCACGCATGCCGACGTCCTCTGGCCAGTCGAGTACCGGACCGTCGCCGCCGACCAGGGCTGGCTCAGCCCGATGCACGGCCGCGACAGCGTCGCGATCTCCATCCACCAGGACGCCGCCCTGCCCTGCGACGCGTTCTTCGCCGACATCGAGCCGATCTTCCGCGAGCACGACGGCCGGCCGCACTGGGGCAAGATCCACAACCTGAGAGCACGCGACCTTGCAGCGCTCTATCCAATGTGGGAGCGCTTCCTCGAGACCCGGCGCCGCCTGGATCCAGACGGCGTCTTCCTGAACGACCACCTGCGCGAGCTGTTCGGAGCCTGACGATGAGCCACTTCTTCGCCTACCTGTCGAAGATGCGCTTCGTGACGCGCTGGGGTCTGATGCGCAACACCTTCGTCGAGAACCTGCTCGAGCACAGCCTGCAGGTGGCGGTGGTGGCGCACGCGCTGGGCGTGATCCGCAACAAGCACTTCGGCGGCACGATCAATGCGGAGCGCGCCGCGACGCTCGCACTGTTTCACGATGTGGGCGAAGTCATCACCGGCGACATCGTCTCGCCGATCAAGCACTTCAACCCGAAGATCCGCCAGGCGCACGCCGAGATCGAGGAGATCGCCCGCCAGCGCCTGCACGGCATGCTGCCCGAGACACTGCGCGCCGACTACGAGCCGCTGCTCTTCCCGCAGGACGGCGAGCACGACGAGTGGGAGCTGGTGCACGCGGCCGACAAGCTGTGCGCCTACCTGAAGTGCCTCGAGGAGCTGCGCGCCGGCAACGAGGACTTTGCAAAAGCTGCACAGGCGCTCGAGCGTGACGTCAAGAAGCTCCCCCAGCCCGAGGTCGCCTACTTCCTCGAGCACTTCGCGGGCAGCTTCACAAAGACCCTGGACGAGCTGAATTGAGCGCTGCACCGCCGGGTGACGCTGACTACGCCGTATGGCGCTGCGTGACGCAGCTCGCGGTCGAGGCGCCGGCTCAGCTCGATCGGCTCGGATTGCGCCAGCACGCTACGAATGAGCGGCCCGCACGGCCGAAGGGCCCTCGACGTGCACCCGGCCGTCGCAATCGACACGGAGCGGGATCATGCTTCGCCACGGAATGACGACGCCGCCGCGGGGATCAGGATCGAGCTGCATGGGGAATGCAGGCTCGAGCCCGACGATCCGGGCGCCGTCGTCGCTCACGCCCGCGATCGTCACTCCCCACGCTACCGGTTCCGCGGCAAAAAGGTCGTGCCGGGCGTAGGCGAAGCGAACCCACGGCGTCGCGGCCTGGGGTAGAACGAGCACGCTCGTGAACTCGCCGTCGAACGCTGCCGCGCCCGTCGCAACGGGACGGCGCGCGTCGGCGAGGACGAGAAAGAGCGTGCCCGGCGGAGGCTCGGGAACGGCTCGCCGCAACGTCCGACCAAGGGCCGTGTCGGCTTGCGCTCGGGCACGGTAGCTCGCCTGCACTCCGACCATCCCGACGCATGCCAGCACCGCGACGGCCGTCACGACGCCGGTGACGACGACGCGGATGAGCCTGGCCACCGGGCTCCGCCCGCCCCGGCGGTCGGTCAATCCGTCGCGTGCCGCGGCCAGGACCATGGCCAGGCCGAGCGATGGTGCATACGTCAACCGCGACGAGACCGGAGTCCCGCGCGCCGCGAGCAACGGCAACCAGCACAGCAGGAAGACGGCGAAGGCGAAGGCCACGACCAGATGGCGCCGCGCCGGCGCCCCGGGCGCGGGCTCCGGACCCGGTCGCAGCGCGAGCCACGCGCATCCGGCGGCAATCGTGGCGAGACCGAGGGTGAATGCCGGTGCGGCGAGGAGCGCCGCGAGCCCCGCGGTGATCGCGCCCGCGCCGAACTCGTGCAGGCTCAGGCGCGCGGCGGCCTCGCGTGCCACCCGTGCTGCTTCGCTTCCCAGGACGTCGAGCCCGGGAAGCGCGGACGTGGTGCCGCGCGTACCGGGTCGGACCGTCGCCCAGAAGAGCGCCAGGTAGCCAGCCGCGCCCGCGCACGCCGCAAGTGCGACCATGATGCCGCCCCGCCAACGCCGTCGGTCCCCGCTCGGGGCCGCCGCCCAGTGCAGGAGCGGCAGAGCGGCCAATCCGGCCGCGGGTTGCTCGTAGAGACACGGGATCGCGAACGACAGGGCCGCGATCGCGAGCAGGATGCCGCGCGACTTCCAGGGTTCGAGGCGTGCGCCGCGGCGCGCGCGCCACAGCGTCAAGTGACAGACCACGAGGAACAGGCTGCAGGCGAGCGCGATCGGCAGCGCCGCGGGCCAGAGGACGACTTCGAAGTGGGCTGGAAAGGCGAGAAAGATCGCGGCAGCGCAGGTCACCGCGGTGGGCGAGTCTCCGAGGGCGAGCAGCAGGCTCACCAGCAGCGCTGCGGTGAGCCCGTGCGCGAGCGCGTTTACCAGGTGGAAGGCCGGGTCGTTCGGCCAGAGGACCCGCGACACGCATCTTGATCGATGGCGCTCCGACCGAAACCCCGGTGACGGGATCACGGCCCGCGAAGAAGTAGTCGCCAGACGATTTCCGGAGGTCGCCGAGATAGAACAGGCTCGACACGAACCACGCGAGGATGAGCAGGGGAATTCGTCGCGACATCCGCTGCGCGAGGCTTCCGGATCAACGCGCCGCAGCGCCGCGCAGCGACAGCGCGTCGCGCGCGGCACCGTCGACCATCTCGTCGATGAACCAGTTCGGGTAGACCGGTCCAAGCGCGGTCGCCGCGTCGAGCTCGGCGACGTCCTCGGCGGCGAGCTCGACGTCGAGCGCGCCCAGGTTGTCCGCGAGCTGGCGCAGCTTGCTCGCGCCGAGGATCACGCTCGTCACCGCGGGCTTGGCGAGCAGCCAGGCGATCGCCACCTGCGGAACGCTCGCCTGCCGGCGTGCCGCGATCGCGCGCAGGATCTCCACCACGCGGAAGCCGTGCAGCTTGTCGAACGGCAGGACGTCGAAGCCTGAGTAGCGGTATTCCGGATCGTTCAGGTTCTCGGGCGTGTACTTGCCGGACAGAAAGCCGCCGGCGAGCGGGCTCCACACCGTCAAGCCGAGGCGGTAGCGGCGCTGCAGCGCCACGAAGTCGCGCTCGACGTCGCGACCGACCAGCGAGTAGTACACCTGGCCGTGCGTGAAGCGCGCCAGCCCGTTGGCGCGCTGGATCTCGAGCGCCGCGGCCACCTTCCACGCCGACCAGTTCGAGAAGCCGAGATAGCGGACCTTGCCCGCGCGCACGACCTCGTCGAGCGCGGTGAGGGTCTCCTCGAGCGGCGTCAGCGGGTCTTCGCGGTGCACGATGTAGACGTCCATCCAGTCGGTGCCGAGCCGCGCCAGGCTCTGGTCGACAGACCACAGGATGTGACGGCGCGACAGCCCGTGCTGGACGAGTGGCTTGCCGGTGCGGAAGCCGACCTTGGTCGCGAGCACGATCTCGCCGCGGCGCGCACCAAGCGCACGGCCGAGCAAGGTTTCGGATTCACCGCTGGCGTAGCTGTCGGCCGTGTCGAAGAAGGTGACGCCCTGGTCGAGCGCCATGCCGACCAGCTCGTCCGCCAGTGCCGCACCGACCTTCGCGAAGGTGCCCATGTCCTTGTTGCCCTGCGTGAAGGTGGCCGCGCCAAACGCGAGGCGAGAGACGATCAGGCCGGTGTCACCGAGGCTCGAGTAGTGCAATGGGGCCGCTCCTTGTTCTGACGGAGCGCGCGCCGCTCCGGTTCGCAGCGACGTCGTAGCGCGCACGCCCCGCTCTTGGAATGGGTGACGACGCTACGCCACAGCCGTTTCGCCGAGCCACGCCTCAGGCGCCGGGCGCCTTGTAGGGCTTGAAGGACAGGAAGGGCTTCTCCTGCCACTGCGACGCCTGGATCGTCAGCGTGAGACCGTTGGTGAAGCGCACGCGCCAGTGCTGCAGGTCCGAGGTCGCGGATTCGATGGTCAGACCCTGGAGCCAGCTCCAGTCCACTGCGCAGCCGCCGGCGGCGCTCGTCACCTCTCCCACCCGGTTCACCTCGTCGTGCTCGCCCATCGCGTCGTGCTCCCTGCGCTTGCTGCCCGGTACACGCTTAGCCTGTGACCCCGCAGGATGGAACGAGGCCCGCGCGCATGCCACATTCCGTCCGCGGCCGCGCCCGGCCGGTCCGGTGAGCCACTCGAGCCACGAGGAGCAGAGCATGTCCGAACGAGTCAGCGTTTCGATCGACAGCGGCGTCGCCGACGTCCGCATGAACCGCCCCGACAAGATGAACGCGCTCGACCAGGCGATGTTCCAGGGGCTGGTCGAGACCGCGCATGCGCTCGGCGCGAACGGCAAGGTGCGCGCCGTTGTCCTGTCCGGCGAGGGACGCGCCTTCTGCGCCGGACTCGACTTCATGAGCTTCATGGCGATGGGCGAGGGCGAGCGTTCCGGCGGACCCGGCCTGCTGAGCCGCAGCGACGAGTCACCGGCGAACTTTGCCCAGCTCGCGGCCTACGCGTGGACGTCGCTGCCGCAGCCCGTGATCGCGGCGGTGCACGGCGTCGCCTTCGGCGGCGGCCTACAGATCGCGCTCGGCGCCGACATCCGGCTGGTCGCACCCGACGCGAAGCTGTCGGTGATGGAGATCAAGTGGGGCCTCATCCCCGACATGAGCGGCAGTCAGACGCTCCGCCACCTCGTCCGCCTCGACGTCGCGAAGGAGCTGACCTTCACCGGCCGCGTGGTGTCGGGCACGGAAGCGGTCGCGCTCGGGCTCGCGACCCGCGCCACCGAGACGCCGCGCGAGAGCGCGCTCGAGATGGCGCGCGAGATCGCGTCCAGGTCACCCGACGCGATCCGCGCCGGCAAGAAGCTCTTCGACGAGAGCTGGATCGGCACCCGGCGCGACGGCTTCGCGCTCGAGGAGAGCCTGCAGCGCGGGCTCATCGGCAGCCCGAACCAGCTCGAGGCGGTAGAGGCGAACATGCAGAACCGCGCGCCGCGGTTCAGGGATCCGGGCTGACGCGGGGTAGGAGACGCAAGCAGCAAGTCCAACCCAGGTTACAACAGGCGCGCGACGTCACGCGCGCCATGTAAAACACGAACGATCTCCAGCGCAGCGGCGACAGGACGAAGCCGTGCTTCATGCCCCGGTCTGGCGCCTCTCGGTCCCGGTCTCATCGAGCCACTCGATGACCTCGAGAAACTGCGACATGGGGTTGCTCCCGGCCGCGCGCGCACGCGGCGTCTCTTTCACGAGGGTGACTCTGTCCCCTCTTCCACGCGGCCGAGCCGCGCGAAACCTTCTGGTGATCTCCGAGCGGGGCACTGCCCCGCTCCTTCACGCGGCGGAGCCGCGTGAAGCTTCCTCACCCCGGCTCGCTGCGCTCGGCCGCGCGCCGGGCGCGCGGAGTTCCGAGTCTCGAGTCAGCTGCCTGGGTATCGACCGTCCGGCGGCCGGGCTTGATGGCGTTTGCTTCGTGCGCGCCGATCCGCGACAGCTTTCGCTCCGAAGGCAATGTCCATGGAGTCCTCCCCCGTCCTGTCGGGACGCTTCCTCAGGCTGACCGTCGCGAACTTCTGCTTCTTCATGACGTTCGCGACCTTCTTCCTGCTGCCGCTGCACGTGCGCGCGCTGGGCGGCTCGGACCGCACCGTCGGCTTCGTCATGGGCTCGCTCGGCATCCTGAGCCTGGCGGGCGTCTTCGTGGTCGGCCTGCTGATCGACCGTGTCGGCTGCCGTGTCTTTCTCCGCACCGGACTCCTCGGCATGTCGCTGGTGTCGCTGGGCTTCGCCTTCGTGCACCAGATCGAGCCGTGGCTGTACGTGCTCCGCGGCTTGCAGGGACTGTTCTTCGCGTGCGGCTTCAACGCCGCCTCGACGCTCGCCGCCGCCTTCGCGCCACCCGAGCGCCGCGCCACCGCGCTCGGCTTCTTCGGCGTCTCGACGCTCACCACGCACGCGCTCGCGCCGACCCTCGGCGAGCAGATCCTGCACCACGCGAGCTTCCAGGTGCTGTTCGGCGTCGCCTCGGGGTTCTCGCTGCTCGGCCTCGCGCTCGCGTGGACGTTGCCGGAGCCGCCGCGTCAGCACGCGGCAGCGGGTGTCCCCTTCGCGATCCCGCGCGTGCTCGCCCTGACCCTCGCCGCGACCCTGTGCTGCGGCGTTGCGTTCGGCGCAGTGATGACCTTCGTGCCGACCTTCGCGCTCGACGCGCGCCTCGGCCCGGTGTCGGTCTTCTTCCTCTCCTACACTTCGATGGCGATCCTGACCCGGCTCTGGGCCGGACGGGTCGCCGACGACTTCGGGCTGCGCCGCATGATCCTGCCCGGCATCGCGCTGCTGTCGCTGTCGATCCTCGGCCTCGCCGGCGTGCACTCGATGGTGGCGTTCCTCGCCGCGGGGCTGTCGTTCGGTCTCGCCCAGGGTGTCGTCTACCCGACCATGAACGCGTTCAGCGTCGATCTGGCGGAAGCCGGCCAGCTCGGACGCGTGCAGGCCTTCTACAACGGCTCCTTCAACCTCGGCATCACCTCGGGCGCGTTCGTGCTCGGCCCGGTGGTCAACGCCTTCGGCCACCGCACGATGTTCGTCTGCGCATCGGGATGTGCGCTGCTCGCGTTCCTGCTCTTCCTCGGCGGCACGCGCGCGCCCGCCGTCGCGACCGGAGGCCGCTGATCGGCCTCCTGCGCCGACTGCTGCGCGAGCTGCTCGGCCTCGTGCCGGCGCTCGACCTGCACGGCCTCGGCGTGCGCGCGGCGATCGCCGAGACCGAGCGCTTCGTGCGCGAGATGGCGAACGCGGGCGAGCGCGAGGTGCGGATCGTCTACGGCAAGGGTCGCGGCTCACCGGGCGGCGTCGGGGTGCTGCGCCAGGCGGTGCCGGCCTGGCTCGAGCAGCACGGCGCGCCGTGGGTGGAGCGCTTCGAGCGCGAGGTCGAGCGCGACGGCAACGACGGTGCGATGCGCGTCTGGCTCCGCACGCCGCCGCTCAGGTCCAGCGACGATCAGTAGCCGATCGCGCAGCCGTCCTTGCGCCGGTCCGAGCCGCCCCAGAAGGCGCCGGTGGCCGGGTCGATCATGATGCCCTGTCCGCCGCCGAAGCCGCCGCGCAGCATCGCCGCCAGCGGCCCCTCGAGCGTGTGGCCGCGCTCGGCCAGGTGCTGCTTGACGTCCGCTGGGAAATCGTCCTCGAGGGCCACGCCGGCGCCGCCGAGGTAGTGGAAGCGTGGCTGGTCGAGCGCCTCCTGGATGTTGAGGCCGTGGTCGACCAGGTTCGACACCACCTGCAGATGCCCCTGCGCCTGCACGTCGCCGCCCATCACCCCGAACGAAACGCGCGGCCCGCCAGCGTCGCACAGCAGCGCCGGAATCAGGGTGTGGAACGGGCGCTTGCCGGGCGCGATGCAGTTCGGGTGCGCCGGATCGAGCACGAAGCCGCGGCCGCGGTTCTGCAGGGTGATCCCGGTGCCGTCGGCGACCAGACCCGAGCCGAACGGCCCGAACAGGCTGTTGATCAGCGACACCACGTTGCCGTCGCGGTCGGCCACCGTCAAGTAGACGGTCTCACTCGACAGCGGCTCGCCCGGCACGGGTGTCGCCAGTGCGCGCTGGCGATCGATCAGCGCGGCGCGGCGGCGCGCGTACGCCTTGTCGAGCAGCTCGGCGGTCGGCACGTGCGCATGCTCGGGATCCGCGATGAAGCGCCCGCGGTCGGCGAACGCGAGCTTCATCGCCTCGATGCGCAGGTGCAGCGCTTCGCCGCTGCCCGCGCCGAGTGCTGCGACGTCGAAGCACTCGAGGATGTTGAGCGCGAGCAGTGCTGCGACACCCTGCGTGCTCGGCGGCATCTCGTGCAGGCGGAAGCCGCGATAGTCGGTCGCGATCGGCTCGACCCACGTCGAGCGGTGCGCGGACAGGTCCTCGCGCGCGAGCAGCCCGTCGTGGTCCGCGCAGAAGGCGGTCAGACGCTCCGCGATCTCGCCGCGATAGAAGACGTCGCGCCCACCGCCGGCGAGCAGCCGCATGGAGCGCGCGAGGTCGGGCAGGCGGACGATGCCGCCGAGACGCGGCGGCTCGCCACCCGGCGCGAAGCAGCGCCGCGCCTCGTCGTTGCCGAGGAAGCCGGCACGCGCGCTCATGCGCCAGTCGCGCGCCACCACCTCGCTCACCGGGAAGCCGGCTTCGGCGTGGTCGATCGCCGCGGCCAGCACTTCTGCGATGGTGCGCGTGCCGCAGCGCTCGAGAATCGTGCACCAGGCATCGACCGCGCCCGGTACCGTGACCGTCAAGATGCCCTGCGGCGGCATCTCACCGAGCCCGCGCCGCTGGTACTCGGCCAGCGTCGCCCGCAGAGGCGCGCGGCCGGTGCCATTCAGCGCCAGCAGCTTCCGCTCGGCAGCGCTCCAGGCGAGCATCAGGCAATCGCCACCGATGCCGGTGTTGTAGGGCTCGACGACGCCCTGCACGGCGACCGCGGCGAGTGCGGCGTCGAAGGCGTTGCCGCCCGAGCGCAGCATGGCGAGGCCGGCCGAGGACGCGAGCGTCTGGCTGGTGCACACCATCGCGCTGCGGGCGATCGCCATCGAGCGCGCGCTCGCGTGCGCTCCTGCCTGCGTCCGCTGGCTCGAGAACATGGCGAGGTCTCGTAGCGCACCAGCCATCATCCCGGCTACTGGCGCCAACATCTCGATTGAATGCCGGCAGACGCGTCGATACACACCACGCAACCACCTGATGCTGTCTTACCTCTATCCGCTGAGCCGGGTCCCGCGCGTGCTCGACGAGGTCACGACGATCCGGCCGCGAACGGAGATCGAGCCGCGCCGGCTCGGGCTCGATCCTGCGGCGGTCGACTCGGTGTGGGAGGCGGTGCGCAACCTGTACGCGAGCGGCACGCACCCCGCGATCGCCCTCTGCGTCCGGCACCGCGGCGCCGTCGTGCTCGATCGCGCAATCGGCTACGCACGCGGCAACTCGCCCGACGATCCGCCCGACGCGCCGAAGACGCTCGTCACGCCCGACACGCCCTTCTGCCTGCTGTCGGCATCGAAGCCGGTGACGGCGATGGTGATCCACCTGCTCGACGAGCGGAACCTGCTGCGGCTCGACGATCCGGTCGCGGAGTACATCCCGGAGTTCGCGCGGCACGGGAAAGAGACGATCTCGCTGCGCCACATCCTGGCGCACCGGGCAGGCGTGCCGAACCCGCCCGAAGAGACCATGGATCCCGACCTGCTCGAGCAGCCGGAGAAGATCGTCGCGCTGCTGTGCGACCAGAAGCCGCTCTGGCGTCCCGGCACGCGCCTCGCCTACCACGCGGTCACGACCGGCTTCCTGCTCGGCGAGGTGGTACGGCGCGTGACCGGACAGGACATCCGCACCTTCCTGCGCGAGAACGTCCTGGCACCGCTCGGCTTCCGCTGGATGAATTACGGCGTCGCGCGCGAGGACATCGGCCAGGTGGCGGTGAACGCCTTCACCGGAACGCTGCCGGTGCCGCCGATCTCGACCATCTTCCAGCGTGCGCTCGGCCTGCCGATCAAGCGCATCGTCGAGCTCAGCAACGACCCGCGCTTCCTGCGCAGCGTGTTCCCGTCGGCGAACGTGGTCTCGACCGCGAACGAGGCCTCGCTGTTCTTCGAGCTGCTGCGCCGCGACGGCGAGATGAACGGCGTGCGCATCTTCGAGCGCCGCACGGTGCAGCGCGCGACCGCCGAGCAATCCTACCTCGAGCCGGACTTCACGCTGGTGCTGCCGTTCCGCTACAGCCTCGGCTTCATGCTCGGGGCCGACTGGTTCAGCTTGTACGGCCCCTTCACCGCGCGCGCCTTCGGCCATATCGGCTTCACCAACGTGATCTGCTGGGCCGACCCCGACCGTGACGTCTCGGCAGCGCTGCTGACCAGCGGCAAACCGCTGATCTACCCGCAGATCTACTACATCTTCGAGGTGCTGCGCCGGATCGGCAACGCGTTCCCACGCACCGGTCGCAACGGCGACTGCTGAGCCTGCGACGACCCGGCGCGACCGGACTTTTACCGAATCATCACCGTTTGGTTGCGACTGGGGACGTCGAGCGCGCTAGCCATACCTCCGTTGGCGTCGGCCGTCCGTCGACGACGATCCGCTTCGGATCGCGCCGCCAGGCAACCGCATCGTGCCGCGGATCGCCGCTGCGGCGCGTGCAACCGGGGTCACGGAATGACCGCCTGACGGAATGACCGCCTGAATGCCCGGATGACCGGCCGGAGCGCCGGGTGCGGCGGCAATCCCGCCCGGACGCGACGAACCGCGCTTGAGCGCCGGACCCGAGCTGGCGCATAGTCCGGCGCATGAGCCACCGCACCGGATCATGCACCTCGGCCCTCGTTCTCTGCGCCGTGACGCTCGTGCTCGCGACCGCAGCCGGCGCGGCCTGCCGCGTGGGCAGCGCCGCGCTCGCCGACGAGCGTGCGCTCGCCGACCTCCGCGCGTCGCTCGACGAGTCGTGTCCCTGCGCTGCGTACGACGGCAGCCCTGGCCGGAACCGGCGCGACTACCGGATCTGCGCGGGCGATGTCCTGGACGCGGCCCGGGCGAGCGACGCGTTGCGCGACGACTGCGTCGCGACGGCGCGCGACCTGATCGACGGCTCGACCTGCGGCACCCGCGGCGTGGCCTGTGCGACGCTCGCCGGCACCAGGTCGCCCCGGGCGACCTGCCGGGTCACCAGCGCGTCGGCGTGCCGCTCGCTCACGCCGCGCCGCACGCGGCTGCCCGAGCTCGGCGGTCTCGCCTCGGCGACCCCGCCGGTGAGCCCGTTCGTTCTGGGCGGCGCCACGCGCAAAGTCTGTAGCGAAGAGACGTACTGCGCCGACGTCGTCGAGTGGACGGCGGGTACCTGCGTCGACACGCGGCAGAACGGGCCGTACGGCGCCGGCTTCCGCGATGTCCGCCTGGTCAAACCGTCCGCGAACGATCCCAGCCAGGAGCGCGTGCTCGACGCGGTGGTCTGGTACCCGACGACGCCAGGTGCGAGCCCGATCGAGGTCGGCTCGCGTGCGGTGCGCGACGCCCCGGTCGACCTCTCGGGCGGACCGTACCCGGTGCTGCTGTTCAGCCACGGCTCGTGCGGCTTCGAGCGCCAGAGCCTATTCTTGACACCGTGGCTCGCGACGCAGGGCTTCATCGTGGTCGCGACGCCACATCCCGGCAACACGCTGTTCGAGTTCCCGGACTGCCGCACGGGCAGCGCGCAGGCGGCCTCCGCGGTGGAGCGCCCGCGCGACATCATCTTCGCCCTCGACTACATCCTCGCCGCGGACCGCGACGCGTCGTCGCCGTTCTTCGGCGCAATCGACGAGAGTCGCCTCGGCATGAGCGGGCACTCGTTCGGCGGGCTCACGACCTACTTGACGACCGCGCTCGACGATCGCTTCACGGTGGCGCTGCCGATGGCCGCCGCGACGGGCCCGAACTCGGTGCTGCACATCCCGTCACTCACCATGTACGGCGAGGTCGACTCGGTGGTGAACAACCCGGGCATCTTCGCCGCATACGAGCGCTCGGACGGACCCAAGCGCCTGGTCGGCATCGAGGATGCCGGGCACTACGCCTTCTCCGACAGCTGCTTCCCGAGCGCCGATTGCAACCCGCCCGCCACCCTCACCCAGGACGAGGCGCACGAGCGCGTGAAGCGCTGGGTGCTGCCGTTCCTCAAGGTCTACCTCGCCGGCGACCGGAGCTTCACGCCGTTCCTGACGACGCCCCCACCACCCGGCGTCGTGGTGACCGCGGAGTAGCGCCGCCGCGGGCCACACCAAACGGGTGGCGGCTGTCCGCCCTTTGGTTTCACAAACGCGCTTGTGCGCCCAGGGCACGACCGCCATGATCGGGATCGGTAACGCCACCGTCTGGCGCCGGTAGCCCTCGCGACGACCCGCACGCACGGTCGGCGTGATCGGCCAAGGCATCCGTGCTCGGGGGGATCATGGTCGATTGGAGCGTCGAGAACGTCCTGCACCTGCTGTCGCGCGCCGGCTTCGGCGCCAAGTACAGGGAGACCAACACCTGGGTCAGGCGCGGCCAGGCGCTGACCGTCGAGTTCTTCGTCAGCCAGAAGGGCATGAACGCCAAGGGGCCGGGCTCGCCGGACAACGACCCCGCCAACACGGCGAAGCTGCAGACCTGGTGGGCGAAGCGGATGGCGACGCAGAACGCGCGCCGCCTGCAGGAGAAGATGATCCTGTTCTGGCACGACCACTTCGCGACCCAGATCTCGGTCGTCAAGAACGGCCGGCAGATGTCCTACCAGAACCGGACCTTCCGCCTGCACGGGCTGGGCTCCTTCAAGACGCTCGTCCACCAGGTGACGCGCGACGCGGCCATGCTGGAGATGCTCGACGGCCGCCTGAACAGCAAGAACAACAAGAACGAGAACTACGGGCGCGAGCTGATGGAGCTGCTCGTGCTCGGCGTCTTCGACCTCGACGGCAACGAGAACTACACCCAGACCGACGTCGAGCAGCTGACCAGCTGCTGCACCGGCTACCAGATCGACTTCGCGACCGACCTCGGCTTCTTCAACCCATCGCGCTTCGACAACGGCAACAAGACGCTCTTCGACGGCAAGAGCTTCGAGGCCACCGGCAACATCGGCTTCGAGGACGCGAGTGGCGCGCTGCTGCCGCCCGAGCGCAACGCAATCGACATCCTGTTCTCGCACCGCGACACCGACGGCGAGCTGACGATGCCGCGCTTCCTCGGCAAGAAGCTCTGGGAGTACTTCGCCTACCCGAACCCGTCGAAGGCGCTGATCGACGAGATCGTGGCCCCGTTCATCGCCGGCGGCTTCGTGATCAAGGACCTGCTGCGCGCCATGCTCCTGCATGACGAGTTCTACTCGGAGCAGGCCAAGACGAGCTCGGTGAAGAATCCGGTCGAGTTCGCGCTGAGCGCGATGCGCGCCTGCAGGGCGAGCAGCAACTACAGCCAGATCCCGCTCTACCTCGAGGAGATGGGGATGGATCTGCTCAACCCGCCGAGCGTCAACGGCTGGAGCAACGGCCTGTCCTGGCTCTCGACCGGCCAGTTCCTGAACCGCTTCGACTTCGCGCAGACCCTGGCCGCGGGCCGCGACATCAAGCTCGTCAAGCTGTCGCCGAAACAGATCTTCGACGACGACGCGACCAGCGCCGATCAGGTCGTCGATGAGCTGCTCGCGCTGTTCGGCATCGCGGCGCGCGTACCGGTGGGCGCGCGCCAGGCGCTGATCGACTACGTGAACGACCCGGCGCCGCCGGTGAGCTTCAAGGACGTCGCGGTGATGGAGAAGAAGGTCCGCGGCGTGATCGCGCTGATCCTGCAGCTTCCCGAGTTCCACATCCACTGAGGCGACGAGGACGACGATGGCAATCTCGAGAAGACAGTTCCTGTCGCGCGGCGCGCTCACCGCCGCAGCGCTCGGCGTGCCCCATCCCTTCCAGCGCGCGCTGCTCGGCGCGGCCACCGCGCACGCGGCACCGGCCGGCGCGATCCTCCTGCTGGTCCAGCTCGAGGGTGGCAACGACGGTCTCAACACGGTGATCCCGATCGACAACGCCCCGGGCTTCAACCAGCGGACGCTCTACGACAACGCGCGGCCGACCCTCGGCGTGTCCGTCGCCGACCTGCTCGACACCGAGATCGCCGCCGACCCGGTGAAGGGCAACCGCCTGGCGCTCCATCCGTCGCTGGCGCCGCTGCACGACCTCTACGCCGACGGCAATGTCGCGGTGCTGAACGGCATCTCGTACCCGAATCAGAGCCTGTCGCACTTCCGCTCCGAGGACATCTGGTACAGCGCCAACCCGACCGGCGCCTTCAGCAACGGCTGGTTCGGGCGCTACCTCGACGCCGCCACCACGCCGTCCGAGCTGATCACGGTCGATCTCGACAAGACGCTGAACCCGACCTTCTTCAGCGTCGACTCGAACGTGCTCGCGGTCGCGAGCCTGGCCGAGTTCGAGCTCAGCGACGACCCGCTCTACCCCGACCTGGCGGCCAAGAAAGCAGCACTTCAGGCGGCCTACGCGGTCGAAGCCGACCCGCTCGAGACCAGCGGTACGCAGCACTCGGTCGGCAACTCCGGCGACGTGCTGCTGAGCTCGCTCGACGCGTACCAGGCGATCGACACCAGCTGGTCGTCGAACCTGAACGGCAAGCCCGGCCGCTTCGCGCGCCGGCTGAAGGACGTTTCGTCGATCCTGCGCAACGACGCCCTGAGCACACCCGTCGGCGCACGCTTCTTCCACGTCCGCCTCGGCGGCTTCGACACACACAGCAACCAGGGCTCGCTCGCCGGCCGTCAGCCCGACCTGTTCAACGAGCTCAGCGTCGGGCTCAAGGCGTTCTACGAGGATGCCGTCGACCTCGGCATCGCCGACAAGGTGTTGATCCTGACCTTCTCCGAGTTCGGCCGGCGCGTCGCACAGAACGGCGGCGGCGGCACCGACCACGGCGAAGCGTCGGTCCTGTTCGCGATCGGCGACGCCGTCCAGGGCGGGGTGTACGGCACCGTGCCGGCGCTCAACGACCTCAACAAGGGCAACCTGAAGGTCCACACCGACTTCCGCCAGGTCTACGCGACGGTGATCGACAAGTGGCTGGCGACGCCGGGCACGCACGTCCCGCTGCTGCCGGGCGGGCCGTTCACGACGCTCGGCTTCTTGACGTAGGCGTCAGGGTTCCGAGCGTTCGCTGCCGATCCTGCGCAGGATCTGGAGGTCGCTCCAGTCCCAGGCGCGCTCGGGGCGCTCGTCGATGCTCACGGGAGTGCCGTTCCAGGCCCACACGTCCCACGTGGTGGCAGCGCGGAAGTGCGCGAACAGGCTCCATGCGGCGAGCAAGGCGACGATCGCGAGGTTGGCCACCCTGGCCCGCGGCAAGGACTCGACGATGGCCAGGACGGCTGGCATCGCGAAGTACGCGAGCAGCGGCAGCACGTCCGTCGTGAACCGCGGCCCGAACGAGTGACCCGCCCACCACTGGCCCGCGAGCGAGATCGCGACGAAGTACGCGCCCAGCACGACCAACACGGCGATGTCGAGCGCGTCGATCGTCCGCCGCCGTACCTGGACGATCATTCCCACCAGCGCCAGCAGCAGGATCGGCGAGAAGACGAACAGGCCGCGGTTCGGGCTGACGAGGTGCCCGGCGAGCACCAGGCCGGCGAGCACGGCCGCGGTGACGAGATCGCGCGACGCATTCGAGCGCGGGCGGAGAATTGCTCAGCGCGGCCACCATGCCGATCCCCCGATCGTCGCGTGCCGAGCTCAAGCCAGCAGCAGGTGCAGCAGCGCGAGCAGCAGCCCGATCAGCCCGCCGACCACCGCGCCGTTCAGCCGCACGAACTGCAGATCGCCGCCGACACGGTCCTCGATCTGCTGCACCAGCTTGCCGGTCTCGAGCGCTTCGAGGTTCTCGCGCACCGTGAGCCCGATCTGGTCGTGGTGGCGCTCCAGCAGGTCGATGGCGGTCGAGCGCACCCAGGCGTCGAGGGTCTCGCGGCGTGCGGGGTCGGACAGCACGCGCACGATGCCGTCGCGCATCTGCCGGTCGAGGAACGTCGAGAGCTGGCCCTCGGGGTCGGCGAGCTCCCGGTCGAGCTGGTCGCGCAGCCGGGCGAGCGCTTCGGCGATGATCGGCCGCAGCTCCATACTCTCGAGCAACGCCCTGCGGACGCGCGCGACCTGCAGGCTCGCCTCGGGATCACCCGCGGCGAGGCGCTCGGCGAAGCGGCCGAGCGTGGCCAGCGCCGCGCGCCGCAGCGGGTGCTCGGGGTCGCTCGCCGCGAGGCGCAGCTCGGAGGAGGCATACGCGCAGGCCGCGTCGACGATCTTGCGCTGCACCACCTGACGGCGCAGGAAGAACGGCACCACGCGCTTGCCGCTCTCGCGCAGCTTGGTAGCCGAGCGCTGGATCCACCACTCGAGCTCCTCCGCTGTCGCCGGACGGTCGGCGAGGTTGGCCAGCGACAGCGCGACCGACTGCACCACCGCACCGGCGCTCTCGCTCTTGACGGCGCGTGCAAGCAGGCGGGCGATGGTCTCGTTCGAGGGCAGATCCTGGAGCTGGTGGCGGATCGTGCGCTCGACGAACTCGTGCACCTGCGCCTCGCCGAGCGTGCGTCCGAGCGCGCGCAGCAGATCACGCACCGGGCTGCCGAGGCGCGCGACGTGCGCCGGGTCGTCGAGCCACTCGAGCAGCAGCGCGCTCGGTGCGATGCGCGTCAGCCGCGCGCCGATCACGTCGGGCGACAGCCACTCGTTCTGCACCATCGAGACGATGCTCTCGATGATCTTCTCGCGCCGGTGCGGGATGATCGCGGTGTGCGGGATCGGGATGCCGAGCGGGTGGCGGAACAGCGCCGTCACCGCGAACCAGTCGGCGAGGCCGCCCACCAGTGCGGCCTCGAAGCCGGCGGCGACGATCGAGAGCCAGGTCTCGCCGGCGAACGGCCCGACGGCGAGACCGACGCGCGAGAGCACGGCACCCGCCACCGCGACCACGAGGGAGATCGAGCCGATTCGATTGCGCCGCGCCACGAAGGCAAACTGTAGCCGTTGCGGGCCTGCGGGGAAGGCCGGGCCGGATTCGACACCCGCGCCGCCCCGGGTATAGGAGGAGGCATGTCGTCACGACTCTTCCGGAGCGTATCGGCGATCGCCGTGGCGGGCCTGCTTGCGGCCCCGGCGCGAGCCGACGAGCCGCAGCCACCGCCGTCGATCGTGGTCAACGGCGAGGCCGTGGTGCAGGCCACCCCCGACCGCGCTTACGTCACGGTGTCGGTCGAATCGCGCGACAAGAATCCGTCGGCGGCGCAGAAGAAGACCGCGACCGCCATGGACACGGTGCGCAAGGCGCTCGGCGCGACCGGCATCGCCAGCGACCAGATCCGCACCGTGGCCTACGAGCTGCAGCTCGAGTTCGACTACGAGAAGGGCCGCCAGATCCCGCGCGAGTACCTGTCGCGCGACGCCCTCGAGGTCCGCCTCGACGACGTCGCCAAGGTCGGTCCGGTGATCGACGCCGCCGTCGGAGCCGGCGCAACCTCGATCGGCGGTGTCCGCTTCGACCTGAAGGAGCGCGACACGCTCGAGCGCGAGGCGCTGAAGCGCGCGGTGGCGGACGGACGAGCGCGCGCCGACGCCGCGGCAGCGGGTGCCGGCGTCACGGTGGCCTCGGTCCTGCGGATCGAGGAGCAGCGGATCTTCTCCCCGCCCCAGGCGATGCCGATGCTGATGAAGGCGTCGGCGATGGCGGATTCCGCCCCGGAAACGGCGATCAGCGCCGGCCAGATCGAGCTGCGCGCCCAGGTGACGCTGACGGTGTCGCTCAAGTAGCCGGAACGCTCCCCGAGCGGGCGAAAATGCTGCGTCTCCGGACGTAATCTCGAGGCTTGGCGTACGTCTATGGATTGTTCGGCGGACGTATCCTGTGCCACGATGAGCGTTCAGGTCGAGTGAGCTTTCGCCCACGTGGCCTCCCCGATCAGCCAACAGGAGCAACAAATGCGTCGCGAGAGCAGGACCTCATTCACCACCTGGGCCAGCCGGGCAGTGCTCGCGACGGCGATCCTCGCGTCGTCGCTCAGCAGCATCGCGGGTGCGCAATCGTCCGGGATCCAGCAGACCCCCGACTCGGCGCGCTACCTGATCAGCAAGGACGTCGGCGCCGAGCGCTGGGCGATCTCGTACAACCTGAACGACCGCACCGTGACCGGCAACGTCTTCAAGACCGACGGCAGCGCGCCGTCGTTCATCTGGTGCGAGATCGTGAACGAGACCACCTCGCCGAATCCAGCCGACAGCCAGTATGTCCTCGACTGCTACGGTTCGAACGCCTGTGCCGCGGCCCCGTGCCCGAATACGGCGTGGACGCTGATCGCCGCCGGCCTGCAGATCGACGGCAGCTTCCTGCTGCCCGACGAGACCAAGGCGACCTATGCCGGCAACGTGCAGCCCATCTTGACGCAGAGCTGCGCCACCAACCTCGCCTGCCACGTGGCGGGCGGTGCGGGCCCGGTGAACCTCACCGCCGAGCAGTCTTATCCGCTGATCTTCGGGATCACGTCGACACAGGATCCGACCAAGCCGTACATCGCGCCGTTCAACGCGCCGCAGAGCTACCTGTTCAACAAGATCGAGGGCACGGGGCTGGGCTCGCGCATGCCGCTCGGTGCTGCACCGCTGACGGTCGAGCAGACCGACGCGATCCGTAGCTGGATCCTTGAGGGGGCCGCGAATAATTGATGAGGGGGACTCTGTCCCCCTCCGAAACCACGGCGAAGCCGCGGTTTCTCCTCCCCCGGCTCGCTCCGCTCGGCGGGTGATCAACCAAGGGGGACTCTGTCCCCCTTCTCCACGCGGCGAAGCCGCGCGGAGCCTCTTCCCCCGGGTCGCTTCGCTCCGCGCTCGCTTTGCTCGCGTGCACGAGGCGGTGCCGGCGCGACGGGGGGTGGGTTTGGATTTGGCGGCTTGAAAAGGGGCGTGCTAGGCGACGTCGGTTGGTGGGTATGACGACGCTCGAGCGGGTACGGAAGGTCGTGGCGGAGGTGATGCGCGTGCCGGAGGGGACGCTCGACACCGGCGCGCGGATCGAAGACCTCGGCGAGACCGACTCGTTGACGCTCGCGGAGATCGCGACTGCGCTCGACGCGGAGTTCGTCATTCGCGTGCCCAGCGAGGACCTCGTCGACGCGCGCTCGGTCGGCGATCTGGTCTCGCTGGTGGAGCGGCTGCGCGGCGAGACGGAAACGACGCCGGCGGGGCACTAGGCCACATTGCTCCGGAAGTGGTCGGAGGTCCGGTACCGCTGGCTCCTGCCGCTCGCCCGGATGGGGCGGCCGCATGGCCGTCTGTACGCGCGCCTGGTCGCGCGCGTCGAGCACGCGGCCGACGGCGAGCGCAACCGGGTCGCTGAAGGGCGTATCGTGCGCGCGCGCGGCGTCACGCCAGGCGCGGCCGCGACGATCTACCGCGGCTGCCTCGAATCCGAAGCGCGCGAGGAGGCGGACAGCGCCTTCTTCATGCGCCGCAGCGGGCTCGAGCCAGCGCTCTTCCACCTCGACGGGCTGCCGGAGCGCAGCGCCGCGGGCGTGGGGACCGTCTACGCGACCCTGCACTTCGGCAGCCCGGTGTTCGCGTACCTTGCGCTGCGCTGCGTACGCGGCGAGGACGTCAGCATGATCGGCCGGCCGCTCGACGAGGCCAACCCGATGTCGAGCGCGAAGCGCGAGTATGCGCTCGGCAAGGTGCGCTGGGTCGAGGCGGTCGGCGCGCGGCCCTTCCTCGCGACCGATGCCGCCGCGATGGCGCGCGCCCGCGACGAGCTGCTCGCCGGCCGCTCGCTCTACACGCCGATCGACGTCCCCGGCAGCGTCGTCGGACGGGCCGCGACCGTGCAGCCGTTCGACGAGCCGGTCCGCTTCGCCGCGGGTCTGATGACGCTCGCGCGTCTCGCCGGAGCGGACGTCGTACCGGTCGTCGGTCTGAGCCGCGGCGACGGCTTCACCGTGCACTTCGGCACCCGTCTCGCGCCGGGCGGAGGGACCTCGCTGCTCGAGCCAGCGATCGCCGAGCTCGCGCGCTTCGTCCGCGCCTACCCGGACGAGTGGTGGATGTGGCCCTACCTCGAGCGCGCTAACCTCGCTTCGGGAGCAGGATGAGCACGTACACCGAGAAGAACTTCGACACCTTTCGCGTCGGCGACCATGCCGAGATCACGCGCGTGTTCACGCAACAGGACGTCGAGCTGTTCGCGCAGCTCAGCGGCGACCACCACCCCACGCATCTCGATGAAGAGTACGCCCGGACGA
>ENA-ORBV01001351-ORBV01001351.1-microbial-mat-metagenome-genome-assembly--contig:-NODE-1351-length-54794-cov-5.066433_pt1 | contig 54794 bp, 42 predicted proteins | sample MGYA00237777_ERZ505514 | MGnify/ENA primary metagenome ERZ505514 (study PRJEB26160, sample SAMN06269048) | microbial mat metagenome | isolation source: Oligotrophic lake microbial mat | place... | reverse complement strand
GACAGGCCGCGGCCGTTGACCTCGACGCCGCCACCTTCGATTGCCAGCGACGACGCGAATCTGGCCAGCCCCAGCGCAGCCGCCAGCCGCTGGTCCAGCGCGCCGGTTGCCACGTCGTCGGTGCGCGCGCAGTCACGCGCGCGGGTGCGGCTGCCGGCAAAAGTGCGTCGGCACCAATTGCTCCAGCCGTAATGCGTCCACTGGAAATCGACGATGAAGGGCTTGCCGCGCCCGTCGAGGCCGAACACCGCGCCGTCACGCACGAAAACGGCGCTCGTTCATCCTGCACGAACCGCACGCCGCGCGTATTCAAGCCTCGGCTGCGCAGCACCGACGTCGCCCGGGCCTGCGCCTCATCGTCGCGCACCAGCATCCTGATCGGCACATGGGCTGCCAGCACCTGCACCAGATCGGCAGTGAAAGCCTCATGGCCCGGGTCGTAACCCAGCCAGATCGCGGCCACCGGATCGAAATCGGCGGTCAGGCGGGCACCGGCCACGATCAGGCCATCGGCGGCGGCCCGCTGCGACAAGCCCAGGCCCCCCAGCGCTGAACACGCGGCCCATTGCAGGCACGAACGTCGCGACGGGAATTGGGGCGGCACGGATTGCATGCCGTCCAGTATCCCTTCGCCCCTTCGGCATCGACAAAAAGCCGGTATTGCCTGGTGCGGCCATAGGGGCATTGCGCACGAGGAAACGCCGGGCCGCCCCAAGTTTCCTCGCACCCCCCCGGGGGGCCTGGCGAAGCCAGGGTTGGGGGCGCATGAGGAAACGCCGGGCCGCCCCAAGTTTCCTCGCACCCCCTTGTGGGGGCCTGGCGAAGCCAGGGTTGGGGCGAGCAGATGCCACCCGCGCAAGTCCTTGCGCGTCGATGGCCTCCGACAGGCACCTGCCAAGCAGCGCAGATACGTGCCCGTTGTCGGGCCATACCGTCAGGAGTTGCCGCCTGCGTAGTCCAGGAACTTCTCCGGGCTGATGCGCAGTGCCGCACCGGTCGGGCAGGCGCGCACGCAGGCAGGCCCGGACGAGATGTCCTTGCACATATCGCACTTGACGGCCTTCTTCGCCGCGCTGGACTTGGCGTCCTTGCCGCCGACGGGCACCTTTGGCGCGCGATGGGTACCCGGTTCATGGCCCACGCCAGTCAGTAACCAGGCCCACAGGCTGTTGATACCGCGTTTCTCGGCCGCCGGCGCCATCTGGATCACTCCGTAAGGGCAGTTCTTCTCGCAGTTGCCGCAGCCGATGCAGGCGTCAGTGATGTAGACCTCGCCATTGGGCGAGCGATGGATCGCGTCCGGCGGACAATCCTTCATGCAGTGCGGATGTTCGCAGTGCCGGCACGAGGTCGGCACATGCAGATTGTCGAAACTCGGCCCGGCGGCACGGTCCAGCCGCGAGCTGCCGAAATGGGTGTCGGCACAGGCTTTTTCGCAGTTGTCGCAACGAATACACAGCGACTCGTCGATCAGCAATACGTCGGTGGCTTCGCCCACACCCTGCTGCAGCAGGAACGAGATCAGGTTGCCCGATCGCTGGTTGGCTTCCATGCTCTCGTTGGCCTGCAGCCGGGCCAGGTATTTTTCGTCGAGCTCGCTGCGCATGCCGGTGTTGGCCGCCAGCACGTCGGTGACGTTGCGCGATTCGAGTACGATCGCCTCGGCCGGTACCGCGGCGCGCACCGTGGCCGAACGCGGCGCATGGAGCATCAAGGCCATCTCACCCACGTAATTGCCGGCCGACACATACGACAACACTACTTCGCGCCCGCCGATCAGGCGCGACACCATCACCGAGCCCTTTCGGATCAGGTACAGCCCATCGGGCTTGTCCCCCTCGTTGAACAAGGCGTCACCGGCCTTGTACTTGCGAATCTGCGAATCTTCGATCAGCGCATTGAGCTGCGCCTCGCTGACGTCGCCCGCCACGTATTTGCGTACCGCGCGGCGCAACGCAACCTGGTCGAGTTCGCGCCGCACCGCGTCCACCGAGGCCAGCAGCCTGAGCATGCTGCGGCTTGGCGTCTCGATCAGGATGCAAGCTTCGCCGGCACGCACCTTGGCCGAACGCCGTCGGCCCGAGATCAGGCCCATCTCGCCGAAGAAGTTGCCGGCGTCCAGCATGACGGCCGTGGCTTCCGGGTCGGCGTCGTTGCCCTTGACGCGCACCTGGCCGCGCACGATGCTGAAGAACGAATTCGAATAGTCGTTGCGGCGGAAGATCAGCTCGCCCTTCTTCGGCAGCCGAATGTCGCTCTCGAGCATCAGTTCGCGCAACTGCAGTGCGCTCAGCGATTGCAGCCACGGCATGCTCGAGCCCACCAGGGCCAGTACCGCGTCGACGTCGCGAAACTCCGGGAAGGCTTTCATCACGGCGGCGAATTTCTGCTGCAGCAGCGGCTGATCGACCGGTATCACGCTGCGCCCGCAGATCGACTCGATCACGTCGCGGCCCTGGTTCATCGCCTGCTTGATCAGCGGGTAACCCCCCAGCGCGCCGACCACGTAGATGCCGGGCACCGAAGACTCGTAAGTCGGCGAGAGTTGCGGCAGTGCGGTGGCATCCTTGCTGCCGAAGCGGATACCGAAACTCTCGACCAGCTTGCGCGGCGGTATCGCGCCGAGCCGGGCGATGATCCGGTGGCATTCGACGATCTCCTCGCCCTGCGGCGTATTGAGCACCACCGACAGTTCCGGCGCACCGACCCTGCCGCGCTGCTTCTTGGACAGGTCGACCGCCTGCACCACCATCGTCGCGTTCAAGTCGGCCGGTTGCGACAGGTTGACGTGCTCCAAGCTGTCGATATGGTCGATGCTGGTGCTGTAGCGGCAGGCCAGCCTGGCTTCGCGAATCGCAGCCTGGATCCCGCCGAGGTTGCCGTCCTTGCAACGGCTGAACTCGGCATTGCGGTTGAGCAAAATGACCCGGTTATCGTGTTCGGCCAATGCCAGTGCGTTCTCGATCGCAGCGTCGCCTGCTCCCACCACGATGATGGTCTCGCCACCATAGGCCCGCGGGTCGTCGAGCTGGTATTGCACGGTGGGCTGGTTCTCGCCCGGCACGCCCAGCGTGCGCAGATTGCCCTGCATGCCGATGCCCAGAACGATCTGCTCGGCGGCGATCAGCTCACCGCTCTCCAGCGTGATCCAGAATCCACCCTTCGCGCCGCTGATCGCCATCACCCGTGCATCGTTCTGGATCGCCGTGCCGCAGGCGACGATCTCGTCGTCGAACCGGTTCAGGATGCTTTCGCGTGTGCCGGCCACAAATGGCAAGGGGCTGCGCAACTCCAGGAAGCCGGGCTCGGCCATCACGTGTTTGCCCTTCTGGTACTTGTAGATCGTGTCCGACAGGTGCGGCTGGGCCTCTAGCAGAATGTGCGACAGGCCCAGCTTGGCGGCATGGGCTGCGGCGGACAGGCCGGCCGGACCGGATCCGACGATGGCAACGGTGTAACGATCCTGCATGTTCATCCCTCTCACGCGCTCAGCGCGAGGCCAGCGGGCTGGCCACCAGCGGCCGGAAGCGGCGCAGCCGCTCTTGCAGGTCAGCCGGCCGGTAGGCCTCATCGTATTGCAACACGGCGCGGATCTGCTCCAGGCCGCGGTTCAGGTCGGCCGCCGACTTCAGCTGGCCGAGCTTGTGCAAGGTGTTGACGATGCTGCCCAACGCCATCGCCGCCTGCTCGGCACCCGCATAGTCCGGATAGGCGCCGGCCAGGCCATCGTCGACCAGGGCCAATGCCATGGCGCGCAGATTCTCGTTGCTGATGCCCCTGGCGGCCAGCCGCTGTGCGGCATCCGTGGCCAGTGCCTGGAGCGCCAGCGCCTTCTCGCGCAGATCGCCGTTGCCGGCCACTGCCTGGTTCAATTGCAGCACCGCCTGGCTGAAACGTTCGCCCAGTACCGGATCGACCTGGCGCAGCATCAGCCGCACCATCAACATGCCCGAGTCGTTGAGCCGCACCAGTCCCGGACTGACACTGCGACCGAACGCGTTGTGCGGCTTCCAGCGGGTATCGGCCATCGGATGGTGGCAGGCGTGGCAGTCAAACAAGGTCAGTTCGGGGAAGGCGCCATCGCGCCCACGCCGGGGGTCCAGCAAGATATCGATCTGGGTGCTGACCGCCACCGCCTGGCCAATGGCCCAGATACGCACGCCGTCGATGTTGCCCTTGCGCCGGATGTAGTCGGCGTCGACCTTGAAGTGCGCCGGCTGCAGATGGGTGAAGGTCTCCATCTCGAAACTCATGCGCGGATGACCGGCCGCCATGATGCGGTGGCTCACGTATTTGTCGGTCGAGCCGAAATGGCAGGACAGGCACAGTTTCGCGCGCGCCAGCGGCTGGTCCACCGGATACAGGCCGCCGCGGATATTGCCGGCGTGTGAAGCGCCTGGCGCGGTATGCGGTGCGATCCAGCGTTGTGCCGGGCCATGGCAACCTTCGCAGCCGATACCGTCGGCAACGCCATGCGCGGGCGCGGGTCGGGGCGCCGATTCGGCCGGATGGTGCGCATGGCAATCCAGGCACACACGCGACTGGTGTGCCGGTTGCGGCAAATTCAGCTTGACGGCGATCGAACGGGACTTTTCGTTCAACAGCAGCGCATAGGCGCGTGCATGTTTGTCCAGCCGGGACCAGACGATGTATTCGTTCTGCTGCACCGGCGATCCATCCCAGCCCGCGATCGAGCCATGGCACAGGGAACTGGCGCAAGTGACCACGCCCAACGTCTGCGCCGTCGCCTGGTCAGGCAGGGCCTGGGCCGGCGCGACGCCGACCTGCAGCAGCAACAGCACCGCCGCGATGGCGGCCAGGCGGCGCCAGATGCGTGTCATGAAACGGCCCAGAACCATCGCTGTTTCCTTGTGTTGTGCGTCATCGTCGCACAGTCGCCGCATCGGCGGCGACCGGGGCCGTTCGCGACGCCGCGGGTGGCGGGGTGGATCCAACATGCGAATACGAAGTGCCCGGCGTGTCGGACACGGTCCAGACCGTGCCGTCCTGGCGCAGGTACAACTTGCCCATCTCGGCGGCGGTGAAAGGCCGCGAGCCGATGCGGCCGAACACTGCGATCTGCCCGCCCGTCTCGTCCACTGCGCGGTCGCGGTCCAGGCCCTTGGACAAGGCCAACGCCGGCGAACGTGTCGCACGCCAGGCGATCACCTGGGGCTTGGGCACCGGCGAAAAACCGTAGAACTTCGGTTGCGTATCGGGTGCGGTCAGCTGCACCACCTTGAGCCCGTTCACACCGTCGGCCACGTAGGCGAACAACGACGCGTTGGTCGAGCCGACCACGACATCCTGACTGTCAGACAGGCTGGCCCATGCGCTGGGACCCTGCTGCAGCCGGGAATCGATGCGGGGCTGCGTCGGCCGCTCAATGTCCACCACCACCAGGCCCTCGGCGCCGGCGGCCACATAGGCGTAGGTGCGCGCCAGATAGACCTTGCGCGCGTCGCGCAGCGGGACCGTGGCCGCCGGCAAGGCCTGTGGCGCACGCGGCGAGGTCACGTCGATCAGTTCCAGCCCAAGGGCGGTCGTCACCCACAGGTAGCGAAATTGCAAGGCGCTGGCGCGCGGGTCACGCAGTGGCACCGTGGCGACCCATTGCGGCTTGAGCGGATCGTTCACATCCACCACCACCAGGCCGACCGGCGTGGTGACATACAGGTAATGGCCACCGACCGTGATGTGGCGCGCGCCATCGAGCACGCCCTTGGTCGAACCGTCCCCATTCCAGGTTACCGCGCGTTTGAGGAAGTTGTTGCGCGGCTCGCCATCGGCCAGCGTGTCGACGTTGACGACGATCAGGCCCTCGCGGCTGTCCGAGATGAAGGCATAGTGGTAGATCGGGTGGAACGGCTGCTCCTGGTTCGTCACCCGCATCAGCTCGCCGGTGTTGCGCGCCGGCGCAATCGGCTGGTTGGTCGGCAGGGCGACACAGGTGGCATTGCCCGAGGAAACGTGCGTGTTGTGGCCCAGCGGCGAGAACGGCGCACTGATGATGGGCTGGGAGATGCCCTTGTTCGCGATGCTGGCCACGTCGTAGACGCGCATGCCGCCCGCGCCCTCGGCCACAAAAAGATATTCGCCACGCAACTGCACGCATTGCGCCGCGCCACGGGTGGCGTGGTCGTGCGACACCTGCAGCCGGGCCTGCGCGGCGCGGTGGTTGCGGTACCAGTCCGGATAGGCATACCGGTGCAGGTAGCTGCCGATGACGGCCTGCGGCTCCTCCCATTCGGTCACCTGCACCGCCTCGACATGGCCGGCCTCGCCCAGCCAGGCATTGAAGCCGACGAAGTTGACGAAATTCGTTCCCTGCAGCAGCAGTTGCGCCATGATGGCGTTGTTATCGTTCGCCTGGTTGACATGGCAGTCCGAGCAGGTCTTGGTCTCCGTCTTGCGTTCGGTATGCGGGTAATGCGGCGCAAACGCCTGCGACGAAAAGCCGCTGGCGGCCACTGGCGGCTGCTGGATGTAGATCCGTTCGCGATTGGCATTGGTCGATGACAACACCAGCGCCGAACTCGAACGCACCGGCGTCACCTTGCTGCCCTTGACCGTGCCGGCCTTGCCGAGCTGGAACATGTCCTCGCGTGCGACCTGCGGGTTGTAACTGGCGTAGTTGCGCGTCTCGCCGCCCTCGTAGTGCTTGCGTTCGGTCTTGGCGTTGGCCTGGATCGGCAGGTGGCAACCGGCGCAACTGGTCGTCCACGACAGGTGGCAGGTGTAACAGGCCACCTTCTCATCGTCGTGCGCATAACTCTGGCCGGCGCCAGCCGTGCCCCAGGTGCCGTCCTGGCCCGCGCGGCCGGCAAGCATCAGCTTGGCGCGTGCAGCCTTCTCGTTGTATTTCGGGTGGGTGGAGGTCACCGTGTCCTTGACCAGCGACATCTCCCATTCCAGCGTGGGGTCGACCGCCGAGCGCTGGTACAACCTGCCTTCACGCCACTCAAAACGGCGCCGGCCGTCCTGGGTGCGCAACAGCTTCATGTCCATGCCGCCGGGTTTGGCGGCCGGCCCGGAGGTGAACAGGCTCGGATATTTCGACGCGCTGCCGTGGCAGTCCTTGCAGTCGATCTCGATCGCCGCGGCCACCTCGCCGTAGATATGCCCGTTGCCATGGCTGTCCTGCGCGAAATGACAGTCCACGCATTGCATGCCCACGTCCATGTGCACCGAACTCAGGTGCACCGCCTTCTTGAACTTGTTCGGGTCGTCGTCGGACACCGGCTGGTTGTGCTTGTCCACCAGCGTGCCCTTGCGGTCGCGCTTGAAGATCTGGCGGAAGTTCCAGCCGTGGCCGTGGTAGTCGGCGAACTGCCCGTCCTTGAGCTGCGGATTGAGTTCGGAGACTTTCTTCGAGAATTCCGGATCGCCCCACAGGCCGCGGGTGGCCGCTTCTTCCGGGTTGCGGTCCAGGATGCGGCGCGACTCCTCGGGCGTCGGGTATTTCTGCTGCTTGGGCCACATGAACGGGGCGTCCGACTCGTAATCCCACATCGTCGTGCCGTAGAACGAATTGACGAAGATGTTGGGCTGGTGCATGTGGCAGACCATGCATTGCGACGACGCAATGGCGCGCGTGAACTGGTGGCTGATCGGATGGCCGGAGCGGTTCTTCGGGATCGTCGGATCGGTCGTGGCCGACATGCCCTCGTGCCCGTTTTTCGCATATGGCCCCGAATGTTTCGGGTCGCGGTCGTTGGCATACGGCGTGTGGCAGGCAGTGCAGCCCGACGAGCGGTAGTCCCCCGGCTGCTCGTTCGTACCCAGGAACCACAGGTGCGGGTCGTTGAGCCGGGTCTTGGTGATGTTGATCAGCGGCACCGCGATCCGGCTGCCGGTACCCGGACCCCGGTTGGACTGGCGGATGTCCGGCCGGCCGGGTTCGTCCAGCCGCTGGACCAGACCGGTCACGTTGGGCAGGCCGATCTCCGGAAAGATGGAGTTGATGACCTTGCCGCCGCGCTCGAACACGCGAAACACGTCGCCCGGGGGCACCGTCTCCCAGGCCGGCAACGGCGCCAGGCTATCCAGGATGCCCATCGCCCGCATCTGCGCAGTGGTCGGTACCGGGTTCTTGATCGTCGCCGGTTCGCCGGTGGCGGTATAGGACTCGCCCAGGATGTAACGCTTGTACGGCAGGATGCCATTGTTGTAGGCCGCACCACCCCAGAGCATCGCGCTGGTGGACATCAGGCTGCGCTCGTTGGCCTGGATGATGGGCAGGTGGCAGGCGCCACAGGCCTCGCGCGCCACGCGAAGGTCGCCCGGGTTCATGAAACGGATGAACTGCGGGCTTTCCTTGTTCAGCTGGGTATAGGTGCCGGGCGGATTGCGCGAGGCCGGGTATGACCATCTCCGCGGAAAACGCGGCAACACATGGGCCTGCTCCATCGCCGCGAGATACGGCTTGTCGTGGCGCTGCACCGCATCGGGCCGCTGCACCTGCGCATTGCCGCCGTGGCAGTCGGTGCAACCGAGCACGACGCCTGGGTTGGCGTGCATGCTGCGGTGATCGGGCGTCGCGGCATCGGTGGCGATGTCGTAACGGTGGCAGCTCTCGCATCCGCTCGATTTGGCCAGCGCCTGCGCCTCGGTCTGGCGTGCGGGCGCAGGGGGTGCGCTGGCTACCGGCACGGTGGGCCCGGCGGGCGTCGCCGCGTCGGAATACGCTGCACCGAAATGCAGTGCCGCCAGCACGGCGCCGGCCACCAGCGTGCCGGCCCCGAGGATCAGGCGACGCCAGCTGGAGTGCATCGAGGTCAACATGTCAAAACACCAGCAGGAGGTTGGCCAGCACCGAATACGGGCGCTTGTTCGACTCGAACAGCTGGCGGTACCCATCGCCCGGTTGCAGCCAGGCCATGGAGAAATTGAAGATGACGTTCTGCGACATGAACGGCCGGTATTGCAGCGCCAGCGACAGGTCCACGCCGATGTCACGCGCGATGCCGCCCTGGTTGCGCAGCACCTGCAGGCTACTGGTGTCGGCAAACGCCAACCAGTTCAGGTTGCCGATCAGCCGCCATTCGGGCGCCAGGTCGATGTCGGCGCCGACACCAATCAGGCGCAGCCCCGGATTGACGAAGTTCGACTGGCCCTGCTCCTTGGTGGTGCGCAGCGCAGCCAACACGCCATTGCGCCCGGACAGCACCAGCCCGCCACCCCCCACCAGCGGCACCGCCTGCCGGATCCAGTAGCTGGTGTCCGCGCCGGCGATCTGCGGGTTCTCGAAGATCCCGTCGAATCCGGTTGCCCGGTCGTCGAACGGATCCCGGTCACCGCTGGCCAGCAGCGCCGTGCCGCGCACCCGGATCCAGTCGAAATCGCGCGACAACTCGGCTGCGCCGAAACCGGCCCGGATGTTCTGGCGCCGCTGCGCGATCGGGTCGTGGCTGGCGCTGCCCAGGGCCAGGAATGCCGAAGAGGTCAGGTTCCAGCGGCCGAAATGGCCGTCGCCGTTGAGTCCCAGGTAGGCCACGTCGTAGTTGCGCCGGCGCCCGTCACCGACCACGGCGGGGCGCACGATGAAGCCGTTGTTGTCGTAATACGACCCCTGATTGCCTTCGCGGTTGATGTTGTAGAGCACGGTGGCCTGTGTGGCGTGGCCGAGCACCGGCCAGTCCTGCCGGTAGGCATTGGCCAACAGCGTGTCGTCCGAGCGCATCCGGGTGAACACGTCGTTGAGACCGGAATTGGTGTCCTTCTCGAAACGGCGGAACCAGGCCAGGTTGTATTGCCAGCGGTTGTTGTCGCGGGTGCCGAACAGCCGTACCGCGAACGGTGTGTCATTGAACACGAAACCGCGGAAATCCGAGATCAGCGGCTGGATGCCGACCCGCAAAGAGTCGAAATCGTATTGGTCCGACACGTTGCGCAGGTGCACATCGAAAAACGCCTCCTGGATGCCGAAGTGGCGGTCGGTGCGGCTCGAGCCACGCTGCGGGTCGACAAGCAGCGCGCGCAGGGCGGTGACCTGCGCGCGGTTGACGTTGAAGGCGCCAGCGAACTTGAACTCGTAGTCCGGTGGCTTGAAGGTGGTGTTGCCTTTGACCAACGAGGCGCTCAGGATCACCGTCTGCGCCGTGACCCGTTGCCGCGTGCCGGCGAAGACGTTGTTCGCACCCTGGCGCGCCAACTGCGCTCCCACCGGTGTCGGTACGGCACGCCATTCGACCAGCGTATCCGAGATCGCGCCCAGGTTCAGGAACCAGTCCGGTCCCCAGGCCTTGAGTTCCTCGTAGGGTTTGTCACCCTTGATGGTGTTGATGTTGTAGGGATCCCACCAGCGGTCTTTCTGGCCCAGGCTCTCCATGATGCGCCAGCGGTCGGGTACCGGCAGGCTGATACGCGGATCGGCCCGAGTCGGCGGCTCGACCTGGTTCGGGTCGATCGGTGGCAACGGGTAGGTCAGCGGCTCGCTTTGCGGACGGCGCAACTCGACGCCACCTTCATCGCCCGGTGCGCGCAGGCCCTGGGCGCTGGCAGCCGCAGGCAGGCCAGCCAGCAGCAGCAGCCCCATGGCAGCGCGAACGGCAGGCAGGCAGGCGGTCGCTGTCACAGGCCGCTGCACACGTTCTGCGCGTTGCTGTCGAGGAACGGCGCCACCGGGCACTGCACGTATCGCAGCCGGCCGGTCGGCAGAACGATGGCGTCGGCACGTTGCGCTGGCGGCGCATTGCCGATACCGGTGCCCAGCGCCACGCCGGCCTGGGCCAGGCCCAGGAACGCGATCATGTCGTCCTGGTCGGTACCGTCGCCCGACACACCGATGGCACCCACCAGCGTCGACACGCCGCCGACAATCCGGTACACCGGCACGCCGCCAGAGAAGATCTGCAGTCCGTTGCGCAGCCGGTTCAATCCGGTGCAACCCACGCCGAGGTCGCCAAAGGCAGAGGCCACGATCGCGTTGAGGCTCAGGTCCAGTTGCAGGCCGGTGCTGAACGGGCTCCATTGCGCAAATGGTTTTGCCAGGGGCCCGCTGGCGCCGCCGGTGATGCCGTCGGGAAAAAACGGACGCGCCAGGTTGCCGATCGCCTTCGTGCTGTAAGCGACACCATTGGAAAGGCTGGTGGTGTCGCCCAGGAAGTTGCGCAGCGCCATCACATACGGACCGGCGGCGGCGGTTGCCATCGGCAGCGGTGACGTTGCCGCCGGCAAGGCCAGCAATTCCGCGCCGGCCAGCGGATGGGACAGGAACGCCGCGCTGCGCGCCTTTTGCAGCGCGACATCGGTGCCGAAGATCGGCGCATCCGGTGTCCGAACCAGACCCAGCACCACCCCATTTCCGTCGACGACCGATATCGTCACCTGCGCCGGTTGCCCCAGGGGCCGCCGAATCTGGCCACGGGTCCGCGCGGCCAGCGTCAGCGCGGAAAGCAGAATCTGCTGCGTTTCCTGGGCCGACAGGCCGCCATCGGTACCGGCGCGCACCGGATAGCGGTTGTTGTCGGTGCCATCGACCAGCACATAGCCGCCGAGCGCGGCAAACGGACCGGTATCGCGCCGGATGCCCGACGCACTCGACCCATAACCGATACCCGCGCGCAGCACACCCGGAAAATAACCAGCCACCGGAATCAGGGCACCGGGCAATCCGGCCAACGCCGTGGCGACCGTACCGGTCTGCTGCGCATCGGTGAAACGCGCCGACCGACCGTCGAGCGTGATGCGATGGGCCCGGATGTCGAGCGGGGCCTCGAATCCCAGGCTGCCGGCGACCGCCAGCGTCTCGTCCAGATCGGCATCGATGTCCGTGATATCCAGATCGAGTCCGTAAATCGTGTCGGCGATGACGCCGATGCCGCCCACGAGCCGGCCGTTCTTGTATAGCGGCAGGCCACCCGGGTCGGCCGAGAGCCCCAGCGGTGCGCGTTTGGGTCCCAGGCTGGCGTCACCCGCGGCCACGGAGGCGTCGCGCCGCATCAGGTCGGAGCAGGACAACTGGGAGAACTGGACACCGGACAACGGGCCCGAGGGCTGGTTGCGCTCGAACGGATTGAAATGCTCCTGGATGATCTGGCTCGCGGTGCGCGACGTGAACGCATTGCCGGCGCTGGACAGGTAAGCGCCGGTCAGCGCCTTGCTGATGGCCGCGAACGCACTGGGCAGCACCGCGACTTGCTCCAGCCCCCCGAACACACGCCGCCCGCCATCGATGCGGAATGTGCCTGCAGCCCCCTGCATGGCGTAGACCGCCAGCACATTGCCGACCCGGTCGGTCACGGCAACGGTTGCGTTGCGTGCGCGCGCCTGCGCTGCCACCACCGTCTGGGCCAGCACGGTTTCCACGTCCTGCGCCGTCAGCACGTCCTGTGCGCAATTCGCCGCGCAGTCATTTGGAAAACCGGTTGCCGGTACGGCGGCACCATCCCCACCGCTGCCACCACCGCCACCACAACCCGACACGACCAGTGCCACGGCCAGCGCCCAGCACCGAACGCCGATCGGCGCCATCGGCCGCGTCATGGTCGCACGCCCTTCACCGCGGCCGCGACAGGGCCGCCCGGCACAGGCTGGCCGGCTGCGACCCGCTCGAAGACCGGATGGTCCTTCTTGGGATGGAAACCATGGCAGCTGTCGCAACGGCTCACGACCTTCTCCTGGTCGGCCTTGGCGCCGGCGTGGCAGCTGCGGCACGATGCAATGTCGGGGATCAGGATGTCGGCGGCCTGCTTCGAATTTGCAGCGCCGTGGCAACTCGCGCAGGCGGCGTTCTGGTGGTCCGCATGCGAAAACCGGGCATGCGGCATCCAGTGGTCGGTCGTCACGATGCGTGCCACCTGCCAGGCGGAGGCACCGACGCCCTTGCCGGTGTCGCGCTGCACCGCATGGCAGGTCGTGCACACGCCGTTGGCGCTGGCGAACATCGCGGCAAACGTGGTGCGACTGCTCTGGGCCACCCAGCGTCCGGCGCTGGTCAGCTGGCTGGCCGGTGCCTGCCCGGCAGGCCGCTGCAGCAACGTATTGGACGTAACGAGGTCGACCGGGTAACGGTCTACCGCCAGGCCGGCGTAGATCTCGCGCACGGCCACCGCCACGTCTGCGGGCTTGGCATGCGGCACCTGCCGCTCGGGCACCTGCGGATCGACCGACAAGCGGTGGCAGGACTGGCAGTGCTTGGCCATCGTGACCGGTTCAAATCGCGCGCCGGCCACACCGCTCACGTGGCAGTTCGCGCATCTCAGCACCACCCGCCCGCCGGTGTCGGCGGGGCCAGTGGGGCTCTTGATGCCGGCCTTCGCCAGGTGGATGTCGTGCGGGAACACCAGGCCGGTGTCGTTGCGCAGCGCCGGCGTCTGGCGCACGCGCAGCACGTGCGCCGGCTGCGTCTCGCGCTGGCGCATCGACAGCCTGAACGGCGGATGGTCCTTCGCGAAGTCCGACACGTTGTCCAGCGTCGTCAGCGCGGAATAGGCACGCACGTTACCGTGGCACTGCACACAACCGACGGTGTCGGCGGTGCGCATGCCCGCGTGACCCTGGTGTTCCTTGTGGCAGGTCGCACAGCGCTGGCCCTGGAAGGTGTGCTGCGCGATCGTGACATCGCGGATATGGTCGCCGGTGTTCTTGTGGCAACTGGCGCAGGTCGCGTCCTGCACCCGTTCAAAGGGCTTGTCGTGACAGGCGCGGCAATCCTGCGCGAATCCCTGGTGCGCCGACGACACCGTGCCCGGGTTCCACCACACATCGAGCCGCCGGCCATGCATGGAGACGAAACGTTTTGCCTGCGCCTGCAGACCGTCCCAGCCGGCACGCTCGGCTACCGGCGTGGGCATCGCGGCCGCCACCATACCATCACGCACCGGTGGCTGGAACGCATGCCAGACCGGCCACGCCGCCAGCACCAGCACCAGCAGGCTGAGCACCCAGGCCAGCGAACGCTGGCCGATCCAGCCGCCGTCGATGCCGACTGCCGCCGGTGCGCTTGCGGCGGCGCCGGGATTCAGCGCCTGGTCGCGCAATGCGAACGACAAGGTCATTCGGGGATCGGGTCGGCTGACGCCATCCTCGACCTCCTCGACGACGAAATCGTATGGCCCGATGCTGATATGTTGGCCCACGGCCAGCCGCACGCGAGTCTGGGCTTTCTGGTTGACGGTGACCGGCCCGGTTGCCTCCAGGTACAGACAGCCATCCTCGGCACGCCCGATCACCGCGTGTTCGAGCCGCACACGGGGATCGGGCAGGTAAATCTTGCACGCCGCCGCCCGCCCGATTCCCAGCGTTTCACCCGACACCGCACGGCCGACCCGCGCGCCGATCTGGGTGTCGTCGGGACGGATGGTCTGGACCAGTTTGCAGCGGATCATCGGCGCATCACCAATACAGGAAGACCGAGACGATATGGCCGGCCAGCGCACACAGCAGCGCGAACGACAGCGGTACATGCACCAGCAGCCACAACCGCAGTCGCGCCTGCGAGCGCAGTTCGGAGCGGATCTTTTCGACGGCGGTGCGCCGACCCAGCATCAGGGAATAGACTTCCCGCCCCCGTTGCGCCGGCTCGTCCTTGAGCTGGCGATTGAGCTGCTGCATCCGCGCCACCGCCCGCGCCGTCGGGCACCGGCGCGACACGGTGCCGAACGCGTGCTGGAACAGGCTGCCGCGCAGCCGCGTGCGCCCGGCCGCCGCCTGCAGCAGCTGGTTGAACTCGTCGGGCAGTTGCAAAGCCAGCCGCGCTGCCTGCTGGTCGGCCTCCTGCAATTGCAGCAGCAGCGTCGGCATGTTGTCTTCGCCCATGTTGCGTGTCATGCGTTCGGGCTCGCGCAGGAACACCAGCACGCCATAGATGCCGCTGGCCACGACCAGCAGCATCAACATGTAGGCCAGCGTATGCAGGTTCAGCCCCAGCTCGAACCCGGTGTGCAGCGTCGCGACGACGACCAGCCCCAGTCCCAGGTAGACATGGGCCGACAACCAGCCCTGGGTCATCGTCATCGACGCCTTGAAGCGGCGTTTGCGCACACCCAGCCACATCAGCCAGACGATCAGCAGCGCGGCGACCGTGCCCAGGCCGTAACCCATCGGGGTGCCGCCATAACCCAGCCCACCGGGAGTGGCGAAGTGGTTCTGGCGATGCCAGGCATAGGCGCCGATACCCAGGACACTCAGGCCCAGCGCCAGCTTGAGGTACCGGTAGTTCTTGTATTCGAGAAAACTGCGGTGTCGCATCCCTCTGGAGGCCCTGAATGTGGTGGACCTGCCGGCCCGCCGTTTATTGCAAAGCTGCCGCTGCCCGCGGCAACCCTGGGATGTGTCGCGGCCTGCGAACGGCGCGCCGGCTGATTCTAGTGTCGCCGGGCGCCAGCAGGGTCCCCATATCGCGCATGCGTTGGGTCAACGCGTCGGTGTCCACGCCGGTGTCGACCCGGCCAAACAGCCCCGCCGTCGTCCCCGGCGATGTGGAACCCGTGCTGGTTGGCCAGCTGCAAGGGCTTTCGCCGTTACAGTCAAGGCCATCGATGTGCCGCCCTGCGTCCATCCGCACCACCTGCCACCCATGAGCCTGACCGAACTGACCGCGCTGCTGGCGTTTTGTACCGCCGTGAGTTTCACGCCCGGACCCAACACCATGTTGGCCACCGCGCTGGCCGCCAACCATGGGCTGCGCTCGGCGTTGCGCTTTTGCCTGGCCGTGCCGGCCGGATGGACGCTGCTGATGCTGGCCTGTGGCCTGGGCCTGGGCGCGCTGGTGCTGAGCATGCCGGCGCTGCGCTGGGGGGTGCAGCTGAGCGGCGTGGCTTACCTGGTGTGGTTGGCCTGGAAACTGGCCCGTTCGTCGCAGCTGGTCCAAGTCGATGCATCGCGCCTGAAGATCAGTTTCTGGGGCGGGGTCGGGCTGCAGTTCATCAACATCAAGGCCTGGATGCTGGCGCTCACGCTGAGCGCCGGCTGGGTGGTCAGTGCGGCGGGGCAACCGTCGACGAATCCCGGCGAACGGCTGGCCATCATCTGCGGGTTGATGATGTTGTTTGCATTCACCAGCAACTTCAGTTATGCGTTGATGGGCTCGATGTTGCGTACGTTCCTCGCCCAGGGCAACCGCCTGTTGTGGTTCAACCGCACGATGGCGCTGGTGCTGCTGATTACCGCCCTGTGGATGCTCACGGTATGACGAACGAGACACGGGGCCTGTGGCTCGGCCTGCTCGGTGTCGTCCTGTTCGCGGTGACGCTGCCGATGACCAAGCTGGCCACCGGGTCGGCCACCGACCCGCAACTCTCGCCGATGTTCGTCACTTTCGGCCGCGCTGCCGTGGCCGGCGTGTTGTCGGTGATCTACCTGCTGCTCACCCGCGGGTCGCTGCCGCGGGGCCGGCAATGGCCGATGCTGGCGTTCACCGCCTGCGGTCTGGTGGTGGGTTTCCCCCTGTTCCTGGCGCTGGGATTGCGCCATGTCGAGGGTGTGCATGCCTCGGTCGTGATCGGCATCCTGCCACTGGCCACCGCCGTGCTGGCCAGCCTGTGGATGCGCCAGCGGCCCAGTGTCGGGTTCTGGGCCTGCGCGGTCACGGGTTCAGCGCTGGTCGCAGCCTTCGTCATGGTGCGCTCACAGGGCGCGACCAGCGCAGCGCAATGGGCCGACCTGTTGCTGCTGCTGGCGGTGCTCAGCGCCGCGACCGGTTATGTCGGTGGCGGACAACTCACGCCGCACCTGGGCGCCGAGCGCGTGATCTGCTGGGTGCTGGTGATCAGCCTGCCGGTCACCGTGCCGGTGAGTTTGCTCAACCTGCCCGGCGCTCCCGTGTTGGCCAGCGCCTGGATCGGTTTTGCCTATGTCGCCGTGGTGTCGATGTGGCTCGGCTTCTTCGCCTGGTACCGCGGCCTGGCATTGGGCGGCATGGTGCGGGTCAGCCAGGTGCAGTTGGTGCAGCCTTTTCTCAGCATGGTGTTTTCGGTGCCCTTGCTCGGCGAGTCGCTCGACCTGATGACCGTCGGCTTCGCGCTGGCGGTGATCGCGACGGTGTTCATCGGCAAACGCATGCCGGTGCACGCGGCCGCGGCGACGCCGACGTATTCTCGGGCCACCTGAGTTGCGAAAGACCGGCCATCAAAACCACGATCAACCAGGCGCCGTGCCAGATTCCCGGCGCGGCCAGCCCACAATAGCCCGACGGCGCGCCGTCGGTCACCACATGGCAGCACGGGCACGGATCCAGCCCGCAAGGAGGAGAAAAATGAGTTTGCACGACAGCGGCGGCACGCCCTGGACACTGGCGCGACGCGCCGCACGCATGAACCCGTCGGTGATCCGGGAGATCCTCAAGATCACCGAAAAACCCGGCATCATCAGTTTTGCCGGCGGCCTGCCGTCGGCAAAAACCTTCCCGGTGGTCGAGTTCTCGCGTGCTTGCGCCACCGTTTTGCGTGACGACGCACACGCCGCGCTGCAATACGCCGCCAGCGAGGGTTTCCTGCCGCTGCGCCAGATGGTGGCCGACAGGTTGCCCTGGGATGTGGACCCGGCCCGCGTGCTGATCACCACCGGCTCACAACAGGGCCTGGATCTGGTGGCCAAGGTGCTGATCGACGCAGGCAGCCGGGTGCTGGTCGAAACGCCAACCTACCTGGGGGCGTTGCAGGCCTTCACGCCGATGGAGCCCGAGGTGGTCAGCGTGGTCAGCGACGAGCAGGGCGTGTGCATCGACGACCTGCGCCAACGGTGCGCGGCGGGCGACGCACCGCGGTTTCTGTATGTGTTGCCCAACTTTCAGAACCCCACGGGGCGCACGATGAGCGAGGCGCGGCGCGCTGAACTGGCGGCCGCCGCCGCGCAACTGGGCCTGCCGATCGTCGAGGACAACCCCTATGGCGATCTGTGGTTCGACCAGCCGCCGCCGCCGCCGCTGACCGCACGCCACCCGGATGGATGCATCTACCTGGGCTCATTCTCCAAGGTACTGGCGCCGGGGCTGCGGCTGGGTTTCCTGGTCGCGCCCGAAGCCGTGTTTCCCAAGCTGCTGCAGGCCAAGCAGGCGGCCGACCTGCACAGCCCGGGCTTCAACCAGCGCATGATCGCCGAGGTCATGCGGGACGGCTTTTTGGATCGCCATATTCCGACCATCCGCGCACGCTACAAGGCCCAGCGCGACGCGATGCTGGCCGCGCTGGCGCGCGAGATGCCAGGCCAGGGCGAGGCCGACCCGGACCACCGCGTGGTCTGGAACAGGCCCGAAGGCGGCATGTTCCTGTGGGCCCGCCTGCCCCGGGGCATGGACGCCGTTGAACTGCTGCCCAAGGCGGTCGCCAAGGGCGTGGCCTTCGTGCCCGGCCTGGCGTTTTTCGCCGACCATCCCGATCCGCGCACGCTGCGGCTGTCGTTCGTCACGCCCAGCGTTGCCGAGATCGAGCACGGTGTCGCGGCACTGGCTGCAGCGGTGCGCGAGTCGATGCCGGTTGGCGCCTGACCCTGACCGGATGTGCAGGCCAGGATGCAGCATACCTGGGCTCGGCTGAGTTCGATCAACGCATCGATGGCGCGCATGTCGCCGCTGCCGATCTGCTCGATCGGCAGCTGGCGCAATCGGCCTCCATGGCGGGCGATCGATTCAGCATGGCCGATATCGCGCTGGGCTGCGAGATGCACCGCTGGAGTGGCCTGCCGCTGTCCCATCCGCCACGGCCGCACTTGCAGCGCTGGTACGCAGCCCTCTGCGCACGCCCCGCCAGCAGGGGCGTGCTCGACCACACCATAACCTGAACCACGACACGATGATTGCACGCGTCCCACCCCGACAACGCCCGTTCCAGCAAGTCGACGTTTTCACCGCCACACCGTACCGCGGCAACCCGGTGGCGGTGGTGCTGGAGGCCGACGGCCTGGACGATGCTGCGATGCAGCGTTTCGCACACTGGACCAACCTGTCGGAGACCACCTTCCTGCTCGCGCCGACCGACCCTGGCGCCGACTACCGGGTACGCATCTTCACGCCGGGCGGTGAACTGCAGTTCGCCGGTCATCCGACGCTGGGCAGTTGCCACGCCTGGCTGACGGCGGGTGGCACGCCCAAGGGTGGCGCGCTGGTGGTGCAGCAGTGTGGCGTGGGCCTGGTGCAGATCCACCGCGACGGTGCGCGGCTCGCATTTGGCGCGCCGAAAATGGCGCGTCGCGACGTGCACGCGCCACTGCTGGCGTCGGTGGTGGCCGCACTGGGGCTGCATCCGGCCCAGGTGGTGTCGGCGCAATTGCTGGACAACGGCACGGCCTGGATCGGTCTGCTGCTGGACGACCCGGCGACCGTAGCGCGGCTCAAGCCCGACTTCGGCCAGCTTGCTGCAACCGGACAAAAGGTCGGCGTTGCCGCGGTACGGGCCGACGCCGGCGACGGCGAGCCCCGGCTGGACGTGCGCGGGTTCGCGCCACATCTGGGCGTCAATGAAGATCCGGTCACCGGCAGCCTGAACGCGAGCCTGGCCCAGTGGCTGACATCCGAGGGTCATGTGCCGGCCCAATATCTGGCGGCGCAGGGAGCCAGCCTGGGGCGTGACGGCCGGATCTCGATCGCCACCGATGCGGATCGGCAAATCTGGGTCGGCGGTCCGAGCGTGACCTGCATAACCGGAACGGTCCTCATCTGACGTCGCCAGGGCGATGCCGTTGGCCTGCGAAGCCGGGCTGGCGGGCCACGGGCACGGACGGGAAACCGTGGCTGCCGCAACACACTGGACACCTGCAATACCGCCCGAGTCAACGAAAAGCACACTGTTATCCCGTACCATCGGACGACGCGCAGCGTTCGCCCAGGCGCCTGGCGCCAAACCGAGCCGTTGGCCCGGCCGCCGAACCCACCCGGCCCTTGCGGTGCGAACCGGCAACGCGCAGCCAGAGACCGGCTGTGCACGACTTGGGAGATACGTGTGGCGCTGAACTTGAACAGAGCGACCCGGCTGACGCTGGCGGCAGCCTCGCTGGCCACCTTCACTGTCATGTCGGCCGATCATGCAGAGTCCCCTGCAGCCGACGCGGACCCTGCCGCGGACATCGCCGACGTGTTCGTCTTTCCCTCGCCTGAATCCGCCAACCGGCTGGTCGGTGCGATCACGTTCGGTGGTCGTCCGGCTCCGCGTTCGCGCATCGACGCCAGTTTCTATTGCGATCCGCGCGTCCTGTACTCCTTCCACGTCGACAGGGCAAACGCCGCTGGGCAGTTCGACAGCATCGCCGACGTGACGATCCATGCGCGGCTGGGCACCAATCGCGCTGGCGAGTGCGGCTTGCAACTCGAGAATGTACCGGGCGCGGGCGGAAACTTCTCGGGGCCCGTCGATCAGGTGTTCGCCACTCACAGCGGCATCAAGGCCTTCGCTGGGCTGCGCAACGATCCGTTTTTCTTCGACGCACAGGGTCTGGGCGCGCTGTTCACGAGTTTCCAGACACCGGGCCAGAACGGTGATCTGGTCACCGCCTTCGGCATCGGCAGCCGCGCCCGTCGCGACTCGTTCGCCTTTCGTAATGTATCGGTGATCGCGTTCGACATGGACATCAATGCGCTGGCACCCCGCCTGCCCGACGGCAGCCGTCCGTTGCTGCGGGTATGGGCAGTCACCAGCAGGTTGGTGGGCTGAAATGAAACTGCGCCACGCTCACTGCGTGCGCTGCTGGCTGCCGCTGGCAAGCGTATTGGCGCTGGTCTCCTGCGGCGGCGGCGGGGGTGAGGGCGGCACCACGGGCGACGCGTTTGTGTTCTCCACGGCGACGCCAGACCGCTATGCGCGCGTCGATCGCATGGGCCAGCCAGCGTTGGGCACGGCCTTGCTGTCCCGCAACGACGGCGCACCAGTACCGCGGGACGGCAACGGAAATCCGGTCAACCCGGGCGCGACGAACCCGTTCAATCGCTTCGACAACCAGCGCGATGCCCTCAACCGGGGCGACCCGATCAACGACGCACGCGATTTCACCTTCATGCTGACCCAGGGGCCACAAACCAACGCATTGGCCAATATCCACTTCAAGCTCGGCCCGCAGTTGCGCGCGCTGGGCCTGGTACCGTGCTCGGTCGAAACCGCCATGCCGCCGCTGGGCGCTTCCGACGTGGATATCTCGGTCTGCGTGGCGCTGGCGGGGCCGGTGGTGATACCGGATGTGATCACCTACAACCCCAACGTGACAACGGGATGGCCCAATGGGCGCGGCTTCGACGACCCGGTGATCGACCGGTTGCTGGCAGCCGCGCTGCTGCGCATCGGCGCGCCGCATACCCTCGATGCGCTGGTCGGGACCATCAATGCCACGCGGGACGAAGCTGGCACTCCGTTGCCATCGGTATTTCCGTTCTTGCGCGCCGCTCATCCGGCGCCCTGAGGCCGTGCAATCCGGCCATTTGCCCGCGTATCCAGGCTGCCACGCGGTACCCGTGTGGCGCCGGTTGCACATGGGCTTGATGGCCATTGGCCTTGTCGCCGGATGCGGCGACGGCCAGCGTCCGGTGCTGATCGTGCCGACCCACACGGTCAGCACCGCGCAAAACACCGCGCAGCCTCCCGCACCGTCAGGCCAGCGTGAAAACTATGGGCAGGCACTCACAACGTTGAGTCGGAGCATCGATACCGCGCTGGGGCAAGTCCGCTCGCAGCCCGACAATCTGGCGCTGGCCCAGGAAACGGTGTTGCTGTACCTGGAGCGGGCCCGATTGAACGGCAACATGGACGACTACCAGTCTGCCCAGGCATTGCTCGACGAGGGCGCTGCGCGGGCGCGCAACGGCGCGCAACTGTGCCAGGCCCAGGCGCGCTTGCATTTCGCACTGCATCGGCTCCAGCAAGCGCGCGCGGCGTTGGGCCTGTGCAGCGCAACGATGGATCCGACCGAGTCAGCCGCGTTGTCGGCCGACATCGCCTTGTACTCGGGACAGTACCAGGCCGCCGAAGCCATTTACCGGGACCTGGTCAACCAGCTTGGGCACAGCAGCCATTACATCCGACTAGCCCTGTTCCGGCTGAACACTGGCGCGCCAGGCGAGGCGGCGGCATTGCTCGAAGCAGCCGAGAAACGCTACCACGGCGGATCGTCAGCGACCCGGGCCTGGCTCAAGCTGCAGCGCGGACTGGTCGCGCTGGAACGGGGCCGACTCGACGAGGCCCTGGCGCTCTACCAACTGGCAGCCGATGCGATGCCAGACTGGTGGCTGGTCGATGAGCATATCGCCGAAATACGGCGCCTCACGGGCGATCGGGCCGGTGCGATCGCACTGCTGGAGCCCCTGGTGGCGCGCCACGGCCTTCCAGAGCACATGGACGAGCTTGCGCGGCTGTTACACGAAGGCGAGCAGCCCGAAGCCGCCTTGCCCTGGATCGCGCGCGCCAGAGCCATCTATCGCGCGCGCCTGGCGGCGTTCCCGCAGGCTGGCGCAGGCCATGCCGTGAAACATTTCCTGGAGTTTGGCACGCCGGGCGAGGCGCTTGACCTGGCACGGCGCAATGCGCACATGCGGCCGTACGGCGACGCACAGATATCCCTCGCGACAATACTGTTGCGCAGTGGCCAGACCGACGCCGCGCTGGCACTCATTGGCCAGGTGCAGGACAGCGGATGGCGCACTGCGCGGCTGTATGCCGTCGCCGCACAAATCCACGCCGCCGCAGGCCAGAACACCGTTGCCGATGCGCATCGCGCCCGCGCGCTGGCAATGAACCCGCATGCCATGCGCCTGTTCCAGATTCCGCATCCGGCACTGGCCGGGCATATGTCGCTCGGGTGATCCGCCCGAAATGCTGCGCCACTCCCCTGCCCACCCTGGGGCGAACCCACTCGCCGGTTCGGTGCGGGTTCGGCTATCGGGCCTTCATGGCTGCCTGCCAGCTACGCTACAGTCTGAGGGCATGATCCAGTATCCGTCGCCGACCAGCACCGCAGAGCGCACGGCGGCGCGTGCGCCAGCGCCGTCAAGGCACTGCCCGATTGCGCCGATCCCGGCGTGGAACGGCTGCCGATGAAACTGCCATCGTTGGCCGACATCGAAGCCGCCGCCAAGGTTGTCTACCGGGCGATGCCACCGACGCCGCAATACCAATGGGCGTTGTCGAGCCTGAGGCTGGGCACGCACTGCTGGCTCAAACACGAGAACCACACCCCGTTGGGAGCGTTCAAGATCCGCGGCGGACTGACTTTTTTCGACGACCTGCGCCAACGCGACGCGTTGCCGCGCGCGGTCATCAGCGCCACCCGTGGCAACCACGGCCAGAGCGTGGCCTGGTCCGCGCGCGCCCATGGCGTGGCCTGCACCATCGTGGTTCCTTACGGCAACTCGGTCGAGAAGAACGCGGCCATGCGCGCACTGGGCGCCGAGTTGATCGAACACGGCGACGATTTCCAGGCCAGCCGCGAACATGCGCTGGCTCTGGCGCGGCAGACCGGCGCGATGATGGTGCCCAGTTTCCACGTCGCACTGGTGCGCGGCGTGGCCACCTACTGGTGGGAATTCCTGCGCGCAGTGCCTCAGCTCGATATCGTCTATGTGCCGATCGGCCTGGGTTCGGGCATCTGCGGGGCGATCGCTGCCAAACGGGCATTGCAGCACCCGGTGCGTATCGTCGGTGTGGTCAGCAGCCACGCCACCACCTACGCCGACTCGCTGGCGGCCGGCCGCGTGGTCGCGGCGCCGGTGAGCACCGTGCTGGCCGACGGCATGGCCTGCCGGATCGCGGAGCAGGACGCGCTCGACACGCTGGCGCCGCAAGTGGACCACCTGGTGCAGGTCAGCGACGAGGAAGTGGCACAGGCCATGCGCGACTTGTTCGCCGATACGCACAATGTCGCCGAAGGTGCCGGCGCGGCCGGTTTTGCCGCCGCGATGCAGGAGCGTGACGCGATCCGGGGGCTGGTGGCGGGCACCGCGCTCTGCGGAGGCAACGTGGATAGCGCCGTCCTGGCCCGCGTGCTGGGCGGCGGGGCTGCGTGAAATACCTGCAGGGTTACCCCCGGACACTGCAGCGCAAGCGCGCGCGCTGCTCGAAAATACCATCTTTGCCACACCTGCGGACAAGCTCTGAGGGATGCTGGGTCTCGCGGGCCGGTCGGGTGACGAGAGCCTTCGCTCCCGCACCCCACCCTCGCAGCGCGATCAAGAGCAGGGCGTGAGAGCTTATCGGCACTTGTTGGCATCAAGAGAGACCAAGGGTCGAGCAGGCTCAACGCCCATGTGCCCGGCGTCTGTATGCGGTGCGCCATGCGGTACAGGTGCCACCATCGGAACCGGCGCTGCCATCGCCGCCAGTCGCACCTGGCCTGCGCCGGGGAATTGGAGCGCCTTTCAGCCGCTGCCCGATGCGCCCCAACGCAGCAGAACCAGGGTTCCATCGCCCAACGCGGTTCCCGCGCGAGCCAGATCCAGAATCACGTCGAAATGGTTCCGGCCCTGTACCTCGAACACCCGCGGCGGCTCGCCCGTAGCCGCACCAATGGCACGCGCAAACACGCGGCTTTGCGCCTTGAAAACATCGGTTTCAACTTCACCCCAGCACACCAGCGCCGGTGGGAAATCCCTCACGTCCAAGCGGATCGGACTGGCACCCGCCACCGCCCGTTCGGTCAACGCCAATGCTGCATCGATCGACGTCCCCCGAAGCGGCGCCAGTTCATAAATTCCCGACACCAGCACCACGGCGGCCGGCAGCCGCGCCGGAAGATCGGCATCGTCCGACCAGCCACGCAGGCAACACATCGCCGCCAGATGGGCACCGGCAGAACTACCTGCCAAGACGATGCGCTGTGCGTCGAATCCCAATGCATCGGCATGCGCATGCAACCAGCGCAAGGCCGTGCGGCATTCCAGCACCATCTGCTCCACCGTCGCCAGCGGCGCCAGCGTGTAGTCGAGCGCGGCAAACGCAGCGCCGGCGGCGATGCAGTCGTTTGCCGCAAACAACGATTCGTTCTTCGACAGCTCTTGCCAGTAGCCGCCATGGATGAACACCAGCAACGCAGGCAACTCCGACCCTGCCGCTCTGGCTTGAGCCGGCAGGAACAGGTCCAGCGTGTTCGACGCCAACCCACCGTAGGCCAGGTTGCGACGCGCTGCGTGGGATTGCAGCGCAGCGGCGCTGCGGGTCGCGTACTCGCGCACGAAAGGCTGGTAGTGGCCACCAAGACAGGAACTCGGCGAATACGCTCGCTCGCGTTGCGCCAGTGGCAGATCGGTGCCAAAGTCCAATACATCCGGCATCACAGCTCGGTACGTACCCGCCACAACTCGGGAAACAACACCACATCCAGCATCTTGCGCAGATAACTGACACCGCCGGTGCCGCCCGTGCCGCGCTTGAAGCCGATGATGCGCTCGACGGTCGTCACGTGACGGAAACGCCAGAGCCGGAACGCGTCCTCCAGGTCGACCAGTTCCTCAGCCAGCTGGTACAGGTCCCAATACGCCGACGGATCACGGTAGACGATCGACCACGCCTGCGTGACCGCTTCGCTTTCCGCGTACGGCTGTGTCCAGTCGCGCTCCAGGTGGCTGGCCGGCACTGCAATGCCCCGGCGCGCCAGCAGTCGCAACGCTTCGTCGTACAGCGACGGCGCCTCATGAGCGGCACGCACCAGCGCGAGCAACTCAGGCCGGTGCGCGTGCGGCTTGAGCATGGCGGCGTTCTTGTTGCCCAGCGCGAACTCGATGCAGCGGTACTGGTAACTCTGGAAGCCGCTCGACTGCCCGAGCGAGGGGCGCATGGCCGTGTATTCGGGCGGCGTCATCGTGGCCAGCACGTCCCAGGCGTGAACCAGCTGCTCCATGATGCGCGAGACCCGCGCCAGCATCTTGAACGCGCTGGGCAGTTCGTCACCGGCCACGCAGCGCATCGCGGCGCGCAGTTCGTGCAGCATCAGCTTCATCCACAACTCGCTGGTCTGGTGCTGCACGATGAACAACATCTCATCGTGGGCCTGCGACAACGGTTTTTGCGCATTCAGGATCTGGTCGAGCTGCAGGTAGTCGCCATAACTCATCGAGCGGCTGAAGTCGAGCTGGGCTTTTTCGTCATGCACGATCTGCGCGGTCGAATTGCCGCTCGGTGTCTGTGGCGGCTGCATGCCCATCACTCCATCACGGCGGCCATCGCGCGCGCCACATGCTCGACGTTGTCGGTGGTCAGCCCCGAAACACACAAACGGCCCGAACGTACGAGGTAGACCGCGTGTTCGTCCTTGAGCCGCGCCACTTGCGCCTGGCTCAGGCCGGTGTAGCTGAACATGCCGCGCTGCGACAACAGGTAATCGACGTTGTGCCGCCCCTGCAAGACGGCATTCAACGCGCCGTGCAGCTGCTGGCGCATGGCACGGATACGCTGGCGCATCTCGGCCGTCTCGGCCACCCACATCGCGAACAACCGCGGATCATTCAACACCCGCTCGATCACCCGCGCACCGTGGGTGGGCGGCGTCGAATAGTTGGCACGTACCGTTGCCTTGAGCTGGCCGAGCACAGCCTGCGTGATCGTGCTGTCGGCGCAGACGACACTCAGGCCACCGCAACGCTCGCCATAAAGCGAGAAGTTCTTCGAGAACGAGTTGGCCACCAGAAACTGCAGGCCCGCGTCGGCCATCGCGCGCAGCGCAAACGTGTCCTCGACCAGGCCGTCGCCGAAACCCTGGTAGGCGATATCGACGAACGGGATCAGGCCGCCATCGCGCAGCACCGGGATCAGCTCCCGCCACTGGGCGCTGGAGAGGTCGACGCCGGTGGGGTTGTGGCAGCAGGCGTGCAGCAACACCACGCTGTGGCGCGGCAAGGTCTTGAGTTTGGCCAGCATGGCGTCGAAGCGCAGACCGCCGGTGGCCGGGTCGTAATACGGATAGGTGTCAACCGTCAGTCCGGCACCGGCAAACATCGCATGGTGGTTCTCCCACGTCGGGTCACTGACCCAGACACCGGACTCGGGGTAGTAGCGGTGCAGGAAGTCGGCACCCACCTTGAGCGCGCCGGAGCCTCCCAGCGTCTGCAGTGTTGCGACACGGCCGCCGGTCACGGCCGCATGTCCGGCGCCCAGCAACAGGTTCTGCACCGCGCCGCGGTAGGCGGCCAGGCCCTCGATCGGCAGATAAGGCCGTGGGCCGAGGTCCACCGACAACGCGGACTCGGCATGGCGCACCGACGGCAACATGGGCAGGCGGCCTGCGTTGTCGAAATACACCCCGATGCTCAGGCTGACCTTGTCGGCGCGCGTATCGGCCTGGAAGGTTTCCATCAGCGACAGGATCGGATCGCCGGGATACGGCGGCACGTGGGCGAACAGCGGGCTGGCAGTCATGGTCATGGCGGATTGGCGTGCGGCAGTGGTCAAGCAGCAATTCTCGCTGCACGCAAGTGGCTATCCAATCATTATCGAATTAACAATGCAAGCGCGCTGCCCCTTGACCGGTGCACCCCCTTGCGCTGCACCCTGCCATGCCCAGCCGTCGCTGGCGCGACTGCGACAAAGCACCGGTGTGCGCACAATCCCGCCATGGGAACCCTTTACCTCGTGCGCCATGGCCAGGCCTCATTTGGCGCCGACGACTACGACCAGCTCAGCGAACTGGGCCTGCGCCAGAGTGTGCGGCTGGGCCAATACCTGGCGCACCGCGGCGTGCAGCTCGACGCCGCCATCACCGGCACCTTGCGACGGCAACGACAGACCTGGGACGGCATCCGCGAAGGGGCAGGACTCGACTTGACTGCGCGGCAGAACGCCGCACTCAACGAATACGACAGTGTGGCGGTCATTGAAACCGTGCATCCCCACCCGCTCGAGAAAGCCGACACACCCGACAAATACCGCCATCATTTCCGGCTGTTGCGCGATGGACTGACGCAATGGATGAACGGTGTCGTGAGCCCGCGCGGCATGCCGACGTACGACGACTTCCGTGCCGGCATCCGGCAGGTGCTCGACGATGTGCGCGGCAACCACGAGGGCCAAGTGCTGCTGGTCTCCAGCGGCGGGCCGATCGCCACCGCGGTCGGCCAGGTGCTGGGCTGCACGCCGGAGACGACGATCGAGCTCAACATGCGTATGCGAAACAGCGCGGTGACCGAATTTGCGTTCAATCCGAAACGCCACATGCTGCTGACCTACAACACCCTGCCGCACCTGGACGATGCACCGTACCGCGACTGGGTGACCTACACCTGAGTCTGGGCCGTCAAGCCCAATGACCCCTGTGGGTGCGTTGAACCTACAAACGGTCGACCGCTTGATTTGCGCTGGCAACGCGGATGAACACGGACAATTTTGGCCACGACGAGACTCACCCGTGGGGTGAGTGCGCCATGCGCCCGATCACGATGCCTGGATGGACTGTCATCGTCGTGTGCCACCCCACCGGGCGACGGTGGCAACTGCATGGGCTGAACCGGTCGCCGGCCCGTGCAGAAGATCCATTCGCCAGCGCGTAACATCGGCCTGCCGTACTACTGTGCCCGTCTCGACTGGGCTTTCGCTGCCATGCCCCTTGCCTCGCCCACCGACAAGCCGCTGTCCGGTCGTGTCGCGCTGATCACCGGCGCCAACACCGGTATCGGACTGGTCACCGCGTGCGAACTGGCTCGCCGCGGCGCGCACCTGTTCATCACCTGCCGCGATGCGGTCACCTCCCGCACGGCGCTGGAGCGGATCCGCGGCGCCAGCGGCAACCCGCAAGTGGAGGCGCTGCAGATGGACCTGGGCGACTTCGCATCGGTGCAGGCCTGTGCACAAACCTTCCTCGGGCGCGACCTGCCGCTGCACCTGCTGGTCAACAACGCCGGGCTGTTGGGTCAGCGCGGCCTGACCGCATCGGGTTTCGAGTTGGCGTTCGGCGTCAACCACATGGGCCCTTTCCTCTTTACCCAGCTGCTGCGCGAGCGCCTGATGGCCTGCGCGCCAGCGCGCATCGTCACCGTGGCCAGCCGGGCGCACTACCGGGCCACCGGTCTGGACTGGGACGCGCTGCGCCAGCGCACGCGCAGCCGGACCGCGCTCGACGAATACAGCAACTCCAAACTGGCCAATGTGTTGTTCAGTGCCGAGCTCGGGCGCCAACTCACCGGCAGCGGCGTCAGCACCTATGCGCTGCATCCCGGCGTCGTCGCCTCGGACATCTGGCGCGCCCTGCCATGGCCGATCCAGCCACTGATGAAGCTGGGCATGATCTCGGCCGAGAAAGGCGCGCTGACGACACTGCATTGCGCCACCGCTGCCGAGGTGGCGGGTGAAACCGGCCTGTATTACGACAAGTGCCAGCCCCGCACACCCAGCGCCTTGGCGCGCGACACGACGCTGGCCGCGCAATTGTGGCGCCGCAGCGCGCAATGGATCGATGCGCAGCGTGAACCGGCCAACCCTGGCGTGAACCCATGACCCACGATCCGGCGGCGCAACCGCGCAATCCCCTGCACGCCATGACGCTGGAGAAGATCTTGCTGGCACTGGTCGAAACGTACGGTTGGCCGGGCCTTGGCCAACGTGTCCCTGTGCGCTGCTTTACACACGACCCCAGCATCGCATCGAGCCTGAAATTCCTGCGCAAGACGCCCTGGGCACGCGAAAAGGTGGAATCCTTATACCTGTTCATGTTGCGCGACACACGGCGCCAGTCCGGCGCAGGGCGCTGATCCGCCGCTGCGCAGGCCGGGCACGATGGCGTACTGTTTCTCCTGGTTCGCGTTCCACCTTGAGACCGACGTGCTGCCGGCGCCGTGAGCCCGCCCGCGTCGTGCGCGGCCTCGGCATCAACGTAAGAACGGCACGCGCGCGCCGACCAACCATCAGCACCGGACACATTGGAACCCGACGGTGCCCCTGAAAGTTGCATTCAACCCTGCCAGATTACTCAAGGAGATGACCATGACCCCATCCAAGACTTCCCGTTATGCATCCGGCGCGGCGCTCGCACTCGCCTTTGGCGCCGCAATGACGCTGGCGTCCGCGCCCGTGCTGGCCCAATCGGCCGACAAGGAAAAATGTTTCGGTGTTGCCCTCAAAGGCAAGAACGACTGCGCTGCCGGCCCGGGCACGACCTGCTCCGGGACGTCCAAGGTCGACTTCCAGGGCAACGCGTGGAAGCTGGTCGCCAAAGGCTCCTGCGACAAGACCATGTCCAATACCTCACCCACCGGCAACGGCCAACTCAAGGCGTTCGAGGAAAAGAAAGCCTGAGGCCCGGTCACCATGCGCGGCACCGGCACACGACCCCCTGCTGGCGGCACCCAGCCGCACGCCAGCGGCGACGCGCTCCGGTTGCCGACGCGGTGTGGCATCGGCCTGAAGGCCAGCCACATGCGGCAGGTGCTCGAGGAACGACCGGATGCCGGTTTCTTCGAGGTCCATGCCGAAAATTTCATGGTGCCGGGGGGACCGCTGCACCATTGGCTCGGTCAGGTCCGTGAGCACTATGCCCTGTCGCTGCACGGCGTGGCCTTGTCGATCGGCGCCGATTCCGAGCTCGACCAGGAACACCTGGGTCGACTGGCAGCCCTGATCGAGCGTTACCAGCCGCAGAGTTTCTCCGAACACCTGGCCTGGTCGACCCACGGCGGCGTGTACCTCAACGACCTGCTGCCGTTGCCGTACAACGCGCGGACATTGCAGCGCGTATGCGACCATGTCGATCAGGTGCAGGCGCGGCTCGGTCGGCGCATGCTGCTCGAGAACCCGGCCACCTATATGGCGTTTGCGGCATCCACCATGGACGAAGCCGCCTTTATTCGCCGGGTCGTCGAGCGCACCGGTTGCGGTCTGCTGCTCGACGTCAACAACGTGTTCGTCAGCTGCACCAACCAGGGGGCCGATGCGCTCGCCATGCTGCAGGACCTGCCGCTGGGCGCGGTTGGTGAAATTCACCTGGCCGGTTTTGCCCGGCAACAGGATGCAGCCGGCGCGCCACTGCTGATCGACAACCACGGCGCGCCGGTCGCGCCGGCGGTCTGGGATCTGTACCGGTTTGCCCTGTCCCTGGTCGGCCCGACGGCCACACTGCTTGAACGTGACAACGACGTTCCGCCGCTGGTGGTGTTGCTGGCGGAGGCCCGCCAGGCGGACCGGTTGTTGCAGGATGCCGGGGCGGCGCGAAGCGCACCGGACCGGCCTGCCACGCCACAAGGGGTTGCGGCATGACGACAACCACAGCGCGGATCGGCATCGACAGAAGCCACGACCTGGGCAGCCCCGTGGACGACCAGGCCGGGTTCGTCGCGGCCCTGCTCGATCCGGACCAGGCCTGCCCGTCCGACTTGCGCAGCTGGAACGGGTCGGACCCCACGCCCCGGTTTGCCGTCCACCGCAACAACATCATCGTGTCGCTGGTGGACGCGCTGGCCGGGCAGTTCCCCGTCACGCTGGAGCTGGTCGGGCCGGAGTTCTTCCGCGCCATGGCGCAGGCCTTCATCCAGCAGCAGCCGCCACGCACGCGCATCGTCGCATTTCTCGGAGCGCCGTTGCCCGACTTTATCGCCGCTTTTCCGCCAGCGGCAGCGCTCCCGTACCTGGCCGACCTGGCGCGGCTGGAGATGCGTCGAATCGAGTCCTGCCATGCAGCCGATGCCGATGTGCTGACAGCCGAGAACATCGGCCTGGCCATGGCCGATCCGCAACAACTCGTGAACATGCGAATTGCACTGCATCCGTCGGTACACCTGCTGTCGTCGCAATTCGCGATCTTTTCATTGTGGGCCGCCCACCAGGGCGTACACGACATCAGCACCGTCGATCCGCTGCTACCCGAGCAGGTGCTGCTGTTTCGCGACGGACTCGATGTGCATGTATTGCAGATCAGTGTCTGCACCGGCTGTTTCCTGGCCGGCCTGCAAGCAGGCGCCACGCTGGCCCAGCCGGCCGATGCGGCGGCAAACGCCGATGCGCAGGACGATTTCGACCTGGCCGGCAGCATGGCCTTGCTGCTGCGCCATCCCCTTGTCAGCCAGATGGAGCCATTGCCATGACGCACATTGCCTCGAACCCCTTGCCTGCCAATGCTTCCGGTGGATCGATCGCCGGCCTGGTCAAGATGGTCCACCGCGGGTTTGCACGTATTCCGGACACGCTGATCGCCGTCGTGGCGCGGTTCTCGATCGCCGCCGTATTCTGGAAATCCGGTCAGACCAAGGTCGAAGGGCTGGCCATCGACATCGTGAGCGGCGAGTTCACGCTCGGCTGGCCGAAATTGTCGGATTCCGCGCTGTTCCTGTTCCGGGACGAGTACCAGCTGCCGGTGCTGCCGCCCGAATTGGCCGCGCTGGCCGCAGCCAGCGCTGAACATCTGTTTCCGATCCTGATCCTGATCGGCCTGGCGACCCGGCTTTCCGCATTCGCGCTGCTGGTGATGACACTGACGATTCAGCTCTTCGTGTATCCGTCAGCCTACCCGATCCATGGTGTTTGGGCCGCGGTACTGCTGTTCCTGATGGCAAAGGGGCCGGGCTGGTTATCCGTGGACCACTGGCTGGCGCATCGCACGCGCTGACCTGGCGCGGCCCCAAGCGTCAGCAACTCGTTGCGCTGTCTTGCGTTCGCTCAAGCGATTGCCTTTCACGTTCTCGGGTGCTCGGTTAGCATCGGGCAGCAACCGATCGCCGTGCCATGCAGATCCAGGACTTCCTCCACCGCCATCAGCCGCACTGGCACGCAACCTGGCAGTCGCTGGCGCCACGCGCGCCAGCCCCTGAACTGTGGGCTGCGCTGACCGGGCGTTACCAGGAGCCGCACCGCCACTATCACACGCTGCAACACCTTGATGCCTGCCTGCGCCACCTGGCCCGCCTGAACGCGCCGTCGCAGCGGCCGCACGAAATTGCATTGGCCTTGTGGTTCCACGACGCCATCTACGATATCGGTGCCAGCGACAACGAGCAGCGCAGCGCCGACTGGGCCCAGGCGGCGCTGCAGGACTGCGGCGGCGCGCAGGAGGTCGCCGAGCGTGTGCATGCGGCGATCATGGTGACCCGACACGACCAGCCGCCCGCCACGCCAGACCAGCAGATCCTGCTCGATGTGGATCTGGCCATCCTCGGTGCGCCTGCCGCAGTGTTCGACGGCTACGAACAGCAGATCGGTCGCGAGTACCAGGCGGTTGAGCCGGCGGCGTTTCGCGCCAACCGCAGACGCATTCTGCAAGGTTTCCTGGACCGGCCACGCATTTACCACACGGCATTTTTTCGTGACGCGCGCGAGGCTCAGGCCCGGGCCAACCTGGGTCGATCGATCGCGGCGCTGGGTGCGTGAGCGCCTCCCGGCGTGGCGGCCCCGATCGCGGACGACGGGCAGGCGCCGCCACCACTGGACGATCAGTCGGGCAAAGAAGGTCGATCGACCAGCGTGGACAACGGCAGGCGGGACAATTCGGCCAGCAATAGGGCCAGTTGCTGGGCCGCGGCGTCCAGCAGCGCGCGGCCCTTGTCGGCGCTGGCGGCGGCGGCATTACCCGCGGCTCCCATGGCATTGACATCCTGCATCTGCCAGGCCAGTTTCGCGCTGCGTCCATTGCCCAGGATCGGATAGTCAGCAGCGCGCACCTGCGAGGTCGAGACGAAGTCGCGTGCCTGGCCCATGTCGATACGTCCCGGTTGCAGAGCCAGCATCATCGAGGTCTCGATATCACCGGCATGCACACCGAAACGCCGCTCGGCGGCGCCGAAAGGCGCCAGCACGGCATCGGGCAGCGGCAGGTCGTACCAGTTGCTGGAATAGACGATCAGGTCGTGGCGGGCCCGCAGGTCGCGTGCCACGATGTCCATCATGCCGACCTGGCCACCGTGGGCATTGAACAGCAACAACTTGCGAATGCCGGTGGCGGCCACCGCATCACCGATCTCGGTCCAGACCCGAATGAGAGTTTCCGCGCTCAGGCTCAGCGTACCGGGAAAGCGGCTGTGTTCATTGCTCTTGCCGATGCGTTGTGTCGGCAACACCAGTACCGGCAGGTCCACAGGCAACAACGACAGGGCACCGCCGACAATCGCCTCGACCAGGTCGCTGTCGACACTGAGCGGCAAGTGCGGGCCGTGTTGCTCGATGGCGCCGACCGGCAGGACGGCGACGAGCGTGCCGGCGCTGGCTGCGTCACGCAGTTGCGCGAACTGGCGTGTGGTCAGGTCGGCCCAGAAACGGGAAGGCAATTGCATACCCTGATCTTAGCGGCAGGCCACGTGCGAAAACCCATCTTGGGACACCGTCAGCCGAAAACCAGACGGGCTGCCACGGGCTGTCACGGGCCACCACGAACTGTCCCGAGCCATCTTGGCCGGGCAACCCGGCGCGTGTCTTCGGCTTCCCGACGGCTCAGGCGTGCTGCTACCGCCCCACCATGGGCGGGTGGTGTCAGGCTGAGGACGAACTGCCGCTCAGCTGGGCGTCCAGCTCCTTGCACGATGGCGCGCAAACGGTCTGCGACTTGCCCGCCACCTTGCGGGTGCCCATCAGGGAACGCGGCCGGTGCTTGCCGCACATGAAGCAGGACATGGTGGCGCCACCGAAAGATGCAGCCGCAGCAAAGGGCGAACCCGATGCCTTGGACTTGTAACGCAGGCCATTGGCCTTTACGGCGGTCTTTGCCTCAGCTTTGGCCATGGTGCGCCCCTTCAGATGTGGTGATGGATGAAATGTTCATGGATGCGATAACGTGGGGGGCCCGAAACAAGCGCCACGCCCCGAGCAGAATAGAACTGCCCGGCCATGAACTGGACGAACGCATCTCTCCTGACGACAGGCTATTTTATCGGCTTACGCGAAACCCGATCCGCGGCCATCTGCAAGAACCCGCCCATGGGCGATGATTGCGGCCCGGCACGGGCTTTTCAGGCGCCCGCGACCGGGTGCGCCTGGCGCAAGGCCTGCGCCAGATCGTCGATCAGATCCTGCACATGTTCGATACCGACCGACAGGCGCAGCAGATCGGTCGGCACCGGCGAGCCCGCGCCCTCGATGCTGGCACGATGCTCGATCAGGCTCTCGGTGCCACCGAGCGAGGTCGCACGTTTCCACAATGCGACCCGGGCAGCCGTCGCCACCGCCGCGGGCTCGCCGCCCTGTACCCGGATCGACAACATGCCGCCGAAACCGCCGGTCATCTGGCGCGCCGCCACGCCATGGCCCTGGGCCTCGGGCAGGCCGGGGTACAAGACCTCGCGCACCAGCGCGTGGCCGTGGAAATGTTGCGCGATCAGCATTGCCGACGCGCTGGCCGCACGCACCCGCAGGTACAAGGTGCGCATGCCGCGCAGCAGCATCCAGGCCTCGAACGAACCCAGCGTGCCGCCGACCTGGGCGCGCACCGCGCGAATGCGTTGCCACAAGGCGTTGTCCTCGCGCGCCACCAGCACACCGGCGATCAGGTCGGAATGGCCATTGAGGTATTTCGTGGCCGCATGCATGACGATGTCGGCTCCCAGGTCCAGCGGGCGCGTCAGCACCGGGCTGGCCACGGTGGAGTCCACAGCCAGCACCGCGCCGGCCGCATGGGCAATGGCGGCAGTGGCCTCGATGTCAGTGATCGTCCACAGCGGATTGGCCGGCGTCTCGATCCACACCAGCCGGGTCTTGCCCGGGACGATGGCCGCCTGCACCGCGGCCGGATCGGTCATGTCGACCAGCTCGACCTTCAGGCCCCAGTGGGTTGCAAAATTCAGCAGCCAGTGGCGCAACGACCAATACATGACCTTGGGCGCCAGCACATGGTCGCCCGGCGCCAGCGCCTGGAACACTGCCGTCGCCGCCGCCATGCCGGAGGCGAACAACAGGCCGCCAGCCCCATGCTCGAGTTCGGTGATGACCGCCTCGGCCTGGTCGAACGACGGGTTGTCGGCGCGGGCATACACCCGCCCCGAGCGGTACTGATTGTCCTCGTCGCGCAGGTAGGTCGACGAGACGTGGATCGGCGGCGTGATCGCGCGGGTCTTTTCGTCGATCCAGCCCAGTGCCTGGGCAGCGATGGTTTCGGGTTTGGTGTTCGTGTGATCCATGGTGGTTACGGGGGAAAAGATGGCGGTTTATACCCTGTCCGCCGATTCCGGCTCCTGCCCGGCCGGCACCAAGGCGGCCGCGCCGCGGCCATCGCGGTGCTGCGCCTGGCGTGCCTGCAGCGCACCGGCCCGGCGCGGTTTCGGTCCGCGGCCTCGGCCTCGGGGCAGCAGATCATGCAGGGCCGCGGGACGGGCCCGGGCACCGCTGTGCAGGTAGTCGGCCAGCAAACTCTGGCGGCAGGCATCGATATCCAAGCCGCGTTCGCCATGCAGGTATTCCAGCACCCGGTCGACCAGCATTTCGGGTGTCAAGCCACGGGTCATGCCGGTGCGGGCCCATAACCAGTCGCTGAAATCCAGCATGGCCGCAAAGGGCGAGTCCCGATCAGTGGCCGCGGACGCATCCGGGCCGTCGCCGCGCTGGGCATCGGGCTCGGGCAGGCCCAGCAACAACCGCAGGCTGCGCTGGAAGCGCCCGGAGTTGGCCAGCAGATCCCAATACCGCGCCAGCCGGACAAACCGCTGCATGTCGGCGGCGGTTACGCTGGCGCTCTGGCGTACCGAGTAGGGTGGCTCCGGGTCGTAGATCATGCCGTGTTCGGACCCGAGTCGGGTGATCGGCGTGCCACGCAAGCGCTTGAGCACGCCCAGCTGGATCTCGTGCGGCCCCAGTGCCAGCAACCGGTCGAAACCGGCACCGAAACTGGCCATGTCTTCACCCGGCAGACCGAAGATCAGGTCGGCATGCAGATGGGCTTGCGAGGAGGTCACAAGCCAGCGCAGGTTGTCCGCCGTGCGCGTATTGTCCTGGCGCCGGGCAATCAATTGCTGCACCGGCACGCTGAAACTCTGCACGCCAACCTCGAACTGCAAAACACCGCTCGGGAAACGCGCGATCATGTCCTTGAGCGGCGCCGGCAGATGGTCCGGTATGACCTCGAAATGCACAGACAGCGGTGGCTCGTCCTCGATTGGAAGCCGGTCCAGGAAAAACTGCAGGATGCGCAGCGCCGCGTCGATCTTCAGATTGAAGGTGCGATCGACGAACTTGAAATTGCGCGCGCCGCGCCGGTACAAGGCATCGAGTTCACCCAGAAAGCGGTCTGCGTCGAAGGCCCAGGCGGTCTTGTCCAGCGCGCTCAGACAGAACGCGCACTTGAACGGGCAGCCACGCGACGCCTCCACGTACAGCAGCCGGTGCGCCAGGTCGTCGGCCGTGTATTCGGCGTATGGCAGTGCAATTGCGTCGAGCGCAGGCTGCTCGCCGGCGATGACCTTCATCACGGGCCGCGGCCCGTGCAGCAGGGCCCGGCACACCTTCGGAAAACTGATGTCGCCCCAGCCGGTAATGACATGGTCGGCCAGGACCACGATCTCCTGCTGCTCGTATTCGTGGCTGACCTCTGGTCCGCCAAGCACGATCTTCAGCTCCGGTCGCAGCTCGCGCAACACGCGCACCAGCGCACAGGTCTGGGCCACGTTCCAGATATAGACCCCGAAACCGACGACCTGCGAACGACCCGTCACCGGCCCCAGCGTCTGGATCAACTCCTGCGCCAGTTGCGCCGCGTCGCGTGCGATCGTGAACTCGCGCAGCGCCGTGACATCGCGCAGATCACCCATATTGGCCAGCAGGTAACGCAGGCCGAGCGACGCGTGAATGTACTTGGCGTTGAGCGTGCACAGGATCACGGCGGGAACGGTTGGCGCTTGGTCGAGCATGTCGCTATTATTGGTCGCCATGACCCAGGAGCTTTTCCGCGCCGACTCTTACCTGACCGAATGCAGCGCCTCGGTCACCGCCATCGGGCCCCAGGGCATCGTGCTAGACCGCACGGTGTTTTATCCGATGGGTGGCGGCCAGGCCGGCGACGCGGGGGTGCTGTTCATCAGCGCCGGGGCCGGGGCCGGCCGCGAGGTCGCCATCGCCGACACCCGCAAGGGCAAGGACGCCGATGGCCGGTTCACCACCGACATCTGCCACCAGCCGGCCACACCGCTGGAAGCCAACGGTGCGCCGCTGCTGGCGGTCGGAGACACCGTGACCGCCCGGATCGACTGGCAACGCCGGCACCGTCTGATGCGCTTTCACACCACCACCCACCTGCTGTGCCACCTGGTGCCACAGCTGGTCAACGGCTGCTCGATCACGCCGGATTACGCGCGGCTGGACTTCAACATGACCGAGCCGCTGGACAAGGACCAGCTGACTGCCGGCATTGCCGCCCTGGTGGCGGCCAGCCATCCGGTGACGATAGGCGCCATCAGCGACGCCGAACTCGACACGAATCCGGCCCTGGTCAAGAGCATGAGCGTGCAGCCCCCGCGGGGCAGCGGCAGTATCCGCACCGTGCGTATCGGGCCGTCCGAACAGATCGACCTGCAGCCCTGCGGCGGCACCCACGTGGCCAATACAGCCGAAATCGGCCCTGTGGTGGTGACCAAGATCGAGAAGAAAAGCGCCACCACGCGGCGCGTGGTGCTGGGTTTCTCCGGCTGAACGACCGAAAACTTCCCTTGGCGGCATTCCCGCACCGGTTCGGCAACCACAATCAGATCTTCACCGGGGACGGCGATACACCAGGCGTCACCGGAACTTTGTCAAGCAACCAGTCTCACACCGTGTCCATGCTTCGTCCCATGTCCGTATCCCGCCTGCTCGGCCTGTTGGCCCTGGCCACTGCCGCCCTGTCCTGGCTGCCGGCCGCCGCACAATTTGGTGCCGGTGGCGCTGGTGTCGGCGCCGTCGTCACCACCGAGCAGGTGCGGGCCGAACTCGTGGCCCAGGCACCCGACGGCGTCGGTCCAGGCAAGACAGTCTGGGTCGGCCTGCAGTTGACCCACAAGCCCGAATGGCACACCTACTGGAAAAATGCCGGTGACTCCGGGCTGCCGACACAATTGCAATGGACCCTGCCCGAGGGTGTGACAGCTGGCGACATCGAGTGGCCGTTGCCCAAGAAGATCCCGATCGGCACGCTGGCCAACTACGGTTACGAAAACACGGTGTTGCTGCCGGTGCCGCTGACCATCGGCCCGCAGTTCCAGGCGCCGTTGTTGTCTGACACACTGACCATCAAATTGTCCGCGGCATGGCTGGTCTGCAAGACCGAATGTATTCCGGAAGAAGGCCAGTTCACGCTGCAGGTTCCGATCAGGAGTTCCACCGCCGGCCATGCCACCGCCTTTGACGCCGCCTGGCGCAGCGCCCCGACAGCACTGGCACCAACACCGGACAATCGCCTGGCCATCGACGGCCAGACGATCCGGCTCACGGTGCACGGCCTGCCGGCCGGCTGGCAGGGCCGCACACTGGCGTTTTTCCCGGAAACCCCCGAGGTGATCGCAACCGCCGCTGACTGGCAACAATCCTGGGACGGCGCCGTCTGGACAGCGCAGGTGCCGTTGTCACCCCAGCGCAGCAACAGCCCGGCGCTGATGCCGGTGGTGCTGGCGCTCGATGGCCAGGGTCGGCGTGTGGAGATGCCGGTCCTGGGCAGTTGGCCGCAGGCCAGCGGCCCGGCGCCTGAATCCACTGCCTTGCGGGCTGCGCTGGACGCCCGGGGCGGCAGCGGTTTGGCGCAGTTCGGCGCATCGTCCGGCGCGACCCTCGGTTTCTGGGCCGCGCTGGCCGGGGCGCTGATTGGCGGCTTGATCCTGAACCTGATGCCTTGCGTGTTCCCGATCCTGGCGATCAAGGTGCTGGGTTTCGCGCGCCACGCCGACGACCGCAGGGCGCATCGCATCAACGGCATCGCCTACACCGCTGGCGTGCTGGTCAGTTTTGTCGCTTTGGGGGCGATTTTGCTGGCGCTGCGCAGTGCCGGCGAGAGCCTGGGCTGGGGCTTCCAGCTGCAGAACCCGGCCGTCGTTGCCGCCCTGGCGCTGTTGTTCACGCTGATCGGGCTGAACCTGGCCGGTGTATTTCACTTTGCGCAGGTTGTGCCGGCCAGCCTGGCCGGTTTCCAGCCGCGCCATCCGGTCGTTGACGCCTTCTTCACCGGCGTGCTGGCGGTGGCGATTGCGTCACCCTGCACCGCGCCCTTCATGGGCGCATCGCTGGGGCTGGCGGTTGCCCTGCCACCGCTGCAGGCCATCGCGGTGTTCGCCGTGCTGGGCCTGGGCCTGGCGCTGCCCTATCTGGTCGCGAGCATGGTGCCGGCGGTCGCGCGTGCCTTGCCCAGACCCGGCGCCTGGATGGACAGCCTGAAAAAATTCATGGCATTCCCGATGTTCGCCACTGTCGCCTGGCTGGTCTGGGTGCTGGGACAACAAAGTGGTATCGACGGTGCCGGCGCCTTGCTCGCATTGCTGGTAGCCGTGGCCTTTGTGGCATGGACACTCACGCTGGCAGGCCGCGGCCGGATCGTGGCTGGCGGCGTCGCGCTCGCCGTCTTGTTGGGCCTGGCCTGGGGAGTCGGGCCGTATGTGACCGAGCCGGCAGCCGTCGCGCGCCAGGGCGACAACGGCCCATGGCAGACCTGGGCGCCAGGACGGGTCGATCAGATCGTGGCATCGGGGCGGCCGGTGTTTGTCGATTTCACCGCCGCCTGGTGCGTGACCTGCCAATACAACAAGAAAACCACGCTCAGCGACCCGGCAGTCCTGGCCGACATCGCGGCCAAGCAGGTGGTGCTGCTGCGCGCCGACTGGACCCGGCGTGACCCGGCCATCACGGCGGCGCTGCAGCAACTCGGCCGCAACGGCGTACCGGTCTATGTGTTGTACCAGGCCGGCCGTGCGCCGGTATTGATGTCGGAAATCCTGAGCGTGGCGGACATGCGCGCCGCGCTGTCACGTTTGTAGTGTCTCGATTGCCTTCGTGTCCTGGATAAAACCCCCACTGACAGGAGATTGCCCATGTTGCGCCGTACCTTGATCACTTCTGCCACCCTTGCCGGCATCGGCTGGACCGGCGCCAGTTTCGCCGCTCCATCGGTAGGCCAGAAGGCGCCCGAGTTCAGCCTGCCCGACACCTCCGGCAAAGCGGTGAGCCTGTCCGCGTTCCGCGGCAAGCATGTGGTGCTGGAGTGGGTCAACCCCGGCTGCCCCTATGTGCGCAAACACTACGGCAGCGCCAACATGCAAGGCACACAGAAAGAAGCCGCGGCCGCCGGCGCCATCTGGCTGGCGATCAACTCGACCGAAGAGGGCAGCGTCGACTACCTGGTGCCCGAACAACTGGCGCGCTGGACCCAGACCCAGCAAGGCGCGACCACCCACACGCTGATGGACGTGGAGGGCAGCACCGGCAAGGCCTACGGGGCGCGCACCACACCGCACATGTACATCATCGACCCCCGGGGCATGCTGGTTTATGCCGGCGGCATCGACAGCATTCCGTCTTCGCGGGTTGATGACATCAAGACGGCGGTCAACTATGTCAAGCAGGGTATCCGGCAAGCGGTGGCCGGGCAGCCGATCAGCGCCGCGACGACGCGGCCGTACGGTTGCTCGATCAAATACAAAACCTGACCGGCGCAACACCGTTCGCATTCCAAGACACGCTGGCGGAACATTTGCCACTCCCGGCTTGTCGTGGATCGAAACGCACCCCGAAGGTTGCGCCCGGAGATGACCCCTTGACAGATTTCACAGACGCGCAAGGCACGCAGCGGCGCGATGCCGACGCAGCACCGCCTGGCGAAACGACAAGGCCGGCGGCGAACGAGCGGGCACAGACACCGCCGGGCAGGCACTTCCCCCGCGCCGAACTGCAGCCGAGTGAAGCGTCCGATTCGCGCTGGTGGGCCGAAGCCGACGATGGCCACTGCAACAAAGAGGCCGCGCTTTTTGCGGCATCCCAACCAGCGCCACTGAGCATCGTGTGAGCGGCCACAGGGCCGGGCATGCCCTGCTCGGCCGGCCACCGGTACTGCCACAATAGATGCATGACCGAACACCAAGCCGGCAGCCCGTATGCGGCGTTGCAAAACGATACGTTCCTGCGCGCCTGTCTGCGCCAGCCCACCGACCACACCCCGGTTTGGCTGATGCGCCAGGCCGGACGTTACCTGCCCGAATACCGCGCGACCCGTGCCAAGGCCGGCAGTTTCATGGGGCTGGCCACCAACACCGATTACGCCACCGAGGTCACGCTGCAACCGCTGGAGCGTTACCCACTGGACGCGGCGATCCTGTTCAGCGACATCCTGACCATCCCCGATGCGATGGGCCTCGGGCTGAGTTTCGCCATCGGAGAAGGCCCCCGCTTTGCCCATCCGGTGCGCGACGAAGCCGCCATTCAACAGTTGCGCGTGCCGGACATGGACAAGCTGCGTTACGTGTTCGACGCGGTCACCTCGATCCGCAAAGCCTTGCAGGGCCGGGTGCCGCTGATCGGATTTTCGGGTAGCCCATGGACCCTGGCCTGCTACATGGTCGAAGGCGCAGGCTCGGACGACTACCGGCTGGTCAAGACCATGTTGTACGCCCGGCCGGATCTGATGCACCGAATGCTGGCCGTCAACGCCGATGCGGTGGCGGCCTACCTGAACGCCCAGATCGAAGCCGGCGCACAGGCGGTCATGATCTTCGACAGCTGGGGCGGCGTGCTGGCCGACGGCGCCTTCCAGCAGTTCAGCCTGACCTACACCGCGCGGGTGCTGGCCCAGCTCAAACGCCAGCAGGGCGGTGCCGTGATCCCGCGCATCGTCTTCACCAAGGGCGGCGGCTTATGGCTGCCCGAGATGGGACAACTCGATTGCGAAGTGCTGGGGCTGGACTGGACGGTCAACCTGGGACAGGCGCGCACCATGGTGGGCGGTGAGGTCGGCGGTCCGGGCAAGGCCTTGCAGGGCAATATCGACCCGAACGTGTTGTTCGCCCGGCCCGAGCAGATCCGTGCCGAGGTGCAACGCGTGCTGGAGAGTTTCGGTGCGCCCCACCGGGCCGCCGCAGGCGACCCCGACCAGGTCGGGCCGACCCATGTTTTCAACCTCGGCCACGGCATCAGCCAGCACACCCCTCCTGAAAATGTAGCGGCGCTTGTCGATGCGGTGCATGCGCTGTCACGGCAGTTGCGCGCATGACACGATTCGGGCTGCGCCTACCACAATTGAAGGCCTGCGAGGTTGGTGAACCCTGACTTATGCACAAAAATCATGCTGCAGTGCGCAACGACCTGCGCCACTGATCGCGCTTCGCTACAAAACCCATAGCTCGCATAAGCCATTGATTTCAAACCATTTTGTCGCTTTGCTTTTTTGATGGGCAATCCAGCAAAAGCCTTTGTTTTCAAGGCCTGCGCGTGAGGCGCAGCAGGATATCAACAAAGTTATCCACAGAAAACTTGGATGAGGTTTAAAGTTCATACGGATCAAGCACTTAAGCCCAACTTCACAAGTTCACTTCAAGAAAATGCCCCAACCACCGCTTTTCCATGGCGCACCTGATTCCCGTCTTGGTCCAAACGCCGGCGCACAGCCAGATCGGCGGCGCATTGACCTACCAAAGCGACGCGGCACTGCCGCCTGGAAGCCTGGTCCGGGTGCCACTGGGCCGGCGCGAAACGCTGGGTGTGGTATGGGACGGTACGCCGGGGCAGGACGCTTCGCTGGACGCCTCCCGGCTAAGGCCGATATCGGCCGCGCTGGACGGACTGCCCCCGCTGGCACCCAACTGGTGCCAGCTGGTTGCATTCGCCGCCCGTTATTACCAGCGCGCACTGGGCGAGGTCGCCCTGGCGGCGCTGCCGCCCCAACTGCGTGACCTGAGCCAGGCTCAGCTGCAGCGCCGGCTGCGCCGGGCGCCAGCGTCCCGAGCCGCTGCATCCGCTGCAACCCCTGCGGACGCGGCAGACGCCCAGGCGCCGGCGCTCAGCCCCGAACAGCAAGCGGTGATGGAACAGCTGCGCCAGGGCCAGGGCACTTTCCTGCTGTTCGGCGCCACCGGCAGCGGCAAAACCGAGGTCTACCTGCAATGCGTGCAGGATCTGCTGCAACGCGAACCCGGCGCCCAGGCGCTGGTCATGGTGCCCGAGATCAACCTCACACCGCAGTTGCAGCAGCGCTTCCTGGCCCGCTTCGCGCCGATCTTCGGCGCCGACGCCGTCGTGTCGCTGCACAGCGGCATGACCAACCCGCAGCGTCTGCGCAGTTGGCTGGCCGCCCATCTGGGCACGGCACGTATCGTGCTGGGCACCCGGATGGCGGTTTTCGCATCGATCCCGCAGCTGCGGCTGATCGTCGTCGACGAGGAACACGATCCGAGCTACAAACAGCAGGAGGGCGCGCGGTATTCAGCGCGCGACCTGGCCATCTACCGCGGCCAGCTGGAGCACGTCAAGGTGATTCTGGGATCGGCCACGCCGTCGCTGGAGAGCTGGCATCACAGCCGGGCGCGCGCCGAAGGCGGGCGTTACACCCGATTGCATATGCCCAGCCGGGTCGGCGACCAGGCGCGGCTGCCGCTGGTGCGGCGCGTCGACATGAACCACCAGCCGCGGCGCGCGGTGATTGCGCCGCCGCTGCTGGTGGCGATCCGCCAGCGTGTCGCCGCCGGCGAACAGAGCCTGGTGTTCCTGAACCGGCGTGGGTACGCGCCGGTGTTGCAATGCGGCGCCTGCGACTGGAAAAGCGCCTGCCCGCATTGCAGCGCCTACCGGGTGTTCCACAAGATCGATCGCAGCCTGCGTTGCCACCACTGCGGTTTTGCCGAACCCGTGCCGCGGGCCTGTCCGCAGTGCGGCAACCTGGACATCGCCCCGGTCGGCCGCGGCACCGAGCGGCTGCAGGAGCACATGGCCGAACTGCTCGCCGATGTGAGGCGGCCCGGCTCGCAGACGCCCGAGGCGCCACTGGGCAGCCCGGTGCACGTGGCGCGTATCGACGCCGACAGCACCCGGCTGGCCGGCAGTTTGCAGTCGCAGTTGGCCCAGGTGCATTCAGGCGAGGTCGATGTGCTGGTGGGCACGCAGATGGTTGCCAAGGGGCACGACTTCCGGCGTATCACGCTGGTGGCGGCCATCAACGCCGACAACGCCTTGTTCTCGAGCGATTTCCGCGCGCCCGAGCGGCTGTTCAGCCTGCTGATGCAGGCCGCTGGCCGGGCCGGCCGCGATGCGGCGGTCAGCGGCCACAGCGAGATGTGGATCCAGACCTTCCAGCCGCAGCATCCGCTGTTCGAGGCACTCAAGCGCCACGACTACCCGGCCTTCGCCGAGCGGCAACTGCAAGACCGTGCCAACGCCGGTCTGCCCCCGTTCTCGTTCCAGGCCCTGCTGCGAGCCGAGGCACGCACGCAGGAGGTGGCACAAGCCTTCCTGGACGCGGCCAGCACCGCAGCGCAAGAGCAGCTGGCCGATCTGCCCGGCTTCAGCCAGATCACGCTGTATCCCCCGGTACCGATGGCGGTGCAGCGCGTGGCCAACGTCGAACGTACGCAGATGCTGGTGGAGAGCCCATCGCGCAAGGCACTGCAGACCTTTCTGGCCGCCTGGCATGGCTTGTTGCACACGGTGCGCCAGGGCGAGGCGGGGCGAGGCCTGCTGCGCTGGGCCGTGGACGTGGATCCGCTGGCGATCTGAGCGCGCGCGAGGCAGTCGCTACCGAGGAGCAAGCAAAATGATCCCGACAATAGCGATCTGAGCGCGCGCGCGGCAGTCGCTTGAGCCCCCGCAAGACCCCGCAACCCGGTTCTGACGCCCGGGCCACGGCCAGTGGAGGGGTCTTGCCCCGCGGGCCGGGGCGTCCAAGGGCGCCGTGCGGCGAACGCCATACCGCACATCGGCGCTGTCAGGTCGGCATGGGCGCGCCACCATGCTCGGCGACGAAGCGGTCGAACTGCGCTATCGGCAACGGCCGGCTGATCAGGTAACCCTGGCACAAGTCGCAGCCATGCGCGGCCAGGAAATCGCGCTGCCCTTGCAGTTCGACCCCTTCGGCAATCACCGCCAGCCCCAGGCTTTGCCCCAGGGCGATGACGGTGCGGGCGATCGCGGCGTCGTTGGCGTCGGTCAGCACCTCGCGCACAAAGGATTGGTCGATCTTGAGCTGGTCCAGCGGCAGGCGGCGCAGGTAGCTGAGCGACGAATACCCGGTACCGAAATCGTCCAGGGAAAAACCCACACCCAGGCCCCTGATCTCGCGCATCTTGGCGATGATGGAGTCCTGGTCTGACGCGAACATGCTCTCGGTGATCTCGAGCTTGAGCCGGGACGCGACAACGCGATGGTGCGCGAGTGCGTGGCGGACCTTGTCCACGAAATCGGCCTGGCGGAACTGGTGCACGCTGACATTGATTGCCAGCGTCAGCCACGCGCTCTGCGGCTGCAAGGCCCACAGCGCGAGCTGGGCACAGGCACTTTGCAGCACCCATTCACCGAGATCGACGATCAGCCCGGACTGCTCGGCCACCGGAATGAACTCGCCCGGCGACACCGGACCCCGTTCGGGATGGGTCCAGCGCAGCAAGGCCTCGGCACCCACAACCCGGTTGCCCGGACCGACCTGGGGCTGGTAATGCAGCTCGAGCGCATCGCGCAACAGGCTGTGACGCAGGTCGACCTCCAGGGCGGCACGGGCTTCGACGGCGGCCTGCATCTGCGGATCGAAGAACCGCACCGTGTTGCGCCCCGCTGCCTTGGCCTGGTACATCGCGACGTCGGAGCGCTTGAGCACCTCCTCGATCGTTGTCGTGTCGGCACCGAACAGCGATACACCGATGCTGGTGCCGCTACGGTGTTCGCGCCCGGCGATGTCGTAGGGCGCTCCCAGGTGCGCCAGCACTTTCTCGGCGACCTTGCGCGCATTGGCAATGGCGTCCGGATTGCCGGCACCGGCATCGTCAATCAACACCACGAACTCATCGCCACCCAGGCGCGCCACCGTATCGACATCGCGTACGCAGGCACGCATGCGCAGCGCGACCTGCTTGAGCAGCAGGTCACCTTTGTCGTGTCCCCAGGTGTCGTTGAGCGACTTGAAATTGTCCAGATCGATCAGCAGCAAGGCGCCGACCCGTCGACTGCGCTCGGCCACGCTCAGCGCGTGTTCCAGCCGGTCCTGCAGCAGGCGGCGGTTGGGCAGGTCGGTCAGGGGGTCGTAGAAGGCCAGCCGACGAATCGCACTTTTGGCGGTCTTGCGCCCGGTGATGTCGCGTGCCATCACGATGAAGCGCGGCACCTCGGCGTCATCGACCTGCTTGCGCGCGACCGACAACTCGTACCAGCGTGTGCCCTGCGCGAGTTCCAGCGCGTATTGCTCGCCTTGCGAAAAGCCGCTGATCTGGGCATTGCGCAAGGCCTCCATCGTCACCTCGGCCGCCTCACGCGACAACACGTCGAAGACAGTGCGTCCGGCAAAGTCCTGCGCCGCGACCGGCAACAGGCTGTCGGCCGGCGCATAACAACTGTGATACCTGCCCTGCAGGTCGATCTCGAAGATCGGATCGCGGATCGCCTCGACCGTCGAGCGCAGTTGATTCTGGGTCTCCAGCATTTCGGCCGTGCGCTCACGCATCAAGGCCTCGAGACCGGCCTTGTAGCGCCGCTGTTCGACCAGCAGGTAGGCCAGGTAGGCGATCAACAGACTGGCCAGCACCACCGCGGCGGCGCCACCGGCCCGGCCCTGGCCCCACCCGCCGCTCGGCGCGAGATCGAGATTCCAGGCGCCGTTGGGCACTTCCAGGCTCTGGCGCACCGGATCGACCAGCGGGTCGGGATGGGAGGCCGAAATGACCTGGCGTTCGACACTATCCGGCGCCAGGCGCCAAAGGCGATACGCGTATCCGCGCGCCTGCAGGTCGGTCAGCGCGGCGCTGCCCAGCAGATCCGGCAGCCGGACAGCAACATTCGAAAAGCCCCAGAACCGACGCTGGTCATCGGCTCCGGGCAGGAAGATCGGCAGGCGGCTGACCACCCCCAAACCGCCTTGCGCCAATTGCAGGGGACCGGCCAGCGTCAGGCGCCCGGTGTCCCGGGTGAATATCGCCTCGCGGCGCTGCTGCGGGTCGTTGAGCTGGTCGAAGCCGATCAGGTTCTCGTTACCCGCGACCGGCATCACATGCTGAATCACACCATCGGGGGACAACGATAACGTGAGTACACGAGAGCCGCCGCCGAGCAGTTGCAGCGCTGCTGCCTCGAAGTTGACGATCTGGCCATTACCCTGGTGCACCAGCGCGGCCAGTGCATGGTTGCTCGCCAGCATACGCTCGACGCTGCGCTGCAACACCTGGGCCCGTTCGCGAGCGACCTGCGCCACTTCCTCGCGCTGCTGGCGCTGCTTCTGCTCCTGGTAGCGGACCAGCAAGCCGGCGCCCAGGGCCAGCAGCAGCAAGAACACCAGCGCCGCGATCGTCCAGGACGGCCAGGCGCCAGCGCGCAACCGGCCCCGCTTGTCGACGACGGATCGCATGGCCGAACTCAGCTCCGGTCCACCAGCAAGGCCACGGCCGCTGAGAAGGTCAGGAAGGCCGCCGCGGTGGAGACCAGGATGATGCGGGCGATACGCCCGGTATTGGCGCCGAAACGCTCCGCCAGCAGCGACACGTTGCTGGCGCTGGGAAGCGCCGCCACCAGCACGATCACGGTCAACGCGAACCGGTCGATGGCCACGCCGAGCTGGATCGCACCGATACCCACCAGCAGCACCAGCACCGGATGCAGCACCAGCTTGATCACCGCCACCGGCAGGTAGTCGCGCAGCGGCAGCGGATGGGCGCCTTCGGCCGGCTGGATCATCTGCGAGCGCGCCAGCACCGCACCGATGGTGAACAAGGCCACCGGCGACGCCGCATCGGCCAGCAGGCCGACGGTCTGGTCGACCGGCGCCGGCAATTCGAGCTGGATCCAGGATGCCAGGGCTCCGAGCAAGATCGCCCAGGGCATGGGATTGACCATGACACCGCGCAAGGCGTTGCGTGCGGCAACCGACACCCCGTGCAGACCGGCGTCATCGAGCCGGGACAAGGCCACGCACAACGACGATGTCACCAGCAGGTCGACGACGATGGTCGCGATCGCCGGACCGGCGGCCGGGGCCCCAAGCAAGGCGACCAGCAGCGGCACGCCCATGAAGCCGGTATTGGGAAATGCCGCCACCAGGGCGCCGAATGCGGCGTCGTTCCAACCGATGCGCCGGTTCATGCTCACCGCCACGACAAACCCGACCAGCACCAGCGCGCACAGCAGGTAGGTGAAGAACACGGCCGGATCGAGCAATTGCGCCACCGGCGTGGTCGAGCCGAAACGGTACAACATGCAGGGCAAGGCGAAATACAGCACGAAACTGTTGAGCCCGGGGATCGCGTCCAGGCGCAGCAAACCCTGCCGCGCGGCCAGATACCCCGCCAGCACCAGCGCGAAAAACGGAAAAGTGACCAACAGAACCTGCAGCACGGCGGGATTGTCGCCCACAGCAGAGGGCCATCGTCGCTCGGTATGATCGGCTTGCACCCCGCTTTTCCCGTGTCTGCCTGTCCTGCATGTCTGCTGCGCCCCGCCCTCCCACCGGTCTGAACCTCGCCCAACAAGAAGCCGTCAACTACCTCCATGGCCCGTGCCTGGTGCTGGCCGGTGCCGGTTCGGGCAAGACACGGGTCATCACGCACAAGATCGCGCGGCTGATCCAGGCCGGCCTGGAGCCCAAACGCATAGCGGCCATCACCTTCACCAACAAGGCCGCGACCGAAATGCGCGAACGCGCCAAGGCGCTGATCGGCCGGGCCGCCAGCGAGGTCGTGGTGTGCACGTTCCACGCACTGGGCGTGCGCATGATGCGCCAGGACGGCGCGGCGCTCGGCCTCAAACCCCAATTCTCGATCCTCGACACCGACGACGTGACCGGCATCCTGAAGGACTGCGGCGGCAGCACCGACGCTGCCACGGCCCGGCAATGGCAGTGGGCGATCAGCCGCTGGAAAAACATGGGGCTGAACGCGGCCCAGGCCGAAGCCCAGGCGGCGGACGACAACGAGCGTATCACCGCACGCATCATGGCGCGTTACGAGGAGCGCCTCACCGCCTACCAGAGCGTGGACTTCGACGACCTGATCTCGCTGCCGCTCAAGTTGCTGCAGGACCACGAGGAGGTGCGCCGGAAATGGCAGCTCGCGCTCGGGCATATCCTGGTCGACGAATACCAGGACACCAATGCCACCCAGTACAGCTTGCTCAAGCTGCTGGTGGGCGGCGCTGGCCACGGCCAGGCGCGTTTCACCGCGGTCGGCGACGACGATCAGTCGATCTACGGCTGGCGCGGCGCCACGCTGGACAACCTGCGCCAGTTGCCGCTGGATTTCCCGGACCTCAAGGTCGTCAAGCTCGAGCAGAACTACCGCTCGACGTCGGCCATCCTGCGCGCGGCCAACAACGTGATCGGCCCCAACCCCAAGCTGTTCCCGAAGAACCTGTGGAGCGACCTGGGCGAGGGCGAACCGGTGCGTATCGTCGACGCCGACCATGAAGAACACGAGGCTGAACGCGCGGTGGCGCGCATCCAGAGCCTGCGCGCCGGAACCACGATAACCGCCACCGGCCAGCCACAGAGCCTGGAGCTGCGCGATTTCGCGGTGCTGTACCGCGCCAACTACCAGGCCCGGGTGTTCGAGCAGGCCTTGCGCAAGGCGCAGATCCCGTACAAGGTCTCGGGTGGCCAGAGTTTCTTTGACCGCGCCGAAATCCGCGACCTGTGCGCCTGGTTCCGGATCTGGGTCAACAACAACGACGATCCCGCCTTCCTGCGCGCGGTGACCACGCCCAAACGCGGTATCGGTCACCAGACGCTGGGCCAGCTCGGCGTGTTCGCCTCGCAATACAAGGTGAGCCTGTTCGAGGCGCTGTTGCGCTCCAGCCTGGGCAGCGTGTTGCCGGCGCGCGCGGTCGGCAGCCTGCACGAGTTCGGCCGTTATGTGAACGACCTGGAATACCGTGCGCGCCGCACCAGCGGGGCCGAGGCGGCTCGGGCCTTCCTGACCGACTGGCTGACCGAGATCGGATACGAAAAACACCTGCACGATGGCGAGGACAGCGAAAAACTCGCAGCCGCGCGCTGGGCCAACGTGCTCGAGTTCTGCGACTGGATGGCCGCGCGGTGTGGCGGCCAGATTGAGGATGCGGCCGGTGTCACGACGGCGGCAGAAACCAAGACCCTGCTCGAGGTGGCGCAGACGATCTCGCTGCTGTCGACGATCAGCGAGCGAGAGAGCGACCAGAACGTGGTCACCTTGTCCACGCTGCACGCCGCCAAGGGCCTGGAGTGGCCGCACGTCATGCTGGTGGGTGTGACCGAAGGCCTGCTGCCGTTCAAGCTCGGCGACGACCACAACCCCACTGGCAAGGCCGACGGGCCGATGAGCGAAGGGCTGGTGCAACGCCTGCAGGAAGAACGCCGGCTGATGTACGTGGGCATCACCCGGGCCCAGCGCAGCCTGGCGGTAAGCTGGACCCGCAAACGCAAGAAGGGGCGCGAGATGGTCGCCGCGCAGCCCAGTCGCTTCATTGCCGAGATGGCGCTGGATGCGAACACCGCCCGGGAAGACCCGCGCGCCAAGCTCAGGGCCTTGCGGGCCGAATTCGCGAAAAAGACGCAGGACGCGGCCGCGCTGCAGGCCGCAAGCCCGGCACGCTGAGCGCCGCCCCGCAGGTGTCGTGTCTCGGCCACGCCCGCACGAATGATAAGTATTGACCCCAACCATGCTGGGGTTATGATGACCTCGGGTCGGTGCTGCTTGACTGCTCACGGACCTGTGTTCCGTTCTTGCTACTGACCAACCTGCATAAAGGAAACCGACCATGAAATCCGTGACGATGAAAATGCTGTGCCGCTTCCTGATCCCGGCCATGTTGACACTATCGCTCCAGACCGCGAGCGCCGGCATCATCGCAACGGACCAGGCGGCTGCGGTCGCAAACGCCCAGCCCGACAGAACGCTGGTGCTGGCCGCGCTGGAGCGCAATGACATCCGTGACCAGTTGCAGGCCCAGGGCGTGGACCCTGCGGACGCTCGCGCACGCGTAGCCGCCATGAGCGACCTGGAAGTCCGCACACTGGCGGGCACCATCGGAACCGCACCAGTTGGCGCCGATGCCACGTTCCTCGCACTGGTCGCCGCCGGCGTCCTGGTCTGGTACGTGTTCTACCGCAAGTAAGTCAGCACCGAAGCGATGAAAATCCCGCTGCGCATCCTATGTGCCTTGCACCCTCGCATGCGTGGCTGCACTCCATGAGATGAGCGCCACGCCGACCGGCATCGGCCGGCGATGGCTGCAGTGGTTGGCGCTGGCACTGTCTCTGACAGGCTGCGCCCAGTTCGTTCCCCAGACAATCGCGTTGCGCGGCGACTGGCCGTCCGGCGTGCCCCGCGCGATCGAACTGCGGGATGTCCCGTTTTTTCCCCAGACCGCCTACCAGTGCGGCCCGGCGGCCTTGGCGACCACAATGAATGCGGCCGGAGCACAGGTGCTGCCCGACGACCTCGTCGCCCAAGTCTATCTTCCGGCACGCCAAGGCAGCTTGCAACTCGAGATGCTGGCGGCGCCACGCCGCCACGGCCTTGTCAGCTGGCAGATCCCGCCCGACTACAGTTCGCTGCTGAGCGAACTGGCGGCGGGCCATCCGGTACTGGTGTTGCAGGACCTCGGCATCGGTCCCTTGCGCCAATGGCACTATGCCGTCGTCGTCGGCTTTGACTACGCAGCGGGCGACGTGGTCCTGCGTTCGGGAGAGAACCAGCGCCAGGTCATGCCATTCACGGTGTTCGAGCTCACCTGGCGCCGCAGCGACTACTGGGCCATGGTGGTCACTCCCCCTGGCGTGATACCGGCCAATGCCACGCAAGCCAGTTACCTGCCTGCCTTGCTGGCGTTCGATCGCAACGCGACGCCGCAGGCGGCACGCACCGCGTGGCAGGCCTTCCTGTCCCGATGGCCGGGCCATGCCCTGGCGAGCCTGGCCCTGGGCAACCGCCTGTACGGCGAGCGCAACCTGACGGGCGCCGAATCCGTGCTGCGCGCCGGCATCCAGACCCATCCAGCGTCGACCGAGATGCTCAACAATCTCGCGCAGGTGCTGGCGGAGCAGGGGCGCAACGACGAAGCGCTGGGCGTGATCGAGCGCGCCGCAGCGCAACCCGGGTCGTTTGCGGCCGAGGTCGCAACCACACGCGCCGGCATCCTGCAGCGCATGGCGCGCTGAACAGGCACACACCCAAACACGGCACACGGACCCGCCGTTCGGACCAGGGTCCGTGCGTTGTCAGTTGTCTTCGGTTGGCGGGTCACGCCGGATCGCATTGGGAAAATACATCGCCGTCAGACTGCGGCTGTGCACCGGCGAGAACCCGTCGGCATAGGCCTGGCCGGCCTGCGTCGCATACCGGCGCCAGGCCCGCACCCAATGCAGTTGGTCGCACACCTCTAGCAGGCCGATGGTCTCGCGGTCGCCGATCAGCACACCGTGCACCCGCAGCCCCAGCGCCTTCTTGCTGCGGCGCAGCGACGCCAGCGTGGCCGGCGTGACGCCGAATTCGCCGTCGCTGACGATCAGGATGTCGGCCAGCGCATACGCCCCATCCTGCACCAGCGCGATCGCACGCTCGAGCGGCGTCTGCACGTCGGTGCCGCCGTCGAAACTCTGGTCCATCACGGCCAGCAGGTGGTCCAGGCCCTCGGGTGTCAACGCCAGCTCCTGCTCCAGCAACTCGCCAGCGCCGCCGAAGGTGAGCAGACGGCAGGCGCGACCACTGGCATGTCCCGTGCGCAGCGCCTGCAGTACACAGGCCTTGGCGACGTTCTCCGGTGCACCCCGCATCGAGCCCGAGGTATCCAGGCACACCAGCAGCGGGCCCTGGCCCAGCGGCGCTTCGGGCGCCGCTGCCAGCGCATGCGCATCGGGCCGCAACTGCCACTGGGTCAGCAGCGCCGCGTCTTCATAGGTCAGCAGTTGCTGCTCGGCGAAGCGGGCGCGCCACAGGCGGCGCAGTACCGGATGGCGGATCATCGCGGCCTCGCTGGGCAGCATGCGCGAGAGCTGACCGGAGCGCTTGACGCCGCGCACCTCGCTCGGCTGGTCGAGCAGTTCGGTCGTGATGGCCACGGCCACCGGCGGGCGTGGCGCATCGATACGCGGGCGCGGATCCGCAGCTGGCGGCAGATCGTCGCGCCGGCTTGCGCGACCGATCGCATCGATGAAACGCGCCAGTTCGGGCAGCGTGTCGAGCAGGCGCCCGATACGCTGCGCCTCACGCCAGCCACGACTTTGCAGCCGGCCGTGCAAGCTGTCCCAGCGCAGGTTGGCCAGGTCGCCCAGGCTCTTGAACAACGCCAGCACCTGCTCCCAGTCCTGGCGCTGGGTGTCCCATTCGGCACGGAACGCCTGGGCCATGCGCTCGATCGCCGTTTGCCGCGACTCCGATGACGGCCGGTCGATGAGACGGTCCAGGTGCCACAACATCACGCCCAGCACCTGGCGCGCCATCGCCGCGCTGCTCTGCGTCAGTTCGCACAGGCGCAACTCCGCGATGACTGTGCGCAAGGAGACAGAGGCGGCCGGATCGCCCCAATCACGGTCGGCAGCAGGAAGGTGGCCTTCCTGCAAGGCCTGGTGCCACACGGGCAGATCCTGCAAGCGGCGTTGGGGCGGGCCGCTGCTGCATACCAGCGCGGGTTGCCACAGGGCTGGCGCCAAGTCGGCCAGATGGTGGAAAGGTGCATTGGCCGCGGCTGCATCACGGCCGGGCACCAGCCCGCGAATGGAAACGACGGTGTCAATCACGATACATCCGCGCGCCCAACGGCACGGCGTGCGTCCCGCCGCCGGCCGTCACACCCAGGCGCAGGCCGGACGCGTCAAACAGCGGTGGCCGCGTTGCGCCGGCGCATGAACGCGACGATACCCAGGCCGGCAGCAAGCATGGCCCAGACACCGGG
>ENA-ORBV01001348-ORBV01001348.1-microbial-mat-metagenome-genome-assembly--contig:-NODE-1348-length-54847-cov-8.937813_pt1 | contig 54847 bp, 40 predicted proteins | sample MGYA00237777_ERZ505514 | MGnify/ENA primary metagenome ERZ505514 (study PRJEB26160, sample SAMN06269048) | microbial mat metagenome | isolation source: Oligotrophic lake microbial mat | place... | reverse complement strand
GTACATGCAGAGCGCCGTACCCGGCCAGGGCGACAACATTGTGCTCTGGGGCCACGTGCTCCCCTTCCTCGCGGCGCCCCACCTGCCCGCCCCCTTCGCTCGCCTCAGCGAGCTTGCCCCTGGCGCCAGCGTGCAGCTCTACGACACGCTCGGTCGGCCCCACAGCTACGTCGTCACCCAGCAGATCCGCGCCACGCCCGACCAGCTCGGCTACGTCTTTAGCCAGGGGCGCGAGCTGCTCACCATGATCTCCTGCATCGGCGAGGGGGTCTACCTGAACGGCGGGATCGTCGACTACAGCGAGCGCCTGATCACGATCGCCGAGCCGCGCTGATCCGCGTCCACAGCTGGAATGATCTCAGGCGAGGCCCAACGCCCTCGCCTTTTTTGTCGCCGCGAAGGCCGCGCCCCACCATCTGCGTCATCTGCGTAATCTGCGTAATCTGCGGATGATTACGCCCTAGCAATCGGATGGTGCGCGCGGTGGCCCCGACAACGCCCCCGCCGCCAACGAACAGCATCAGCGCCGACCTCTCGCTGCGCCCAGTGCCCCTGGAGGAGGTGCAGCGCGGTCGCGATATCTCCACAGAGTTTCGCTACACCAACACTGGCGCAACGCGCATCAGCTCGGCCATCTTTAGCGTCTTCTACCCCTCGCGGCTCACTATCTTTGATAACACCGACCTGGCGCGGGGCGACTTCCGGGTAAACCACGACGCCACCCGCGTGATCATCCAGGTCTTCAACGTGGCGCCCGGCGAGACGCGCCGTGGCCGCGTGAACTTCTTTGTGCGGCGCGACGCCGGCGAGGGCGAGCGGGTTGGCCTTTTCGCCACCTACGACTGCCAGACGCTCGGCGTGCTCTGCCGCAGCAACCTCGCCGAACTAGAGGTGATCCGCAACGACGACGAGAGCGGCGGCCAGGGCGGCACGTTTAGCATGGCTGTCTCGCCCGACCGGGGGCCGCCCGGCACGGCCCACACCTTCACTGGCGGCTTCTTCAGCCCTGGCGAGGATATTGCCACCTGGCTGAATTCCACCACTGGCACGTACCCGCTGCCGATCACCACCAGGGCCGACTCAAACGGCAATGTTCGTATCGTCTACGGCACCGGCGGCCTTGTGCCCGGCTTCTATAGCCTGGTGGCGCATGGCAGGCGCAGCAGCACCGAGGGCGTAGGCGCGTTCATCGTCACGGGGCCTGGTGGTCCCGCTCTGGCAGCCTCGGCGCTCGTGAGCGGAGGCGTGGCGCTGCCTGGCGCAAGCCTTGTGCTGCCCAGCGCGTCCCCGGCCCAGGTTGTCGGCGACGGCGGCGTGGCCGGCACAGTCAGCAATGCCGCCGGGCAGGGCGTGGCCGGTGTGCCAATCGAGGTGCGCTCCGCCGACGACACGCTTGTCGCCACAGCGCGCAGCCGCGCCGACGGCGGCTACTTCGTGCCAAGCGGCCTTGTGAGCGGCCAGTACGTGGTGACCGCGCGGCCCCGACAGGCTCAGGACGCGGCGCTTCACCTCTACGGCGCTGCCAGCAGCGGCCCTGTAACGGTAACGGCGCCCGAGCTTACGCGCGGCGTGAACCTCATTCTGCCGGCCGCAGGCGGCATCCAGGGCATTGTGACAGGCGGCGGGCAGCCTGTGGGTGGCACGCGCGTTGCGGTGCTGGCCGACGACGGCAGCGTGGTGGGCGCCGACCTCACCGACACAGCGGGCGTTTACCAGATCACCGGCTTGCCGGCGGGCACCTACACGGTGGTCTTCGACCCGCGCAACCTGCTGCGCGGCGGCAGCTTCGGCGTGGGCCGCCAGGCGGGCGTGGTCGTCGCGGCTGGGAGCATCACCGATCTGCCCTTCACGCTGGCGGCATCGACCAGCACCGGCCAGATCGCTGGCCGTGTGACCGACGCCACGAGCGGTGCGGGCCTTGATGATCTGGTGGTGATCTTTAGCGACGAGGCGAGCGGGACGGTGGCGGTGGCGCACACCGACCCGTCGGGCGCCTACAGCAGCGGCGCGCTGCCGGCGGGCAGCTACCGGCTCCAGTTCATCGCGGCCTTCTCTGATGTACTGACCAGCACGCGCTACCTTGGCGAGTTCTACAACGACGCGGCAACCTTCGCCGCCTCCACCCCCGTGGCGCTCGCCGCCGGCGAGAGCAAGGCCGGCATCGACGCAACGCTAGCCACTGGCGGTAGCATCAGCGGCAGCGTGACGGGCAGCGGCGCGCCGCTGGCCGATGTCTTCGTGGTGGCGACCGGCGCAGACGGGCGACCGGCCGCGATTGCGCGCAGCGATGCAGCTGGCGCGTACGGCCTGCGCGGGCTGCGCGCGGGCGACTACACGCTGGAGTTCATCACCGCGTTCTCGCTGAACGAGGCGACGCGCACCTTCCAGGGCGCCAGCTACCCCACGCCAGTGACGGTGGCGGCGGGCGCGGAGACGCCCGGCATCAGCATAGCGCTTGGCGTGGGCATCCGCGTGGTTGGCACGGTGAGCGCCGAGGACAGCGGCGTGGGCCTGCCCGGCGTGTTCGTGATCGTCTACGATGCAAGTACGGGGAGCCCTGTGTCAGCGGCGCTCAGCGATGCGGAGGGGCGCTACGGCAGCTCGGGGCTGAGCCGCGGCCCCTACAAGCTGCGCTACTCCACCATCTTCTCGCCGAACCCCACGGCGCGCAGCTACATCGACGAGTTCTTCAACAACGCGAGCAGCCTGGCCACTGCTCAGTCGGTGCTGGTGGTAGACCCCGGCCCGCGCACGCTCAACGTGGCGCTGGCGCGTGGCGGCACAATCAGCGGGCGCGTGACGGCCACAGGCACCGGGCGTGGGCTGGCCGGTGTGGCCGTGGTGGCGCGTCAGGGCGGCCAGATCCAGGGCGTGGTGACGACGGACGAGAGGGGCGCCTACAGTGTGCCCGGCCTGCCGGCGGGCGATCACACGGTTGAGTTCATCACCAGCGTGGCCTCGGAGCCAGAGGTGCGGCGCTACAGCGGCGAGCTCTACGACAACCAGACCCTCGGCGGCGCGGGCACGCCGGTGCTGGTCGTGGTGGAGCAGGACACGCCGAACATCAATGCGGAGCTGGCGGCAGCACTGTAGCAAGGGGACAGGGGACAGGGAACTGGGGACAGGGGGTAGGACAGCCGCTTTCTGAAGCACACACCACATGTCATGCTGAGCGCAGCGAAGCATCTATCCCAGCCTACCGAAAGACCCTTCGCTGCGCTCAGGGTGACACGTATGCGCGCTTAACCGGCTCGTGCAACAAAGTGCCCCCCACTCCGAGGAGGAGCGGGGGGCCTTTAGACTTCGCTCGGGCTTACCCTGTGCCCTATTCCCAGTCCCCTCTACCCTCAGTCGAGGTAGCCGCGCAGCTTCTTGCCGAGGTGGGGGTGGCGCAGCTTGCGCAGGGCCACGGCCTCTATCTGGCGGATGCGCTCGCGGGTGATCCCAAACTCCACGCCCACTTCCTCCAGAGTGCGATAGCGCCCATCCTTCAGGCCGTAGCGCAGCTGGATGATCTTGCGCTCGCGCTCGGGCAGCTTCTGGAGCACCTCTTCGATCTGCTCGCGCAGCATCGAGGCGGCGGCGGCCTCGGATGGCGTGGAGATGCGCTCGTCCTCGATGAAGTCGCCCATGCGGCCCTCGCCCTCCTGGCCCACGGGCATCTCCAGGGAGAGCGGGTGCATGCTAGCCTCCAGGGTGCGGCGCACCTTGGCGGCGCCGATGCCCATAGCCTCGGCGATCTCCTCGGGGGTGGGCTCACGCTGCATAGACTGCTGCAGCTTATGGCTGGTGCGCTTCACCTGGCTGATCGCCTCGCCCATGTGGACTGGCAGCCGAATGGTGCGGCTCTGGTCGGCGATGGCGCGCGTGATCGCCTGCCTGATCCACCAGGTGGCATAGGTGCTGAACTTATGGCCCTTGGTGTAATCAAACTTCTCGACGGCGCGCATCAGGCCGATGTTGCCCTCCTGCACCAGGTCCATCATGGTGAGGCCGTACGAGGTATACTTTTTGGCGATCGAGACGACCAGGCGCAAGTTCGCCTGGATCAGATGCTGGCGTGCATCGTGGCCCTTGGCGAAGGTGCGATCAAGCACAAAGCGCTCGCGGCCCGTCTCGTACTCCTCGCGCTCGAGGCGCTGTTTGGCTTCGTCGCCGGCCTCCATGGCCTTGGCGAGCTCCACCTCCTGCGGTCCGGTGAGCAGGGGCACCTGACCGATCTCTTGAAGATACATGCGTACCGGGTCGTCGAAGGCGATGTCGGAGAGATCAGGCAAGGCATCTTCATTCACATGACTGTTGCCCTGATCGAGCTCGGCTGCCGTCTCAACAACCCGCACACCCTCCGCCTGGAGCGTCGCGTAGAGCTTATCGACCTCCGCGACATTCAGCTCCGGCTGGGGGTACGCCTCAAGAATATCTCCGTAGGTGATATAGCCCTGCGCACGCGCCATCGCAAGCAACCGCTCGCTCATCGGCCCCGACTCCTGTGTGGATGACTCGTTCTGCGTTACCATCCTCGTCCTCAGGGAACCCTTGCTTATGCACGGCTCATTAAGATGAGACTGCGGCGCGTGTATTAACATAATACACGCACTGTCAAGAGTTTCCTGCCGTGCGCTGTGAATACAATCGGCTCAGTCGGACTATGGGGCTTACCGCTGACAGCCTGTTGTACGACAGTTGCTCGTAGCTGCTCAGGAGAACTAAGGGGGCCGGAGCAAGTTTTTTACTCACTCTGGCCCCGCACGTCGCCGTGTGCTGCCTTTCGGCAAAAAGAAAAGGTTGAGCGCGATCACTCGAACCCCATCTGGTGCTGCACAATAGTAGGGACGCGGTCGTGGCACCCCATTACCTTTGCCGGGAGCCACTATAGCATTATGCAACGGTTAAAGTCAACCCCTTCCGCCGTACGAATTGGCCTCGCAGCCGCGCTCTCAGCTCCCGTTCATTTTCTCACAAGCGGCTTCGCCAGGCAGCAGGGGTCTACGAGGCGCGGAGGTAAGGTACAATACACGTCATAGTAGCAAAGAGTGTGCCGGAAAGGAGCTCCCCATGCCAGTCGTCATCGATGTCTGGTCGGATTTCGTCTGACCGTACTGTTTTCTCGTAGCCTCCAGTTTGGACAGGCTTCAGCAAGCAGAGGATCTTACCATCCGCTGGCGCTCCTTCGAGCTGCGCCCCAGCGGCTCGCCGCCGATGCCAGCAGAGTATCGCGCCCGCATCGAGGCCTCGCGCCCACGCCTATACGCCAACGCCCGCGAGCAGTACGGCCTGGAGCTTAACGACGGCCCCTTCGGGATCGACAGTCGCCCGGCCCTGATCGGCGCGAAGTACGCCGAGGCCCACGGCCAGGGCCACGGCTATCACGCTGCCGTCTTCCGCGCCTACTGGCAGGAGGCCGCCGACATCAGCGAGCTCGCCACGCTCGCCACTATCGCCGAGCAGCTTGGCCTGGAGCTCGACGCCTTTCTCGCCGCCCTCGCCGACCCCGCTCTGATCGCCGCTGTGGACGCGGACATCGCCCAGGCCCACGCCTACGGTCTTACTGGTGTGCCGGCCATGGTGCTCGCCGACAAGTATCTCGTGGTGGGCGCCCAGCCCTACGCCGCGCTCAAGCAGGCCGTGGAACAGGTGCGGGCCGAGCTCGCGCCAGAATAATCACAGAGGCACTATGCTGCTCACCGACGCGCAGATCGCACTGCTTGAAGGCCGCCACTACGCCACCATGGCCACGCTCAACGCCGACGGCAGCATTCAGCAGACGGTGGTCTGGTATCTGCTGGATGGCGCCGAGCTGCGGGTGAGCGTCGGCGCCGAGAGCGTGAAGGTGCGCAACCTGCGCCGCACCCCCACCATCACGCTCACCATTGAGGATGGCATACGCTACCTTACGCTAAGCGGTGTGGCCGCTGTGGAGCCGCCCGACCCTGAGCTGCGCCGTCGCCTGGCTATGCGCTACCTCGACCCCGCCCGGATCGAGGAGTGGCTCGCGCGCCGCCCCAACGCCCCCCGCGCCACGCTTCGCATCACTGTTCAGCGCGCGTATGGGCAGGGCGTTTAGCAGTTTGCAGCACTTAGCACTGCTATGAGCGACATAGACCTCAACAATGAGCTTGCCGCGACGGTGATGGCGCGCTGCGATCTGCTGGCGACGCTCTCCGAGGAGGAGGGTCGGCTGACGCGGCGCTCGTTTACGCCCGCGCTGCGCCGCGCCAACGATCAGGTGGCCGTCTGGATGCGCGCCGCCGGCATGCAGGTCTACGAGGACGCCATCGGAAGCCTGGTGGGTCACTATCCCGCCGACCGCTCGGGCGCCAGCACATTGCTGCTCGGCTCGCACCTCGACAGCGTGCGCGACGCGGGCCGCTACGATGGCCCGCTCGGCGTGCTGGTTGGCCTGGCCGCCGTGGAGCGCCTGCATCACGCGGGCTCCCGATTGCCCTTCGCCGTGGATCTGGCCGCCTTCGCCGACGAGGAAGGGCTGCGTTTCGGCGCCTCGTACCTGGGCAGTTCGGTGGCCGCTGGCTGCCTTGCCCCGGCCTTGCTTGAGCTCCAAGATGCCGACGGTATCACGCTTGCTGCGGCGATCCGCGCTTTCGGCGGCAACCCCGCGCTGCTAGCCGCAGCTGCGCGCCGCCCCGCCGACCTGCTCGGCTACGTGGAGGTTCACATCGAGCAAGGCCCGCTGCTGGAGGCTCAGGGCCAGCCGCTAGGTGTGGTGACGGCCATCCAGGGCGCCACGCGGGCCACGCTGCGCCTTGCGGGAACGGCGGGCCACGCGGGCACCGTGCCGATGGGGCTGCGCCACGACGCGCTCTGCGCCGCCGCCGCGATTGTGCTTGCCGTGGAGCAGCTCGCCCGCGCCACGCCTGGCCTTGTAGCGACCGTTGGCCAGCTCAGCGCGCACCCCGGCGCCAGCAATGTGATCCCCGGCGCCGCCAGTCTGAGCCTGGATCTTCGCCACCCCGACGACCCGGCCCGCCGCGCCGCCGTGGCGGAGCTGCGCGCGCGCGCCGAGGAGATCGCCGCCGAGCGCGGGGTGGCCCTCGCCTGGGACGAGCTCCAGAGCAGCGCCGCTGTGCCGATGGCGCCCGCCCTGCGCGAGCGGCTGGCGCGCGCTGTAGCCACCACGGGGCACACGCCCGTGGCGCTGCCAAGCGGCGCGGGCCACGACGCCGCGATCATGGCGCGTGTCACCGATTCCGCCATGCTGTTTGTGCGCTGCGCGGGCGGCGTCAGCCATAACCCCGCCGAGGCGGTAGCGGTGGGCGACGTTGCCGCCGCGATCACTGCGTTGGGGCAGTTCATCGATGGGCTCGCCGTTGCGTAGTTGTACACAGATTTCCGGCCCATCTCCGACCGGGCAAGGGTGTCCGCAGATTACGCAGATTACGCAGATTTCCGGGCCGTTTTTAGGCCGCGTCCGGGCCACGTCCGGCTCGGGTAATGTTCCGAACATCTGCGTAATCTGCGTAATCTGCGGAGCGGATAGGATTATCATGCGCTACGATCTGATCATTCGCGGCGGGCAACTGATAACGCCTGATGGCGTGGCTGAGGCGGATGTGGCCGTGGCCCACGGCGTGATTGTGGCGCTAGGCCCGGCGCTGGAAGGTGGCGCCGCCGAGGAGCTTGACGCGCGCGGTCTGCATGTCTTCCCTGGCCTGATCGACGCGCACGTCCACTTCAACGAGCCGGGCCGCGCCCACTGGGAGGGCTGGGCGACAGGCTCGGCCGCGCTTGCAGCGGGCGGCGGCACGCTCGCCGTCGAGATGCCACTGAACGCCATCCCGCCCACATGCGACGGCGCCAGCTTCGACCAGAAGCGCGCCCTGGCCGAGCGCCTCTCCGTGGTGGACTTCGCGCTCTGGGGTGGCCTTGTGCCTGGCGAGCTTGAGCGCCTCGACGAGCTGGCCGAGCGCGGTGTGGTCGGCTTCAAGGCGTTTATGTCCGGCAGCGGCACGCCCGAGTTCGCCGCCGCCGACGACCTGACGCTCTTCGAGGGCATGGCCCGCGCCGCCCGCCTCGGCCTGCCCGTCGCCGTCCACGCCGAGAGCGACACGCTTACCAGTGGCCTCGCGGCCCGCGCCGTGGCCCAGGGCCGCCTGAGCGCCCGCGACTACCTGGCCTCGCGGCCTGTGGTGGCCGAGCTGGAGGCCATCCAGCGCGCACTGCTGTTCGCCGCAGAGACCGGCTGCCGGCTCCACGTAGTGCATGTGAGCAGCGGTCGCGGCGTGGCCTTGATCAGCGCCGCTCGCGCGCGCGGCGTGGACGTGAGCTGCGAGACATGCCCGCACTATCTCGTGCTAACAGAGGACGATCTGGAGCGGATCGGCGCCGCCGCCAAGTGCGCCCCGCCGCTGCGCGCCCCTGGCGAGCAGGCCGAGCTCTGGGCGCGCTTGCTTGCTGGCGAGGTGGATCTGGTCGCCTCTGACCACTCACCAGCTCCGGCGGACATGAAGGGCGAGACGCCCACAGGCTTCTTCGGGATCTGGGGCGGCATCGCTGGAGTGCAGTCTACGCTGGAGCTGCTACTCAGCGCGGGGCATCACCAGCGGAGACTCGGGCTGCCCGCCATCGCCAGCCTGACGGCGGCAGCGCCCGCACAGCGCCTGGGGCTGGCGCCGCGCAAGGGCAGCCTTGCCGTTGGTGCCGACGCAGACCTGGCTCTGGTTGAGCTTGGGCGCGTCTGGACGCTTGGGCGCGAGCAGCTGCGCGACCGGCACCGGCTCAGCCCCTACGTGGGCCGGGCCATGCGCGGGCGCGTGGTGCGAACGATCAGGCGCGGCGCGACCATCGCCCACGAGGGCAGCGTGCGTCCTGGGGCGAGCGGGCGGCTCGTGCGGCCGGGGTGACAATCTGACGGTGGACGGTGGACGGTGCCGGACTCTACCGTCTACCGTCCACCGTCCACCGTCCAGCCCTGGCGCTACAGCACGCACATCATGTCGAGGGCGAGCAGCCAGTCGATGATCTCCTGGGCGGGCGGGAGCGGCTCGGTAATGTGTAGCGTCCACTGGGCGCGCAGCTTGGCGTAGCGGTCGAGGATGAACAGGCCGCTTACGGCGCCCTCCGGCAGAAAGCGGAGGGCCGTGCGGCCGTCTGGGTCGAGCAGCAGCGGGAACGGCAGCTCAAGGGCGGCAGCGAGGCCATCGGCGCTGGCGCCGGGGTCGGTGACAATCGCAAGGATCTCGGAGTCGGCCTCGCGGATCTCGCCGTAGCGCGCGCGCAGCTCCTCCAGATACTCGCGGCTCGGCAGATCCACAAAGGGCAAGAAGATCAGGGCCAGATGCTTGCGGGCGCGATAGGCGCTGCGTATCACATTGCCGCCAGTGACAGCGGGCAGCGTGAAATTCGGCGCCGGGTGGCCCAGCTCTAGCCGCGCGGTGCTGGTGGTGGTCACAGTCTGCTCCTTCCAACGGGTTTTGGCGGCGACGAGGGCCCAGCGAGCGCGGAGCGGGGGTCGCGCTCGCCGACCGCCGTCACGGTTCCCTCGTCGTGCCTCGATCCTCAGCAAGGGCTATGCCAGAGGCTGCCACGCTCTTTCCGTAGCATGGTAGCATAGAGCTGCTGCGATGCTTCCCCGGCCCATGAGTGCTTGAGGAGACCCAATGACCCAGCGCGCCCTCGTCGATCTCGACGCTGCCTACAGGCATCCCGTCGCCGAGCTGCTCGCCGACCTGGAGCTCGACCCCGCTCGCGGGCTTTCCGCTACCACCATCGCCGAGCGCCTGGCCCGCCACGGGCGCAACGAGCTGCCCGAGGTTCCGCCCGCCCCCGCCTGGCTGCGCTTCCTCGCCCAGTTCCGCGACCCGCTCACCGGCCTGCTACTCGTCGCCACCGCGATCTCGTTCATCGCCTGGCTGATCGAGCGCGATCAGAGCGTGCCGTTCGAGGCGCTCACCATCCTCGCGATCGTGCTGCTCAACGGCGTGCTCGGCTTTGTGCAGGAGAATCGCGCCGAGCAGGCGGTTGCCGCGCTGCGCGCCCTCTCCTCGCCCAACGCCCGTGTGCTGCGCGACGGGCGACAGCAGCAGATCGTGGCCGCCGAGCTGGTGCCGGGCGACCTGCTGCTGATCGAGGAGGGCGACACGCTGCCCGCCGATGCCCGCGTGCTCGAGTCGATCGCCATGCGCGTGGCCGAGTCGACCCTCACCGGCGAGAGCGCCAGCGTGGGCAAGGACAGTGCGCCGCTCGACCACGAGGCGCCACTGGGCGACCGCAGCAATATGCTTTTCAGCGGCACCGCCGTGGCCTCGGGCCGTGGCCGCGCCGTGGTGACGGCCACCGGCGCCCGCACTGAGATCGGCAAGATCGCCGACTCGCTTCAGAATACCGAGGAGGAGCCGACCCCGCTGCAGCGCGAGCTCGGGCGCGTGGGGCGGCTGCTCGGCATCGTGGTGATCGTCATCGCCGTGGTGATGAGCGTCACTATCGTAGTGGTGAGCGGCGTGCGCGACCTGGGGGCGCTGGTGGATGTGCTGCTGCTGGGCGTGAGCCTGGCCGTGGCCGCCGTGCCCGAGGGGCTCACCGCGATCACCACGATTGTGCTCTCGCTGGGCATGCAGCGCATGGCCCGGCGCAACGTGATCGTGCGCAAGCTCTCGGCGGTGGAGACCCTGGGCTCTACCACGGTGATCTGCTCCGACAAGACCGGCACGCTCACGCGCAACGAGATGACGGTGCGCAGCGTGGTGACGGCCAGCGGCCGCGCCGAGCTTACGGGTATCGGCTACGCCCCCGAGGGCGAGCTGCTGCACGATGGGCAGGCCCTGAGCGACGACGGCCTGCGCGACGAGGTGCGCAAGACGCTGCGGGCTGCGGATTTGGCGAACAACGCCCACCTGATTGAGGAGCAGGGCAGCTGGGTCATCCAGGGCGACCCGACCGAGGGGGCGCTGCTGGTGGCGGCGCGCAAGGTGGGACTGAGCGATGCCGAGCTGGGGGAGCGCTTCCCGCGTGTGGGCGAGCTGCCGTTTAGCTCCGAGCGCAAGCTGATGAGCACGGCCCACGCCGATCAGCAAAAAGAGCGCGTGATGATCTTCGCCAAGGGCGCCCCCGACATCCTGCTCGCCCGCTGCGACTTCGAGCGGGTTGGCGCGAACGACGAGGTGCGGCCCCTGAGCGCAGAGCGTCGCCAGGCGATTCAGGCCGACGTGGAGGCGCTGGCCGGCGAGGCCCTGCGCACGCTCGGGGTGGCGTACCGCACGCTGAGCCGCGACGCGGTAAGCGGCGAGCTGCGCGAGGAGCAGGAGCAGGAGTTTGTCTTCCTGGGCGTGGTGGGCATGATCGACCCGCCGCGACCGGAGGCGCGCGAGGCGGTGAGCGCGGCGAGGGCCGCCGGGATCAGGTCGATCATGATCACCGGGGACCACCCGCGCACGGCGATGGCCATCGCGGCGGAGCTAGGGATTAGCGAGCCAGGCGCGCAGGCCTGCACTGGCCAGGAGCTGCAGCGCATGGGCGACGACGAGCTGCGGCGCGTGGTCGGAACCACGGCGGTGTACGCGCGGGTGGCGCCGGAGCACAAGCTGCGGATTGTGCGCGCGCTGAAGGCGGAGGGCGCTATCGCGGCGATGACAGGCGACGGCGTGAACGACGCGCCGGCCCTGAAGGCGGCCGACATCGGCGTGGCCATGGGCATCACCGGCACCGACGTGAGCAAGGGCGCCGCCGACATGGTGCTCACCGACGACAACTTCGCCTCGATCGTGGCCGCCGTGGAGGAGGGGCGCAGCATCTTCGCCAACATTCAGAAGTTTCTGCGCTACCTGCTCTCCTCCAACATCGGCGAGGTGCTGACCATGTTTGGCGGCGTGGTGCTGGCCGGGCTGCTCGGCCTGGTGCCCGAGGAGGGCTCGCTGGTGGTGCTGCCGCTGCTGGCCACGCAGCTGCTCTGGATCAACCTGCTCACAGACTCGGGGCCGGCCCTGGCGCTAGGGCTGGAGCCCGCCGATCACGCGGTGATGGAGCGCCCGCCTCGTGACCCGCGCAGCCCCGTGATCACGGGCCGTATGTGGTTCAACATTGTGTTCGTGGGCCTGATTATGGCTGTGGGCACGCTCGGCGTGATGGACTGGGCGCTCCCCGGAGGGCTGCTGCCGGGCGGCGGCAGCCTGCGCTACGCGCAGACCATGGGCTTCACCACGCTCGTCTGCTTCCAGCTTTTTAACGTCTTCAACGCGCGCTCCGACGAGCGCAGCGCACTGCGGCAGCCCATAAGCAACCCCTGGCTCTGGCTAGCGGTGGGGGTGTCGCTCGCGCTCCAGGCGACCGTGGTCTACACGCCCTTCTTGCAGGAGGCCTTCAGCACCACGGCGCTGGCGCCGCAGGACTGGCTGATCTGCGTGGGCGTGGCGAGCAGCGTGCTCTGGCTGATGGAGCTGCGTAAGCTGGTGGGGCGGCGCTAGCGCGGCGCACCAAAATTGACACCCGCGCAGGCTCCATGCTATACTTGATAGCATAACTACATATTGCTCATCCAGAGGGGTGGAGGGACCGGCCCAACGAAGCCCCGGCAACCGCTAATCGCGGTGCCAATTCCGGCAGCGCAAGCTGGCAAGATGAGGTTCTGTACCCCTTCACAGCCGCGTGTAAGGGGTTTTTTATGCCCTTGGAATGGCGCCCACATGGGGCGCCCCAACGTCAGGAGCAGCATTCCCGTGACGAAGCCGAAGCCCACATATCTCGAGGCCCTCAGCCAGCACGTCTTGATCTACGACGGCGCCATGGGCACCAGCATCGATACCTTCGAGCTTACCGCCGAGGACTTCGGCGGTGAGCGCACGAACGGTAATCGCGACTACCTCGTGCTCACGCGCCCCGACGTGATCGCCGCCATCCACGCCTCGTTCCTCGAGGCCGGCGCCGATGTGCTTGAGACATGCACCTTTCAATCTACCCGCCTGCGGCTTGAGGAGTGGGGCCTCGGCGAGCGTACCGTTGAGCTCAACCAGGCCGCCGCCGCGCTCGCCCGCACGGTCGCCGACCGCTTCGAGGCCCAGGATGGCCGCCCCCGCTACGTGGCCGGTTCGCTTGGCCCCACCGGCAAGCTGCCCTCGTCCGACGATCCCGCGCTCTCCGATATTACGTTCGAGCAGCTGAGCGAGATCTTCCGCGAGCAGGCCACTGGCCTCATCCAGGGCGGCGCCGATGTGCTGGTCGTGGAGACCAGTGTCGATATTCTTGAGCTCAAGGCCGCGCTCGACGGCATCCGCCGCGCCAAACAGGAGCTCGCCCGCCCCGATGTGGCCGTGCAGGCTCAGGTCTTCCTCGATCTCTCCGGCCGCATGCTGCTCGGCACCGACGTGCCCGCCCTGATCGCCACGCTCGAGGCCATGCCCGTGGACGTGATCGGCCTGAACTGCTCCACCGGCCCCGAGCATATGCGCTCCGCCATCCAGTACCTCACCGCCCACTCGCGCAAGCCGATCTCCTGCATCCCCAACGCTGGCCTGCCGATGGAGGTGGACGGCCAGACCGTCTACCCGATGGAGCCAGAGCCATTCGCCCGCATCCTCGGCGAGTTTGTGGACGAGTATGGCGTGGGCGTCGTGGGCGGCTGCTGCGGCACCACGCCAGCCCACATCGCCAAGCTGCGCGCGGCCATTGGCTATGAGCGCGCCCACACGCCGCGCGAGATCGAGTACATCCCCAGCGTCAGCTCCGGCATCCGCGCCGCCGCTTTGAAGCAGGATATTACGCTCACGATGATCGGCGAGCGCGTGAACACGCTCGGCTCGCGCAAGGTGAAGCGGATGCTGCTCGCCGACAACTACGACGGCGTGCTGGAGGTTGCCCGCGAGCAGGTGGACAGCGGCTCGCATCTGCTCGATGTGTGTGTGGCGATGACCGAGCGCCCCGACGAGCTCGACCAGATGGTGCGGCTGATCAAAAAGCTCACGATGAACATCGAGCTGCCGCTTGTGATCGACACCACCGAGCAGGACGTGCTGGAGGCGGCCCTCGCCGCCTACCCCGGCCGCGCCATTGTGAACTCGGTGTCGCTGGAGGGCGGGCGCGGCGAGAAGATCGACAAGGTGCTGCCGCTCGTCGCCCGCTACGGCGCCGCCGCTGTGGCCATGACGATCGACGAGGAGGGCATGACTCACACCCGTGAGCGCAAGCTGGCCGTTGCCAAGCGGCTCGCCCAGATCGCCCACGACGAGTACGGCATCCCCGCCGAGGCCCTGATCTTCGACGTGCTGACCTTCCCGATTACTACCGGCCAGGAGGAGCTGCGCAGCGCTGCTGTCGAGACCCTGGAGGGCATTCGGCTGGTCAAGCAGCAGATCCCCGGCTGCTTCACGACGCTCGGCGTCAGCAACCTGAGCTTCGGTGTTGCGCCCCACGCCCGCGCCGCGCTCAACTCGGTGTTTCTGTTCCACGCCGTCGCCGCCGGCCTCGACACTGCGATCATCAACCCCACCCACATTACAGCTTACGCCCAGATCTCCCAGCAGGAGCGCGAGATCTGCGAGGATCTGATCTTCAACCGGCGCGAGGATGCGCTGGCCAGCTTCATCAACCACTTCGAGGCGAACGCCGCCGCCGAGCTTGGCGAGCGCGCCGACCCCACCGCCGAGCTTAGCGTTGACCAGCGGCTGCACTGGAAGATCCTCAACCGCAAGAAAGAGGGCATCGAGGAGGATATCGACCAGGCCGTCGATGAGCGCCTCCAGCTGCGTGGCCTGCGCCTCAGCGACGCAGCGGTGAGCCTCAAGGACGCTGCGGAAAGCTCGCCCCAGGGCGTCGCCGCCGTACATCTGCTCAACAGCGTGCTGCTGCCCGCCATGAAGGAGGTCGGCGACCTATTCGGCTCGGGCCAGCTGATCCTGCCCTTCGTGCTGCAGTCCGCCGAGGTGATGAAGAAGTCGGTCGCCCGCCTGGAGCGCTACCTCGACAAGCTTGAGGGCACGACAAAGGGCAAAGTGGTGCTCGCCACCGTCTACGGCGATGTCCACGACATCGGCAAGAACCTCGTCAACACGATTCTCTCTAACAACGGCTACACCGTGTACGACCTGGGCAAGCAGGTGCCGCTCAACACGATCATCGAGAAGGCCGTGGAGGTGGGCGCCGACGCGATCGGCCTCTCCGCGCTGCTCGTCAGCACGTCCAAGCAGATGCCGCTCTGCGTCCAGGAGCTGCACAAGCGCGGCCTGAGCTTTCCGCTGCTGGTGGGCGGCGCCGCGATCAACAAGCAGTACGGCCAGCGCATCTCGTTTGTGGCCGAGGAGGAGCCATACGAGAGCGGCGTCTTCTACTGCAAGGACGCCTTCGAGGGCCTGGAGACGATGGACAAGCTGAGCGATCCCGCCAGGCGCGAGGAGTTCGTCGCCAAGACGATCAGCGATGCCGCAGGCGTGCTCAGCCGCAAGCAGACGGGCCGCGTGACGCTCGACGCCCTTGGCAAGGCCAGCATCACCGGCGAGAAGGTGCGCTCCACGGTGCGCCAGGACGTGCCGGTGCCTACGCCGCCCTTCTGGGGCGCCAAGTCTACCAGCCGCATTCGCCTGCAAGATGTGGTGGACTGCATGGATCGCAACGCGCTCTACCGGCTCCAGTGGGGTGCCAAGAACGCCAAGGGCGCCGAGTGGGAGCGCCTCAAGAGCGACTTCGACCTGAAGGTGCGCGAGCTTGTGCGCGAGGCCGAGCGCGACGGCTGGCTGGAGCCGAAGGTGGTATACGGCTATTTCCCGGTGCAAAGCCAGGGCCACGACCTGATCGTCTACGATCCCGCCGACCGCGCCCGCGAGCTGACGCGCTTCGTGTTCCCGCGCCAGCCCGAGCGCGAGCGGCTCTGCCTGAGCGACTACTTCCGCTCGGTGGAGAGCGAGACGTACGACGTGGCCGCCTTCCAGATTGTCACTATGGGCACGGCAGTAGACGACCTGACGGAGCAGCTGCAGGCCCAGGGCGACTACAGCCGCAGCTACTACATCCACGGCCTGAGCGTGTCGCTGGCCGAGGGCATGGCGGAGTACACCAACCGCCTCGTGCGCCAGAGCCTGGGGCTGGGCGAGGGGCGCGGCAAGCGCTACTCGTGGGGCTACCCGGCCTGCCCAGACCTGGAGGAGCACATTAAGCTCTGGCAGATCCTGCCCACCCACGAGATCGGCGTCACGCTCACCGAGGCCTTCCAGATCGTGCCGGAGCAGAGCACAGCCGCGTTCGTTGTGCATCACCCGGAGGCGAAGTACTTCAGCATTGGCAGCGCGCGCGAGCGGGCCGAGGAGGATGTGGCGGCCTGACCATGGCACGCTTCCTGCACCTAGCTTGATCCTGAGCGGGGCGACCGTGCCCCACGGCATTGATCGAAAGGCAGGCAGCATATGTTTCGTACACGTTCCGCAGCTGGCGGGCGCGGCGGCCTTGGCGGTGGAAGGTTACTTATCGCCGGCGTGATCGCCATCTTCTCGCTGATCACCTACTTCGGCACGCGGCAGACTAACCCCGTCACCGAGGAGGTGCAGAATATCAGCATGACGGCCGAGCAGGAGGTGCTGCTCGGCCAGCAGGCCGCCCCCGAGATGGCGGCGCAACATGGCGGCCCATCGGCCAACCAGGAGCTCCAGACTCGCGTGGATCAGATCGGCCAGAAGCTCCTTAGCAGCTCCGAGGCCGGCCAGGCGCCCTACCCATTCGAGTTCACCGTGCTCGCCGATCAGGAGACTGTGAACGCCTTTGCCCTGCCCGGCGGACAGGTCTTTGTTACCGAGGGGCTGGTAGCGCTGCTCAAGAGCGAGGGCGAGCTGGCCGGCGTGCTGGCCCACGAGATCGTGCATGTGGTGGGGCGCCACTCGGCCGAGCAAGTGGCGCGCGCCCAGCTTACCGAGGGCCTTACGGGCGCTGCTGTGCTCGCCACCTACGACCCGAATAACCCCTCGACCCAGCAGAGCGCCGCGATGGCGCAGCTGATCGGACAGACGATCAACATGAAATATGGGCGCGACGACGAGCTGGAGTCCGATCGCCTTGGCGTGAGCTACATGGCCGACGCCGGCTACGACCCACGGGCGCTCATCCGCGTGATGCAGGTGCTCGCCGAGGCCAGCCAGGGCCCGCGCCCACCCGAGTTCCTCAGCACCCACCCCGACCCCGGCAATCGCGTGGAGCAGATCGAGGCCGCCATCGCCGAGCGCTTCCCCGAGGGCGTGCCCGAGGGTTTGACGCCGTAGCGTGAACGTATCAATCCGCAGATTACGTAGATTACGCAGATGATGCAGGTGCTGCTGCCCGCAATCTGCGCAATCTGCGTAATCTGCGGATGAAACAGCTGTGGGCGTATCCTTTTGGCACCGGCGGGCGGTATCAAGGCAACGTGTTACGTAGCCAGCCAGAAGGAGCCCCGCCATGCAGTGCCGCCACTTCACCATCCATCTCAGCCCGCAGCAGCTTGCCGAGGACGAGGGGCGCCTGAACATGTTCTTGAGCCAGGTGGAGGTTCACTCGGTCAAGACCTCGCTGGTGGCGCCGAAGGGCGAGCGCTGGTCGGTGCTGGTCTTCTTTGAGCAGCGGGCCAGCGCGGCGCCGCAGCCGCCCCAGCAGCCCGAGGAGGCGCTGTCGGCCGTGCCCAGCCTGCTGGCGCCCGAGCTGAGCGCAGAGGAGCAGCGCATCTACGAGCTGCTGCGGGCGTGGCGGGGCGAGCGGGCGAAGGCCGATGGTGTGCCGCCCTACGTGATCGCCCACAACGCGGCGCTGCTCCAGATCGCCCAGCACCACATGAGCCTGGCCGCCGCCGAGGACTTCGCGCCGCTCAAGCGCTTCGGCGCCCAGCGGGCCGCGCGCTACGGCGCCGACATCCTCCAGCTGCTCCTGCTGCGGCCCGCCGCCGGCGAGGAGCCGCTGTTCGACGACGACTACGCGCGCTGAGGCGAGGGAGCCGTTTGGACCACGAAGGGCGCGAAAGGCCGCGAACCGCCGCGAATCCGGGCATCCATCTTCGCGCCCTTCGTCCCCCTTCGCGCCCTTCGTGATCCAAATGTTCGCACGCTTCGTGCTCCAGCCGCGGTCCGCCGCCGGCGAGGAGCAGCTGTTCGACGACGACTACGCGCGCTGAGGCGGCGTAGGGCCGCCCGCCAAAAGCAGCGCCTTCGGAGCCAGTGATGGCGACGGGGGCGCTGCTTTTGGCGTAAGACAGCCCGGCCACAATCCAGCCATTTTTCCAGGTGCGCCGCCCGGCGCTATCCGAGCGCCCGTGCTATACTACTCCTAGACCCCCTAGCGATGCCTCGCCGTGAGCCCGTACCAACGCCCCCCAGGCACCCCGACCACTCGTACAGAAAGGTACTTGCGAGCATGCTGAACGCGATCAGCGACGTGCGCGACATGCTGGGCACCCAGCAGTACATCGCCTCCGATGAGATCTCCACGGCTCTGTTCCTGGCCGAGCGGCTCGGCAAGCCCCTGCTCGCCGAGGGCCCCGCCGGCGTCGGTAAGACCGAGCTGGCCAAGAGCTGGGCCGGCGCCACCGGCCGCGAGCTTATTCGCCTGCAATGCTACGAGGGCCTGGACGAAACGAAGGCGCTCTACGAGTGGGAGTACGCCAAGCAGCTGCTCTACACCCAGCTGCTGCGCGACAAGCTCAGCGATGTGCTTGGCGACTCCAAAAGCCTGCGCGAGGCCGCCGATCGGCTAGCCGGCGAGGAGGATATCTTCTTCTCCGAGCGCTTCCTGCTGCCCCGCCCGCTGCTCAAGGCGCTCACCAGCGACAAGCCCGTGGTGCTCCTGATCGACGAGATCGACCGCGCCGACGCCGAGTTTGAGGCTTTCTTGCTGGAGATTCTGAGCGAGTTCCAGGTCTCCGTGCCCGAGCTCGGCACGATCAAGGCCAAGCACCAGCCCACCGTGCTGCTCACCTCCAACAACACCCGCGAGCTGAGCGAGGCGCTGAAACGGCGCTGCCTCTACATTCATATTGACTACCCCGACCTGGAGAACGAGCTACGCGTGGTGCAGCTCAAAGTCCCCGGCCTCGCGCCCAAGCTGGCCCGCCAGGCCGTGGAGCTGGTGCAGCGCCTGCGCGGCATGGATCTTAAAAAGCACCCTAGCGTCAGCGAGACGCTGGACTGGGCCCGCGCCCTGATGGAGCTGAACAGCAAGCAGCTCGATAAGCCCACGCTCGACAACACGCTCAACGTGCTGCTCAAGTTCGAGAGCGACATCCAGCGCGCCCGCAAGGCGCTCCAGAGCGGCGGCGAGCGCCCCGAGCGTGGCGACAAGCCTGAGCGCGGCGAGCGCCCCGACCGACCCGACCGGCCCCGTGGCAGCGGCTACCGCGGCGGCGAGTGGAACAATTAGGACGGTAGACGAAGGACGGTGGACGGTGCCGGACGACCGACGACCGATGACCGACGACCGACGACCGACGACCGTCCACCGCCCACCGTCCACCGTCTACCTGAGTAGGAGCACACGTGGATCGACGCATCACCGAGTTTATCGCCGGCCTGCGCGCGGCTGGTGTGCGCGTGAGCCTCGCCGAGACGACCGACGCAATGCGCGCCATCGAGCAGGCTGGCATCGTCGATAAGAATTTTTTCCGCCTGGCCATGCAGGCCAGCCTGATCAAAGACGCCAAAGACTTCGCGACCTACAACGAGCTCTTCCCGCTCTACTTCGGCAAAGAGGCCCCGCCACCTATGCAGCAACCTGGTGGCGGCCAGCTCTCCGACGAGGAGCAGGAGCAGCTGATGCAGCAGCTTCAGCAGATGCTCGCCAGCATGACGCCCCAGCAGCTCGCGCAGCTTTTTCAGTCGATGCTGACCGGCCAGCCCATGTCGGGCCAGCAAATGCGCGCCATGCTCGGCAACGTCTCGTCGCCGCACATGACCGACCAGCGCTACCGCGAGTGGATGACGCGCCAGGCCATGCGCGAGCTGGAGTTCAACAAGCTCAACCAGGCGCTGCGCGAGCTGCTCGCCCAGCTGCGCGAGCAGGGCATGTCCGAGGAGGCGCTCCAGGCGATCGAGCAGGCTGCCCGCGAGAATCAGCAGGCGCTCGCCCAGCAGCTTGGCCAGGAGGTGGCGCAGCAGATGGCCGAGCAGGCCCGTGGTGAGGGCAAAAACCCGCCCCGCCAGCGCTCCGAGAGCGAGCTGCTGGACCGGCCCTTCGACCAGCTGGACGAGCAGGACGCGGATGGCATGCGCAAGGTTGTTGACCGCCTTGCCGCGCGGCTCCGCACGCGCCTGGCACTTCGCCAAAGGCGCGGCAAGACCGGCACGCTCGATGCGAAGAACACGATCCGCAGCAATCAGCGCTTCGGGGGCGTGCCGATGCTCGTGCGCTTCCGCAAGCGCCACCTCAAGCCCAAGCTGGTGGTCTTCTGCGACCGCAGCGTGAGCACCCAGCACGTGATGACATTCATGCTGCTGATGATCTACTCGCTGCACGATCAGCTCAGCCGCACGCGCTCGTTCGCCTTCATCGATCAGCTCCACGACATGACGATGTACTTCGCCGAGTCGCGCCCCGAGACGGCGATCGAGCAGGTGCTCCAGAATATCCGCCCCACCCGCAGCTACTCCACCGATCTTGGGGCCGCCCTGAACGAGTTCACCCGCGACCAGTTGGGCATCATCGACAGCCGCACCACCGTGATCGTGCTGGGCGACGCGCGCAACAACGAGAACGACCCCGGCCTCGCCGCGTTCGACCAGATCCGCCGCCGCGCGCGCCGCGTGGTCTGGTTCGCCACCGAGGAGCAGTGGAAGTGGGGCGTGTACGACCCCGGCTCGCTCAGCAGCGACATGTACAAGTACGCGCCGATGTGCGACGCCATGCACGAGGTGACGAGCCTGCGCCAGCTCGCCGACGCGATCGACCGGCTGTTCGTGCGCGCGTAAGCCGATTGCATCCGCAGATTACGCAGATTACGCAGATGTCCGGCCCATTCCGCCCAGCGGGGTGCGGAAATCGGCGCAATCTGCGTAATCTGCGGATTTTTACATCTGCTACAGCTTCTCCGCAATCACCTGGGGCTGCGTGAACAGGCGCAGGTAATCGGGGCCGCCGGCCTTGCTGTCGGTGCCCGACATGTTGAAGCCGCCGAAGGGGTGGACGCCCGCGAGCGCGCCGGTACACTTGCGGTTCAGGTAGAGGTTGCCCACGTGGAACTCGTCGCGGGCGCGCTCTAGGCGCTCGATGCTGCGCGAGTAGAGCGCGCCGGTCAGGCCGTACTCGGTGTCGTTGGCGAACGCCAGCGCCTCGTCGAAGTCGCGCGCCTTGGTCACGGCCAGCACCGGCCCAAAGATCTCCTCCTGCGAGATGCGCGCGCGCGGCGCCACGTCGGCGAAGACGGTGGGGTTGATAAAGAAGCCGCCGTCCTTGAGCAGCTCGTGGTCTACCACCTCGCCGCCCGCCACCAGGCGGCCCTCCTCCTGGCCCAAGGCGATATAGTCGCTGATCTGGTCGAAGGCGCGCCGGTCGATCACCGCGCCCACGTTGATCTCGGGTTGGGCGGGATTGCCGAGCTTGAGCTGCTGCGTGCGCTCGATCACGCGCTGCAGCACATGGTCGTAGACGCTCTCCACGATGATGGCGCGTGAGCAGGCGCTGCACTTCTGGCCCTGGAAGCCGAAGGCCGCCGCCACGATCCCCTCGGCCGCCGCCTCGAGGTCGGCCGTCTCGTCCACCACCGTGGCGCCCTTGCCGCCCATCTCCAGAATGCTACGCTTGAGCCAGTTTTGGCCCGCGTGGCGCACGGCGGCGCGGCCTAGCACGCGCAGGCCGACGTTCTTGGAGCCGGTGAAGCCGATAAAGCGCACCTTGGGGTGATCCACCAGGTAATCGCCGAGCACCGCGTCGTCGCCGGGCACAAGGTTGACGACGCCAGGCGGCAGGCCAGCCTGCTCCAGAATCTCCACCAGCTTGGCGGCCATCACCGGGGCGCGCGGCGAGGGCTTGAGCACCACAGTGTTGCCCGCCACGATCGGGGCCACGGTGAGCGTAGTGGCGATGGCGAGCGGGAAGTTCCAGGGCGGGATGGCGAGGCCGGGGCCGAGCGGCAGGTAGCGCAGCTCGCCGTACTCGCCGGGGGCGTGGGCCAGCGGGTGGTCGCCGCCCTGGAGCAGCAGCGCCTGGCGGGCGTAGAACTCGCAGAAGTCGATCGCCTCGGACACATCGCCATCGGCCTCTGCCCAGCTCTTGCTCACCTCGTAGACCATCCAGGCGACCAGTTCCTCCTTCTGGCGGCGCATGAGGCTGGCGGCGCGCAGGAGCACCCTGGCGCGGGCCTCCACGGGGACGCGCCGCCAGCGCTGGAAGGCGGCCTCGGCGGCGTTGATCGCCTGGTTCGCCAGTTCCTGATCGGCCTTGGCCACGTAGCCCACCACCTTGTTGGGCTCGGCGGGGTTGATCGAGGCGAGCTTCTCCTCGCGCAGGATGTGCTCGCCGTTGATCACGATCGGATAGGTGGCGCCAAACTGGCCGGCCACGTGGCGCATGGCGCGCTGCATGGCGGGGCGGCGCTCGGCGCCAAAGTCGCCGTAGGGCTCGGTGCGAAACTCGGGTAACATCAGCGTCTCCCTTCGTGTAGATTTCTATTGGCTGGCCGCATTTTAGCAGATCCAGCATTGGACGGTGGACGGTGGACGGTGGACGGTGGAGCTTCCGGGAAGGCTGGCGCGCCGCGCCACTTTCCTGGAAGCTATCAGCAGTGGCTGCCTGCCTGTCGCCACCTTCCCAGAAGCTGTATCGATTCCAGCGCTCAACGCGTTTGTACAGCTGGATGAACTAACAGGCGGAGCACTCACGAGAGGAGCAGGCAATGCCGGGACGACTCAGCGGGCCACGGCTGCTGGTGCTGTTGGCCACGCTAGCGATACTACAGCTCGTGGCGGTCGCCGCGCCAACGCGGGCGGCGCAGACGGTGCTGTACGATGGGAGCGTGGCCGGGCAGACCCTAGGGGATCAGGGGTTTATCTATGTCACACTGCCCCAGCCACCGGTGGCCGCCACGGCGAGCTATGCCGCTGGCGGCACAACGCTCACCACCACGGGGAGCCAGGCGGACTACGCAGGCTTCTCGATCCGGGCGACGTCGCAGGTGCCACTCGCACGCGCCACCGGCTTCACGCTGCGCTTCACGCTGCAGCTGCTTGCCGAGGCCCATAGCGAGGAGCATCGGGCGGGCCTCAGCGTGATCATGCTCGCAGACGACCGGCGCGGGATTGAGCTGGGCCTGTGGGACGACGAGATCTGGGCGCAGAACGATGGCCCGGCGCTGTTCACCCACGGCGAGGGCGCCACCTTCGACACTACTCAGCAGATCGACTACGCGCTGACCATTCACGGCGAGCGCTACAGCCTGGCCGCAGACGGCGTGCAGATCCTGGAGGGGCCGCTGCGCGATTACACCGCATCGATCTACCCGGTCTACAGTGTGCCAAACTACATCTGGCTGGGCGACAACACCAGCGCCGCCGGGGCCGAGGCGCGCATCTTCGCTGTCTCCATCGAGACGGACGTGTTCCCAGGTGTGACGGCGACGCCAACCGCAACGGCGACGCCAACGCCAACGCCGACGGCGCCTGCATCTGTGCCAGTGACGCTCTACCTCCCGCTGATCACGCGATAGCGGCGCCCGAGCCCTTTGGACCACGAAGGCACGAACGGGTGCGAACCACCGCGAAGCCGGCCACCCGCGCGCGGCTTCGGGTTCGCGCGGTTCGCACCATTTCGCGCCGTTCGTGGTCCAGACGTTCGCGCTGTTCGTGCCATTTCGCGCCGTTCGTGGTCCAGACGTTCGCGCCGTTCGCGCCATTTCGCGCCGTTCGTGGTCCAGACGTTCGCGCCGTTCGCACCATTTCGCGCCGTTCGTGGTCCAGACGTTCGCGCCGTTCGCACCATTTCGCGCCGCTCATGCCCTGTTCCCTGCAATCTGCTAGAATGGCGCGGCAAGTGCGAAGGAGCCACGCCGCGATGACCCGTACACGGGCGACCGGCGCCAGCCTGATCGCCCTGGTCGCGGTGCTCGCGGCGGCCCTCACGGCGGCCGCGCTGCTCACACCGCGCCCGTGGGCGCTGCGGGTGGGCGCGCCGGGAGACGCCTACTTTCTCACCAATACGTTCCCACCCGAGCAAGGAGCGCAGCCGCTGCGCTGGACGCGCGAGGCCTCCGAGCTGCGGCTCTACGGGGCCTACGCCGGGCCAGCGGCGCTGGAGCTGCGGCTCTACAGCGACGCTGCGGGCGCCGCCGGCCGCCCCTGGCCGCTGGAGCTGCGAGCCGAGGCGGGCACGCTGGCGGCCTTTGAGGCGGCGCCGGGGTGGCGGCGCTACCTTGTGGCGCTGCCTGCCAGGGCCACTGCGACGCCAATCACGCTCACGTCGCCGACGTTCACCCCTGGCGCTGGCGATGCGCGAGCGCTCGGTGTGGCGCTCAGCGCCCTGCACGTGGCGCCCCTGGCGGGCGAGGCGCCCCTTGCCTACGCCCTGGCGCGTGGCCTGTGGCTCGGCTGCGTGCTAGCCCTGGCTGGCGCGGCGGTCTGGCTGCTCGACGCGTGGAGCCTCGGGTTGGCGGGGGTACCTGGGCGACCCTGGCGCGCTCTGGCGCTTACGGGCGGGCTCGCGGCAGCCCTTGTGGCGTGGTGCTGGCTTAGCCCGTCCTCGCTGGCCTGGGCGCTGCCAACTCGCTGGTGGGCCGTGGTGGCCGGGCTTGTGTGCGTGCTCGTGGGAACCGTTTGGAGCACGAAGGAAACCGTTTGGAGCACGAAGGAAACCGTTTGGAGCACGAAGGGCGCGAAGCGGGCGAAGGGCGCGAACGTTTGGAGCACGAAGGGCGCGAAGCGGGCGAACGGCGCGAACGTCTCGACCACGAAGGGCGCGAAGCGGGCGAACGGCGCGAACGCGAAGGCGCGAAGGCGCGAAGGTGTACTGGTGCTGGTACCTCTGGGCCTGCTGGCGCTGGCCCACGCTGCGCTGCTAGCGCCCTTGCCTGCGCTCTGGCGGCAGGTGGCGGCGCTCGCGATCCTGCTGGCGCCGGGGGCGCTGGCGGCGCTCGCGCTGCTGTGGGACGAGGCCGATCCGGCGGAGCGCGTCTTTGTTGGCGCGGCGGGCGCCCTTGGCGTGGCCGCCCTGCTTGTGCTGGCGATCCACGCGCTGCCGGGCGCCCCGCCGGCCTGGGCGCTGCTGCTGGCGGCCAACGGGCTGAGTGCCGCCGGGCTCTGGGCGCTCTGGGCGCGGCGGGGCGCGCAGGCGGCGGCGCACCCAGCGCGCCCCCACCGCTGGCTGGCGCTGCCCTTGCTGCTTGGGGCTGCCCTGCGCCTGTGGGGGCTTGGCGTGAGCCAGTTTCAGGGCGACGAGGCGCTTGCGCTGCTGCTCGCCAGGGGCGTGCTGCACGGGCAGGCCGATGTGCTGCTTGTGCATATGAAGGGCCCCGTGGAGGCGCTGCTGCCCGCTGGGCCGCTGATCCTGACTGGCACGATCGCCGAGGCCTCCGCGCGCCTGCCCTTCGCCCTCGCTGGCCTCGCGCTGATCGTCGGCGCCTGGGCTCTGGCGGGGCGCCTGATCGGCGGGCGCGCGGGCAATCTGGCCGGCTTCGTGGCGGCCCTGGCTGTGGCGAGCGACGGCCTGCTGGTGGCCTTTGGGCGCATCGTGCAGTATCAGACCGTCGTGTTGCTCATGGAGGCAGCGGCGCTCTGGCTCTGCTGGCGCTTCGCCGAGGGCGCACCCGCGTGGCGCACGCTGCCGGCGGCGGCCCTCTGCGCGGCCGTGGCGCTGCTTTCTCACTACGACGGGATCTATGTGACGCCCGCCCTCGCCTGGCTCGTGCTTGTCGGCGGGCGGCGCCGAGGCTGGCGCGCGCGCCAGTGGGCAGCAGCGCTGGCCGCGCCCATCGCGCTCGGCCTGGCACTTACCCTAAGCTTCTACCTGCCGTTCGTGCTCCACGAGCACTTCGGGCGCACCCTGAGCCATCTGGAGACGCGCAGCGGCCAGGGCGGCGCGCTGATGTTCTACAACAACCTGCCTGGCTATGCCGCGCTGCTAAGCGTCTATGCCACCACGTATGTCGCCGCGTTTGCTAGCCTGGCCCTGCTTGGCACCCTGGCCGCGCTGCTAGCACGCTATCTTCGCCCCGTCGCGCTCGGGCGCGGGCTTGCCGCGCTGCTTGCCGGGGGCGCGCTGCTGGCCTTGCTCGCGCCGTCGGCCATAGCACTCGGCCCCGACAGCAGCCTCGCCGCGCTGCTCGTCGCGCCGCCCCTGCTGGCGCTGGCTATCGCCCCACGGCTGCCGAGCGGCCTGCGGGCGCTCGTGCTCTGGCTGAGCGCTGCCCTGCTCGCCCACGCCTTCCTGCTGGCCGACCCGCGCACCCACTTCTATACGGCCCATCTCCCTGGCTGGCTCCTGGTGGGCTGGGGCCTGGCGCAGCTCTGGGATGCAGGCGCCGCCCAGCGCGCCGTGCTGCGCGGCGCTATCGCTGCCTTCGGCGTCGCCGTGCTCACCCTGGGCCTGGCCTACACCGGCATGGTCTTTCTGCGCCCTTGGCCCGAGTACGAGCGCGCCTACCCGGCCACGCTGCTGCCGCTCTTCACGCCGCCAACCGGCGAGGTTTTGCCCGACGACGGCATCTTCGCTTTCCCTGCCCGCGACGGCTGGAAGGTGGTGGCGACGCTCTTCGACCAGGGCGTGCTGCGCGGCTCGGTCGACAGCAACCAGGAGCTCTTTACGTCCGGCTGGTATCTGCGTGGCCAGTTTAAGTGCCAGCGCGACCCCGACTACTTCCTGACGGCCAACGGCGTGACGCCGCTCTATATCCCGCCCGGCTACGGCCTTTTTGGCAGCGTGAGCGTCGATGGCGTGCGCGCCCTGGAGATCTACAGCCGCGCGCCAGTCGCCGGGCCGCCCCAGCGCTTCGACGCGGCCGACTACAGCGCCGCCTTCGACGCGGCGCCCGTGCCGGACTTTGCGCTGCGGCGGCTGCTGAGCGGGGTGGTGCCCCAGGTGCGCGTGGAGGCAGCCTGGGCTGGGAACTTCGCGCTGCGCGGCTTCGACCTCGACCGGGCAACCCTCGGGCCGGACGATCCCGCCTTTCTCACGCTCTATTGGCGCGCTGGGCAAGCTTTGCCAGCCACGCTTGCGCCTGCCGTCGTGATCCACGACGCGACGGGGCGCAGTGTTGGCGAGGCGGCGCCGTTCTGCGGCGGCATGCCGCCCTCGGCGTGGCAGCGAACCTACGTGAACGATACCCCGTTCAAGCTTACGCCCGGCGCGCTGCCCCCAGGCCAGTACACGCTGCTCGCCGGGGTGCGCGACACAGCGAGCGGGGCGTGGCAGCCCCTCGCCGACGGCCAGGCCCTTCAGCCGCTCACCACGATCACTGTTGTGCCGTAGCAAGGGAACAGGGAACAGGGAACAGGGGACAGGGGCCGGGCGGTGGCGCGGCTATCGGCTAGCTCCCATACGCCAGCGCCGCCAGCTGCGTGTGGGCCTCCTCGGGGGTGAGCCCGCCGTGCGAGCCCAGGAAGCGCACCGGGAAGCGCTTGTCGTCCCACCAGACCGTCTCGCCCGCGTAGGGCAGCGCCACAAGGTTGCCAACACGCGCGAGGAAGATGGGCGAGGGAGCGGGGCCGAACAGCCCGGCGGCGATCAGGTCGGCGGTGCGATGCACCTCGGCGTGGCCGTGTAGTGCTGCCGTGAGCGCAGCGTGCATCGCGTCCAGGCGCTCCTCCCGCACGTAGAGGAACAGGTCGCGGCTAGAGCCGCTGGGCAGGAGTGGGCGGCCATCGGCGCCAGCTGGCGTGGCCTCCAGCAGCTCGGGAACTAGCCGATTGACCATGTGGGGCTGGCGCGGGTTGATCGTGATCTGGCCGTGGTCGGCGGTGAGCAGCAGCAGCGTCGGGCGCTTCAGCCCCTCCAGCACAGGGTGCAGCAGCCGGTCGAGGGCCGTGAGCACCGTGTCGATCTCGGCGGCGACGTGGCGCGACTCCGGGCCTTGGATGTGCGAGACGCTGTCGATTGTATCAACATAAAGCTGGTAGTAGGCGGGGCCTTGCTGCGTCTCCAGACGCTCGGCCAGCAGCGTGATCGCCTCGGCGATCGTGCGAAAGCCCACGCTGTCGGCGCCCGCGCAGACGGTGCGGGTGAAGGGCGACTGCACGTAGCTGGTGTGCTGGAGGAGCGTCGAGCGCACGCCGTGGCTGGCGAGGCGCTTGTAGATTGTGTCGGTGGGGAAGAGGCTGGCGGGGTCAACCCCGGCCTCGGCCAGCGTCTCGCGGCCCTTGTCGCCAGCAAACGAGTAGAGCAGCGGCGCGATCACGCGGCCCAGGCTCGGCTCGTAGAAGTACCACTCGTAGACGCCGGAGGCCGCCGTGTGCTGGCCGGTGTGGATGGCGGTGACGTGGGCCGCCGTGGTTGAGGGAAACATCGTGGTGAGCCGCGAGACCACACCGTCGTGCAGGAAGCGCCGCAGAAACGGGTAGCGCTCCATGCGTGGCTCAAAGAAGCGCCAGCCAAAGCCGTCGAGCAGCAGCAGGATGACGCTATCGTAGCGCTCCGCGAGGCCAGCGAGGGCCGACGCAGGCAGTGGGGCTGGGCCGTGGCCGGTGAGCGTGCGCTCAATCGTGGCGGGGATGCGGGCGAAGCCGAAGCTGTCGTAGAGCGGGCGGACGAAGCGCTCGCCGAAGCGGGCGGCCTCGACGGCGGTGACGGACTCCTGGTTGAGCATAGATCTTTCCGCTGGGGCGCGTGGGGCACCCACAAGGGGTGACCCTACGCGCCGTCACAAGACGGAGATAACCGACCACGGCAGCGTTTGCCCGGCGTAGAAAGGCACCACATCGCCGTAGCGCTCCGGTACCTGCCAGGGCTGCTCGGCGAGCGTGACGGCCTTGGCGGGCGGGGTGAGGCCGTAGACGCGGCAGGCGGTATCGGAGACAAAAGCCTGGAGCTGGGGGAGGGCGTCGTGGCGCGCAAAGAGCTCGGCGAGCAGCGGCAGGATCACAGGGGCGGTAAACACGCCAGCGGCGCAGCCAGCGGCCTCTTTGCGCTGCACCGGGTGGGGTGCCGAGTCGCTGCCGAACATCAGGCGCGGGTGGGCGCGCAGGGCGGCGCCGAGCAGCGCGGCGCGATCTTCGGGGCGCTTGGCGATCGGCTTGCAGAACAGATGCGGGCTGAGCAGGCCGCCCGCAATGTCGTCGAGCGTGATTAGCAGATGGTGCAGCGTGACGGTGGCGGCGAGGTTTGGATGGGCGTCGAGCAGATCGACGGCGGCGGCGGTAGTGATATGCTCCATCACGATAGTAAGGCGTGGGAAGCGCTGCGCCCAGCGCGCGTAGATCGGCAAAAACTCGGCCTCGCGGTCGAGCACAAAGCCGTGGCTCTCGCCGTGGACGAGCAGCGGGATGCCGAGGCGCTCCATGCTGGCGAGCGTGGGGTTAACGGCCTCCAGATCGCTCACGCCGTTAGCGCTGTTGGTGGTGACGCCCTCTGGGTACAGCTTGACGCCGACGATATGCGGCCGCGCTGCGATGAGCGTGGCCTCGTCGTAGGGGCGAAAGAAGAGCGTCATCAGGGGGGCGAACGTGTGGGGAGCAGTGGCGGCGCGCACAGCGGCGGCGTAGGCGTGCAGGCGCTCCAGGCTATCGACGGGCGGCACGAGGTTGGGCATCACCACCGCGCCAGCAAAGGCGTGGGCGCTGAGTGGGGCGACCAGATCGAGCATCGGCCCCTCGCGGAGGTGCAGGTGCATGTCCAGGGGCGAGTGGAGCGTGATCGCCACGGTGGCTCCTTTCCGCTACGGCTCGCGGTATTGTAGCGCATGTTGATCCCCGTGCTGGGCGTGGTGTCCACAGATGACACAGATTGCCGGTCTATTTCTGTCTCAGCAGGAGGCGCGGGATACGCAAGAGCGCCGCCCAATTGGGCGGCGCTGGTAAAAAATTAACTCTCTTGCCTTGTTAATTTTACAATAGCTCAAGCTGCCGCAGCAGGCGGGCCTCGTCGGCGAACCCCTGGTTCAGAAAGCGCACGGCGCCTGTCGTATCGAGCACAAGCGTTGCAGGAACCGTGAGGATGCCCAGCTGCGCAACCAGCGCGGGGTGATCCTCTGCCGAGAGTGTGGTAACGTGGGCGGCGCTCGCAAGCTGGGCGCGCAGGCGACCGAGGGCCGGCGCTTGCCGGGCACGACACTCGACGCAGCTGGGCAGCGAAAAAGCCACGATGGCCGGGCGACCGGCGGGCACAAGCGCGGCGAAGGGGCGTGCGTCGGCCAGGGCATGCAGGCGGCGCCGCTGCACTGCGCGCAGCAGGAGCCAGCCAATCAGCACCAGGGCGGCAAGGGCAGCAACAAGCAGCAATCGCTCAAGCATCGGGTTACCTGGCCTGGCGCAGACGCGCCAGCTGGAGGTAGACGAAACAGCCGACACAGAAGCCAAAGAACAGATTGATCGCCGCGAGCGCCACCACCACGAGGGTGAGCGCCCAGCCGAGCAGCCCCAGCCCCGCGACAAGGGCGAGCCAGGCGACACCAAGGACTGTGGCACCCATGCCCTGGGCAAAACGATGGGGCGCAGCCGCCTCGGCGTGCAGGTCGGGGCGTAGCAGACCAGCAGGCCGCAGCACGTCGCGGTAGAGCCGCTGAAACAGCGCCAGCTGCGGGGTGATAGTGCCGAGCGCCATTACGACGGCAACCAGGGCCACCAGCCAGGGCAGCGCGAACACAAAGGCGACTAGCAGCAGGGCGACGATTGCGGCCTGATTCACCTTGAGCGCCGTGCGATCAACAGACATGCCTGTGGGTCCAACGGCCTGGTCTAAAGCGGTTTCCATACGAGTTCCCTTGCACTGAGCGGTCGAGCTTGGGGAGATCGTAACGGATTTGCGCCAATTGTCAAGTCGTTTGGTTGATTTAGTATACAACCGCCCACTCAGCGCGGCGCGCTTGCGCGCTGGCGCAGGAGCCCCTTGACGATGAAGAGCACCAGGTAGGAGACGACGAGCAGGATGACGGACAGCGTCAGGGCCAGGCTCAGGTCGAGCTCGAAGCCGAGGTAGATCGCCAGAGGCATGGTCTGGGTGCGCCCTGGGAAGTTGCCTGCGAAGATGATCGTCGCCCCAAACTCGCCCAGCGCCCGCGCCCAGCTCATCACCAGCCCACCCAGCAGCACAGGCCAGCAGAGCGGCAGCGTAATGCGCGTGAACACCTGCCACGGCCCGCCACCATCCACCATTGCGGCCTGCTCCAGCTCGCGCTCCACGCCGTCGAAGCCGGCCACCGCCGTCTTGATGTAAAACGGCGCGGCCACGAAGGTCTGTGCGAGCACCACGGCGACACTGGTGAAGGCGATCGAGATACCGGCGTCATCGAGCCACGCGCCGATCACGCCGCGCCGACCGAAGGCGAGCAGCAGCGCGATGCCTGCCACCGAGGGCGGCAATACCATCGGCAAGTCCACCAGCGTATCGAGCAGGCCGTGCCCACGGAAGCGCCGCCGGGCCAGCAGATACGCCAGCGGTGTCCCGAGTAGCAGCCCCAATGTGGTGCTTGCCGCCGTCGTGGTCAGGCTGAGCCAGATCGCCTTGCCCACCTCGGGGTTGGCAAGGTTGGCCGCGAGATCCTCTGGGCGCACCCGGCTGATTATCGCCACAATGGGGACGAGCAGAAAGGCCAGCATGGGCAGGCTGGCGAGGAGTAGACCGATTGTTGTGCCCGACAGCGGGCGCCGCGGGGCGGTACGGACGACGCGCGGGGAGATCGTGCTGCGCTCCATCTAACGGTTTACCAGGGGCGCGCCTGACCATCGCGGCCAGGCGCACCGTACCCATGTCACCCTGAGCGTAGCCGCAGGCGCAGTCGAAGGGTCTTTTCGGGTCTCCCGTCAGATTCCTCGCTGCGCTCGGAATGACAACAGCGCTCGGAATGACAACAGCGCTTGGAATGACAACAGCGCTCGGAATGACAACCTTAGGGCAGGGTGAAGCCATAGCGCACGAGCAGCAGCCGCGTATCGCCCGCGAACATGTACGCCACGAACTTCTGGGCCAGGGCGGGGTTACGTGAGTCGCTGACCGGCGCGATCGGGTAGCTTGCGAGCACGTTGAGGCTGCGCGGGATCTCGATGCGCCTGACCGGCGTGCGCGGGCTGCTAACCACGTCGGAGACATACACGACCCCGGCGTCGCCCTCGCCCAGCGAGACTTTGGTGAGCACCGAGCGCACGCTGTCCTCATAGGAGACGACGTTTTTGAGCACGTTCTCCTTGAAGCCGCTGCCGAAGGCCGCGTCGCGGCTGGCTCTGTCCAGGAAGTCGAGCGTGTACTGGCCGACCGGCACCGCCTTCGCGGCAAACACGAGCTTCAAGCCCGGCTTGGCCAGATCCTGGAGCCGGGTGATGCGCACCTTGCTGCCAGGCGCCGTCACGACGACGAGCCGGTTGAGCACGAAGGGCTTGCTCGTGTCCTTGGCGACGCGCCCCGCGTTGACGGCCACAGTCATCTGGGCCGTGTTGGCCGAGGCGAACACGTCGGCGGGGGCGCCCTGGCCAAGCTGGGCGGCCAGCTGCTGCGAGCCGGCAAAGTTGAAGACCACCTTCGTGCCAGGGTTCGCCCGCTCGAAGTTGCGCCCGATCTGGCGGAAAGCATCGCTGAGCGAGGCGGCGGCAAAGACCGTCAGCTCGGTGGTTGGCTGTGCGGCAGGCGCGGCGACCGCAGGGGCGACCGGGCCACCCAGCAGCGCGACCAGGGCGAGCATCTGGGCGACGAGCAGCAGCGGGCGGAGACGATGCATATGGAACTTCCTCGTACTGGCTTGACCACACTGTCGGGAGGTTCTATACTTAAAAGATAAGCGCCTACTTACTGAGTATAGGATCGGTTGCAGCCTGTGTCAAGGCGTGGTTGCTCATCTACATAAGCACGAGGAGTGCCAGCTATGCCGATGGTCAAACAGCCGCTGACGATCGAGCACGCGCTGCTGGGGTTTGTGCGCCAGCAGCCGATCTACGGCTACGAGATTCATCAGCGCCTGCTGGCGAGCGCAGAGCTTGGCCTGGTCTGGAGCATTAAGCAGAGCCTGCTCTACGCGCATCTGACGCGCATGGAGGAGGAGGGGCTGCTGAGCAGCACGCTGGTGCCGCAGGGGCAGCGGCCGCCGCGCAAGATCCTGCGGCTGACGGCGGCGGGCGAGAGCGCCTTTTTGCGCTGGGTGCGCAGCCCGGTGGAGCACGGGCGCGACTTTCGGCTGGAGTTCCTGGCCAGGATCTACTTTGCGCGCCAGGAGAGTAGCACGGCAGCCTTAGAGCTGACGGCACGCCAGCGCCTAGCCAGCGTGCAGCGTCTCGCCGCGCTAGGCGAGCAGGTGGCCACGCTGGAGGCGGCGCGCTCGTACGACTGGCTAGTGCTGCGCTACCGCATCGGCCAGCTTGAGGCCGCCCTAAGCTGGCTTGATCTGTGCGCCGACTGGCTGATCACAAGCGAGCCTGGCGCGTCGCTATCAGGCCCGCCCGACCTTGACGATCAGCTCGCTTCCGCGCCCACAGCTGATGCCGGCCGGTCGACGAACGAGCGCGCAAACTCCACGTAGGCATACACATCGGCAAAGCTGCTCACCAGGCCGAGTGAAGCGCGCAGTGCCCCCGTCGTCTTGCCCGCGATGCGCTGCAGGAACTGCTCGTAGCTAAGCTGATCATTGTTACGGAAGCAGGGCTCAAGCTCCGCATGCGTAAGCCCCAGCGCCGCCTCGCGCGCGCCTGGGTTACAGTGGCACCCAGCCCGCAGCGAGATGCGCGTACGGTTCGCCAGCTGCTCCAGCGCATAGCAGTCGTGCAGCTGCGCATCAGGATCAACGAAGTTGACCTGGATCGTCCCGCCGCGCCGATCCGTGCTGGCAGGGCCATAGAGCTGGACCAGCGGCAGGCCGTTGCTGTGCCGTAGTGCCACCAGCTGGTCGATCAGCCAGCCAGTCAGGCACAGCACCCGCGTGTGAATCGTGGCGATGCCGACCGACGCGATCAGGTGCAGCCCGTCCTCGACGGCGGGAATGCTCAGATAGTTGACGGTGCCGTCCTCGAAGCCGGCCGGGCCGGGCGTGAGGTAGTGTCCATCGGCCACCACCGATGAGAAGCTGAGCGTTCCGCCGGCGTACCACGGGCGGCGCAGCTTCTCGGCCGCGCGCTTCCGCACTAGCAGGCAGCCGAGGCCGGTCGGGTAGCCGAAGATCTTGTAGAACGAGACGGCCACGAAGTCCGGCTGCCAGCGGCCCAGGTCGAGCTGGTTGGTCGGCGCAAACGCCGCCGCGTCCAGCAGCACATCCCAGCCGCGCGCGTGCGCCGCGTCGATCCACTCAAGCGGATGCTGAACCCCGGAGAAGTTGGACTGCGCTGGGTAGGCGAACAGGTTATTGCGCCCCGGCTGGCCCTGGTCGAGCGCGGCCAGAACCGCACACGGGTCGGCGCGCAGCTCTGGGGCCACAACCGGAATGTAGGCTGTCTGCGCGCCGCCGGTGCGGGCGAACTCGCGGATGCCGTTCACCGAGTTGTGGTTATCCGCCGTTAGCAGATAGGTATCGCCCGGCGCGAAGGGGTAGGCCTCGCCGATGAGCTTGAGCGCGCCGGTGGCGTTCGGCGTGAAGATCGCCATGTATTCGTGCGGCGACGCGTTGAAGTAGCGCAGGACCGACTCGCGGGTGCGCTCGACCAGCGCGGTCATCGCCAGCGAGGTGAGGTTCTTGGAGTGCGGGTTGCCGAACACCTCGCCGCTCAGCCGCCGCATCTGGTCGCGCAGCTGGGACTCGGCGTACAGGCTCGCGCCGGTGTAATCCAAATACACGTGGCGCTGCTGGTCTAGCCGGGCGTACTCGGTCGCCCGTAGCTCGTCGAGCCCGGTCGTCGTAGCGTAGGCCGGAAAGTCGCGCTGAAACTGCTGGAATGCGGCCGCGTGCTGGCCGTGTGCGGCGGGCGCGGGGCGGGTGATCAGGCGGTTGAAGATCGTGCCGAGGCTGGTCATTGGGCTGCTCCTGCGCTTGCTGTATGGTGCGCAAGCTAAGTATGGCAGGAGCAGCTACGCGGCGCGTCCCAGAAAGCGGGCTATTTTCCCAAGTTGAGGCGGGCACAGTCGTCGGTCGTCGGTTGTCCGTCGTCTGCTGCACTACCCCATTGTCGGCAGCGCAAACGTGAAGCAGCTGCCAACCCCAAGCTCGCTCTCGCCCCAGAGCCTACCGCCATGCGCCTCGATGATCAGCTTGCTAATATATAACCCCAGGCCGCTGCCTGCAACAGGGCTCTGCCCGCGCGCGCGATAGTGCTTCTCGAACAGGTGCGGCAGATCCTGCGAGTCGATGCCGTTACCCTGATCTGCCACTGAGACTAGCGCGCACTTACCGTCGCGGTAGACACGCACAAGCACCGGGCTTGCCGGTGGCGAGAACTTCAGCGCGTTGGTGAGCAGATTCACCAGCACGCGCTCGATCTGTGTGGCGTCCACGACGACCGGCAGATCCAACACGCCCTCCAGCTGGATCTGTGTAAGAGCATCTGACAGCATGGTCTGGTCGATCATGCGCGTGGCGAGCTCCACCAGGTCGACGGGGTTCTGGCGCAGCGCGCCCTGGCCTGCCTCCAGGCGGCTGCGATCCAGCAGTCCCTCGATCATGTCGTTCATGCGGTGGCTGCTCGCGAAGACGATCTGGGCACTGTGGGCCTCGCGCTCCAGTCCCTGCTTCGTCAGCGCGCGCAGCAGCATCTGGGTGCGCCCCATAATCGCCGTCAGCGGGGCGCGCAGATCATGCGAGATCAGGGCGAGGTACTCTTCCTGTGAGCGTTGCAGCCGCCGCACCTCGCTCATGTCGCGGAAGGCCACCACCGCGCCGATGGCCTCGCCATCAATCACGATCGGCGCTGCCGAGAAGGCAGCGGGGAACACGCTCCCGTCCCGCCGCATCAGGACCGCGTCGTCGTCGCGGTAGCTTCTGTCGGAGGGGGTTAGCGTCTGCAGTGGGACGTCTTCCGGTATGATGCGAACCCCATTTGCCGAGCGCATGTCGATGATTGCGTGCGCGTCTTTGCCAAGCAGCTCCGCCTCCGTCCAGCCCAGCAGCTCTTCCCCGGCAGGATTCACGAAGGTAAACTGGCCCGCACGATCAAGCGCATACACGCCCTCGCCCATGCTCTTGGTGATCGCGTTCATAAACGCGAGCTGGCGCTGTAGCTGTTCTGCCAGCTCCTGCTCGCGCAGGCCCGACATCAGCAGCTGCTCGTTGACCGCCAGTATGTCGACCATGTACTGCTCGTCGCGCTGCTGGGCGGTGGCGCCAGCATTGATACTGTTATTTGCCTTGATGTGTGTTGTCATAGATTGCCCTCGGCCTCGTTTGTCACTCCGAGCGCAACTTTGTCACTCCGAGCGCAACTTTGTCACTCCGAGCGCAGCGAGGAGTCTTACGCGGTCTCCGTAGCAGATTCCTCGCTGCGCTCGGAATGACAGAGTACTAGCCCAATAATTGCGCCACTGGCCGGTACGTGTGGGTAGCATCATCCAGCCTGGCGGCATAGGCAAGGCTCACGAGCCGATCAAGCGCAGCGGTAAGCTGCGGGCCTACGGGCAACCCTGCGCGCCGCGCCAGCAGCTCGGCCGGCGCCTCGCGCAGCTCGATCAGCGCCTGAAGCAGCTTCGTCTCGTCGGCGGTGAGCCCCGGATAGGTCGGTCGCCTGCTCGCCTCGCGCAGCTTGGCCGTGTCGACGCCCCCGGCGTCGTATGCGTCGAGCGACTCGCGCACGATCATGCCGTGCGGCGTGATCTCGTACAGCATGAGATCATTGCTGTGATTGCTGTTGCGCATCTTCACCACCACAAGGCTTTTCTTGAACTGCCCCGCGATCTCGACGTAGCGTAACAGGATAATATTGTCGGTCAGGAAGGAAATGACGTAGGGGCTGAGGGTCAGATCGGTGGAGCTCTGCGTGATCTCCATGGTCATCAGCACGGTAATCCCGGTGCCAGTAAGCGCCCCCACCAGCCGGTAGAGCGACTCGCGAAAATCAATTCGGAAGGTTGGCGCCAGCGCCAGCTCGAAGCCGGTCAACGAATCGATCACCACGCGCTTGGCATCGATCTCCTGCACCGCTGTCCGGATCGCAGCTAGCGTCTCGTCTGGCGACAGGTCGAGCGGACGGATATAAATAATCTTCAGCAGACCGGCTTGCTCCATTGCCGTCAGGTTAATCCCGAGGCTATCGGCCCGCCGCAGGAACTCTTTGGGGTGCTCCTCGAAGACGGCAATTACGCCCGGCTCACCGGACTGTGCCCCGGCCGCGATAAATTGGGCCGACAGCACCGACTTCCCCGCGCCGGAGGGGCCACTCACAAGCACGGCGTCGCCAACTGGGATGCCGCCGCCCACCAGGGCGTCCAGGCCCTCGACGCCCGTGGAGCCGCGCTGGAGCGGCCGCGTGCGCTCCATCTTATCCACGACGATACTCATACGCGGGTAGACCTGCAGACCCGCCTCGCTGATGCGGAAGGTATGCAGCCCAGGCATCTGGGCCTGCCCACGCGACTTTACCACTTGCATTTTACGTACCACGGAGTTGCGGTCGGTGCTCTGGAACAGCGCGATGATACCGTCGGCGACGGTGAGCACCGGGTTATTTTGGACATTGTCAATCAGATATTCGCCGACCAGGAATGTCGTGGCCTGCCAGACAGTCAGGTTGACAGCCAGGCGCTGCGTGAAGGTTTGCAGGTCGATCCCGCTTGTTTCGGCGGCAACTACCGTGCGCGTGATCGCCTGGAAAGAGTCCACGACGACGATGCTTGGATTAAGCGCCTCGACCTGCTGGATGATCTGCTCCAGCACTGCGTTCAAGCCTTGCGTGATCGCGACGCTGGTCAGATCAACAAAGTGGACACTCTCGCCCACCTTAGCGGGGTCGAAGAAAGCCATCTGCTGCTGGTAGCGCAGCATCTTGATCGGCGGCTCGCCCATCACCGTGAAGTACACGGCGGGGCGCGCAGGCGCGGCGTTGGCGAACATAATTTGGTGCGCCAGCGTGGTCTTCCCCGCGCCTGGCGTTCCGCTGAGCAGATTGAAGGAAAACTCGGGCAACCCGCCGCCCAGCACCGCGTCCAGGCCAGGGACGCCCGTCGGCAGCAGCGGGAGCGCCACGCGTTGGGACACACTCATAAGGGGGCTCCCTCTACTTGCGGATCTGCCGCGCCCGACGTGAGCTCCGGCCATGCCTGAGCGATCAGGCGCATACCGAGCTCCTCGCCAATGAAGGTGAAAAGTAACCCGATGAAGCTGGCAAATGCGGCAACAAGCCGTGTGTGCGCTTCGGCGGCATTGCTCCCGCGCAGGGCGCCGTGCAAACCAGGCGGCAGCGTTGGCGACGCCTCCGCGCGTGCGGTGTCGCCCGCCTCTAGGGGCCCCTGCTGGGAGAGGCGGATGGCGCGCCGCCACAGCGCATCGAAGCCCTGTTCGCCCAGGAAGACGGCCAGGCGTGCGCGCAGCCGTGTGTAGGCGCCTGCCGCCGCGAGCGCAAGGGCGTCGGTGCTGGGGGTTTCACCTGCCGCAGGGGGGAGCAGTCGTCGTGCCAGCTGCTCGGAAAGCGCCGGCATTGGTTGCTGGCTATCCGCCTCACCGTTGGCAATACTCACCATACGCTACTCCTGGTAGCCATGCCGCTCGTGCGGCGCCGACAGAGCCTGGCTCCAGCGAGTGGCCGGATGAGGATGCGTGACGCGGGGAAAATAGCGTGTACAGTATAGCACGCGGGCGGGAGACGGCCGAGCCCTTTAGACCACGAAGCCGCGAAGGGGTGCGAACCACCGCGAACCGGGCCACACCGGTGTGGGCTCGGGTTCGCGGTGGTTCGCACCCCATTCGCGCCGTTCGCGATCCAGACGTTCGCGCCCTTCGCCCCCGTTCGCGCCGTTCGCGATCCAGACGGCCCGGTGCGCGCCCCGCTCCGCCTGCGGACCAGAAGCTGTACTAGCGCACCGTCAGCTTGCCCTTGGCCTGGCCGCCAAAGCTTTGGGCGCTGATGCCGGGCACCAGGTCGACGCTCGACTGCACCCAGAAGCCACCCTCGTCGGCGAGGCCGGTGGCGTAGAGGCTGTAGATCCAGCCGCTCTCGAAGCGCAGGTCGGGCGTGGTGAAGGCCACATCGGCGCTGCCGGTAGGCGTAAGGTCGAAGCTATACGTGCCGGCGGGCACCTCCAGGAAGGTCGCATCGCCATAGGCCAGGTTCGCGAAGATCGGGGTGGTGGTACCGGCCGCCTTCACGTCCACATTCACCGCGTCGGGCGAGAGGTGGTAGACGTTCACGCGGGACTGGCCAGCGGGCACGCTGCTCAGGTCGTCGTCGTAGAGCACGGCGTCGATGTCCTCAAGCGTGTTGAGCACCACCAGCGTGCCGGTGTAGCCACCGCTCACCTCAAGGTCCAGCACCAGCACCGAGGAGTCGGTGCCCTTGCCGGCGGGCGAGATCGCCACCTGATACTTGCCGTCGGGCAGGGGCAGGTAGCCGCTGGCTGTGAAGAAGGGCACGTTGCTAGCAACGGCAGCGCCGTTCACGAACACATCCACGGCGGGGGCGTCCGGCGAGGCGTGGACGACACGGACCATATTCATGGTCTGAGCGGCCGTGATCTGGGGCGCCATGAGGGCGAGTGCCAGGAGCGCAAGCAGGGCCAGTGTAATCCTTCGCATAGCTGCACATTCCTCGTACTGCGGCTACCGGCCTATCCGCGCCTCACAGCGAGGCGGGCGGCTGGCAGCGTTGGGCGGTGCGCTCACTATACGCGAGATTCGCTGCGGTGAATGGCTGTATGGCAGGAAATCTCCCTCCATTTTCATAGACAGCGCCTACAACGCCAGCAGCTCGGGCGCGTAGCGCTGCGCCACCAGGTAGCGGCGCTCGCCCTCAGCGGCGGCGTCGACCACCACGTAGCGGCCAGGGGCGTAGCCAAGCTGGGCGGCGAGCAGCGCGTCGCTTGTGGCACGCCAGGCTGCGGCTAGCCCCGCATCATCGTGCTGAAGCGCCGTCCAGTCTGTGGGGATCTCCAGGGCGAGGTAGGGCGCGTCGGCGGGCGCGGCCAGCGGGGAGGGGCCAGCGTTGAGCAGCGCGCAGCCGGGGAAGCGGGCAAGGCCACGGGGCGCGTTGCGCGGCGGGTCGGCCATACCGGCGCGGCCACGGGCCGAGCGCGGCAGCCAGCTGATGCCGAGGCGCGAGGCGGGCGTGCGATTTAGCGCGTTCACAAAGGGGTAATAGGCCGGGGTGAACTCGCCCGCCACGGCCCGCAGCTTGCCGAAGTTCAGCACCGCGTTCGGGTACTGTAGCGGGTCGGCCGTCCAGTGTACCAGGTCGAGGCCACGCGCCAAAGCCTGGCGGGCCTGCTCGCGCTTCAGCGCGGCGGCGAGCCCAAAGCGGCGCAGCGCGGGCGCCACGCCCATCACCTGCGACTCGATCGCAAGCTCCAGCTGGTACGGCAGCCCCAGCGCGGCCAGCGCGGGCAGCCCAAAGCGGTGGAAGCCGAGCAGAAAGCCGACCAGCTCGCCGCCCTGGCGGGCCACGAGCGAGGTGCCAGGGCCGAACTCAGCGCTGTGCAGGTCGTCGGGGTAGCCCTCCTCGTCGGCGAGGCCCCAGATCGCGCCGCGCAGGCGCCGCACCGCCAGCAGCTCTGCGGCGGAGGGCGCGCCAAGCTCGCAGCCCGCCGCGTCGGCGTGGGTCGGCGCAAAGCTGCGCCCATGCTCTGGCCGGTACAGCAGGGCGCGCCCTGGGGCGATCAGCGGCGCCAGCTCGGCCAGCAGCGCCGCGTCGTCGGGCAGCGGGCCAAGCGCGTGCAGGCGCAGCGTGTAGAGCGGGCGGCCAGCCTCGACGGCGCGCGGGAACAGCAGCGCCAGGGCGCGTAGCTCGTCGCCCTCGCGCAGCGCCAGCAGCCGCCCGCCAAGCTTCACCAGCGCGGTCTTCACAAAATAGGCGGGTACCAGCAGCAGGCTCGCCGGGTCGAGGCGGGCGTAGAGCGCGTCTACGGCGCCGGGCCAGCTGGGGGCGGTGTGATCGAGCAGCTCCCAGGTGGGGCGCATAGGTATTTCCGGATGGTTATCCGCAGATTGCGCAGATGACGCAGATTCCCAGCCCATTTTCGGAAGGGCCTTACCCCTTCGTGATCTCACGGCTGATCACCAGCCGCTGAATCTCGCTCGTCCCCTCATAGATCTCCGTGATCTTCGCGTCGCGGAAGTTCCGCTCCACCGGGTACTCCTTCGAGTAGCCGTTCGAGCCGTGCAGCTGGATCGCCTTCGTCGCCACCCACATCGCCGTCTCCGAGGCGAACAGCTTCGCCATCGAGGCGTCCTTCACGTAGTCCAGCCCCTGATCCTTGCGCCAGGCCGCCTCGTAGGTGAGCAGGCGCGCCGCCTTGATGCGCGTGGCCATGTCGGCCAGCGTAAAGCCCACCGCCTGGAACTCGTGGATCGGCTTGCCGAACTGCTCGCGCACTTTGGTGTAGGCCAGCGCCGCCTCGTACGCACCCTGGGCGATGCCGAGCGCCTGGGCGGCGATCCCGATCCGGCCCGCGTTCAGGACCGTCATGGCGATCTTGAAGCCCTGGCCCTCTTCGCCAAGGCGCCGCCAGGCGGGCACCCGAAAGCTGTCGTAGGCCATCTGGCAGCTATGGGCGCTGCGGATGCCGAGCTTATTCTCTACCTTCACGATGCTACAGCCAGGGGCGCGCGTGTCGGCCAGGAACGCCGTGATGCCCTTCGCACCCTTGCTCGGGTCGGTCATCGTCATCAGGATGATCGTGTCGGCGTGGTCGCCGTTCGTCACCCAGTTCTTCACCCCGTTGATCACATAGTCGTCACCATCGCGCACCGCCGTGGTCTTCTGCGCGGCGGCGTCCGAGCCGGCGCCGGGCTCGGAGAGCGAGAAGGCGCCCAGGGCGCGGCCCGAGGCAAGCGGGATCAGCAGCTCCTGGCGCTGCGCGTCGCTGCCGAACTTCTCGATCCCGTAGCAGACGAGCGAGTTGTTCACCGACGCGATCACGCCGAGCGAGGCGTCTACCCGGCTCAGCTCCTCGATCACAATCGCGTACGACATGTAGTCGAGCGCCGCGCCACCATACTCCTCGCTCACGGCCACGCCCATCAGCCCCAGCTCGCCCATCTTGCGCACAAGCTCGCCGGGCCAGAGCGCCTGCTCGTCGCGCTCGGCAACCGTGGGCCGTGCCTCCTGCTCCACGAACTGCCGCACCATGGCGCGCAGCATCTGCTGGTCGTCGCTCGGCTGGAACTGCATGCGAAACTCCTTGTAGCTGCCTTGCCTCATTGCTACCATCATTCTACGCCCGCCCGCCGCTGTGGGCAACTACAGGCCCAATTTGTACAAAGTGTACAAATGAAATCGTGTTCACCTTGTTGCTTTTGTACAAGCAGCCTGTTATACTCATGCCATCGCGGCCCTTGTGTCGCGCACCCTGGGGGCGGCAGCGCAGCCGCACAGGGCGAGCCAACGACGTATCTCATTTGTTCAGGAGCAGACCATGCAAAACGGTAGCTACGCCCAGCTCAGCCCCGAGTCGGTTATTCACAAGCTTCCTGGGGCCCGCGCCCTGCTGCGCGAGGCCCGCATTGATAGCAGTTCAGGCATGCGTCTCAGCGACGCCGCTCTCGCCGCGTCGGTGAACACCGACGAGCTGCTCGCCATGATCGAGGATCGGCTGCGCCGCCAGGCCCGCCGCGCCCGCCAGCCCCAGCCCGTGCTGCTCCAGCCCGTGGAGCGCTACGAGGAAGAGTTCGAGCTCGTCTAGACCAGAGTAAGCTTCGGGGAAGGCAGCCTTCCCGACGCGCTTGCGTAACAGGCGAGGGAGTTGGAGCAATCCACCCCCTCGCCTTTTTGCGTGTCCGCCCCGCCCAGGGCCCATGTCATAAGGGTGAAAGGCGCCCATGTCATTCCGAGCGCAGCGAGGAATCTATTCCAGGTGTGCCAGCAAGACCCTTCGCTGCGCCTGCGGCTCCGCTCAGGGTGACAGATCCATGACCTCCTGGTAATATCAGTCGCGGAGCTTGGCCAGCTGGCTGTAGCGAAAGATGATCACCACCCGCTCGGCGCCGTAGCGCGCCTGTGCGCCAGTGAAGATCGCGCCGTCGTGGCCGTTCCGGTCGAGCCACCACTCGGCCGCCGTAGCCGGGTCGAGGTCGAGCCCGAGCGCACGGGCCTGCTCGCGGATGCGGCCTAGCTGGCCGGGCCAGTCGTCGAGCTGGCAGCTGAAGGGCTGCTCCAGGCGTATGCGGAAGCGCTCGGGCTGCTGTCCGGCGAGCAGCCTGCGCCACCAGGGGCGCTCGCTCGGGCTCGGCTCGCTTAGCGGGATCAGCGTGCAGCCCCGGCCCACGGGCGTATGCTCCTGGTACAGCTGGCCGTAGTATGAGCGGTAGGCGCCAGCTGCCTGCGAGCCGGAGACCCACTCCGCAGCGGCGCGCGCGTCCAGCAGCTCGGGCTGCTCGGCGAGATCGCGCAGGCGCGGCACCCTGGGCGGCGCCATAAGCTGGATCTGGGGCAGCGGCTGATCGACGAGCGGGTTGTCGTCTGCGTCGCGCCACTCGGCGGAGATCACGCGCATGGGGCCGTCGCGACGCAGGCCGAAGCGGAAGCCGCGCCGCTCGCGGCCCTCCGCGCTGCTGTGCGAGCTGGCCTCGATCTCCACCGCGAGCTGTAGGCCAGCGCCACAGCCCTCGGCGGGGAACCAGCGTATGGCGGCGCGGAACAGAAACACCGTGGTGTCACCCTCGGTTGCGCTGCCGGCGGTGTGCCAGCCGCGCCCGATCTGCCCGCTCCAGCCCTTGCTCACGGCGCGCAGCGGGGCGTAGAGCGCCACGATCTCGGCGGGGCCGGGGGGTACGTCGCGGTCCCAGAGGCCGGGCGGCACGGCCCCGGAGGATGGCAGGCGCACGGTGCCGCCCACCACCTGCTGCTCGACGCGGGCGTTGGGCAGGCGCACGGTGGGGCCAGTCGAGGCGGCGGGCTCATGCGCCTCAGGCTCATCCGCGCCCGCGTGGCCCGTGGGCGCCCCGCACTCCACACAGAAGCGTGGCGCGCCGGGCGGCAGCGGTGTGCCACAGTGGGGGCAAAACTTCGGGCGGCGCTGCTCCAGGCTCGTCATGGTCGCTCCAGGCTGGCGCTGGCACACCGCACTCATTGTAATGCACGCGTCTAGAATAGGGGCCGCGCCACCCAGGGTGCGGCGGATGAGCGTGCGAACCCGCAAGTAATCCGCAGATTACGCAGATTACGCAGATTGTTCCGCAATTGCCCAGCCATTGGGCAGCCGTCGGCACGGCGTGGCCCGGTTCAGTACATGGGCCGGAAATCTGCGCAATCTGCGTAATCTGCGGATAGATTCAGATCAGTACGCCAGCAGCGCCCGCGCCGCCTTGAGAATGCTGGCTGCACCAGGGCGGTGGGCGTCCTCCAGGGGCGGGCTGTAGGGCACGGGCGTGTCGGGGCCGGCCAGGCGTGTGATCGGTGCGTCGAGCTGCTCGAAGGCGTGCTCGGCGATCAGGGCCGCCACCTCGCCGCCCACGCCGCAGGTGCGGTTGGCCTCGTGGACGATCAGGACCTTGCCGGTTTTGCGCGCCGCCGCCAGGATCGCCGCCTCGTCTAGCGGCTTGAGCGTGCGCAGGTCCAGCACCTCCACGCTGCGATCCTCGCGCTCTAGCTGCGCCGCCACTGCCAGCGCCTCGTGGAGCATAGCGCCATACGTGATGATCGTCAGCTCCTCGCCCGCGCGGCGCGTGGCCGCCTTGCCGATCGGCACCAGGCCCGCCTCGCCCTCGGCCACGGGGCCCTTGAGCGAGCGGTAGAGATACTTCGTCTCGTAGTAGATCACGGGGTTGGGGTCGCGGATGGCGCTGATCAGCAGGCCCCAGGCGTCGGCGGGCGTGGCGGGCGCCACCACCTTGAGGCCGGGCGTGTGGACGAACCAGGCCTCGTTGCTCTGGGAGTGGAAAGGGCCGGCGCGTAGCCCACCTGCGCCGGGGGCGCGCAGCGTGATCGGCACAGGCTGGCCCCAGCGGTAATGGTTGGTGGCGGCGAACTGCACGATCGCGTCGAAGCCGGTGGAGATAAAGTCGGCGAACTGCAGCTCCACAACGGGGCGCAGGCCCTCGAAGCTCATGCCCACGGCGGCGTAGAGCATCGCCAGCTCGGCCATAGGCGTGTCGATCACGCGGTCTGCGCCGAACTCCTCGAACAGGCCCTGCGTCACCTTGAAGGCCCCGCCGTACGCGCCGATGTCCTCGCCCATCAGCAGCACCGCCGGGTCGCGCCGCAGCTCGTAGCGCATCGCCTCGCGGATCGCCTCCAGATACGAAAGCTGCCGCCCTGTGGCATGATCATCGGCGAGCACGGTCTCCTGGCGGTGGATACGCTCGTCCCATGTCATAGAGCCTCCGACGAATACAGCGCAATGCAAAATGCAAAGCTGAATGCAAAATGCAAAGCTGAATGCAAAATGCAAAATGCAAAATGCAAAAGAGCACATCTAGCGTGTGTGGCTGCGGGTTGCCACGATGATCGCGCCCAGGACGCGGGTGATCTCGTCGCACTCGGCCAGCATTGGTACGAGGCGATCTTTTGCTACGAGCTCTGTCTCAGCGACGAGCCGCAGCCAGTAATGCGTCTCACGCGCCTCCTTGAGCGAGATGGAGCACTTGGCTACGAAATCCGCCCTGGAGTGGCCTGCCTTCGCCTCCTCAAGATTTGCCCCTACCGATGTGCCAGAGCGAATCAGCTGGCGTCCTAGCGTTCTGCCCACCCCCGGTCGCTCATCGAGATGCTGGCACAGCCTCACAACCCGCACCGCAAACCGAAAGCTGCGCTCCCTAATCTCCCCCCCACCATCGTATGTTCCCACTGCCACCTCCAATGCCATCACGTTCGACATTTTGCATTCGTTTGCGTTCTGGCATTTTGCATTTTGCATTTTGCATTTTGCATTTTGCATTTTGCATTGCGCTGCATTTTGCGTTCACGCATAGACACCGTCGGTGACCGACCCAGGTTCCGGGTACGGGCTCTGCTCCGCAAACGCCTGGGCCTCGTCCAGCTCCTGCTCGATCTGGGCGAGCAGCGCTGCCAGGGCGTCGTCGTCGAGCAGGCCGCGCTCGCGCAGGCGGGCCTCCAGGTGGGTGATCGGGTCGCGCTGCGCCCACTCCGCCAGCAGCTCGGGCGGCACATAGGCCTGGTTGTCGTGGATGGCGTGGCCGCGCATGCGCATCGTTTTACACTCGATCAGGCTGGGGCCGCCGCCCGCTCTGGCGCGCTCCACGGCGGCGGCGACGGCCACGTACACCGCGCAGAAGTCGTTGCCGTCTACAATCAGGCCGGGCATGCCGTAGGCGGCGGCGCGCTCGGCCAGGTGCTCGATCCGCATCTGGCGCGTGAGCGGCGTGGAGTAGGCGTACTGGTTGTTCTCGCAGATCAGCACGGCGGGCAACTGGAACACGGCGCCCCAGTTCATGGCCTCGTGGGCCAGTCCCTGGCTGGCGCTGCCGTCGCCAAAGAAGCCGAGCGCCACACGCGGCTCGCCCTTCAGCTTGATGGCGTGGGCCATGCCCATAATCACTCCGAGCGAGGCGGGCAGGTGGCTGATGAAGCCCACAATGCCGTGGCGCAGGTCGCCCATGCCATGTAGGTTCGCGTCGCGCCCACGGCTCACGCCGGTGGCCCGGCCAAGGTACTGGGCGAGGATGCGGCGGGGGTGCAGCCCGCGCACCAGGTATGCGCCCAGGTCGCGGTGCATGGGCGCACAGACGTCGTGAGGGCCAAGGGCGAGGCTGGCGGCTACGCTAATCGCCTCGTGGCCGATCTGCGAGAAGTAGCCGCCCACGATCTTGCTCTGCTTGTGCAGAAAGGTGCCGCGATCATCGAGCGCGCGGGCCAGCCGCATAAAGTAGTGCGCGCGGGCCAGCAGGTCGGGGGGAAGCTGCATCGCTGTTGCTCCGCTATCGGGAGGGATGCGGCTATTGTAGGGGAACCACTGCGCGGGCGCAAACGTTGTGACCGGGTGACCGGGTGACCGGGTGACCGGGTGACCGGGTGACCGGGTGACCGGGTGACACCTAACGGGACACCCAGAGTTGTCAGCGGGACATACGTTTTCCGTGGGCCGCCCAGCTTCGCCGTCAGGTGTCACCTTGTCACCCGGTCAGCCCAAGCGTAGCGAGGGCCAGTCACCCGGTCAGCCCAAGCGTAGCGAGGGCCAGTCACCCGGTCATCTAGTCAGTGCGATGTCACCTTGTCGCGAGCATACCCAATAAGGTAGAATGCCTTATATCAAACCCACGGCCTATGCGGCGGTCGCCGCGCCAACGCGCCGCCGTAGCTGAAAGTTCGCCTATGCCGCGCCTCTCCTTTATCTACCCCGAGATGCTGTGGCTGCTGGCGGCCCTGGCCCTGCTCTGGGGCCTCGCCTTCCTGCCGCCCCACCGCCTCAGCCCGCTGCGCTTCTGGGCGAGCCTCGGCCTGCGCAGCGCCCTCGCCCTGGCGCTTGTCTTCGCCGTGGCGGGCATTCAGCTCGTGCTGCCTGTTGATCGCCTCACCACCGTGTTTCTGCTCGATGGCAGCGACTCGCTGCCGCCCTCCACGCGCGCCCAGGCCGAGACCTTCATCCAGGAGGCGCTCCAGCAGATGCCGGACGACGACCAGGCTGCGATTGTGGTCTTTGGCGGCAACGCCCTGGTGGAGCGCGCCCCCAGTGAGGAGCTGCGCCTTGGCCGGATCAGCTCGGTGCCCATCGCCACGCGCACGAATCTTGAGGAGGCCATCCAGCTCGGCCTCGCACTCTTCCCCGCCGATGCCGAGAAGCGCCTGGTGCTGCTCTCCGATGGCGGCGAGAACGCGGGCCAGGCCGTGGAGGCCGCCCGCCTTGCCGCCGCCCGCAATGTGCCGATCGACGTGGTGGATCTCGGCATGACCAACACCGACGCCGAGGTGCTGATCGGTCGCCTTGAGTCCCCCGCCGGCGTGCGCGAGGGCCAGGAGGCCACGATCACGGCCAGCGTGGAGAGCAGCGTGGCCCAGAGCGCCGTGGTGCGCCTGCTGGGCGACGGCGGCGTGATCCAGGAGCAGCGCGTGCAGCTCCAGCCCGGCGCCAACGAGGTGCCTTTCACCGTCGTCGTGAGCGGCACCGGCTTCCAGCGCTTCCGCGTGCAGGTGGAGCCTGAGCGCGACGGCCGCCCCCAGAACAACGAGGTCGCCGCGCTGATCCAGGTGCAAGGCCCGCCCCGCGTGCTGCTTGTGGCAAGCGACCGCGCCGACGCCCTGCCGCTCGCCAATGCGCTTCAGGCCACCAACATGGTCCCCGAGATCCTCGCCCCAGAGGTGGTCCCCGCCGATCTCGCCGGCCTCAGCGCCTACGAGGCGGTGGTGCTGGTGAACGTGCCGGCCCGCGCCCTGCCCGTGGGCACCATGGCCGCACTCCCCGACTATGTGCGCGATCTCGGCAAGGGCCTGCTGATGGTGGGCGGCGAGGAGAGCTTTGGCGTGGGTGGCTACGGCCGCACGCCCGTCGAGGAGGCTCTGCCGGTCTACATGGATGTGCGCGACCGCGAGGAGCGCCCTGATCTTGCGATGGTCTTTGTGATCGATAAGTCTGGCTCGATGGACGCCTGCCACTGCGCCAACCCGGATCGCGGCAGCGCCCAGCTTCAGTCGGCTGGCGAGCGCAAGGTAGACATCGCCAAGGAGGCCGCCGCCCAGGCCGCCGCCCTGCTCGGCCCCCACGATACGCTCGGCATCGTCACCTTCGATAGCCGCGCCTTCCAGAGCCTGCCGCCCACCGAGGGCGCCACGGTGGAGCAGGTGGTCGAGGCCATGGCCGAGGTCGAGCCGCGTGGATCGACGAATCTGCGCTCCGGGCTCCAGGAGGCCGAGGAGCTGCTTCAGGGCGTAGACGCCCGCCTCAAGCATGTGATCCTGCTCACCGACGGCTGGGGCTCCGGCGGCGATCAGATCGACATCGTCGAGCGCATGCGCGCCCAGGGCGTGACGCTTACGGTGGTGGCCGCAGGCGGCGGCTCGGCCGACTATCTGGAGCGCCTGGCTGTAGCTGGCGGCGGGCGCTACTACCCCGTCGTCGATATGGCCGAGGTGCCCCAGATCTTCGTGCAGGAGACGATCACCACGGTGGGCAACTACATCGTGGAGCGCCCCTTCAGCCCGGTGGCGATCGGCGAGAGCCCGGTGCTCGCGGGCCTCGGTGGCCTGCCCCAGCTCTATGGCTTCAACGGCAGCACGCTCAAAGACAGCGCCCGCACAGTGCTTCAGACCGACGACGAGCAGCCGCTGCTCGCAACCTGGCAGTTCGGCCTGGGCCGCAGCGCGGCCTTCATGAGCGACACCAAGGGCAAGTGGGCTAACGACTGGGTGCGCTGGGAGGGCTTCCCGCGCTTCGCCAGCCAGCTGCTCGGCGTGGTGCTGCCCGTGCAGGGCGGCCAGGAGGTCAACACCGAGGTGACGGTCTCCGGCGGCGAGACGGTGGTGCGCCTGACGACGAGCGAGGGCCAGGAGAATCTTGCGGTGACGGCCACGCTGATCGGCACCGATGGCACCCGCCGCGAGGTGAGCCTGCCGCAGGTTGGCCCGAGCGCCTACCAGGGCCGCATCGAGAGCCCTACGCCCGGCACGTACCTGGTGCAGATCAGCGGCACCAGCGCCGACCGCGTGGTGCTCCAGGAGACGGCAGGCCTGGTGGTGCCCTACTCCTCGGAGTATCGCGGCGCCCAGGCCAACCCGGCGCTGCTCGCCGAGCTGTCCGCGCTCACGAGCGGCGCCAGCATCAGCGCCGCCAGCGACGCGTTTAAGCCCGTGGAGGGCGGCGTGACGCGCGCCCAGGAGATCGGGCTGCCCCTGCTGATCCTGGCGCTGCTGCTGCTGCCCCTGGACATTGCGGCGCGCCGCCTGATGCTGCGCCGCAGCGACTTCGGCGCCGCGCGCAGCTGGGCTGCCAGCGTGGCCACCCGCCCCGCGCCCGCTCCGCTCCCCGCCGACCCAACGCTGGAGCGGCTGGCCGGGGCCAAGCAGCGCGCCAACGCCAGCAGGGCCACCCCGCGCCCCGCCGCAGAGGACAGCGGCATAGGCCCACCACCCCCGGCGCCGCCGCCAACCGCATCACCCACAGCGCCAGCATCCACAGCCGCGCCAGCGTCGGAAGACCCACTGGTGCGGCTGCGGGCCGCCAAGGAGCGCGCGCGCAGACGGGCCTCCGGCGGAGAGTAGCCGTTTCTGACGACCGACGACGGACGACCGGGGGGCACGTCTGATGGAGCGTAAGGGAGCCCCTTGTAGGCGCCCAGCCCCTTGTGGGCGCCCAGCCCATACAAATCGCGCACACCTGCGCGGTCGGAGTACTAATGCAGCTGGGTAGGCGCTGAGTCTGTGGGGGTAGGCTCTGGGCGCACGCGCCAGAGCGCTGCCGCGATCACTACGCCAGTGACGAGGAAGACACAGCCGAAGATAACGGCGAGCGTGCGCGGCGAGAGCCCTGCGTCACGCGCGGTGCCAGCGATGAAGGCCGAGAGCGCAGTGGCCAGCGTGAAGGCGGCGTACTCCGTGGCGAACACGCGCCCGAGCAGCCTGTCGGGGGCGCGCGCCTGGAGCAGCGTGGTGCTGAAGACCCACTGGACGCTCCCGCCGATGTGGGCGAAGAAGATGCAGAGCGCGCAGAGGGCCAGAGTGGGCGCGCCGCTTAGCAGTATGTAGCCGAGTCCGGTGATCCAGAAGGCCACGGCGATGCTGCGGCGCATAAATTGCGCGCCGTCGCCGCCGATGCGCAGCGCCAGGAATGGCCCGATCCCGGTGCCGATCCCGCGCGCCGCGTAGAGCAGCCCAATGCTGATCGCCCCGTCGCGCCCCAGCGGGAACAGCTCGCGTCCAAATAGCGTGAGCAGGAGCAGCACGCCGCCCGCAAGACTCCACAGCCCCTTCGTAAACGTCAGCCAGAACAGCTCGTAGTGCGTAAAGACATACCGCAGGCCCTCGCGCAGCTCGGCGAGCGCCCCGCCCACGCCACGCTGGACAGAAGCGCTCGCTCCGCCAGTCTGCCCACCGTCCACCGTCCGCCGTCCACCGTCTGGCACGCGCACCGTAGCGATCAGCGCCGCCGAAAGCAGAAACGAGGCTGCATCCAGCAGGAAGGCCGCCTGCACACCGAGCGTGCCGGCCACCAGCCCACCAATGGCGGCGCCGATGGCAAGCATGGCCGACCATGTGGCCCCGCTGATGGCATTGGCGGACACCAGCTCCTCGCGTCGGCAGAGGCTCGGAATGATCGCGGAGCGGGCGGGCTCAAAGAACGAGGCGAGCGCCGTCTTGGCGATCACGGCGCTGTAGAGCAGCCAGAGATCCTCGGGGCCGTTCACAAACAGCAGCAGCAGCACGAACACGGCGCGGCCAATGTCGCTGGCGATCAGCACCAGCTTGCGCGGCAGCCGATCTACCACGACGCCGGCGAACGGTCCGACGATGGCGCCCGGCAGGAACTCCGCCAGGAAGAGCAGCCCCACGGCCTGGGCAGAGCCAGTGAGCCGCAGCATCAGCGCGAAGAGCGCGATGTTGTCGAGCCAGTCGCCGAGCTGGCTCACCACCTGGCCATACCAGAGGCGGCGGAAGTTGCGATTCTCGCGCAGGACCGCCAGGTAGCCAACCGAGGTGGTCGTCATCAGTCGCGGCTGCGCTGCTTCATGGCGCGCTCGATCGTGCGGTCGGCGTCGCGCTTGGCGATATCCTCGCGCTTGTCGTAGGATTTCTTGCCACGGGCGACGCCGAGCTCAAGCTTGACGCGGCGGCCCTTGAAGTACAGCTTCAGCGGCACGAGCGTCAGGCCCTTCTGGCGGATCAGGCCGTCGATGCGCTTGATCTCGCGGCGGTGCAGCAGCAGCTTGCGCGGCCGGGTTGGCTCGTGGTTGTAGTGCGTGCCCGCCTGCTCGTAGGGCGAGATATGCGCCTCGTAGAGGTAGGCCTCCTCGCGGTAGACGCGGGCGTAGCTGCCGCGCAGCTGCACGCGGCCGCTGCGCACCGACTTGATCTCGCTGCCGGTGAGCACGATGCCTGCCTCGAACGTCTCCTCGATGTCGTAGTCGTGGCGGGCCTTGCGATTATCCGCCACCATGCCGGGCGGGGGCTGTTTTCCGGCCATACCAGCTCTCACAAAAAGCAAAGTGGAGGGCCGCGCCCCCCACTCGCATCGAACGCTACCACGATTATAACACGCCAGGTGCGGCGTATGGTTTCGGGCGCGCGCTTGCCTGGCGGCTGAAGCCGCGGCGAGGCGTGCCGAAGCCCGCCTGCGCGGGCTCAGGCAGCCCGCGCAGCGGGCTTCGCTCCGCACCAGCCGGGCGCTTCAGCGCCACGGCGTGCCGATGGAAGCAGCGCCCAGAAACAATACGTCGCACCCCGGTCGGCTCGCGATCGGTTGTGAGAGCGCGGGCGACGGGCTTGCGGCGTTACCCCCATCCGCACGCCGGGGCGCCGAGCGCCCGGCTATGGGGTAAACAACGCTCGCCTGCGCGCCCTCACGAGCCCGCGCAGGCGGGCTTTGCTTCACCTAAGCCTGCGGCTTCAGCCGCCAGGCAGCCCCTGTGGTCGAGCTACGGTGAGCCCGGCCCACCAGACAAAATCCTGGAGCGTCGCCTGATCCAGGCCGAGCTGTCGGAGCTGACCCTGGCTGCGCCGGATCTGCTTAGGCATGGGCCGCCCGGCCCGCCCTGTTCACGCTGCTGTGTATGCATCTGTTCACGCTCGCCGCGTACGCTGTCTTCGCAAGGTGTTGTTTCTTGGCATAGTGTAGATGGATGTATCGTGACCAAACCTAGGCTTGCCGTTATCATCAGCAGCACGCGCGCTACCCGCTTTGGCGAGAAGCCGGCCCGCTGGATCTTTGAGCTGGCGTCCGCGCGTCCGGACATAGATGTCGAGATTCTGGATCTGCGTGATTTCCCCATGCCGTTCTTTGATGAAGTGGCATCTAACGCCTGGGCGCCAAGCACAAACGAGGTTGCCCAGCGCTGGCAGCAGCACGTCGCTACGTTCGATGGCTATATCTTTGTCACTGCGGAGTACAACCACAGCATCACGGGCGTGCTGAAGAACGCACTCGATTATGCCTCCGCCGAGTGGAAACGCAAGCCGGCCGCCTTTGTCGGCTACGGCGGCGTGGGCGCGGCACGGGCGATCGAGCATCTGCGCCTGATCGCGGTCGAGCTACAGATGGCGCCGACACGGGCCGGCGTGCATATCCAGGGCGCCGATTTTATGGCGGTTGCGCGGCAGGGCAAGCCTTTGTCGGAGCTCGAGTATCTGCAGCCGCTTGCCAAGGCCATGCTTGACGATCTGGTCTGGTGGGCGAACGCGCTCAAGACGGCCCGCGCGAACTCGTAGTACCCACACGGGCGCGCTCACCATGTGTGCGCCGGGCTCCTGGCGGTGCTCAATCTGCATTCTGCAATCTGCAAGCTTGCCTTCCGCAGTATAATTGGGTTATCTACGATAGCTGCGGAGACAGTGCCCATGGAAGATAGAGAGCTGCTGGCGGGTTACCACCGTTACCGGCAGAGAATCTCCGCCTCGCAGTCCGAGCTTGCCGTCCTCGCACGCGCCCAGACGCCGAGCACGCTCTGGATCGGCTGCTCGGACTCGCGTGTCATCCCCGAGCAGATTACCGACTCGGACCCTGGCGAGCTCTTTGTGCTGCGTAATATTGCGAATATTGTGCCCCCGGTCGGCTCCGACGACACGGTCGGCGCCATTAGAGAAAACTCCTTTGTAGCTGGTACGGCATTGCCACGGCGCGGGGACCGCCTGCTTTAGCTGGCGGGGGAAGCGCCGGGTTGTCAGTTTGCTGTAAAAACGCTGTGCATATGGTATACTACTCGTATGCAACGAACGATACGCCTGAAGTTAACCCCGTCGCTCGCACAGGCAGACCGCCTTGCCGACACGAGCCGCCTGTTCACGGCGGCGTTTAACGCGGTGTGTCAGGTCGGGTGGGAGCAGCAGATCACCAACGGCGTCGCGCTGCATCACGCAACCTACTACCCCACGAAGGCCGACTACCCGACGCTGGTGTCGGATCTGCTGGTACAGGCACGGGTCAAGGCCACCGAAGCCGTCAAGAGCGCGTTCGCACTCCAAAAGCAAGGGCGCAAGGTCAGGATGCCCGCGTCCGACGCCTGCCCGCCGCGCTACAACCTGCATACCTACCGCGTGGATTGGGAAAGTCAGACCGTGCGGATGAGCACCACGGGCGGGCGGCAGACCATCCGCTTTCACGTGCCCAGCTACCACGCCCACGACGCGGGCTATCCCGTGGATACCGCAGACCTGATCAACCGGCGCGGTGTCTGGTGGCTGCATGTGGTCGTGACGGTGCCCGCCCCGGTCGTACCGCCGACTGATGCGGTTGTCGGCGTTGACCTGGGTATCGCCCAACCCGCCGTCACGAGCACCAACCGCTTTCTGGGCAAGCCCGCATGGAAGGCGATTGAGGGACGGCTGTTCTACCTCAAGCGGCAGCTTCAGCGCAAGGGCAGCAAGAGCGCCACGCGGCATCTGCGGAAGGTGCGCGGGAAGCAGGCCCGCTTTCGCCGTGATTGCGATCACGTCCTCTCCAAGCAGATTGTACGGGCGGCGCTCCCCGGCGCAACGCTGGTGCTGGAGAACCTGACCGACATTCGCAAGCGGTCGAAGATCAAGAAGCAGACCCGCACAAGCCGCCGTATCCATGCCTGGTCGTTTGCGCAACTGAAGTCCTTTATCGCGTACAAAGCCGAGGAACGGGGTTGTACGGTGGCTGGGGTTGATCCCCGGCATACCTCGCAGACCTGTAGCTGCTGTGGGCATGTCGCCCGCAACAACCG
>ENA-ORBV01001347-ORBV01001347.1-microbial-mat-metagenome-genome-assembly--contig:-NODE-1347-length-54848-cov-16.422340_pt1 | contig 54848 bp, 74 predicted proteins | sample MGYA00237777_ERZ505514 | MGnify/ENA primary metagenome ERZ505514 (study PRJEB26160, sample SAMN06269048) | microbial mat metagenome | isolation source: Oligotrophic lake microbial mat | place... | reverse complement strand
GAAGCGTAATCGTTTTTGAACGAACAATTCTGACCTCTCTCATCGTAATCGTAAACGGAAGCGTATTGCTCGTGTCCTTGTTCCGCTTCATATCTATTTTGGTGATCAACATATTGCTGTAGGTGGTTAATCCACCCTCAACGGTTATAAGGGCCGCGCCTTCCCATGCAGCTTGAAGTTTTTGAATCGCATTTGTTACGCGACCACCGTCATTTGTGATCGTATTACTAATTTTTGCGGCAATAGTGGCAAGTCCACCTGTCGCAATGGCGGATGCGATATTGTTTCTCGAAGATCTACCCATGATACCGCCCACGAGTCCGGCTACGTTTCCGATAAGCGTGCTTTGAAGCGTAAGAGGATGATTCGTAATGATACAATTTAAAACAATTTCTCTCGGCTGAATCGTCACATGATCCGCAATAGTAGATCCATCCTCAATGGGACTTTCAGTCAGTGTGCTTGTATACGATGCGGTCTCTTCGATCATGGCTTCAATTTCAAGAAGGTTGATAGCCGTGGGTTGACCTAAATTATTAACCCGACTTGTGTCAGGAATAGACAAGCGAACTTTATTTCGCCGAAACGCTGGCACTAATTCAAAGATGCTAGGCATTATTGCACCACCGATGGCTCGAACTCTTCAAACGTTGAGCTGAGTTTTTCCATTTCACCGCTTAATACTCCACCCAAGTACTGTCCTACATCATCTGGGTTGGTGCCTGGCGGAACGGTTGCATTTATCGTGACGTTTGCTGTGTTAGATTTCACTCCTCCACCCGCCTGTGTGAGGTCGTTTTGTGAGCCACCAAAAAATATCTTCGACGCTCTGTCTGTGAATGAACCATCTTTAGTAAAATCTCTAAGAGCGGTTCCTATATCCCCTGTGGCAAAGAATGCTCCAATCGCATTTCCTGCATCAATAAGAAGGCGAGGAAAAGCCAAAAGGTATTCAGTGATAATTCTAAAAGAGTCTGAAATTGTTGCAAGAATGGGGCTGCTCATGGCGAGTTCATTATTCCATCTAATCCAACCATCAACCAGTCGACCGATAAGTGAATCCCCACCGTTAAGGAAAACCCAGAGATCCTCCATCACAAGCAGAAGGGCCCCTATCGCGGCAACCCAACCGACCACCGTAAGCGCCGCCGTAGTAAATAGTGCGGCTATAATTTTGCCGACCACTATTACTTTTGCGATAATGAAGGAAAGACCGCCGAACGCTAAAACTAAACCGACAACAATACCCGCAAGTCGAATGATAGGGCCAATGACAGCATCGTTTTCAGCAATCCATTTTCTCACCCCAGCAATAATGTCCGCAATTCTTGAGGCAGCATTGGTAAGGGGCTGAAGAAATGGAGTTCCAAGAGTTGAGCCTAGAGCTGAAAGCGCGCGCATGAGTCTTGTAGTTTGTTCTCCAGCTCCCTGCATGAGCTCTTCGAATTGTTCGTTAACAACATTCGTGCCCGTCACATCTTTTGTAATCGAACGAAGCTCTTTACTTCCCTTTTTTAAAAGTTGACCGAATACCGTAGCGCCCTGGGCTCCAGCTAGTTGCTGAAGGACAAAATCCTTCTGAACGTCCGTCATCCCAGCTGTCGCCGTTTCTAATTGAGAAACAACGTCGATAAAAGAAACAAACCTTCCGTTTGCGTCCAACATATTTAGACCAAGCTTATTAATAATATCCTGTGCCTCGGCTGATGGCTTGATGAAAGTATTCATCACCTCTGTAAGTGATCCCATCGCCCTTCGAGCTGGAATACCGCTATCTTCTAGTGATCCGAGAATGGCTGCAAACTCTTCTACAGTCGTATTGGTTCGTGCAGCAATGGGCCCAATACGAACCATCGCCTGCGAAAGTGATTCAAAACTAGCTGTGGTCCTTATTGTGGTTGCTTGTACAACATTTGCAATGCGATCAATCTGATCGAAGTTCCCAAAGAGCTGCTGTGAAATTTTTCCGAAACTATCAAAAGCTTGTGCGCCGTCTACTTCGGCGACTTTTGCTAACTTTAGAATGACTTCATTTAGTTTTTCAAACTTCGCCGAAGCCGGATCAATCCCTCTGTCAATTGCCTGAGCAAATACCTTAGCAGCGTCGGCAGTCGACACGCCGAGCGTTTCCGAAACCCTAAGAGCCTGTTCCTGTAGTTTTCCTGCAAGATCATCAAATGCCTTTCCGGTGAGACCACTCTCAAGAGCCGCACGACGAACCTGTGCCTGTGTTTTTGCGGCCAAAGCTGTGACACCTGCTATTGCCGCTCCAGCAGCTAAACCAAATTTTAAGGCTGCAGATTGCAGTCCTTCAAGTTGTTTTTCGAGATTCTTAAGACCTTCATTATCAGTCTGGAATGAAAGTTTTGTGACAAGTTCTCTGAGAATCATTTCGGCTTCCTCCCGTGCGCTTTTCGCATGGCCTCAGCTTGTATATCCAAGGCTTCATGCGCTTCCATAAGATCATTAAGACTCCAATGGGTCTCAATCTCTGTGAGAGTCGCTATTTTCGAGAGGACGATTCGCCAAACTGCCCAGTTAACGGCTCCTTGAAGCTGCTCCCCTTCACCCCGTCTAGGATGCCGAGCAGGTCTTCTAAAAAATTGGAGTAATTCACCTCCAAAACCGCAACCAGTAACTTTAACAGGTGGCCAAGCTTGCCCCGAAAATCCAATTCAAAATTGATCTTGGCACCCTCACCCCTCAAAACACTTTCAATCAACTGCTTAGCCAGGGCCACGTTGGATTCTTTATCCATGCGAGAGAGAAGCTCTCCAATCGCTTTTCCAAAGAATTTACTCTGCTCGGACTTTTCTTTTACTCCAGCTCCACCCACAACGTCTTGAAGGGATGGGCCGAGAAGATTTCCGAGCTGCGTCAGGACTCGGATGGCTTTTGTCGTAGGGAATTGTTCAATTTTATAAACAATGCCGTCTACTTCTTTTTCAACCATCTCGATCATTTAATTATCCCGCCACGCTTGTGAAGTTTCCGCCAATGTATGAAGCAAGGCTGTCTGTTTCAAGAACCCATTCGCGGGTTCCAACTTCTTTTGAATATTCAGCAGAAGCCGGCTTAACGACCCAGGCCGTTTCAGCAGTATGCAGGCTTGATCCTTGGTTATCTTTTACGAAAACCGAGAACACGCCCTTACCTGTATTTTCATCAGCAATGTAAAGTCCGGATAAAATATCGTTGATCGATGAACCTTGTTGAACAGAAAACGTGAACCTTCCAGAGCGATTATTGCTCTTTGATCTCACGCCTTCTCCGTCGGCTCCGATACTTAAACTAAAGCTATCTTCATTTCTTTCAACGGTCAGATAGGATCCGTCGGCATATCCACTTACGATATTGCCTGCGATAATCATGCTGACTTCTTTTGGATTATATGTTTTTAGCATTTCTCATGTCCCCTTAAAGTGTGACCACGCCTTGAATTTCAGTTCTGTGAATAGCTCCAGCCAATTGTCCTTGGAACTTCACATCAGGAAGCAATCGATTGCCACGATCAATCGGGTCGATGTCCTGAACATCAGGAGCTGAAACCGTAGGAGCCGGATCAGCGCGTAAAATCCCTTGATTAATCGCGGTTTTCATTACGGCATCAATTTCATTTAAAATGATGTTCACACCAGCGTTGGTATAAGGAATTTTGGGAAGATTAACGAGTTGGAAGTAGACGCGCTCTTGAATGCGAGCACTAATAAAATCAACACCCCTCATAACGTCGATGTATTCACCGGACGCCATGTTTCCGTCTTGAGTGATGCTCACACCACCTACTCGGGTATAGATGTTCGCATTCTTACCAGTTCCTTGAGCATTACGAAGCGCAACCGCTTTTTCGCCAGGAGTTAGAACGTCAACCGCTACGCCGCTCAGGCTCTTATACGCCCAGGTTGCCTCACCAGGAGTTCGTGGGAGCATCATTCCCGCCCAAGCTGCATGAGGAAAGTCGGTTACTGGACCCTTCTTTGCAATGACTGCGGTTCGATCATATCCAGCAGCTTTTAAAACATAAGCAACATCCGTAGTTGAGGCAGCTGAAAAAATTGCATCATCCGTGCTCATTGCGAGGTGAATTTTCTTAAGGGCTTCGATATAGGCAGCAGCATCTTGAATGTGGGCTTGCGTTTCGGAATCTAAAAGTAAGCAGTACCAGTCGTCATCGATATTGCGAATGTCGTCGAGATTTACTGAAATTGCATCAGCTACTACCCACTTACCAATTTTGAAAACAGGCGGAACGAACGTTTGACTCAAAAGTTTTTGAGCCATGATATATTCATCATCAGCGGGTGCAAATACTGCGGCCACTGACTCAATATCCGTAAATGTTTGAACCTTTGGTGTTAATTTATTTGAACGCCCAAGAATCAACGGCACGCCAAACCCGGCTCTGCTTGGCAGAGAAGTTTGTCGATCAATCTGAACGTTAATGATTTGGTTTAAACTCATTGTTTCTCCCTACTGAATGTCAAAAGTTTCCGAGATGGTATCAGCCCCCTCGAACTCACTTTCCCCTTGAACTCGTTCGATCGCTCCAGTTTCTACGACCTGATTGTGTGCGAATCCAAAAACTAAGTCCATGTTACTTCTGTCCTGAAACCCTGTCTCTAGCAAACTCGACACGTCCTGAACCACGGGCTCGTTATGTACCGAAAGACCCGCTTTTCGCATCGATGCCCAAACTTCTGGATGATCTAAACCGTCGCGCATTTGCATAATAATTTGTGCTGCGGATGGTCGACCAAGGGCCTGAGTTTTCTCACTCGGTCCATAGGCCACAATTGAAACCGTCGCCGTCCTTTGCCCCCCGATAATTTTTGTGGTGTCGTCCTCTTCAAGCCAAGTGTCTTGACCTGTTTTCTGCGAAATCGCGGTGAATTGAAGTGTAACGTAGGGTTCGCCGGGTGGGCATGGACCCGCGCCGGGACGAAAGGAGTTTGCTCTAGACCAAATGACCGTGACGTCTGCCGGAGTGTTTTTATCCGCCCAGCCCCAAATAGCATCCTCTAAGTCACGATGGTTCAACGTCGACCCTTACCATTCTGCCTTTGTAATAAGACTGCCAGGCTTCAACCTGATCTACTTCGTACTGAGCGCCGTTATACATAACCAAGTCTTTAAGAGTTATTTGAAAGATCGTGAAAATATTGAAAAACTCCCTCGATCTTTGCCCCTCTTCCAAGCGCAGCAATTCAGTTCCACTTAATGGCTGAACATTTCCAACGAAGTTAAACTTATCCATTCCACTTGATACAGGCCGGCCCATTTCGAAGGTATAGGCCTTTTTCCGAGTGCATAAGAGCTTCACGCCCTTAGCGATTAGTGCTGAGCCTTTTACAAGATGGTAATTAAAATTCATCATTTAACCTCGAAATCAATCGAGCGTAACATCAGCCCGCTATCGATTAAAGGCTTTCCTCCGCCCTTAGCTGCCACGGTTCGTGGAGAAAGAGGCGCGGCCCATGAGGTAGCTGTATTAATTCTGCGCTGAATAAATTCGCGCATCATAAATCCTAGCTTCGTAAGCCCTTCTTTCACGCCAAGCTTACAGTCGACGATTTCGCCTAAAAGTTTATCCCGAGTGCGGTCGATTACGGCCCTATTCGTATCAAATGCAGAGCGCATAAAGGGACGCTCGGGCATGTTAACAGTGCCATATTCATTCCAGAAAGCCACTTGACCCACGCTGATTGAATCAGGGCCTGGATATTTCGTATCGTACGACTTTTCCAGGACCCCAATTACCACAAAGGAGGTGCGCAGCTGCTCAGTTTTTCCCACAAGCTTGTCATAGTTACCACGCTTTTCTTTAAACTCAATTCTCACGCTCATCCGGTAGATTATCCCTTCGATTATCGTGAATATCGCGGCTGAAGGATGGACTTACTCTATTCGAATCGGATTCGACCGCTTGTTTATCACCAACGTTAATGCCACCCGCAATAGGTGTTACATAAATACTCATTCTAACCCTAATTTGATCTGCGAGTGCTTTATACTGCTTTGCCTTCTCGGCGTTTTGAATACTAACTGAGCCAACCGATTCATTTGCAAATCGTGAGTACTTGGCCATAATTGCAAAGCACGCTTCAATCGAAGCCGTGCGACTACATCCACCAGCATTTAAAATAAAATAATTGAGTTCTTCGTCAGAAAGAATCTGATCGCATTCGTCCGTATCACCAAGGGTGAGTCGCACACGATCAAGGGTATTATTCGCGGGATCATTGGTATAAGTCCAAGTCAAGGAAGCTCCCCTAATTACGCGGAAGGCAGCTCTTCGCTCTCCGCTGTCTCTAACGGCTTCTTGCGAGGCCGACCGCCCTTATTCTTGAGCTTAATAAATTCAAGTTCTGGCTCAGTATCTGCTTCCCCATCGCGCTGCTCGATATAAGATCGCGAAAGATTGGCTCGAAGCACGTACGGACTCCACGTAGAGACATCAACGGATTGGCCGGGCTCGACTTCTCGAACCCGACCGTTTTCCGATACTCTCATAGATCTAAGAGCGTAATAATTCATTATGAAATTACGCTAGCGAAAAACACTCCCAAATCAGCAGCAATAAGCTTCTGATCGAAAGCGGCTTCAGCTTCAACACGATCACTCTTAAGATGCTCCATTCGGAACTTGCTCATCTGAACGCCAGCAGCGCCACCAAGCAAACCACTCCAAGTAAACGTATAACCAGCAGAAGGTTTACGAATACCAGGTGATTGTTCCGCGTACATCAACAATGCGTGCTTGCCAAAAATTTCAGCACCCACGAAGGCTTGTCCTTCTTTTGAAGTGTTATGGATTGCTTCAGCAACAACGTATTTTTCAACGTCAAAAGCCATAGCAAGCAACTGAGGAGTCACCATCGCTGGATTACCAGGAAGCGCCCCGCCAGAAATTCGGTTCAATACAGCAGCGTTATCACGAAGCGCATCATCGACTGATCCTGAAACAATCAAGACATTGGGCTTGCGGCCGGTCTTTCTTTTCATAGATCGAGCTTGAAGGCGAATGTTCTTGATTGGATCCGAACCAGTAGCATCCCATAAAGGAGATACAGTGATGTCGGTCGCAGTCGTAGAACCGGTCCATAAGCCTGTGGTGAAATATTTAGCTGCCCACTCTCGTTCTTTTCGAAGGAGAATTTGCTCCATTACAAACTCAGTGGCATCACGATCTGCATCGAGAGGCTCGTCTGTGTTCGCTCGCTCTTGATCGGCCACGTCTTTATGAAGCGCCCAAACGTCAGCGAAATATTGACCCGTAGTCATTTCGTAGCCCGATCCAGCGGACTCTTGTCCAGGACCACGCTTCTTCGCATCACTTCGGAACCACGCGTCTTTGTTGTAAATATAGTAAAGGTCACTCTGCTTAGACACCGGGATCGTCGGAAACACTTTATCAGCGATGAAATCTTCACGCCGATTCATGAACGCAATCGAGATGTTAGTCAGAGGACGGTTAACATGAACTGATCTTTGTGTAGGTTGGCTCATTTAATCTTTCCCCTTAATTAAGCGAGTTCATCGCCCAGTTGTAGTAACATTTCGAACACATCGTTAACAGCAGCGGGCGCAAGGCTCACTCCGATAACGAAATTCCCAGAAGCTGCGGGAACCAAAAGTCCAGCAGCATCAGCAGCAAGTCGAAGGCCAGCAGCAGAGATTGTCGCTCCACACTTGGCTTTCGATACACCACTACACGCAACTGAAGAAGCTTCGCCCACTAGCTTAGGATCGTTTTGCAGAATCCCAACTGAAAGCTCACCAGCACCAGAGAAATTGACGATATGATCGCCAGTTAATTTAACAGCATGAAATTGTTTCGCACTCAGATCAGCAGCTGCCTTAAGACCTGGAATTAATACTAAAATACCTTTGGAAGCCATTACGCTTTACCCCCTTCAACTTCATATTGATTGTAAAGCTTTTTGCCTTCGTCAGATTTCAAAACGATATCGATCGCTTCAGTCTTCTTTAGAGGCTTTGTGCTCTTCTCGATCATGGCGTCTGCCATTTTCTCTATTTTTTCCCAAGCAGAACCTGTTGCATGTTTAGCATCAGAGCCCTGGGTTTTCATAACTTCATTGCTTCTGAGAAGTTCTTCGGCGCTTTTCAGCACTTCAACAATTTTATCATAAGCTTTTGGAGCGGATTCTTTAACCGATTTCAATACGGGTCCGAATTGCTCGGCGCTGATCGAAAGGTTTTTGAATTGCTTCGCCTCTTCGATGAACTCCTTCGTCACTCGGACGTCTTCGCTCTCTTTGAATTTTTTTTGTAGTGTGTCGAGTTCCTTACGAAGCTCAACATTTTCTATTGCAGCTTTCTCAACCGCTTCGGCGGTTGCGTTACCTGCACCCTCTGCCGTAGCGACCTCGGGAGCTTTCGCACCTTCATTCGACTTGGCTTCGGGAGTTTCGATTTCTTTAATTTCTTCTTTAGACATCGTTTTTTCCCCTTTATTTTCTTTCAAAATACTCTGAAAGAATTGGTTAGCGGTTCCCTCCGGAACTAAATCCCGGATGGTCTGAATGAGGTGCTTTACCACGCGGGCGACTTGGTCGATCTCTGGCTCTACTCCATCCAAAACTTTTTCTTCTTTAACTTGGTCCATGAATTTTTCTATCAGCCCACTTATGCTCACGACTTGATCGCCGTCAGCACTTTTTATAAGAAAGAATTTTTTATTGTTCGCACCCTGAGGCACTAGGCTAACTTCTTCCGTTTCAATGTTTGAAAGCTTAAACTTGACCATGTTGCTGAAATTCTCTCACTAATTCGTCTTAACCGTCTAGAGGTTCTCTCGTCCCAGTGCCACCAATCGAAAAACTATTAATCTCTCCGGACTTAATTTTCTGCCAGGTGTCATCGTTTTCCACATGAACACCTAAAACCCAGCTCCCTGTTGTAATCGTTTCGTCGACCATCTTGAAGTCTTTTCTTGCGATGTAGCTTTCTACTGGAGTGGCTTTCTCTTCGCTCTCGTGCCCAAACTTGATGACTCGACTCTTTCGCATAAAGTTATGGGCGGTCTTTTCAATGTCTTCCGCGCTCATAATATCGCCCTGAAGATCCGCAACATCGGGCTCTAACACCACGCCGTAAATAAGGTGCTTTTCCTCATCCATTTTAAATATATTGGACTTTCTGAGTCCTAAGATCTTTTCCACTAATTCATCTATCCCCATCGGAGCCTCAGATGCGCCTAAATATATCGAATCCTGAAACTGACTTTTTTCGGAGTTCCACAGGCTTGCGGCCACTTTAATGGACTTGCCGACCATAATATTTTCGTCGGTCGTGAGTTCTGCAACAATGCGAGTTCCAGCGCCGTCCATTATGGAGAGTTTGAAAACCTTACCCTCCTTTTTTTCGACCAATAGATCTAAAGCAATGGTTGGTGTGAATTGGATGAAATTGGGATCCTCTTTGAGATAAGCACCCACCGCCGACTTGGCATAAATTCTATAGTCGAAATTTTCGCCCACCGATTCGGCCTTAGCCAAAATCTCGTCGTCATTTACAAAATAGATCGGCATAGATTTAAGGCTGTCCGATGCTGAAATAAGCTTGTCCACCACTTCACGCCGAGCAATGAAGTCTAGCGGCGTGATATCCTTATCAACATAAATCGCGTCAACTACCCTGAAATTAAGCCCATCATAAAAGCCATCTAATATAAAATCGGATTCAATCTTGGTTGCCTCGGCTCGTAGACCATCATCGGATTTATCGTTTCCATAATCCCCGTCAAAATAAAGGGCAATTTCGTCGCCCTCTTTCATAAGGTAACCCCTTTTAGCGTGGATGGAGGCGGTATAGATACCAACGGTTCCCCTTGCCTCGGCAAACTCTTTTAACTTCAAACTTTCGTCAATAGCGCCCAAATATCCAGACTGCTTAGGTTGTGAGAGATAGTTAGATTTTTTAAACGGAGCGATTTTTCTAATTGGCTTGCTCATAAACTTATCCCACCCCAAAGCTAATGGTATTCCATACGGCTTTAACTGTCTCTGTCCAGTTGTTAAGCTCCAAACTCCGATTCCTCAAATTCAATATGTATTCGTGTGATCCTAAATCCTTCGGCGGTTAAGTCATTCATTCCAAGCGTATCCATGACTTCGCGCAGTTCGTTAAGAATTTCTTCTTTAAGTTTTTTCTCTTCAAGCTTCTTTTCGATCAATGGAATTAACATTTGGCATATTGTGACCTTGCTCATAACTGTCTCTCCTCAGCAAATATCATTGTCAAAGCGCACCGGCAGTTAATATGACTCGGGGGTCCGTCGATGTATTCATCCGTGCCTGGCACATAAAATTGTTCGTCTAAACCCACCTCAACCGCATCCATGGGCTCACAGATTTCACAAAGACGATCATCGGGAGTCACGATCCACTGCTTTCGAGTTTCGGCAGCATTCACTACGCCCTGTTCTTTTGCCTGCTCCCATGTTTCTCGTTGGCCCGCATTTACAGCCTCTTGAAGTTCGTTTTGGGCTATCACTCTTGATCGGTAGGTGAGCTGTCGCTTTGCGTAGTCTTCCGTCAGTCGATCGATTCTTTCTTGCGAGAGATTGGCGATAAACTCACGATCAATTACGCGAGACGATCTTGTGCTTCTGATCAATGATTCCCGTTGAAACCCTGTTAATTTTCCAGGCACCACGTTTTCAAGCTTGGCTCGAAAGTTTTCAACCGCCGTTTGTTGCTGAGTCGTTAGGCCGATAGCATCCCTAATCATCAGCGCGGCTCGTCTTGGCGGAGTACCGAAATCAATCGTTGAAGTTATGGCGGAGGCGATGGCTCGACGGCTCTCTCTCGTCACGCCCTGCACCAAGCTTGCAGTTTGATTCAATATGAATCTCTGAACCCTAGGATTAGCCGTATTGACGTTAAACCCGCTCGGCTGACCAATCGTTGGAATGATTCTGCCTATCGCTTGCCGCATGAACTCCTGTGTCGATTGGGCTGAGTTTAACAAAGCCCCCGAATAGAGTCTGTCGAGACTGTTTACATCCAACGCACCAGAAAACGGAATGATCCCCTCAATCTCTCTAAACCTTCTTTGCTGAATAAGCTCCGTCAGGTCATGAAGGTTAATTTTCCCCTTAAATCTTGAAAGCTGGCGGTTGATGGAAGTGGAAAGCAGCGGCTGTATTCGGTCTACGATTTTTCGTAAAACCTTCCACTCACCACGATCGATACGAGCTTTCTGAACTCGCATCATTTGAGCATTAAATCCGCCCGGTCATCGGAGACCTTAAACCCCTTTTTGATCCAGGTTTTTGCCAATTCAGGAGCAACCTCTCCACGACTTACAGCTGCCTGAATCTCTTCAAGCAGGCCATTATCGGTCGTATCAAAGCCCATATTGTTTTGATTGTGATGGTCCTTTTCAGGAAGCCCGGCCGCCCGCAAAAGAAAGTTTTCAATGTCAGGATCTGGAAATATCGATGCCCCTGAAGCCGAAAGCCTTTGCAGAAAGTTACTTGTAGCCTCAAGATCAAGACTTTCAACATCCCCAGGAATAAACTGAGGAAGATTTTCTGTCTTCATTCCATTAAGACGAAATAGCCTAGGAATTGCTATGGTATTCATGACGGAAGCTATTGCTTTCAACCAGGCCCCGATGGCTGTGCCGAAAATTTGGGTTTTATCGCTCGAAAGCGCAAACGATCCCACCTTGTCATGCCCTAATAAAATAAAGTCCGCCAAAAGTGAGCCGGCAATTCCTCGATTATGTCGATTAACCACCTTATCCGTATCAAACTGTCTCTGTCCGCCCGTGCTTAAAAGCTTGAGCTCGAACATCTGATTTCCCTTTTCGTCCCGTATGCTCGGAAAGATCACGCCCTCTTGCTCGTCTCTGCGAATGTTTTTGATGATCTTTTCTATTTGAGCCAACGTCGCCTTCGCTTCAGGAGAGGCACAAGAGCCCAATAGCTCGGGAGGAACTAGAGCAACAGGCAGACCCGCCAAATCTCTCTCGATTCCAATGCCTTCGATATTTTCGATATGCTTTTTAAAATAAAAACTTCTGTAAGCGTTTCGCAGAACTGAACGACCCTCAGGATTTCCTTTAATTGTGTTAGTTCTGAAAAGAAGAGCTTTTTCCCACGGAATTTCTCTAAGTCGATAATCAGGGGGAGACTGTTGAATCATCGCAAGGACGCTTCCCTCGTCGTCAAACTTCCAGTCATAAAGCGTTTCCTGGGCTCTTAAAGGGAGTTTCCGCCATCCAATGCGACCGTCGGAATATTTACTCGTAAGCTTTTCATCGGAATTATAGCCCCCACGCTTTTTGTAAACTATCTCATGGTAGGCCCAGCCAAAGGGAAGCATTGAGAGAACCTCGCTCATGACTCCATCCCACGACATTTCCATGTCTTCCAAGACGGATTCCACAAACTCTTTGCGTTCTATATCTTCGGGCTTGTCAGATTCCGCCTCAACTCGCCAGTCGGCTTGTCGCATAAGCATTTCAATCGCGAATAGGGTGCCGCCCACGATCGCGTCATTGTCGCGCATTTCTTTGTAGACTCTAACGCCCTTGATGCCCTGAAGTTCTCTTAAAAACTCTTCGTAAACCCATCCGCCATGGCGATTAAGTCCTGAAAGACCGAGCTCTAAAAAATCATCCTGTTTGAGTATTTTATCGCTCATTTTTTCCCCCAAAGACTCATTTTTTCAAGATTCATTCCACCCAAATCGTAACCGAAGTTATGTCTCTTGTTGTAGTGAAGTTTCGCGTGAATTGCCAGCCCCAGTGCGTCAGCCTCATCGGGTGATTCCTTACCTGTGCGGGCTTTATAATCGTCTTTTGATTCGATCATCAGGCGTCCTTTCGAGTCCAAAAAGTATCGAATGTCCGGGAGCTGCTCCTCCCAACAATCTGAATTATCAAGCCCAAAGCCAGCCTCGAGAGTCTCTCGAACATCAGAAAAGATCTGAGCCTTTAGATTCGTAAACCGCATCTTGTCTTTGTCGGTCTTTGCACCCGCTCCGAAGTGAACCTCCATCAGAGTGATGTCGGGTATAAAATTTTGCTTTCGATTCTCTTTTAAAATGTCGATCACGCCAGACCCCAATCCAGTCGCATCCACGGCGACCGCCTCAATACCACCACGATTAATGATTTCAGAGATAATTCCGGCCACTTCAGTGTTTTCTTTTTTGTTGTAAATCTGAATCCCGCAAAGCCCCTCGTCGTTAATGAGGCAAAGCACCGTTGAGTCCCCGCCCATTCTCGCCACATCCACCCCAATGTATTTTGGAGGCAGCGCGCTCGGACCCTTGTTTATAGCATTTTCAAGTAGGTCGATTGGGATCATGGAATTTTCGTCGGTCTCTGGGAACTCTCCTAGAACCTTGCTGAGCACCAAAGGATGGGTAAGCCCTTTTTTTAAACATGCCTCTAAAACCCATTGAGCCGAGACGAGATTGTTATCGACGACTTTGTATTTTTCCATTGCGGCAATTCTGTCTTGAATCTTCATGGCCGATAACTTGGCCAATTCCTCCCGAAGCGCGGCCATATTCGTCAGCTTATTTGCTATCATATTCGGGGAGTCGAAGCAGGATAGTTTCACGTGAAACCAATACGGATCCAAAGTGGCTTGGTGAAACGGTGTTCCACGTCTCAGTGGATTGCCAATCGCGAGCATTCGCACGTTGCCGGAGGTTAACATACCCTCGGCCTGCTTCCAAATGTCAGGAGGAATCCCCTGAGCTTCATCGAACACAATTAAAACATGAGGGGCATGAACTCCCTGAAATCCTGATCCGTGCGTATCGGCCCCAGCTTCATGCTTTGAAGCCACCCCCATCGCAAACCAATCAGTATCAAGCCTCCACTCAGTCGTGAGCATATCGCCGCCAAGCTCGTGCTTCGAGGTCTGAAATCCCGTTCTTATTTCCGACCATAATAAAGCTCGAACTTGTCGAAAGTTCGGGGCCGTAGTGATTATTTTACTTTTATTAAAAGCGGATCCGAACCAAAGAACTATTCGCGCGGCAGTGAATGTCTTTCCCAGCCCGTGACAGCTCGTAACCACGACCTTGCTGTGATTCGCTAAGGCCATGGATACGCTCTCTTGATACGGCTGAAGCTTCGCTCCCTGTACCTTCGTTATGTGGTAAACGGGATCCTTGAAACGCTTGACTGCTGCCTTTTCAATTCCCGTGATCGCCATTTTCTACCCGAGCCACCAAAGCAGAAACACTAAGCCGCTCACCGTCTTTACCAGTCAACTCGCGCTTATCTCTCCAATTAAATCTGTTTTTCATGTTAAAAATCCAAATCGCAGGGCTGAACATTCCAAGCGGTATGCCATCCTTCGTCTGCTTCAAGCCCAGCATGCCGGCTATGCCCGCATTTTCCCACCAAACCTGGCACAATCCCTCTCCAATTTTTTTGGCATCTGTAAAATCTTTGTGAACAGCCTCCCACTCGTATATGGTGTCCCTGCTTTTTCCTATCTTCCCAGCAAAACTTTCGAAGCTTAACCCCCCACGCATATGCGCAATTAGATCGTCACAATACTGTGGCTTGTAAGTTGACGGCCTGCCCTTTTTTCTCGGCGTGCCCTTCGTTCTAACTCTTCGCTTGCTCTCTTCACCCGGTTCTCTCATGCCGCCCCAGCCCTTCTAATCTTTACCTCAAGTCGCTTTGTTCGAATGTCGTCGATACTTATCATTTTTTCGTCGCTTAAAAGAAATACGGGGGCATTCTCCTTAGAGCTTTGATAAGTTTCTAAAATTTTCTGAGCTTCAGGACAGTCTTCAGCTCTTTGAGACACTTCCAGCTTATGCGCTCCCATCGACCAAATTTCAGATGGCCACACAAAACACATTCGCTTCTTTTCGGCTTTAACTGGCTTTTTAACCTCATTTAGAGCGTTTAAATCTTTTAGGCGGGCGTGATTAGTGACGTCAGTCAGTCCTTCGATCGAAAGGTTTTCGATATTAATTCCCTCAATGCCTTGGAGGTCGAACTTTATTTCCCCAATGTCTAGTTCAGCCCAGGAGGCAATAGCATTGTCAGCGTGCAGAAACTCATACTCCTGAGCATCGGTCGTAAAATCCTGATACACCACAGGAAATGTGGGCATATTTAAATGTACAGCAGCGGCCAATCGACAGTGTCCCACCACAACGAATCCCGATTTCTTTGAAACGATGATCGGATGTCTTATTCCGTGGGACGTATAAAGGCTTGCGAGTCGCTCAACCTGCTTTTGTGGGTGTTTATTGCGATTCTTGGGATGTGGGCGAAAGGCCGTGAGGGCGAGAAGCTCGTCATATTTGCAGTGAATTGTTTGTTTCATTTTTTCTCTCCTGGAATAATTTCATTCCGTAATCGTTTGTCTGTTCTGTTAGGTCTAAATTGGGCTTTAGACGTAGTTTAATATGTTTAAACTTTCTATAATCCACATAGTGGTGAACTCTTCCATAGCGAACGCCCATTCGACACACGTCCGGGTGAAGTCGCTCGATCATGCTGCTCTTTAAAATCGTGCCGTCCGCGTAAACGGTATCAGTATTTCCACCCTTCATGCTCTGAGTGGCCATTTTCTCCTGAAGGAAGGCATTGAAAAGAATCGTGCAAAATCCATCCTTAAGCATTCTAAGGCTTAAATCCGTATCCTCATTAAATCGTCCTCTCCACCGGTAGGGGAGATCGTTGCGTATCAGGTTGCAGCTATAAATCCTCGTGTTCAGATAGAAGGGAGGGCGAGCATATTTTCTAGGTGCGAAGCTGGCATATTGAGGACCGGCCATTGCGATGTTTTCATAGCGATCGACGAAGTCCTCCATCACTTTTAAAATGGTTCCATCCTTAACCGTGTATTTCATATTTCGGTTCAGTCGATAAAACGCTCTAATGTTATCGTCCATGATCCAATGTCGATCGTGACCGTTCGCCCGCGAGTGATCTCCTCCGAAGTTTCTAGCGGCTCCAGAGCCCTTGTTTCTAGTGTTTCCGAGGTCGTCACAGGCATCATAATTTTCCTTGTATGACATATCTAAGACCAGAATTTTGCTTTTATCGATGACGGCTGCATAATTTTCATAATCATCCGGCTCGACAATGACGTGATAGTCTACGCCAATTTTATCCAAGGACTTCATCGTCAAGCGAGTTTCAGCTCGACCCTTTGAAGGTATGTAAATTGGATACTTAGGATTCATTTGAGGCACATTTAAACGTGTTTTGTTCTGCCCGCTTTAATTCTGGGTGCCACATAAAACGGGTTTTATCGGTTATTTTCTGGCCCATCAGTTTACTAAAGGCGTCGACATCCTCTTGGTTTAAAAAACTGAGCATAATTTTTCTGTAAACCTGACCCTCCTGTACAAACTCTGGCATATCTTTCCACTCGTCCATGGCATCAAAATTTGTGTCGATCGACATAATCAACTCGCCAGAGGGCAGCGCAATCTCGTTAAAATCCACTTCAACGCCATTTAGAAAATCAAGCACCCCTTCGGCGGTTATGTTTCCATAAACGCTATTCATTCGAAGAAGCTTTTGTTTTGCCTCTGCTTCGTCCTTAGCTTCAATAAAAACTACTGGAAAGGCCGGCAGCTGATAACCGCGCTTCTCTAATTGCTGCATGGCGGATAATCGACCGTGACCATCCAGGCAGTAGTTTAATTTGCCACTTTTCCAGATAAAGAATGGAAAACTAAACCCATACGTTTCGATGCTCTTGATAATCTTGTCAATATCGCTGGCTTGTCGAAACTTAAACTTGCCTTGAAACTCGGTTATTTCCTTGAAATCAAGAGTCTGGGTTCCGGTACATTTAATCTCTATTGTTTTCATGCTGTTCTTTCTAAAGCTTCGGGCTTCATAAAATATTGAATTGTTCTATCAAGGCCGACATTTAAACCCACCTTGGGTGCCCAACCTAAAAGCTGCTTGGCTCGTGTGATGTCTGGTTTTCTTTTCCTTGGTTCATCGATCCTCGCCGGGTGATAAACGATCTCGCTCTTACTCTTTGTTTTTTCCAAAACGAGGGCGGCGATGTGGTTAATTGTCATTTCGTCCGGATTTCCTAGATTTATCGGGCCGGTATATTTTTCGCCTAACTCGGATACCGCAATCAGCCCATCAACCAAATCATCCACATAACAAAACGATCTCGTCTGTTCTCCGAGTCCATAAATTTCAAGAGTTCTTCCTTCAAGGGCTCTGATAACAAACTCGCTTACCACGCGCCCATCGCTTCTCGCCATGTTCGGCCCATAGGTATTAAAGATGCGAACAATCTGAATATCGACTCCAAAGTTTTTATTAAACTCGTAAAATAGCGTTTCAGCGGCTCGCTTTCCCTCGTCGTAACAACTTCTAGGGCCCACGGTATTTACGTTTCCAAAATAGCCTTCCGTTTGCGGGTGTTCTAACGGATCTCCATAAATTTCTGAGGTTGACGCCTGAACCACTCGAGCCTCACAGGATCGGGCGAAATTAAGCACATTCAACGAGCCCATAATATTCGTCAGAATCGTATCGATCGGGCTGTTTTGATAATGAATCGGACTCGCCGGGCATGCCAGATTAAATATTATGCGCATCTTTTCTTCGACAGGTATTTTCTCCCGAATATCGCTCACGATAAACTTCCAGCCCGAATACTTCTCCAGATGTTTAATGTTTTCAATGCTGGATGTTTGAAGATTATCTATTCCCGTGACGGGATGACCCCTTTTAAGAAGCCTTTCTGATAGATGGCTGCCTATAAAACCACACGCGCCGGTAATTAATACTGGTTCCTTCATAATTCTACTTTTCACGACTCCAAATAGAGGGTCTATCGTTCCACATTTTAGTTTTTATTTTTTCATAACCCAGCCACCGCAAGGAGGTATTAAACATCCGTCCTATTTTTCGCCCTGAATATCCCGCGCCCTTGTGAAAATAGGTGTTAAAGTGCCCTATTGCGCGCCCATTGAAGCTGTTGGCAACAATGATATGTCTAGGCCGGACAATAGATAAAACCTCGTAGGCGTGATCTATGGGGTTGTTAAAGTGCTCGAAATATTCTGAAGCAAAAACTACATCACCCCTCGTTTGAGGTTTACCGACCACCTCGAACCCGCGCTCTTGGCCTATCTTTTGCGCTACTTTAAACTGCCACGTTCCCTCAAGGTTCGTCCCAAAAACCCTAGCAGATGGGAATATTTCTTTAATTGCGGCGGTCGTATAACCAAAACCACATCCCAAATCATAGATATTTTTTGGCTGACCGAGCTCTTCGATAATGCTTTTTGAAATGGCAGATAGTGGTGCCTGAATCGCCTTTAGCGCCTGCCTTGAATAAAGAACCCAGCAACCCCAAATGTCGGCTGCGTATAGAGATCTTCCATAAACTCCATAGTCCGGGTTGCCTCCGGCCAAAGAATTATACCAGTCAGTTTCAAGCTGCTTGAGCGGGGAGTCCGGCAAATCCATGTTTTGCTTTCTGGACTCTATCATACCCATGGCAGTTGAAATTATCAGGTCCCTATCGATTTGGGTGTGCTCTTGAACCAAGTCCAATAATTCAGAAAGGTTCTCTTTTCTTGTTTTTGACAAAATACTTGTCGCGACAAAATTCCCCTCTACTTTTGCACTGTTCATAAAAGCTTTTGACTCCATACACGTTGTAGTTGCTATTGTTGCAAAAGAATATGAAAAAGGCAAAGCGGCGATTGAGCGTGGGCGAAGTAGCAAAAAAAATTGGCGTTCACCGCACCACGATTTATCGGTGGCTTAGAGCCAAGCACGCACCAAAACCTGTTAACACTGAATTGTTTGATAAGCTCATGATCGCCATGATTAAAGATGCCAGATTTAAGGAAGAGAATTGAACATTACGGTCTTTGGTTCTGGGTATGTGGGCTTAATTCAGGGGCTTGGATTGGCATCAGTAGGTAATCAGGTCGCTATCGGTGACGTTTCATTGGAAAAAATTGAAACACTTAAATCGGGCAAGGCCACCTTTTACGAGCCGGGCATTCAGGATCTTTTAAACTCTGCCATAAGCTCCAAAACCATTTCGTTTTTTCACGTCGACGACACAGAGTTTCAAGAACATATAATAAAAAGTAGATTCATTTTTCTTGCTGTAGGAACTCCTCAGTCAGACGACGGCTCTACCGATTTATCGCAAATCGAGTCATGCGTTGAGTATTTATGCAAACTCAATTCAGACCTTACTAATACAATTGTAGCCACCAAAAGCACCGTACCCGTCAGCACTGGGGACTTTATTGAGACCATGTTTCGTAAAAGCGGAAAGTTTCCAGTCGTTGCTTCCAATCCTGAGTTTTTAAAACAAGGAGCGGCGGTGACCGACTTTATGAAACCAGATCGTGTCGTTGTCGGGACTGATGACTCGCTGGTTAGAGATCAGTTTTTCAATCTATATTGGCCGTTCGTACAAAGAACAAATCGAATTGTTTTCATGGGGCGTCGTTCGGCTGAATTGGTGAAATATGCATCAAACGCGTTCCTTGCTACCAAGATTTCATTTATTAACGAAATTTCAAGATTAGCTGAAGCCTATGAAGCCAATATTCACGAAGTTCGGGTTGGCATGACTTTGGACTCCAGAATTGGCGATCAATTTTTGTATCCCGGTGTCGGATACGGTGGCAGTTGCTTTCCAAAGGATACAAGATCTCTAATCTCGCAGGCTAAAACCAAAGACCTTGCTCTTGAGATATGTCAAGCCACGGACAATGTGAATGAGGTTCAAAAGCTTTGGTTTTTCAGGAAATTAAGTTCGGCATTTTCCAATCAATTTAATTCTAAAGTTGTGTCTTTCTGGGGTTTATCTTTTAAGCCGAACACGGATGACACGAGGGAAGCGCCGTCTGTTTATAATATCAAGAAGCTTCTTGAAACGGATATTCAAGCCGTGCACATTTTTGATCCACAGGTAAATATGAAAGCTCTCCAGGCCGAGCTTAATGATCGGCGCATCGTTTATTTCTCAAATCGCTATGACTGCTTGATTGGTTCAGACGCGCTTCTACTTTGTACCGAATGGTCGTGTTTTAAAACGCCTGACTACGATCTAATCCGCTCTCAAATGCGGACCCCCGCCATATTAGATGGACGGCTAATATATGACAAAAAGACAGTAGAATCCCACGGGATTAAATACTACGGCGTCGGCCTCCCTTAAAAACGATTCTCTGAACGCATTAATTTATTTGATCGATGGATTTTAAAGCAGCAGCGTTTCCAAATAATTTTTCGACAGAGTCTGTGGTCATGCCACACGGGGACAAGTTTTTTTTATGGCGAAAAGCCAAGACTGTCTTTATATCTGCGGGCGCTGAGTATTCTGATACAAAGACTGGTTCGGACTGATCCCTTACCCACTGCCAAAAAGCATTGTGGTCAAAGCCTCGTAAATACCCGCCAGTATTTTGATACGGAGGGTCGCAGTAAATCACGGAGTTTGATTTTATATTAACTTGATCATAGCTTAGGCTTGTAAAAGTGGGGGCGGTGATTCCTTCCGGCCTCTGAAGCCGCTGAAGCCTCTCCAGCCGCTCTAAGTTTTGAAGCACCCTTTGGTCAGCGGTGACCTGGCTTCCTCTTTTTTTTCTAATTATGCGAATAAAAAACAACCTTCTGCCTTGAATCGATAGATCATCTGGGAATTTAGACCTGTCCAGAAGTCTGCAGGCGTTTGAATCAAACTGGTTAAATACCACAGCGTTATGAAGGGATTTTTTATCAGCTTCAAGGTCTTTGCCATAAAGATAGTTTTTTTGATTATTTCCAAAGCTCCACAAAAGTTTTGTGTAACCGCAAATATCTTTATCTTTAAAGAATGTTTCGCGATCTACCCACTTTGGCTTAAAAACGTTGTAGTTATATTTCCCAGCAATTGCGTCTTGAATTAAATCGCAGGTGAGTTTTTCAATTTCGTTAAAATAAATATTTTCATATTTTTTTATTTTTTGGAGCATTGTGTAATGAGTTACTGAAAAACCACCGCCGAAGAGGTCGTAGAAATTTTCAGCTGCTGGGAATACCCAATGAATTTTTGGAATTATTTTAGTTTTTGACCCCTGATACGAGATTCCATAATTTGCCACTTTAAATAAGCTGGTTGACGCTTTCGAAAAAATCGAGTTCTTTCTGAAGTTATCTAGAGCATCTCAAGATCTGGCGCCCCTAAAAACGATCTACAGGCCCCACACGCCTGTTTAGAGTGGTTGACATTAACCTTAATTTATATTAATAAAAATAATATGAAAACAACAAACGAGTTAGCAAACGAGTTAGAAACAAATAAAGCACTAGAAGCAGCTCAAGCCTCCGCCGATGCTCTGGACCTGGCGAGCGACATTGTAAATCACGCCGAGGCGATGGATGCCTACCTTAAAGCGATGGAAGCCCACATTAAATCTCTTCGCGCTTATCGCGACGCATCCACCAAAGAACTGTCCGACATTTTAAAAGGAAGGAATTGAAGAAAATGAAAACAACAAAACAGACAGCAAAAAACAAAGCTTTAAAAGCGGCACGCGCGGATTACAACGCGGCGATCGAAGCGGCACGCGCGGATCACAACGCGGCGATCGACGCGGCACGCGCGAATTACAACGCGGCCCAAGAAGCTTACTCAGACGCTTACGACGCGGCAATCGCATCAGCTAAAGCCGCTTACAAATCGGCAATCAAATAAGGAGCTACAAAGTGAAGAAAATGAAAACAACAAAGCAGACAGCAAAAAACAAAGCTCTAAATCTAAAAGCAGCTCACGCCGCTTACGATAAAACACGGGAAGCCTACGATGCGGCTAAGGCTGCAAAATATGCAGCTTTTGAAGCTTACGATGCTGCAGGCGATGCAACAGATGCAGCCTGGGATGCTCACGTCGCAGCCAGCGTAGCCTTTCAACAAGAAGTTGAACCGAAATGAACAACAAAGAAAACGAAGCCCTAAAGGTTGCCCAAAAGGCGGCCAGTACTACTTCTTATGCTGTTGAGGCCTATCTTGACCGAACCTTTTCTGGGCCCTCCCTGGCTTATCTTAAAGCGAGTGAGGATGGGAGTTTCGCCGTAGATAAGTCTTTTAAAGCTGCATACGCTAAAGCTCTCAAAAAAAGTGAGTTAAATTGAAGAAAAAAAAGAATCCAGTGGGCAGGCCACCAGTGGGTAAAAACAAACGACGCGTCATGATAGGACTAACTCTGCCACCTTTAATTGCTTTTTGGCTTCGAAAAAGAAAGGACAAGAGCCAACTTGTGGAAAGTCTTATACAACAAGAATTCGGCCGATTTTTTAACTTTTGATTCTCACTGGCCCCCCTTTTTTTAAATGCAGCGCCTTTTGAACCAATCCATCTACCGTTGCCTTTTCTTCCGAATGAGGTCTGACGAGGGGCTTCAACCGATAAGGCTTTGCAAATCTCGAATAGGCTTTTCTAAAAGCTAAAATTTTTGTTTCAAGCGCGGCATCTGTCAGATGAGAAGACCACCGATGCACATCAAATCCGAATTCATGAAAGACCGCATCTCGATCATTGTCCTTAATTTTTTGAGATTCTAAATCGTGATACAGACCGTCAATTTCAATAATCGTTCTCGCACCCGGCAAATATAAATCTACTATAAATCGGTTAAAGAAAATTGCCTGATGCGCCATTGGAAGACCTAATGCCCGTAAACGATTCGCAATAACGTACTCTGACTTCGAACACATAAACTTATGCTTTTGAGCATAATTAACTAAATATTCAAAATTTGACGGGGGATGATTAAGCATCCATTCATCTTTAAAATGATTTCGAAGTCTCATTTCAATCCATTGAGAAAATCGCCTACCGTACCAATGATTCACCTTCATTTTTTAACTCCTGTATAATTTTCTCAATACCCTCTCTCCAATTTTTTTTGTAATATAAATAAAACTTGTATCCTAAAATCTTTTGCAATTTTCTTTCGCACTCAGAACCTGCCCAATGATGAATAACTATTTTGTGCTTTTCAGAAACAAGGTCCCGCATATACCTATGGGCAAAAGGTGCATAGCATTTAAATTGTAAACCTAATTCATTCCTCAATTTTCTCCTTATGCTCTCTAAAATTAAATCATCCGGAATTTTAGGAACCCTCCAAACCTTAGGAGGATTTTTCAAAAACCAATCCCTACTCATTCCATCCATAATCTTTAATTCTTTCTCTACCCAAGCCCTGTCAGGCATCTTGTAGTTCATAAACCCCCTTAATTAACTTCATTTTGAGGCTCCGATTTTCCAAAGATCGACACTTTCGTGTTCTTTTTTTTTCTATAATTTTTTATTGTTACAAAACCTTATATTTCTAATGCGCTTGCTTCGCTTGAGCTCTCCCTACGGGCTCACTCAGCAAGCTCAATTTCTCCTTGATGCTGCGGATCGCGGGCGATAGCTCCCCCGTAACCCCCTCAATTGAAAATTAGAGAATCGTGCGGAACTATCGTGACAACCAACTAACGATTTCTCCCGTCAGCCGCCTCACACGGACGTTAAGCTTCTGCTGCCCTTTCGAGGCTCATGCCAATTTCGGTGCCATCAAGGTCATCCCGGCTAGAATTTCACTAGCTGTATCGCGCGCACTTTGAGGACCTAACTTGGAGCCTATGTCGGCTCTCCTCTCCTATTTTGACGCGATCGTATCAAAACCTTCACCGCTCCCGATCCAAGTCGTTCTTGCGAACTATGACGATTCTTCGAGCGTAAACCAAAAGATCGCTGCTTGCGGGCCAACTGAAGGCCTTTAAAAACTTACATTTTGCCGGAAAAACTTGAGATCTTGGGCCGAAACTGGCACCCTTGGGATCTAAAGTTTTTTTCCGCAAGAACAAACTTAGCCCCGCTTTAACAATTTCAGCAATGAAAAAGTTGGAGTGGGGATTTTTTTCATTTACTAAAGAAAGCGAAAATCCGTAAAAGCGAATGGTTACTTCTCAAAGAGGGGGGTGGCTTTTAATTAACTCAACCCTCTCCCCCTTTTTCAAAGACCCCAGGATTTTTTTTTGCTAATTGCGCTTTTAAACAATCGAATGATAAACCGTGGTCTTGGTGTTGACGGTAAATCGTCGGTACTTCGTTTGATTAAGGGGGCGTAAAATCCCCCTTTTTCAATTGCGCTTCCTGAAAATTCATCCTAAGCACACCGAACGAAGTAGGTGAAACAGTGGTTAATCAGCCCCAAACGCTCCCAATGCTCCTCGATGAGCGCCTCCAAATCCTCGCAAAAATATTTAAAGAAGAAGGCACCGTTGAGCCTGAACTCGAACTTTTAATCAAAGAAAATGCGCTGGGCCTTGCGGACAAGGTTGATGGCATCCAAACCTTTTTTAAAATGGCCGATTTAAACGCTGAGGCACTCCGCGCTGAGGCGCAAGAACTTGTTGAGGCCGCTCGTGTTATGGAAGGCCGGGCGGAGCGCCTGAGCGATTTCTTGAAGCTTACAATGCTAGCGCTCGGCATGAAAACTCTTGAGGGGCATCGGTGGTCATTTAATCTGCAAAAAACCCAAGGCTCCCTCTCACTCAACGAAGGGGTGGAAATTTTAGATAAAATCCCGGGGCGCTTTGTAAAAGTTCAAACGTCAGTCGATATCAAGGCTGTTAAAGCCGAATGGGTAACGCTCCCAGAAGATTTAAAATCCCATTTTACAATGCGGGAGGGGGTCTCTCTTGTTCCACGCGTACGCTCAAAAAGGAAAATTGATGAATAATAATATTGTCCCCCCGCCAACTCAGGAACTGTTTGATAAAGAACATGTTGAACTTATTAGGCGCATGGTCGCCATAAACGCGACCGATGACGAATTTCAAATCTTTCTGCATCACTGTAAAAAAACGGGGCTAGATCCACTCGCGAAACAAATTTACTTTCAAAAAAGACTCAATAAAAAAACCAACACCTCGACCATGACCATTATAACCGGGATTGATGGCTATCGACTTATCGCACACCGAACAGGCGTTTATGCCGGGCTAGACCCAACTCTTTTTCAAGAGAATGAACGCTTTGAAATCGTGTCCGCAACGGTAACGGTCTTTCGACTTGTTGGAGGTATTCGCTGCCCATTTTCAGCGACGGCAAGATGGGCTCAGTACTGCCCGCAAGAACCGAGTTTTATCTGGAATAAAATGCCCCACCTAATGCTCGAAAAATGTGCTGAAGCTTTAGCACTTAGGAAGGCGTTTCCCGCAGAGCTCTCGGGTGTTTACACGGAAGAAGAAATGCAGCAGGCAGACGATGCCGCCCCTGAAGCTACTAAAGAAATACCAGCGCTTAATTTATCCACGCAAACGATTAGCGTTCCACAAGCAAAGCGACTTTTTGCAATCGCAAAATCGAATAACTGGGACGACCACAGCATCAAAGATCTTTTTAAAAATTATAGTTACAACTCCTCAAAAGAAATCACGCTCGAGGATTATGATAATATTTGTGCAGATTTACAAAAAAAATAGGGAGAAATTAAATGGACATAGGTGATCTTACTTTAAATCAAATCAAAGAAATCAAAGCGTTAGATACTGCGGGCAACGTAGGTAAGCATTCGATGCTTAACAGGCGCTGCATCGTTCGAACTTATAGCGCAGGCGTGCACATCGGCGACGTCGTTGAAATTAATGGTTGTGAATGCAGACTCATGAACGCCTTAAGGCTTTGGAAGTGGGAAGGTGGCGGATTAAGCTTAAGCGCGGTCGCGAACAATGGAATAAACGGGGGAAGACTCAATAAAACTGGGGAAGTTTACTTAACAAATGCCATCGAATTTATTCCCACCACGCCAAGGGCTGAACTAACTTTTTTGAAGTTCATAGAAGATGCAGAATAAAAACGTACAGGTCGATTATGAGCCTGGATTCGACCCCCTAGACGGAAGCGGACTCGGACGCGGAGACGGCGGTGGATTCGGATACGGAGAAAGCGACTGCGGCGCACACATCAACGGACGTGGAGATGGACGCGGAAGTGGATGCGGAGATGGCTTAGCCGACGGCGCAGGAAACGGCTTTAACCATGACTACGACTGGGACGACGAAGATATGGGATTCGGCTTCGGCTTCGGCAGTGGTTGCGGTTCTCGCGAAGGCGACAGCTTTTTTTGGTGCGAGGAGTAAGATGCAGAATAAAAACGTACAAGGCGATGGCAAAGAAGGGGACGGCGCTGTCGGAGGATTTTTTTCCAGCCTCGGCGGTGGTTGTGGTTCAGGCAGCGGCGACGGGCCAGGATTTTCAGACGAATCAGGATGGGGAGACGGATCTTCAAGCGGTTATGGCGATGGATCAGGCGGGGGCTACTGCGATGACTGAAGACGCAGAAAATAAAGAAGGTGACATTTGAAGAAGCAAGATGATGCTATAAAGAGGTGCTCGAAGCAGAGTGGCAAAAAATCGCAATCGCGTATCTCAAGGCGCATCCTCAAGTCGCCTTTATCACAGCGTCAGACAGCGACAGAAAAAGACACCAAAAATACCGCTGCGGCAAAGCTGGCCATCCAGACCTTCATGGATTCACTAAGTGCGGCAGAGCGCTTTATGTGGAGCTTAAGAAGCCTTCCGGTGGTACTGCCTCTTTGGCTCAAAAACAATTTATTAACGAGGCTAGGAATTTTAACGTTAAATGTGGATTTGCTAGAACAACATTCGACCTTGAGGCGATCCTTGCGCAGTGAAGTTTCCAAAAACAAAAAGATTTCTAAGCGAGCGCAATCTTGAAAGCGTCCGTAATCAGCCGTGCATTGCTTGCGGCAAAGCGCCGAGATCAACTCCTGATCACATCCGAACGCGAGGCGGCGGAGGCGGAGATGAGCTCACAAACTTATGGCCGCTTTGCATTCCCTGCCACGGACTCAAAGGCGCGGTGGGCATTAAAACCTTCGCTGAAAAATTTAAACTCAAAATTTCTTTTGACGAAGGATACCCGAAAAGATCCGACTTGCCGGGAATGGCTTGATATCATCATCGAAACTCAACGGGGAGAAAAAGAATGAATATTTTTAAGCGGCTTTGTTGTTATATTTTACGCGACGAACTCGCCCTTTTAAAAGTCCACATTGTTAATCAGCAGGTTGAATTTAAAAACGAAATCACCTATTTAGAAGCATACATTGTTAATCAGCAGGCTGATTTGAAAAGACTCAAGATCTACAACAAAAAAGAGATTGAAAAAATGCAAGCTGACCGAGAACTTTACGAAGCCGGGAATGGCTTGATATCATCATCGAAACTCAACGGGGAGAAAGCGAATGAATATTTTTAAGCGACTTTGTTTTTATATTTTACGCGACGAACTCGCCATTTTAAAAGTCCACATTATTAATCAGCAGGATGAATTGAAAAGACTCAAGCTAGAAAACAAAAAAGAGATTGAAAAAATGCAAGCTGACCGAGAATTTCACGAAGGCATTTCTTAACTTTAAACCGTCCAATACCCTTTAAAATTTTGCGGCGTTACTCTCGTGACTCGCTTACCATCCACTATCATTGTCGTGCGAAACTCGGTTGGGTGCCACTCGATAACTAGGGATGCAGGATCAACTTCTCTCTTTCGTGCAGTGATTTTCGAATCAAGCTCCGCCAGAATTAGCTCGAGCGCAGGCCCATCTTCGGGTGCTGTATTCCAAAACTGCAGCGCATCCGCACCAAGTAAGGCAGCATGAAATACATGCTCTCGATAAATATCGATGGTTACACCCAAGTTCCAAGCTTGATATTGCGCAAATCCTGCAAACTCAGGATGTACAGGCCTACCACCTGAAGACAACTTAATGGCCCTCATTTGATTTAAGCTTAAAATAAAACCATGCCACGGCGTGCTACCCCACGGAATCATTTCAGCCGGAGTATTCGTCACAATCTGACCCATGTGCATATAATTTAAATCACTGCCAAGCCCCGGCAAAGCACTAGGGCCTTTGTAGCAATTATTCATGGGCCAACCGTTATAGTCCCAAAATTTATGTTCCGGTAAAATATCAAAATGCGCATAGTCCGTGATTATTATTTTAGGCCAAATTTCTTTCAAGATAGAATAAAGCGCTCGATCCAAAACCTCTGCGGTTAAATAATGGCAAAACGCGCCAAACTTTATTAATTGATTTCTGTTTTCCTGACTTTCCCAAAAATTAATCACTCCATTAAGGTTAGAAAAACCCAACTCTTTTTCTACCTTTGGCCAGCGGGCATCAAGAGGTAGTAACTGCATTTGCAGCGTGCTCATCGCCCAGGGTGTATAGCTCCACTCATGCTGCGTGGTATAATAATCTAATTCCAGCCCGTGAGATTTTAATTTTCCGAAGATGTATCGCAATTTTTCTCGACAAGCCTCGATCCCATGCTCCGGCCATAACCCGTAAATTCTCTCGTTGAGCCCTCGAGCCGCATTTAACTGCTCGGGAAAAGAACCGTCGGGCAACTGAACAGCATCGTCGGGATGTCGCCAAAGGCAATCGAACGCATTGACCCAGCCTGAACTGAAAAGGTGCCAATCCATTGCCGTGCGCTCACCCTTAGGATCTTTCATTATTTCATCGGCAAGCTCTTTCAAATATTCATCGTGGGTTGGAGACCACGAACTCAAGGGCCCAGAACCGTAAGGATCCGATCTTAAATGATGTAAATCAATCCAGCGCATGAGTTTAACCCGGTCGCTTTTGTAGCCATGATCCCAATTAAATACGGGAATTCTTTTTTTCTTCGCCCGAGCTTTCCAACAAAAAAACATTTTCACCCCTAATTGTTCGAAATAATTTCATTCATTTTTGCGGCTATTTCTTTGAACGAGTTAATAACCACTTGTTGAGCGGCGATCTGCGCCTTAGCATTTTCAAGGTCTTTACCACTATCTAACACAATTTCAAGCTGCTCAATTTGTTTGATCAGGCCCTCGTAGAAACTCTTAATTTCCTCACTGGTCATTTTCATCGTCAAATCCACGTCATTTTTCAGCGCCTCAATAATTTCTTCTTTTGTCATAAATCCTCCTTCGACAGTCTAGATGCCTCTGACGCGCTTGATCCAGTTTTTTAATTCTTAAGAAATCTTTAAAAAGAAATAGCCGAGACCCCCAAAGAACTTCAAGATGTCTCGTGGGGGATATTTACGATAGCAGAAACGCGTGGATAGTATCCTCAAGCTTAAAATCTTTAAGAAATCTTTTAAAAATGAAGAACCTCGAGAACATTGAACTACCCTGTCGAAGGTGTCAAAGGCCCATGACCGCTCAGCTTTTAGATGGCCGTCGAATGCAAAGATTTTGCGAACGATGCAAGCTAACGGAATCAATCCACGTTTAACAGTGGCCGTCTTTCATAATCTCAGCCAGCTCAACCGCACGATGACCTACCTGCTTACGCCAAAGGCTATCGAGCATCTCTTTTGCCGCAAGCTCAAAATCCCGCTTCGCAATAGCTGCAATGGTTTTTTTGAAATCCAAGAAACCCGCAAATCCGATATTGTAAATCATTTCGATCACAACACCCTGGCGCGTATCACCTAAAGTTTTAAACCAAGGAAACACCTCTGCCTCATTCTTCGCGCGCGCAATCCTGCTATTAGTAAGCATTTCAGCCTCGAGAGCAGAAATTGCGTTTTTCATATCAAGCCGGATGCCGTATCCAATCGTGGGATGCCCAACAACTATTGATCCCTTTCTAATTGGCTGACCAGTGGCGTCATCATAAACCTCGCCCCTAAAGCCCTCGTTTCTTTTTAATCTTTTTTTAAGCTCATCAACTGCCATAAGACCTCCCCGCGCATGTTATACTAGTTTTATTTAGTTCTGCGCACTTGAAAATAGATCTGATCAATTCTTTCACCAATCCTATGAATATCATTTCTCAGCTCGCGGACATTTCGATCCATATCTTCCTGCTGGGATATGACGTTTCGTTGTTGTTCTTCAGCTTGAGATTTTGTCTGAAAATTCTGAAATGCAAAAATAATGACAACCGCGACAAGCCCAACCCCTGACGCTAAGAGAGAAAGAAACGTAGGGATCGAAAGGTCTTTTGTTATTCGCACTTTCGCTTCCAATACTGAATTTCTCTTTTATAATATTCTACAATAACTTTATGATCCGCCGGGCTATAGCAAATATAGTTTTCTGTATCAGGGTAAGGGAGCAGAAAAGGCCTTCCTTCGGGAGGAGTAACTTGCACCCCTCCGCTCGCAGGATCAGAAATTCCTACACTCACAACTGGCCCCGCTGCGCACGCAACAAGAGCTAGAATTAAAAAACTACCTGCTACTATGAAGGTTCTGAATTTTTTTTGCTGCTTCAATTTTTTGCTCCACTGTTGTCGATTTAGATAAAAGAACGTGAACTTCCCCAGAAGAATTAAACCAATTATCAAAATTTTTCTTTTCAATCGCCGCCGTAAGCTTATCAATGCCGTCTGATATTTTTATAAAAGCCTGCAGCGCAAGCCTAATAGTTTCAAGCCATCCCAATTTATTTCCTCCCGAAAGCCCGCCAAAGAATCCACCGAGCAACCGCCCAACTCACCCTCATGATAATGGGCAGCCAATTCAGCGCGAGCCATACCGCCCGCCACATACTACTTCAAAACATTTACGAATTTAGGAACGTATTCGAGCTGAAGAGCGACAAGCTCCACAACTTCGTTCACGCTAATGTCTTTGATCTCTGCTGGAGCTTCAGAAGCGCCAGAAATAGCAGCCCCGACTTTTCCCTGAAGATCCCCCATGATTTTTCCAACAACTACCATCACGTCTGACATTTGCGCGCCGTCTTTTAGTGCCTGAGCGACCACAAGCCCGATTTCGTTTGCCGCAACCAATATCTCTTTTGTGTTTTTAATATCCATTATTTTTCCCCTCTAATGATTTAATGTTTACGATTTATTCCGGAACTAAAGGCAGTGACTCTTTTACAGCCAAAACCCTATTTAAATAGTCAGACATCTCAGCGGCACTCCCCCGCTCTTTATGAAAAATAGCATCTGCCAAATCTTTTAGATCAGGATAGGCCAGCTCTCGTCTCTGTCGAATAATAACGTTTTGCTCCGAAGGCAAAAGATCTCTCGACTCAAAAGTAAAGTCTTCAGGCTTTCCAAAAGCTCGATTGAACTCAGGCCGATTTCGTTGATATACAATCTCCGCAACGTAACCCGTTTGAATTCTAATTAATTTCCATTCTTTCAAGAACTTCCCCCTATTCTATAAATATTTCCACTCGAGCCCGCAGAACCAGCTACCCCCGAGCCTCCGCCAGAAGCCCCACCAGCTCCGCCCGAAACGTTTAGAGTAACCGAAAGCGCATTAAGATCAGAACGCGAGGCTAAAATAATTCCGCCAGATCCTCCGCCGCCACCGCCTCCGCAATTAAAAAACGTCCCAGCCGATCCATTGCCGCCCTGTACGCTGATACTTCCTGAGCCTGTTATAAATTTTGAAAAAAGACTCAGCGGGCCTCCACCAGATCCGCCTCCGCCACCGTTCTGGATAGAATTTCCGGCCCCTCCGCCTCCGCCACTGCCGCCCTGATATTTATTCGTCGTTCCAATTACCATTGGCTGATAACAACCAGGCGACGCTCTTACAAGATTAGCATTTCCAGAAACTGCAGACGGCTCATTTGCTGTCCCAAAATTTCCTCCGCCAGCCGCTGAGCCCGCTCCTCCAACCCCGCCCGGTGATCCTATCGAATTTGTCATGCTCGCCGAGTTTCCACCCTTCGCCGTGCCTCCGTTACCGCCAGCGCCCGAAGAGCCAAGAACCGATGCCGTTAAAGTTACAGCACCCAAAGCGCCGCTCGCATCAAAACCAGCTCGAGAAATTGTTCCGTTTATTTCGCATGTATTTTTAACAAAAATTCGACAGCAACTTGAGCTTAAAGTAAATCCGGCATTTACCGTTAGGTTGTTATAATACATATCGCGCGTTAGAGAAATATCGGAACTAATAGTGACGTCACCGTCTGCTCCGTTTCCAAAATCAAAAGAATCCTCATCGATCCAATAAGTTCGACCCGCATTTCCACTCGAGCCCGCTACTCCAACTCCTCCGCCAGAATTTCCGCCAGAGGCAGCACTCACATCTAAAGAAACGCCACTCGAGGCCTGAGAAGTCGTCGAACAAATACAGATCGCGCCCGATCCTCCAGCGCCGCCACCACCACAACCATCGCCTTGTCCCTGGGCTCCATCGCCGCCTTTCGCGCGAATAAACCCAGAGCCCGAAATAATTCTCGAAAAAATCATAATAATTCCTGCGCCCGAACCTCCGTTGCCGCCAGAACTTGAGCCACTTCCTGCGCCCGAACCTCCGCCAGCTCCGCCTAAAATTTTAGTGCCAGTGGTTACCAAAACTGACGACCACGCCAGCGGTCCTGAATTCCAAACCTCAGCGCCACCAGTCGTTGCAGCGGGTGCCGTCGCAGTTCCCGAAGCTCCGCCAGAGCCCGAACTTCCAGCTCCGCCCGAACCTCCGCTCGATCCCTGAGAGCTTGTGACAGAACCTCCGCTCGATCCAACACCAGTAGAGCCAGCTCCTCCGGCTCCCGAAGTTCCAGTCACTGAAACAGAAAATCCAACCGTAGATCCCAAAACTCCCGAGCGGTCGATCGTGCCATTTAAGGTTAAAGTATTTTTTACAAATATTCTAAAACCGCCAGTGGACAAAGTAACACCAGCGTCAACCGTCAAATTATCATAATAAGAATCTGTGGTAAGTGTGACGTCAGAAGAAATTGTTACATTTCCAAGAGCGCCGTTTCCCCACCTAAACATTGATTGCAGCGTTGGCATTAAACATCTCCCGCCAAAATAAACACTTGGCCAGAAATTCCAGAGGCCCCAGCCAAACCACCCGGAGGGCTTCCACTTCCGCCACTTCCGCCCAGCACTGATGTGGTCCAGTTTAAATCACTTAAGGGTGAATCGGTAAAAATAATTTGGCATCCTCCGCCACCGCCACCACCGCCTCCAGATTCTGAGCCAATGCTATTTCCGCCAGATCCTCCGATACAACTTAAAAAAGATCCCGCTTCAGCGAGAATATATTTAGCGATGATTAAAACCACCGCGCCGCCACTGCCCCCACCAGCTCCCGTTGTGGAATTTCCCTGGCCGCCAGCACCTCCACCAGCTCCTCCAACAATTCGAGTACTTAAAGTAATTCCGGACCCCCTCAGAATCGAAGAAAAAGATGCGCCATAATTTAACCCACCCGAGTTTTCTGTGTTTTGACTCAACCCTCCAACTCCAGCCACCGAGCTCGAGCCATCGCCGCCAGCTCCGCCATTTCCGCCAAGCCCACTCACCGAAGAATCTCCATCACCGCCTGAACCAAAACCTCCACTACTACTACCGCCCAGCGTTCCACTCGAAAGTGGACCGCCCGCAGAACCGGACGAATCGCCAGCATTCCCATTTCTTGAAATGGTCGCACCCGCTTGAACTGTTAAAGTATTTTTTACAAATATTCTGTAGCCCGATGGGTTCAGAGTTCCCGCCGAGGTGACGGTTAGATTATTATAATACATGTCCCTAGAAAGACTGATAGACGACGACACGGTAACGTCACCGTCAACACCAGGCCCGAAGAAAAACGATGGGAAAACCTGAGCCGCAGCACCAAAACCTCCCGAACGTCTTCTCCTCGAAACTCCCATAGTTAATCCACATAAAATGAAAATTGAAATTGAAGGTCTGACGTCGTTATAAAAGTTTTAGCCGCGCGAATAATTGCAATTGCATATAGGCTAGAAGGTGTCGCAGAAGTCCCAGAAACCTGAAAGCATTTTCCAATATTGCCGCCATCCGTCGAAACGCTGTTAAGAGCGCCCGCCGAATAAGTGGCACCAACTGAAACTGCCCCAACACATTGAGCTGCTAAATTTGCATCAGACATTGAAAAAGCTAAATTGTCTGAGCTGGTTACAGTTGGCGAAACATTAAAAAACCATAGATCAATCGCTGCGCTTTGAAGGCCACCGTCTAAAATAACTACAGATTTTAATTCAGAGATTCCAAAGCCAGTGTGTGGGTCCTGCCTCACAATACGTGAAAGTGTCATAATCCCGCCGATTTGATCCCCGCTGGCATAAACAGACGTGGAAATCGTGGGCGTTGACGAAATCGTTTTGGTTATATTGATTCTTGGAACCCATGAAATCGTGGTCATTAATCCTCCTGAAGTTCTTAAGCAGTTACAAACGTGTTAATCCATCGGCTCGAGCCGGTGTCATAAACAAATTCAGCCGTTCCGTTTCCTGTCGTTAAAACGTTTGCGCCCGTCATCGTGGTGATTCTATCCGCTGCAGAAGCGCCCGCATCCTCGTGCGCCGTCGTCATGTTTGCGCCTGTTAAATTTACAATTGTCATCCTCTGTCCATTAATTCCGGCAGCGATCCCCCGAATAGTTGTAGCGGTCGCCCCGGTTAATTTTACAAATCCGTTAGCGCTTGAAAGCGCAGCGATACTAGAAGCAGAGGCCACGTCAAGCCGCGCAATAGCAATGGGCCCCGCTAGGCTTAAAACCTGATTAAAAGTTCCACTCCCGTTATTGTCCATCGTAAAATCGATGTTTGCACCACGCCTAAACTCTAGTCTGTCCGGCTTCGAGCCGTGAGTAGAGCCGTAAGCATACATTTGTCTTCCCACTGAGGTGCCAACACCAGCGACAAGTCTAAGCTCTGCATCGTCCGAATTAAGAAAGACAGAGCCACGTCCTCCTGCTGCATTTGTGAAAACAAAAAATCTCTCACCACCTGAAGAACCAAAATTCAAAATTTGTGTTCCAAGAGCCGTAACCGCCGGGCGACCAGTTGCCGAAAGATATAAGCCAGTCGTCGCCTCACCCAATGCAATGCCAGGAGCTCCGACAGTGCCCGCAAGAACCTGAACAACACCAGAGGCTGTTAATCGCAAAACCTCAGTTGAATTTGTTGCCAGGCTTACTTGATTAGCTGCGCTTAAATACATTCCGTTTGCTGGAATGGTCGCACCAGTCGGAACAAAAGCCGGGGCTGTGGATGCGCCCGATAGAAAGCTAACACTAGGCCAATTAAAATATGCCATCTCAGTCTCCCTTTACCGTTGCCCAGGCGTTTAATGTCCCTGTGCTTGATGAGTTTGTGTAGCTAACTCGAATGTGAGTGAACGAAAGATCACTAACGGCTACTTGATGCGTACCAGCTGCACCCGTTGCCGTAAGAGCTGTTCCCGAAGCATTGGTGACCGGCAAAGTGGCCCATGTAGCGGGAACGCCGAGGTAATCAATTGTCGCGGGAATATCAATTGTAAATGTACCGTTTGGAGTCCCAGTCCAACTGATTAAAAAAGAGCAAAGCCCCGCGCTTGTACAATCTATTGTTGCCCCATTTATAACAGCTACTCCAGTCATGGAACCGCTCGTGATTACCTGTCTATTTTTTACTATCGTTTTTGATGAACTCATTCTCTTCCCTCAATCTGTTGTGACCGCGTTTTTCTTGAACCCGAAAAATTAATATTTTGAGACCGCGCAGGAGAAACCCCCGCTGGTTTATTTATAAAATTAGACTGTAGCACCCCAAGAATCCTGGGCTGAACAGCTGAATCTACCGGTATCTTAAACAAGCTCGAGAGCATCAAGCGGTCTTGATACTTCAACGACTTATCAAAAAGTTTCTCAGATATTTTCTGTAAAAGTTTTTGATAAAGCGAAGGATAAACAACTTGTAAGGCTTCAACGCCTTCTTTAGTGAGCCTTCTTTGTTTAAGATCTGACAAAACATTGTAGGGATTTTCTACCGCGTCAACGTATCGCTCCCATGATGCAAGCTGTGAATCTGACGGCTCCCATTCTTGCTTAAGTCCAATCGCGTTTGGCGAAGGCCCGCGCGGCGCTTTGTTATATAAAAACATGGCCGCATTAACGCCGTTTATTGCCAATTGCTCAGAAATCTGCGGGGCGATCATGGAAAGACCGCGCAAATTTTGATCCATCAAGCTGGCCATATTCTCAGGATTCACCATGATATTCTGAAGCTCTTCTAGGCGTTTAGAAAAGGCTTTTTGTCTGTCGTCATCGCTCATGACTCGCCCGCCCCCGTAGTTCGTTAAGGAAAGGGCTCTTAAATTTGTTGGCGCAGTCGTTTCAAAATCATCATCCGAAGATATGCCTTTTACCGCTGCATCTATTTGTCGGTCCGCAGATTTATTTGCTTTTTCTAGCTGCGACATAGCCGCGACCTGAGCACTAACAAAAGGAATCATGTGATCAGAAACTAAAGCTCCAGACCTTCCGCCAAGCCTTGTAAGCGAACCCATAGCGTTTCCACTTAAAAAACTTTGAACAGACCTAGCGGCATTGATCTTTGCGGCGATTCCAGCAGGAGACGAAAGAGCCAATCCAACACCCGCACCCACGGCCGCGCCCACCGGGCCTCCGAGCGCTGTTCCAAAAACCGCACCAGTAAGCGGAGCTAAAACCGATCGACCAGTTTGAAAGCTGGAAATAATATCGTTCGGAGCAACTTCTTTGGCCGCTCTTGTTATCAGCGCAGTGTCTAAAAGGTCAGTGCCCCAAACCTCATCAAGAACTTGTAAGTGTCCTCGAATTTCATTCCACATGGCAGCGTCTTTAACGGAGGAAAGCTTTCGAAGTTTTTCAAGGTTGAACTCCCCTCTTTCGAATAATCCATAAGCCTTTAGGCTCTCCTGCGCCTTCATGGACCTACCAAGTCGCGCATTTTCTGCACGTATTTTTGGAGAAATTTTGTCGAGCTGTTTATTCGTGATAGCCCCAAGCGTCTCGTACAGCTGTTCACTCGCCGAGGTTTTGCCTATCTGCTTTGCAAACCCTGCAGACTTAAAATAAGTCGTTTTAACTTCGTTTAACTGAGCCGGGTTTAGCCTCCACGAACTGGCCGGAATTCTAGATTTAAGAATATCTTTGAACGTTAGCTTGAACGTTAGCGCACGCTGTGAAAAGTCTATCCCTGCATTATCTAAAACATAATCCACAAGCCTATGCTCAGTGTCTAAAATGGCTGCGAATTCTGATTCAACTTCTTTAGTAAGTTCTTTACCCAGCGGAGAAAGCTTGTCTTTAGCCTTCTGAATCTCATTAAATAAAGGTCGAATGCTTTGGGTTTTTCCCATGAGAGCATTTTTATTGATCAAATCATCAACGTTAGTTTTTACAGAATCAATCGTGGCATAGCGGGCATCATTAGCGATCGCTGCCGTTTCTGCCCATCTTGCAGCAACGGCTTCCTCGACAGTGTCTGCACTATCTAACAAGCTTTTAATATCGTCTGACTTGGTGAGAATAACGTCTTCGATTTCGCGACTTACTCCCACGAAAGATTGGCGGGCTTGATTCAGATAGGGCTTAGCCATACCGCCCAAAGCTTTAATTGCCGGGCCTGCTACATTCAAACTTCCGACTAAACCTCCTGATAATAAGGAGCTTAGCCCGATGGTTGAAAGCGCGTTTTCAGCTGCGACCTTTGGATCACCAAGAGACGCTTCTGAGATAACATGGCCCGCGCCATAAAATGCGCCCTCAACTGTAGCGCCCAAACCCTTCGCCGTTGCGTTTGAAAGGATTTTTTTAGCCGTGCTTTTGGCCGCTGTATCTACCAGAGCCTTCGCTATAACCCCCTCTGCGATTTTTCCGGCTTTTGTAACGGCTCCCACTAGTCCAACGGGGCCAAGTAAGCTTGATCCGATAATGCCCGCACCCTGACCAATTAAATCAGCAGCTGGGTTAAACTCTTTTCTCTTCCTTATATCTTCAGCGAGCTCAGGCCCGCCAGCCGAAGCTAAAGCAGCGTCAGAAAGGCCAAAGGTAACGCCGCGCGCGACACCTTCGACACCAGCCAGAATAGGGGAATCATACTTCTCCGCTTCAGCTTTTGCGCTTTTTTCAAGCGCTTCGAATTCTTCAAGATTAAGCCCGTCAACCATTATTGTTTAGCTGCCTTTTGCGCTGCTACGATTTTTTTTGCTAACTCGTTTTGTGGAACAGCCTGGCCATTTTGAATCAAAAACTCTGCGCCGTTAGGCAAAACCCGACGCTCACCAGTTCCCAAAAATTGATCCGGAACAGTAAGGCCTCTTGATTTATAAAAAGCCGTAACCCGATTTGTGACATATTCCTTTGCGCGCTGAAGCCGCGCCCCGGTCGACGTGCTGGCTTCTGTTATATCCGAAGGGATAAGCGGATTAATGACGTCCTCGATGTCCGACTTCGATAGCGCGCCAAGCTGTCCCAAAGCTTTTACTTGCAACAAAAGGTCCGCCCCAAGACTTTTTCCTCTTGCTACTGCATCCCTATTTAAAACCTCTGACCCAAACTCTTCTCTTAGGGCTATCGCATCATTCAGCGTCTTTAAAAAATTCATAGACGACTCGTTAATGTCTTTGGCTTTTAAGGCATCGTCTTTAGTGAGAGCCCGGCCCACACCGGGGATCATATTTTCGGGCGCTCCAGTTTGCGTAGCCGCCATCTCAGCCTGAGCTTTTCCCATATCAACGAGGCGCTTCATTGCCTCTTGCTCGTATTGCTGTTTTTTCTGTTCTAGCCCGCCGAGGAGCTGCTGCACTTGCCCCTGCGCCTGCTTTGTTTTGGCGTTCTCACCGTATATTTTAATTTTATTCTCAGTAGCCTCGATCCCAATGGTTTTTAGCATTAACTCTTGAGTAACGCGGTCAGTGGTCGCCTGCTTAACGAGACTCAGATAATCTTTTTCATTGCTAAGCTCAACCGTTGCTTTGTCGATTCGCTTCATTTGAAGCTTCACATCATCGTCTATGGCCTTATTAATAATATTCAGCGCGGTATTTTCCCGGCCTAAATAAGCCGCAGACTGTTCACCTAAACCAATCGCAATAGCTGCTCCAATTTTTGTAAGGGTTGAAGCCTGAGCCCAGGGATTCTCAACTTTCATTTTCTCAATTTCGTCTTGCTTCTCAATAATCCTTTGCATTTGCGCATCGGTTCTTTTGTCCGAATCCTCTTGAATCATTCTCAAGCGGTTTTTAGTTTGCATCATGTCTTCAGAACTTTGCTTATAGCTTTCTGCGGCGTTCTTTGCCGCTTCAGCGATCCCGGCATATTCCTGCTTGAGACCCGCGCCTTGCTGTGAAAAAGATTTTTCAATTCGCGTTGGCTCTACGATCTCCTGAACGGGAGGCGCTGCGGGCAGTGCTGGCACCATATTAACTTCAGGCTCCTGCAAAGGTTGAATTGAACCGGAAGATCCCTGCCAGTCACTTTGAGGCTCAGGCGAAAATCCCCCCTGATTCAAAGAGAGAATGTCATTTAATGGATCGGACACGAGGGGCTTTCCGCTTGTAAGCGCCGACATATAGTCAGGTGAAAGAGCAGAAGCCGCTACTGGAAAAACAGACCCATCCTCGTTTTGATAAATAAGTTTGTCGCCTTGCTGTGAAATCAAAATGGGTGGCATAATTTTTCCCCTCCTTAAAATTAGTTTATAACCGGCTATTTAACCGCGCCGCCCGTCGCCGCTGCGCTGCTGCCAGATTTAGCCATACTGGCCCCGGTCGCAAGAAGCGCCGCCAAGCCCGCCCTATTAGCCGCTTGTTTCTGTGCATTCGCCTGCGCAACCCCAAATCTAATTCTGTCTCTCTCAAGCACATCTGCGCCCCGAAGTTTTTGAAGCTCTTGCTGCGATTGAAGTTGATAAAGCCTAGAGGCTAAATCACCCTGGGCCATCGTGGTTGCAACGCCAATATCTTGACCTCGCCCACCTTGCAAAACACTAGCCAGTTGATCTCTAGCCTGGGTTTGCTCCTGCATTCTTTGAATTCCAGCCTCAGCGCCAATCTGTTGATTGCCCTGTGCAAGCGCATTTAAAAGATTTCTTTGCGACATGGCAGAATTTCCACCTCGCTGTGAAGCAACACCCGAAAGCCCCTGGCTAAATAAAGACTGTCTTGCCTGATTCGCCTGCGCATCTACAACCGAAGGACCCTGTCCCCGGGCTTGAAGAGCGAGCTGATCCGCCAAAGTCATTTGACGGTCGCGAAATTGATTTTGCTGGGCCGTATCAAACCCAAATTGTCCGGTACCAGCTCCCCCAAGATTAAATGAATTCGCATCATAATTATAATCGGCTGTCGGTTCAAAGCCGATCGTCTCCCTGTCCCTTCCGCCGATTCCAACAAGCCCCCCTAGGGAACTCCCAAATTCTCTAACGCCTCTCCAAAAACCCATATAATTACCCCGCTGTTTTCTCTTGGCGCAATTTGAACACGCCTTTTTTCATTTTACATTCTAACTGCAGGCCCGTGATGCTCATAGACCTTCCAAGGTCCCCGCTTGAAATGTCTTCAATCTTCATCTTAATAGATTGGCACTTTTGATTTGGAACGTGCACACGAACTTGATAAACCGCATCGTCTGTTCCGCCATAAATCCCCTCGCCGTATAGATCCAACGCGTCTCCATAGATTTCACTATCTAAAACCTCCGTTGGGTCCCAAACTACAGAGTCCGCATAGTATGGTTGATAATCATAGGCAAATGACACCTTCAGCTCATGCGCTGAAAAATATTCCCCAAGAATCATTAAAGATTTTACGCGCTGAAATCCTTCAATGGAAGAAAGCTTAATCCAAGCCGTTTCGATTGTTAGTGGAATAGACAAGTTCCCGTCTTTCGATAAAGCGCTGCTCTCTTTTAAAATAGTTCCATTTTCTTTTAGGTAGATATAACTGCCATTCCAGACGGCCGAATCAACTGCATTATGGTTATTATAAACGCCCCACTGCTTTTGCTGGGTATCGTAAACAAGCGCCTGTCCATCTTCAGTGATGAATCTAATCTCATAAGGTCTCGCCAATAAATCAGTGCTCAATATTTTAACACCACGGAACCCCTCAACGTCACCCCCTACATATTCTGTCTGTAGGTTTCGATTGAGCCGCATGATGCCCTTGTTTTCAGCCTTAAAATAAATACCCTCAGCACTTGCGCCAACACTGGTGGGCTCATTGGTGCCGTCATCGCTCGCGATCAATTGAACTTCTGAATAGGTGTCTTGCTCGCCAGTGTTCAGAGGCCCATCGCCCGCAAAAAATAGCATATTGTTTTTTTTAAACTGAACGATTTTATCATCCATCGTTTCAATTGCGCGAATATCGCCAGGGACCTGATCAACTCTTTTAACAAAAAAATCACTAAAACCAACGGCGTTAGGACCTATGCCATTTATTTTACTGTAGAAAATCGCCGTGGGATCTTCTGAGGAAACTATAAATCCCCTGTTTTTGTTAGTTGTTATCAGCGAGCACGCAGGCGGAGCTATATTCTCGACCTCGCCCGTTGAGGTATAAAGAACCTCGTTTGAAGAAATCGTAGCGTCTAGCGCAGTGTCTAAAAATGTCTGTGTGTGATTTGTTATCGTGTAGTCTGTTGCGCTCTTTTGCGGAGTAACCCGAAAGAAAATAGTGCCACCTGCAAGCGAGCGATACATGATCACGCGGGCCTGTTGAATAGCGCCCCTTCTCTGTGTGATTCTCGGAACCTCAACAACAAACATTGTTGACGAGGTTGCGCCAGTAGTTGTCAGGCCAAAAATAACGCTTGGGGCCGATTGATGTCTTTGACCGTATTGATCAAACCATTCATAGAGAAACGCATAGAGATAAGTTCCAGCGGCGATTGAGCCACCCGTCGTCTTTTGAGCGCCGTCTATATATTCTGGAAAAAGATGAAACCCATGCTCAACAATCGAAACGCCGTCATAAGCCGCCAAATAGCCGCCAGCTATTAATAAATTATTCCCAAGCGGCGCGTTGAAATATCTATCATCTGATCCGAAGTCGACCTCTGCTAATACAATCTTTCGATTACCAAAAAAGTCATTTTCCTCAGTAACGATTGCCGTCTGACTTAAAGCGGGAAAAATAAACTTTGAATCCTCATAGAGTAAAACTTTTGGAAGAACCGACCCCGTTGTCGTGAAGTGGCCGGCCCTGTAAGTTTGCAGTTTAGCTATTGCATCTGAGGCCGCGATATCGATGAGAAAATAGGTTGGTTGTAGATCTGTCGCGTAAACTAGTGCTACATATAGGGTGCCGTCATTTTTAAATACCTTTGACGCAATTTCAGCCCCGAAAATAAGATTAACGGCTGTTCCAACGGTCCCAGCCTGTAAAAGGGAAATGTATTTTACAATCGAGGTCCATCTCTTTGATGAGCCCTGAACCGTGAGGGTTTGAGTCCCAACTCCGACATCAGTAAGATTAATAGCCGTCCCGATAAAGGCGTTTTCTTTCGTGGTCGCAAGCTTAACTAAGCCAGAGCCACCGATAGAGCCGGACCCATCAATTATGAAATAGCTTGTGCCCACAACTAGAGGGGCTGGGAGCGCTGAGGTTGTGGTGAACTTAACCTCCTGGCCCGTTATTAAATTATTGGCCGCTAGCAAAATGGTTTCGTCGGCGATCGTAACGGCAGCAGGCAAAAACGTCATGCTAGAGGTCGCGCCCTGTTCATAAACCAAGGTGACGCTAGTTTCAGAATTAAACTCCCCTGAAATTGCCGTGAACGCTGGTTGAGTCTGAGCAACAACAGTAGTGGGCGCTAAAATAGCGGCGAGCCCGTAGGAGTAAACGAACGACCGAATCCCTATCGTGCTTGTGAAATATCCAACCCATATGTTTTTATTCATGGGGCTCACAAGTACCGTCAGGCAGTTGTCGGCGTTGTTGCTGATGCTAGAATCGTTTTGAGAGATTGAAGGAACCGTAAGCGCTCCATCAAAAATGCCGAATGTGATTCCTCCGCCAGAGCGAGAATATGCATACGCGGCCGTGTTAGCGTCTGCCGAAACTATATCAAAAAGAAGTCTTCCCGTATCAATCGCAGAAGATGGCATGGTTCCAGTGTCCAGAATGCTTCCGGGCTGAGCAATTGTATCAAGCCTTGACCAAAAGATGTTGGCGCTCGCAGCAGACCACGAAAAAATATAAATAAAAGACCCTAAAGATACGACCCGGCAAAGAGTCCCTGACGCTCTTATAACTGTTTCGGCAAATAAAGTGGTTTGAGTTGTGAGGTCAACCGCTGAAGCGACAACTCCGCGCGAATCAATCCACGCCGTTAATTGAATGCTTCCGTTGATAGCAAAATCAGGTGAGGCCGCGCCTAAGCTGCCCGCATAAATTGGCCTCTCTCTAACGACCACGGAGTTTACACGCCCGCGCGAAACATAACCGTCGACGCCTTCGCTGACAGAATACATAAGGCCGTCGCTAAACATAAGCGCCTCTTTTTTAAAAACACCCAGAGCCTCGCCCGAAGTAACGGACTCAGTACCTGTTACGTTTTTTAGTGAGGTAGAAAGGGCAAAATAGCCGTCTCGCTTTTGAACGGTCCCAGTCTTTGCAAGCTTTCCATTAATTAAACCAATAAGCTTTGAGTGGGCGACGAGCTTTTCGTCCGTTTTGGTATCAATACCTTCGGCTAAAGCGATTTGAACGTATTGAGTTTCTAGCGCCATAGTTTAAATTTCGTAAGCAACCATTCGCACATTGGATATACCGAGTGTCATGGTGATTTCAGAAACCCCAGCTTGAAGCTGATAAACATATGTTCCCGCAGCTACTGCATCGAGCATGAAAACGCCCGGAGGTGGAGCGCGCATTAGCAAAAAGCCGCTAGCTCCCGAAAGTGCATACTCGCTGTCGGCTATGGCTACGGCGCCCCTTAATAAACGAATAAAGCCATTGGACGAAGTACCGGTTCGCGACAAGGATATGAAACCTTGGGATGGGCCACCAGAGATTAGCATGATTTGAATTGGTCGACCCGTTGAGGTGATGGTTACCGAAAGCTCGACAACGTTTACGAACGATACGCTCGAGGTAGAAAAAGATGCTGCGCTACTACTTGCAACCCCTCCAGCTGCAGCCGTTGCCGAAACCGTCCTAGTTCTTACGTTTGCAATGGCATTTCCGCCAGTTGCGGTCATTACGCTTCCAATTGCATTTGAGCCAGTTGCGGTCATTGTGCTTCCAATTGCATTTGAGCCAGTTGCGGTCATTGCTGAGCCGACAGAATCTGCTGATGCCGTTGCAAGTTGCCCTGTTGTGGCCATGGTTACGTATTGGGTACTTGCAGGAGCAGCTGCTGGAAGCGTGACAGAATAAGAAGCCGCTAAAGTGGCGGGACTTTTAAGCGTAACGGCATTTGTAACGCCCGCAAGTGACTCATAGAGAGAAACGTCGGCGTTTGCCATCTTTGCATAAATTCCAGTTCCAGCGTTGGCCTGCCAAGTAAACGTGCTAGAAGAAAATCCTGCGGCTACCGGGGAGCTTAATCCAGAAATGCTGCCTGTGGCGGAGTTTACAGAACCCGCGTTAGTGATCAGTACGTCGTTTCCCGAGTTATCAATAAACCTTAGTTCTCCGTTTAAAGAATAAACACATGGCTTATTTTCCGCAGCTGAGAGCGAGCTGGTTTGATTGCTAAACTGTGCTGCTAAAAAGTTGAAAGCCTTGAACCCAGCAAAGCCTAAATTTGCGTTGATATTCAGTCCTGCAGTAGGAACCTGTGCACCCTTCATAGAAGAGTGATCGTGAATATCAATGACTTGATAATTTGACTGCTCAGAGGTCGCCGCGGTCAGGTCATTTGTAACTCCGGGCGTTGATGTTGTGAGACCCATTAAACTTGTAGGCATAGATTCCCCTTAAAAAATATACAAATCCACGGAGGCATCCGAAGAGGCCTTGAGCGCAATGGTTGAGGGCTTTCTCACACCGTCGTCGGTGACAGAATCCCAAAACGCATTCACTGAAGCGGTGCTTTTAGTAACAAAAAAACCCTGCCACGCCCGGCTTAGTCCGTGCTGAATGTTTTGCGCCGTAGTAGTTAGCGCAACGTCTTTAATTAAAATACCCGAAACCATGGGCTCGACCGAAAGCGATTGAAAAACGTAGTCCACGTTATCCTGAACAAACTGAAGATCTGAAGAGTCTGAGAGTAGTTTTTTAAATGACTTAATCATTATTATTAAAACCAAAACCCTGTTCGTTGTTAATTCCTCTAACGTCTGAAACTCGAAAAGATAGACCAGCGTCTCTGTTGCCCGCGACGTCTTCAATTCTTTTGATGAGCGCGCCTTTTTGAGCGGCCTCTACATTCACGTCTGACTCTTCTTTGGCTTTGCATTTAATGGTGCCGTCAACCACGACATATTCTTCCCAGCCATTATATCCATCCCACAAATCGACGTCCAAAGAGAGCCCGCCAAATTGTGGTACATAATAAACCCGAACCGTTGCCGTATTGGTGGGGATAGGTCGAAAAAATAAAGTGTTTCCCTGAATTCTGTAGCGAAGAGATTCAGAGCCGATTGCACTTCTGAACGAACTAGAATTGAATCTGTTTCTCTCATTAAACATAAAAGGTTTAAGTGTGAGAAATTCAGCACTAGACTGCTCAAGGTCCGCTCCTAGCAGTTTATAAAAATTTGAAGGAAGAGCGTATGATTCCGTGCCACTTATTAACGAAAGGTTTGAGGACGTCACGAAATAATCTTCGCCAAACTTTTGAATCAAAAGATCGTAAAGCTCGCGAATCGATGCGTTTATGTATCCGTTTATTTCGGAATCGGTGATGTGGTTAGACCTTACAATGTCGGAACGCTGTCTAACCTGATCTCTGAGCTGTAAAAGTGTGAAATTTGCCATAAGAAAAAGGGGGATTTTTTAGGTCCCCCCCACACTCCCTAATCTTCGCCATGAGATTCATAGTCGCACATTGAGACAAAGCTTTTAAGGGCTTCACCCAGTGCTGCGGCGTCTGACTTTTCGATAGCGCTAATGATTTCTTCTGAAGCCGTTTGAAGGCCTTCCTCGTTAGAGAAAAGATCTTCAGAATCTTCTTCGGCTAACGCCCTCATTCCATCTTTATTTTGTGCCTTCATCCCCTCCGCTGAGGCTCCTTTAGACACAAGAATCAAAGATGCCATTTTTTTTGGATCTGCTCCCATGATCATGATGAGATTCTCCTTAAATTAAGGCGTTATGGTGGAGTTTTTGAGAACTATCGTAAAATAAAGCACTGCGGACTCAGTAGTAACGTCTGTTGCTGTGATCGTCGTCAAAAGCCTGAACGTGATAGTTTTGGCCGATGCCACGTCAACCGCAACGACCTGAGGCACAAGATCTTGCGCCGTTGCCTTTGCAACTATGATATTAATTCCCAACAACTCGGGATATTTGTCTGCGAGCGTGATTGTAAAAGCGCCCGTCCCAGTTCGTGAAACCACCGCCCCTAAAATCGTGTTATTCGTAACTTCTCCACCTGAAATTGGTACCGTACAGGCGCCCGACAATACTTTTACGCTTTTGTCGAGAGCTTGCATTTCTGTAAATAATCTATCTGCCATGTTATAACTCCTTTTGAAAAGAAGCAGGGCCCGAAGGCCCCACCATTTATTTATTAGCTAGCCAGAGTTACCCGTGCATTAAAACCAGGAGCTCTACAACCCAGCTGGGCATAGTATCCACAACGGATTTCAACACTATCGGCGCTCGACTCGCGCAGCATTTTCATGCCGTCAGAATCAAGAATCTTTGGCGACATTCCAAGGCTGTAAAGTTTCCAAGTATCCATTTGAATAAGATACGAAACGGCAGCTTGGCAGTTTTGATCTGCAACAACTTTTACAGGTCCCTTAGGTCCATTAATTAACATGCCTCGAAATCCAACGGTAGGAAGGCCTTCGGGAGAAAGGTTCACATAAGAAACCTTTGAGCCAAGGGCTTTTTCTAAGTTGGAAAAGTTAGCATAATTTATGAATGCGTAGTCAGGTGACCCGCCTTCTCGTGCACAAAGCGCAAGCCCGTCCAGCAGTGCCTCTTCGATTGGTTGACTGCCTCCGTCATATCGCACTCCACCCAAGCGGGTCGCGTCTGATGTTCGATCGACACCAAAAAATGATGCCGATGAAACTGTCGTGGGAAGCCAGGCATCAAGGCCTTTGACCTTCGCTTCGATGTCTCCCTGAACGTTTATAAAATCTTGAGAGGTGATGCCTGTGATTGTGTTCAAGTTAGCAGAAACGCCCATGCTGCCAGCTGTTCTATCGATTGTGGTAACGGTCAACGCTTCGCCCGCATCGCGCAAAGTCGCAGAGGTCGCTGCAGACGAAAATTGAATTTTCTGCCCGACTTCAAAGTTTACGATGTCCGCAGGAGTAACAAGTGTCAGCGTTGTTCCTGAAACCGTGGCATTGATGCGACCAATCGCACCCGAGCCATCTCTAAAAAGCGAAGTGGCAAGCGATCGTGCACATGCCTGCATTGCCCCATCGATCTCCAGGGTCGCCGCTTCCATAAAGGCGCCTTTATCTGACTGAGCAGCTTCGAGAGTTTCGTTGTCGATCGAGGCTAGTGAATAATCTTTAGCCCGTGTTAAAGTGAAAGCCTTCAAAAGACTGTTGTTTTTATTTGCTTGAGCTGTAGCAAAAGCAGCGGATCTACCCGTAGGGTTTCCGTAAATAATTGGAATTGGAAGGTTGGCACCAAAGAAATCCTCCATTTTTGGAACCATCGCCAAAAAAGGATTATCCTTGTAAACCATGTTCTCGACTTTATCGCGTGTGTAGTAGCTTTTTAGCGCTGGCGCAAAGCTTGTTAAATCTAAACCCATTTAATTGTCTCCTAAGTAAATTTAATTAACTCAGCCGCCTTCTTTAATCGCTCGCGGTCCGTCATGGGCCGTTCTGTTCGATTAGGAATATTCTGACTAAGTTCGTTCGTTAATGTCGGTCTTTTTTCGCTAACCGTCGGGCTTACTTCTGCCTTAGGAGGCTCTTCTGTCTTCGAAGAGCTAAACTTGTTTGCAAGTTTTTTGACTTTGAGCATTTTGCTTGCCTGCTCATCGGCTTGTTTTTCGAAGAAGGATTCTGCCATATCGCAGGCTTCTTCAATCTCAAGTATGTTACCAGTTTCTTGATAGTGCTGGTCAATTAAATTATACACCGTTTCAGAGTTTCCAAAAGTATTTGTGAGCTCATACCTTTCAGAATCACTTGTAAGCGTTGCGGCAATTTTTGATTGAAAGTCTTTTAGGGTTACCTGAATTTTCAGGCTCTCTTCTTCTTTTAGTTTTTCCTGCAATCTCTGCTCAATTTTTTCAAGCTTAGACTCGAGCGCGCCCATCTTAGTCTCGGCAGTTGGGCGCTTCCCGTTTAAATAATACTGGGTTAAATCGTCATAGGTCAGGTTGGCATCGTCTAAATACGCTAGCGGATCTTCTTTGGCGGTCGCCCGCTTGGCTTCATAGGATTTATATTTAAGCTCTCTTTCCTCGAGACCGGTCAAACGCTCCCTTAGCTCCGTCTGCTGGCGCTTAATCTCTTTTTCTTTCTTAGAGAGCGCGGCAAATTTAGAGGCAAAACGATCTTCGGCGCTTACCGATTCAGGGGCGGCAATTTTTTCACCCTCTGGAATAACAATGGGTTCTAATGTCTCTGGCTGTGCGGGGACTATAGCGGGTAGAGGCGCGGCCGCGGGTGATGGATTTGACAATGAGTCTAGCATTTTGTTTCCTTACTTTTTGGTTATGCTGACGCGAATCGCGATGCGTCTTAAATCACTGCTTCACGCTGTGATGGCTTTTTTATTTACTGAGCAAACGGTAAAATGTCCGACTGCGGAGGAAGTTCAGGATTTGCCATCGGCGCACCCATCATTCCTGGGTCCAGCATCATTCCTGGGTCCTGCATTTCTGGTTGTTCGGGAAGTGTAGGGTTTAAAACGGTCTCTGCTTCTGAGATCCATCGTCGAATGAGCTCAAGGTTTTTCTCGGGAACCTTATTCATTTTCGCTCTTAGGTAGGAGCTTTGACACTTTCTGATGCCCAGAATTAAGTTTTGATAGGGCTCGGGTGAGAAGTATTCGCTGCGCTCAATCATTGCCTCGATCATCATGTCGATATCTTCTGAAGCTGCGTTTTCAATATTTAACACTGCCTCCAAATCGGGGAAGTCGAGAAGCTTAAGACCGTCTTCTCTCGCAATAAAGCCAGCCTGTAGGAGCTCCTGCACGTCCTGCAATCTTCCAGAAGGGGTTTTGCTTAGAGACGATGTCGGGAAAATCTGAATCGCATACTCGTCTTTGGACATCTTCACGTCCTTCCACTTAATGCGCTCAATGTTTTTCTGATTAGGTGCCACGGTTTCAAACGATCCGTCTCGGTCATAGATGTCTTTGGCCAGGTCGATCATTTGCTCAGCTGCCTCAACAAAAAATTGCTCGTATTGCTGTTGCTGTGTCGCGAATCTTTCTGACTCAATATCTGAAAATTCTCGCAGCGCCTTCCCACTATCAAGACCCGAGGGCTTTTTGCTTTGCGCAGAGAGCGCGGAAATTCCGCTCATTTCATAAGCGCGCGAATAAAGCCTGTCCACCTGCTGGAATAACTCGACTGGCACGGCGTTAATGGCTTCATAGTTTGGCTTTTGCCCTGTGTATCTAATAATGCCGCCGATCTCATTATTGATATGCTCCATCACAACTTTCGAGCCGTTTTCTACAAATACTTTTGGCACCGAGCAAAGGCGCATCGAGAGCTGAATCGTTTTTAAAAGCCGGTTAATTTCCAGCTGAATTCCCATAAGCTCCTCAGCGATCCCGGTTCCTCTAAATCCCATCAGCCTGTCTGTCCACCGTAAGAACACGAAGGGAAAAGTTTCCTTCTCGTAGTCTTCCATGAAAAGAACCGCATTATCGATACTCATCATGTGCCGCCCGTCTGTTCCGTCGGGTCCAGATTGTAAATGCCAGCTCTCAATCACGGGAACCTGATCTGCTAAATTTAAACCAACGCCTAAATCATTTCGAACCTTGCGATTAGAATTCTCAATCTCGTCTTTCTTATCGGGAAACATTCCTTTGAGAACGGCGCGGTCGATGTATTTTACTTGATGGATTTGTCGTGGGCTTCCGTAGAACGCCTCAGCGTCATCGAACATAATCTCGCAGGGCAGAACTCTTTCAGCTGTGATCTGTTGATTGTCTTTTTCAAATATTTTAACGACGCCAAGCCCAAACACGCAGGCGTCTAAAAATATTCGTGGGGCGGTTTTATAAATACGTGTTTTATAAAACATGCCGCTAGCGAATTTTGTCATTTGCTTTGCGCGTCTTTGCATGGACCAGTCGCCACCGTCAGTTAGAAAATAGGGGCGTGGTTTATTTTTCGCAATTTTCGCGGTGACAGTGTCGCAGCAGCTCTTAATCACATTCAGCGTGAGTCTCGACATTTGAGAGCTGGAAGAGTCCACGCGTGAATAGCTTGATGATGTAAGCCCTACAATATCCGAATTTCCATAAAGCTTTGCATAGCGCAGAAAGTCTTGATTTGCGTATTGCTGATTTTTATCAAGAAACGCTACTGCGGCAAAAACGCTTTCATGGGCGTCTGACTTAGTGGAATCCCACCAATTAAAACTTTTTTGTTTAGACACTTAATACTCCTATTGTGCGGAGTAAAATAAATCGCTTTCATACTCTTTACGCCTCTCTTCTTCACTTTTAGGAGGCGCGCTTATTAATTTTTCAATCTGTTTTTTTTCTGAAGTGGTCATGAGTCCGGCAGCTGAAAATTCAATTTCGATCGTAAAGAACTTGTCTGCAAATTTAAGCTTTTCGATTTTATTGCGCTTGGCAAATTTCGTAAGCGTTTGAATTGTTTTTAGATCCGTACCCATTTTAATTAAAACCCGGAATTGTCATTGTCGAGTTTCTCCCACCAATCTCGACTATTTTTGCCCTTATTTGCATCTTTTTCAAGCATTTCATCCATATACTCCTGAGAATCTCTCGAAATAAATTTTTGAGATTGCTGAAGCCAGTGATTCGCTTCTCGGTGGGCGTAAAGAGCGCTGTCTGCTAAATCACACAAGCAGTCGGGCTCCTCTAAACCGTTTTCCCCCTTCGTGATCATCTGAATCTCTGAAATATAATTGGTTAGATTTGCCATGACCTTCAATCTGCCAGACACGAAATCATCGTTCATAAACTGAATATAAGTAGCCTTATCGGTCTTGCTGGCGGCGTGGACGGGGATTGAATGCCTGCGCCTAAGCTCTTCGGCTATACTTTTACCGAGCCCGCCAGTATCTGCGACGATCTTCACGGGTGAATAGCGGTCGATAAGGTTCTTCGTAGTTTCGGCAATCTCTGTAGGAATCATTCCTGATTTTTTGAAAGCATATTCGACGTAAAGATCTTTTGACCCCTCGTGCCAGGTTATAATCACCCAGGCCGTGGCATCGTCATAACCGAAATCAATTCCCATGATTCGATGAGTAGTTTTAAAGGTGGGGATCTCGGAGCATACGTTTCTAAGTTCATTAAATTTATAAAGAAGCGCGTCTGTATCAATGACCCATTCTCCGAGGTATTGCCTGCGGTAGGTGGGGTGATCTCGAGTCCACCTGTTTCTCTCGAGGAGAGCGTCCAAAAACTCATTTGCGTTTGGAAGGTGGGGATTATCAAAAAGGGTCCACTTATGTTTTGAATAGCCTGCAATTTTGTCGGTGGTTACGTCGTAAAAATAACCAGCGGGGATGTGTCCCGGGGTTCCGAGTAGCCAGATTTGCCCGTTATAATCCATCATCGAGGGTGTGAGTACTTCATCAATAAGATCTTTGATGTGGTCCCTGAAGTTTTGGCATTCGTCAATAATTGCTAATTTGTAAGGTACACCCAGCAGACGTCCAATAAAGTTTTTTTGATCCGCGCCAACGATAAAAAAGCTTGAGCCATTCGGGAGCTTTGCTTCAAGCGACGATTCCAAAAGCTCAGCTTTAATCTGGTAATCATTGTTAAGCTTTTCGAGAATGGGCCATAGGATTCTTCTTGCAGAGTCGCGAGTAAGCGCAATGTAGACTGATTGAGTTCCAGGTGAGCTGAGGCCAAAATGATAGAGGGCCGCTGCAGCCAGATAACTTTTGCCCGACCGCCTGGTATTGAACGCCACCTTAAGTTTTGAGTTTTCGAAGAGGAAGTCGCTTTGCTCTTTAAACAATCCGTCGGTGACATACTTCGGGCCCTTAAGCCTTCGGTGGATTTCTTGTTCCAGAGCTAGAAGGTCCAGCGAGTTTGTCGACACTTTTTGCCTCCAAGTCAAAAAATTGTACGTTAGTGAGTGGAACGTTTCTCACCATTTCATCCGCGGTCATGGTGATGAGTGCACGCTCGTCATCGTAAACAATTAAGTCTGGACCATGAAGAGTTTTAGCCTCGAAGTAAGATGAGTTTTTATTTTTAATAGTAACGACTTGATAGGTTTTGACGCACTTAACTAGATGGATCATTGCATTGTTTCCTTTTGGTTACGGTCTAAGTTCTCGCGTTTCGTCCCACATAAGAAATGGATTGTAGGTGATGTTTTCTTTTTTAAATTTAGAAAATATATAACTATCAGCGGTGTGAATGATGGGCTTTTCATCAGGGATGGCTGTTTTCCACAAGCTTTTGGCGATGCCCATTTTTCGAAAAGTAAATTTAACGTAAGTCATGTGTATAATATTTGAGTTTTTATTATTTTCAAAAACTATGTATCCATACATTTGATGTGGATCGGTTTTATTGCACGCCACAACAACTTCGCACCTCACAAGAATTTTACGGATCATTTCGTGATAGTGCGTTGAAAATATTTTAGAGCTTAAGAATGCGTGGCCACGATTTGACCGACTCATCTCTCTGGCCTGCCTCATCCAAGTTGAGAAAATAAAAGGAATGTCAGATTCTAATCCTTCGCGATAATTAATCGGAAGCATTTGACTCATATTTTTTTGCTAACTCCGCTTCAAATTCTTGAAAGGTTAAGTAAAGCCCTTCGAGTGATTTGAGGATAAAAAGTTGATCATCTATCTGAGAGTTTAGCCTTTGAATTTGAGAGTCTAAGGTTTGCTTTTGAAACCAGAGCTCCCCAAGCTTGAGGCAAGCTTCTTTGTACTTCGGTTCTAATTTTTGTTTTACGTTATCCAAAAAATCCCTCGCTTCTGGGTAAACTAACTTTCGTTAGATCTGAGCATGAGGCTATTCTTGGCGGGCTTCAATCTTTTTATTTTGGTAAAGCTGAATAAGTTCGTCGGTGGAGAGCTGAAGGACCGCGTGATTAACCGCTAAGGGCTCACCGTCTCTTCCGGATATCTCGATTTGTTTAGGGGCTGGGCCAATCAGGCGATTAAGTAAAGCGTCTAACCGGTTATAATCTCCGTGGACCTGCATTTTATCGATGATTTTTGCCAGGGCTACCTCGAGATTAGTGGAGCTTGGGTCGCTAAGAATGTCTTTAAGGTTATGACGATGCTGAACAAGTACTTTAGACACCATACGATTAAAGGAGTCTTTCGTTATGCGCGGAATTTCTTTGAGTTCAGGGATGCTTGGGGGCCGCCCGGGACCTCCGCGCCAACCGACAAGAAAGTTTTTCCCACCTGTTTTTTTCCCCTTTGCCATAGTTTAGCCTATCGCATTTTTTCGTTTTTTCCCACGCGGGAACGTTCCACGTGAAACAATTAGATCAGGACCCCGCAGTTTGGGCAGTTTGTCATCGTCGCTTTTTTGTCGCCAGGTTCTGGTTTTTCTTTTGGTTCTTGAAAGCTTTCAAAGGTCATCAGCCTTTCGATTTCTGGAAGTTCGAAGCCTGTGAGATCTGTATTTATATTTTCAAGAGAATCGAGCTCGAGGAAAAGATTAGCCAGCATTGGCATATCGTTTTCGCCTGCGCTTTTATTTGCTCGGATGATGGCTATTTTTTCCTTGGACTCAATCCAGTCTACCTGTCTGAAGCTAAAGCGCTCACCGTCGTGCTCGATGTAGCCTTCTGCGCATGTGCCTAGCTCGGTGGGTGGGTTATATTTTTTTGTGATGGTGGGCTCTTTGAGGCCGATGATTTTGGCTCTTTGATTGCCGCCGAATATGTTGTTCGTCCTAATATTATGTAGAATTCCGGAGATATCGCCCAAGGTCTCCATGGACGTTTTAAGCATCTCTAGGCGCTTGTCTGTTACTACTCTTGGATTTTGCCTATGAAGTCGCATGGTTAGCCCCCCTAGTATTATTAGTGTTTTAATAGTATACTAAGAGTATGAATAATCAACAGAATATCGAAACTGAAAAAACGTATAAATTAAACAAACAGGCTAGTTCGGATGGTACAAGCCTTCGGGGGAATGTAACAATTTCGACTAAACGATTAACCGAGCTTTTCGGCCTGCCTTCTAGCAGCGACGGTTATAAATCTTCTGGCGAGTATATTTTTACGTCCGAAGCTGGCGATGTTTTTACTCTTTACGATTGGAAATCGACCAGCCTTTACGACGAGGAGATGATGGCTCCTGAGGAGTTTTGGAATCAAAGCTCCCCCGTAACGCTTAATATAGGCGCGAAATCAACCGTCGGCGTTGGTGGGTTTATGTCTTTTTTGGCTACATCCCTTAGGTTTGCGGAATCGGGCGGTGCCAGATGAGCCCGATTTTTTGGGTCAAGTGCTTAGGATGTTCCGCAGAGTGGGGCGTTGGGGTGGATGATGACACAGTTGCCGAAAAGCCTGCGTGTGAGGTTTGCGGAGGCAGGGAGTGGAAATGGAGCGAGGAGCCATCGGTCGATCAATTGGTGAGGCACCTAGAGCATATGGGTCACTTTGACCTGGCAGCTGAGCTTTTAAAAAAGGGGAATTCTTGAAAAAACTAGGCCGGCCTAAGTCGCTTAATAAAAAGGTGGGCATTTGTGTTTCCATGGATCAGGAAGCGCTCAGGGCCCTGACAGTGGCGGCCGCCGAAAAACGAGTGTCGAGAAGCGA